>Ga0081539_10002693_pt1 | contig 24106 bp, 23 predicted proteins | sample TabmetS4T2R2_FD_71023 | JGI IMG/M metagenome (GOLD analysis project Ga0081539, IMG submission 71023) | Tabebuia heterophylla rhizosphere microbial communities from the University of Puerto Rico - S4T2R2 | ecosystem: Host-associated > Plants > Roots > Rhizosphere ...
TGAACCTGTAAGCACAATCACTTTATTCATTGCTTCAATATGCCCGATGGTTATATAATCTTCGAGCCCATATACTTTGCGAAGCACTACCATCAATGTTTGCACCATTGCAAAACCGGAGAAGATAGCACCTGCAACGAAGTATGGCGGAAAGATTGTTGTATGCCATCCGGGAATTACAGAAGTTGCGAAGTCGAACGATACTATTGTATGAACTGATAATACGAGCGGAGTTGCGAGACCTGCTAACACAAGTGAAAGCGCTTCGTGTCTTTGCCAGTGCTTTGTTGAGCCTGTCCATCCAAATGATGCAATGCCATAAAGTAGCTTACGCAATTTTGTTTTTGCTCTGTCACGCACTGTTCCAAAGTCGGGTATTAAGCCTGCATACCAAAACAAAAGTGAAACAGTGAAATATGTTGAGATAGCGAACACGTCCCACAAAAGCGGTGAGTTAAAGTTGGGCCACAAAGGTCCACGAGTATTAGGATAAGGTAATACGAAGAATGCCATCCATACACGACCCATGTGCCATATCGGGAATTGACCGGCGCACATTACAGCAAAGATTGTCATTGCTTCCGCAGCACGATTTACGCCGGTTCTCCATCCTTGACGAAAGAGCAGAAGAATTGCAGAGATCAATGTTCCGGCGTGACCAATACCCACCCACCAAACGAAGTTAGTGATGTCCCATCCCCAACCTACCGTTTTATTCAGATTCCACTGATTTACGCCATAGATCACTTCCATCGAAACGCTAAATACACCGAACAGAAGCAAAGCCACTGCTATAAAAAAACCTATATACCAAAGTCTGCTTGGTTTCGCTTCAATGGGGCGACAAATATCCTCTGTTACCTGGTGATAATTCTTCTCACCATAAACAAGCGGTTCTCTTAATTGCGATTCGTATCTAAGATGCATTGGATATATTTTATAGCTTTGAGCTGTTAGCTGCAAGCTGCGAGTTTTTTTCTCGAAGCTTGAAGCTTACTTCTTAACTAACTTAATCTTCCTTCATTCTCCATCGTCATTTCTTCTTCGCGGTTTCGAACTTTTGCCAAATAACTTATATTCGGAATTGTGTGCAATTGTTCCAGAACATAGAACTGACGTTGATTATTTTCAATTCTCATTTTTGAAACATCACTCTTAGTGCTATTGATGTTACCGAATACAATTGCATCAGCGGGACATGCCTGCTGACAAGCGGTCTTTACATCCCACAAACCATTCTCACCCGTATTGAGCGGACGGCTTTCTTTCTTTGCCTTCAACTTGCCTTCCTGCAAACGTTGTACACAGAAGGTACATTTCTCCATCACACCGCGGCTGCGAACAGTAACATCAGGATTCAATACCATTCTTGTAAGATCATCGTTCATCACTTCAACAACAGGATCGAGCTTGCCCACAAATGATTGATCGCGATTATTGGGAAAGCTGTCTGCGCCGGTATAGTCAGCCCAGTTGAAACGACGAACTTTATATGGACAGTTGTTGGCACAATATCTTGTACCGATACAACGGTTATAAATCATTTGGTTTAAGCCTTCACTGCTGTGATTTGTTGCAGATACGGGGCATACATTTTCGCAAGGTGCATTATCACAATGCTGACAAAGCATCGGTTGGAATACCACTTTAGGATTATCCAAATCGCCGCTGTAATAGCGGTCTATGCGAAGCCAATGCATATCATGAAAACGTTTTACCTCATGCTTACCCACCATCGGCACATTATTCTCTGCAAAACATGCTACAACACAGGCACCACAACCAATGCAAGAGTTTAAATCCACATTCATGCCCCAATGAATACCGGGCTTATCATAATAAGGATAAATTGTTCCTTGCTTCTCAAAGTTTTCCAAACCACCCCAAGGCTTTAGCTCTTCATCTCTGTCTTCGCGAATTTCATCGGGTTCTTTTTTAAATTGAGCCAATGATAATTCTTTCACAACTTCTGTACGAACCCCTTGCGGCGTATCATAAGAAAAGTGTGTTTGAATTTGTGCTACATCGTAAGTGCCATCAGTTTTTTGAATGGTTACATCAGGGGCGAAAAAGCTTGTAGTATTATTGTTCCAACTTGCAAAAGGATAAACATTTTTTCCAACACCATCTGATGTTCTTCCTAATTCTTTGTTGCGACCGTATCCTAAAGCAATACCAATTACATTAGGATGAGTGCCGGGAACGATAATAACAGGAAGTTCAACTGATTTACCACCAAGAGTAACTTTTACTACAGGTTTTGCAGGGCGAACTTCATAAGCATCTGCCTGAGTGCCCACACGCAAATCAATATCAAGCAATGATTTTGCCATTGCAGGAGAAATAATAACATAATTATCCCATGTTGCACGCGTTACTGGATCGGGTAATTCTTGCAGCCAAGGATTTGATGACCCGGTGCCTGTACCAATTCCTACTTTTTGATACAATACCAGCTCTGTATTGCCACCTTTCTTGGCACTGCCGATTGCGGCCACAGCAGTTGCCACAGATGCACCATTGAATGAACCGGCTCTGCCTGCAGTTCCATTGTTTGCAGCCTCAGCCGATGAAGAAGGACGAGAAGTTGTATCAACAGTATTTCTAAGAGCAGTATCGCTAACAGGTTTAATTGTGGTTGTTATTCCGCGGGGATTTATAACACCTTCCTGTAAAGCCATGTCCCAAGCCATTTCAGAACCAAGTCTTCCGATCCAATATGTTTTAAATAAATCAAGATAAGTTGTAGTTGCGCCTGCCCATTTTAATAAACTGTCTTGCCACTGACGCGTTTTAAAAAGGGGATGAATTGCAGGCTGCATTAAAGAGAAGTATCCTGTTTTTGGTTCTGCATCACCCCAGCTTTCGAGGTAATGACTATCTGGCACTGCATATTTACAGAGCGTTGTTGTTTCATCACGTTTGCCACAAAATGAAACAGCAACTCTTACTTTCTTTAAAGCATTTTTGAATTTATCTGCATCATACCATGTGTACGCAGGATTTGCACCATGAATAAGCAGAGCACCGACAGCACCATTATTCATGTCATCTACAAGCTTTGCAAAATCTGCATCAATACCTTGCTTGGTATTATAAGTTATTGACCAATCAATCGTATTGCCACCAGCTTGCAATGCATCATTTATCGCATTTACAACTGTCTGAACATTTACATCATTGCTTCCGCATACAACAAGAGCAGCACCTTTGTTTGCAGAAAGTTCCTTCGCTGCTTTTTCAATTCCTGCTTTCAATTTTGCATCAGCAATACCCGTAGCGCCTTGTCCGTTTATTGCATTCAGCAATGCAACAGCAATAGCCCCATATTCAGAAGGTCTGCACATATACTTTTCATCAGCGCTTGAACCTGTTAAGGTTGATATTCCTTCAAATTGAATATGCTTACTCATTGAAGGATTTTTCTCATCAATCCTTCTTGTTTTTGCATATTGCTTTGCAAATTCAATCGGACTTAACCATGTGCCAAGAAAATCAGCATCAATACTCACAATAGCTTTTGCTTTGTCAAAACGGTAAGAGGGAATTTTTCTTTGACCATAAGTGGCTTCATTCGCCATGAGCATTCCGCTATAACAACCTGCATCATACATCACATGGCGGCTTCCCGGATATTTCGCTAAAAACTGATTAATGGCTTGTAAAGTAGTTGGCGAATTTATTGTGCTTGTAAGAAGCACAACAGGAGCGCCACCTAAACCAGCCAACGCATTTGTCACTGCCTTATCAACCGCTTCGAGTGTAACTTCTTTATTATCTATTGTGGGGTAGCGTAAACGTGCGGTATCATATAAATCAAGAACGGAAGCCTGCACTCTTGCAGATGTGCCGCCTTGCGTTATGGGCGATAATTCGTTGCCTTCAATTTTAATAGGACGACCATCTCTCACTTTTGCTAAAACGCTTACTGCATCTCCATCCTGAACAAAAGTAGTGGCATACCAATAAGCAACACCGGGCACAATATCTTCAGGTTTATTCGCAAATGGGATTGCTTTTTTTACAGGTATTTCGCAACTTGCAGCAATTGCAGCGGCTGCTGTGCTAAAGCCTAAATATTTTAAGAAATCTCTACGAGGAGTAACTGCTTCCAACAAACCCTTCTCATCAGCTTCAAATGGAAGTTCTTCTTTGAACTCATCTTTCATTGATTGCTGATATGCTTCTGATTGATTCAGTTCACCAAAACTTTGCCAATACTTTTTATTACTCATATATGTAATGACCCGTCCCTAAAGGGAGGATATTTTTATTCGTTGAATCGAATAATCGTTTCTATTATTACGCCTTACTCTCCGCCTTAATAGTGACATCTCTGGCACTCAGTGCCGCCAATTTTTTCCACAGTAATTTTTGACGTATCAAGCACACCATTCTTTATATCCTGATGATATTTTTCATAAATACTGTAAAAACCATTGTCGGTGAATTTCACCTGTGTTTCGCGATGGCAGTTGATACACCAGCCCATGCTTAAATCAGCAAACTGATGCACTTCGTCCATTTTTTGAATTTCACCATGACAAGTTTGACACTGTACTTTTCCGGCTACAACATGCTGTGAGTGATTGAAATAAACATGATCTGGCAAGTTGTGTATGCGTGTCCATTCAATGGGTTTTGTTTGGGATGCATCCCACGGTTTGCCCTGTACATATCCTGTGTATGAATACAACTTTTGTATCTGTGCGGTTCCATTTACTTCATTGCCATCGCCATCATAAAGTTGTGTGCCCTTATATTCTGTAATACCCATGTGGCAGTTCATACAAATATTGGGTGAAGGAATGTTTGCCTGTTTGCCATCTTGTGTGTTACCATGGCAATACAAACAGCTTATTTGATTTACACCTGCATGAACTCTATGTGAAAAGAAGATAGGTTGTTTTGGCTCGTAGTTTTGAGAGCGACCGAAACTTATTGCACCCATCACTGTGTAGTATCCACCTATGAGAAACAAAACCAATGTTGCAAACATAATATATACCTTGTTTCTCCACACCGGAACAGGTTCATGTGCAGGAATGCCTTCACGGTCATCCGCAAGTTTTTTCAGGTTTGCATTTACCTGTAACAAAACAAATGCTACAATGGCGAGTATGAGGGTAAGAATGCCGAAGAGAAGAGTGTTGTCGCCTGTTTCAACAGCGGCTGCACCGGGAGTCGGTACACCGGGAGTAGCAGCAGGCGGCTTATAGGTTTCTATATAAGTTATGATAGCATCAATTTGCTCATCAGACAAACTTCCTTCGAAAACATTCATCGGAGTTTTGTTGAACTGATTATAAACATTCACAGCTTGTGGATAACCTGCATCTATAACTTTCCTGTTATTCTTTATCCAAGCGTGCAGCATTTTTTTATCTGGCCAACGATCTGAAACTCCTGCTAATGCAGGACCCGTAAGAACTTTTTGCAGATTGGGGTCATGACAAGAAGCGCAGTTCTGCATAAAAAGCTGTCTTCCCTCTTGTGAAAATGATTTATTACTGAAGATTATTAAAAAACTGAAGGCTACAACTATAGATAATTTTCCTGCAATGCTTCTTAGATGGGTCATAGTAACAATGCTGTTGATATTGAAGAAAATCGCCCTAAATCGGCGCAAAAGTATGACAGGAATTTGACAAAATACAAATGCACAAAAAATTTTTTTGCCTATAATTCTCTTTGAAAATTCAACATAAATACTTATGCGGCAAGCGTAAAAAACTTGTTTATGTCTTTTATACAATTATTATTTAATACTGAAGTAATTTGTTGTGATTAAAACTTTTGAAACAGCTTTGCACAAAATTTTTTATACACGAACAAGTGAAAAATACAAAACACAGAATAGCTGTTTTTGCATCGGGAGCAGGCAGCAATGCAAAAAAAATTATTGAATATTTTTCGGGTTCGACGCAAATTGAAGTTGCTCTTATTGTTTGCAATAATCCAACTGCCGGTGTATTTGCAATCGCTGCTGCGTACAATATTCCATCCATATTAATAGAGAAAGAAAAATTTTTTCGCGGCAATCATTATATAGATGAATTAAAAAACGAAGGCATCACTTTTATTGTGCTTGCCGGATTTTTATGGAAGCTTCCTGTTGCACTAATACAAGCATATCAAAATAAGATTATCAACATTCATCCGGCATTGCTTCCAAAGTATGGCGGCAAAGGCATGTATGGAAAATATGTTCATGAAGCTGTGATTAAAGCTGAAGAAAAAGAAAGTGGCATCACCATTCATTTTGTTGATGAGCTTTACGATCATGGCAAACAAATTTTTCAGGTTAGCTGTCCTGTGTTGCCCGATGACACTCCCAATACACTTGCACAGAAAATTCATTCACTCGAATATGAATATTATCCTAAAGTGATTGAAGAGGTGATTTTAAAAAGTTGAAAGGTTGATTGGTTAATTAGTTAATTGGTTAATTGGTCTTATGGTGTGCAGTAATTTACCCGAAGCGTTTATGCTCAACAATTTTCAGAACGCCGAAGTGAGTGACACAACAGGCGATGCCATTATATACTTAGCTCATCACCCAAAGCTCATTACATATCATAATAAACCCCGTTTACTAAATGCGAAATTTATCCCTTATCTTATTACACTAATGTGAACAAACAACTGTTCACAAAATGAAATAATAATTATTTTTGCAATGTGCATTGAGATTCATCTTGTGTTTGTAACCATTAACCACCGTACAATGAAAATTAAAAAACACTATGATGGAAAAAGTTGCAAAACCTACATTCGTAAAAGACTGGGACGGAAGAATGTTTCAACAGTTACGGCAGGAAGTGAATGAAACGGTGAACAAACTGGAGCCTCAACGAAAATTTTTCATAGCATGCAAAGCTGTATTGTTCCCTGCTCTCTATTTTTTCTCCTTCGCCGCTGCGCTCATCTGGGGCTCTAACAATTATGTATTGTATGCGTGCTACTTTTTTATGGGCGTATTGCTTGTGCTCAATTTCTTAAATCTAATTCATGAAGCAGTTCACGGCACTTTATTTAAAAGCAAAACACTGAACAAGCGTTATGTAAACCTTTTCGATCTTATGGGCGCCAATAGTTACATCTGGAAAGTTCGCCACATAAGATTGCATCACAATTATCCTAACGTAATGGGTTGGGACAGCGATATTGATCAGAGCGAGCTTGCACGTGTATATCCGCATGGAGATTATTCAAAGTATCACAAGTATCAGCATATTTATTTACCAATGCTTTATCCATTCTTTCTTTTTAACTGGTTGCTCATTCGCGATTTCAAAGATTTCTTTGATAAGAAAAAGATTGTTTGGAAAATAACAGAAATTCCAACTATCGAGTATGTAAAGCTGTTTATTTTTAAAGCACTGTTTATTTTTTATGTGCTGGTTTTACCTGTGCTGGTTTTGCACGTAAATTTTCTGGACATCTTCGGCGCATTTTTAGTAATGATGTTCACAGCAAGCATCTTTGCTTTAATTGTTTTGCTGCCGCCGCATGCAAACACCGAGAGCGAATTTCCTTTGCCGGAAGAAAATGGCAAAATGCCAACATCGTGGTTAGTGCACCAATTGACATGCACCAGCGATGTAAAAGAAGACAACAGGTTTATACGCTTCTTTATGGGTTGCTTCAATTATCATATTGCGCACCATCTTTTTCCTTCGGTACATCATGTGTATTATCCCGAGGTAACAAAAGTTATCGAGCGTTTTGCAGCAAAAAATAATTTGCCCTATCGCAAGTATCCGTTGATGACTTCTTTAAAAAATCATTACAGGCTTTTAAAGCAAAATGCATTTCACGAAAATATTTTTGAGGAAACAATGTAAAGCGGTATAGATTATTTTTTATGAGCCCCATCTGCTTATCACTATGAGGCTTTCGTTGCGTCGCACACTTGTACTTTTTGTTTTTATTCAGCAAGATTTGCAAGTCTCTAATGCCAGGGACGAATGCGACATGTGTGACTCTTTCCATCAAGTTTGAAAAGGTATAGCAACTTATAAAGTTGCCGAACTTTCAAAGTCCCCCTTCAGGGGGATTTAGGGGGTTCTACCACTTCTCATCATCAGAAATATCTTCTTTGCTTTGCTGAAATTCTCTTCGCGTTTTAATTTTTTGCAGTTGTCGTTCAATAATCATTTCGGCGATCAACACACCGGTATGTGTCGAAGACGATGCCAGTGTTTCTTTCAACTTCTTTTCGCTTATATCAAGACGATATAAAATGGTGACGAGTTTTTCAAATTCATGATTGATTAACTCGTTAATGTACGAAGCAAGTTTCTCTTTAAATGCTGCAAGGGAAGGTTGTTGCAACAGGTGCGAGTTTGTTGCCTGAATAATTTCAAGCTGTAACTGTTGTTCAATAGAAATCATAAACTATTGCTCATTGCGTAGTGGCTTACATGATTTTTTACCAGCTTTTTCAACAGTACAATTTGACCGAGGTGATAATGTGCATGTTCTGCTACGCCATGCAGCGATTTATAGTGTGTGGAGTGACCCGTAACTGTAAGCTCATCTAATTTTTCCTCGGGTAATTTTATTACCGCAGCAGCAAGGTCGTGCGCCGATTGAAAGCAGCGCTGTTTAATTTGCAACCAATCATTCTCATTTCTGATGGGCGGCAAGTCAAACCCGTTAGCACTGTTTATTATAGGATTAATGCCTTGCAATCTTTGTAAAATAATCTCATTGTAAAATGAAATATGATACACTAATGCAGCGATAGTGTTGTAAGAAGCTTTGGTTACGCTTGTTGCTTCTTTGTAATTAATATTACTTAAAGTATCCTTCATGTTCACATCAGTCCAGTTGCCACCCTCAAATACTTCTATAATATGCCGAGCTATATGTTCTGTCGTTTTCATGGGGTGATATTAGTAATATTTTTCCACAACGCCTAATCCGAATAAAGCTAAATCATATTTTACGGGGTCAAAAGGGTCTAAAGTTTTTAAGTATTCCGTTAATTCGAGTGCCGCCTGCCAATCTACTTGTTTTCTTTTCAATAATCCCAAATGCTTTGCTACTCTTGCTACATGCACATCTATTGGGCAAATGAGTTGTGAAGGTTGTATCTTGCTCCATATTCCAAAATCAACACCTTTATTGTCTTTTCGAACCATCCATCGAAGAAACATGTTTAGTCTTTTGCAGTTTGATTTTTTTTCAGGTGTAGCAATATGTTTTTTTGTTCGGGATGGTACATGTTCAAGAGAGAAAAAGTAGTGATGAAAATTGATAAGTAAAACCTCCATCAGATTGTCCTTTGCAAAAAATTCATTATTGATATTTTTTAAAAAAGCATGTTCTAAACTTTCATGCTTACTGTAGTGATATTTAAAAAATTCAATGAAATAAAGTAAATCAGTTGCATTAAAAGTCCTGTGTTTGAAATGCAACAATCGTTTTAAATCTTTTGTTTCAGGTTTTAAACAAAATGCATGCGGCTGCATTTCCATCAACTGCATTAGCTCTTTTGATTTGTTGATGATGATTGTTCTGTTACCCCATGCAAACATTGCCGAGAAAAAACCCGCAATCTCTATATCTTGTTTTTTTGTAAAGAGATGTGGTATGCAAACAGGATCGTTTTTTATAAAAGAAGGTTGATTGTATTGCTCAACTTTACTATCCAAAAAATCTTTTAGTGTATTTTCAATCATACATGTTTATTAGACATTATCTTCACGCCCCTGATTTCATTTTCACATTTTCACATTTTCATATATTCACATTTTCACTTTATCCAATTGCTTTATCCAAATCCTCTATCAAATCATCCACATCTTCAATACCCACGCTTAATCTTATCAATGAATCACTTAAACCATTTTTTATTCTTTCTTCACGCGGAATAGAAGCATGCGTCATAGAAGCAGGATGATTGATTAAACTCTCTACGCCGCCTAAACTTTCTGCCAATGCAAAAATTTTTGTTGAGGATAACACCTTCATTGCCGCTTCAACATTGTCATCTTTTAATTCAAAACTTATCATACCACCAAAACCACGCATTTGTTTTTTTGCAATTGCATAATTGGGATGATCTTCAAAACCGGGCCAAAAGACTTTACCAACTTTTGAATGATTGCGTAAAAAGTATGCAATCTTTTCACCATTCTCACAATGTCTTTGCATACGCACATGTAAAGTTTTTATTCCGCGCAGCACAAGAAAACAGTCCTGCGGGCCAGGCACGGCGCCACAGCTTTTCTGAATAAAATATAATTGGTCTCGCAATGATTGATCATTCATAGAAAGTGAGCCTTGGATTACATCACTATGACCGCCGAGATATTTTGTAACAGAATGCATCACAATATCGGCACCCAAATCAAGCGGATTCTGTAAGTAAGGAGTAGCAAAAGTATTATCAACGCAAAGCAGAATGTTGTGTTGTTTAGCAATGGCTGCAACAGCAGTAATATCTGTAATATTCATCAACGGGTTTGTAGGCGTTTCAGTCCAAATCAGTTTTGTGTTGCTGTTGATTAAAGGCAAAATATTTTCTGCCTGTTGCATACTCACATATCGAAAAACAATTCCAAACTTTTCAAACACTTTTGTAAACAAACGATAAGTACCGCCATACATATCATTCGCGGCAATTACTTCATCGCCGGGCTGTAATAGCTTTATCACTGCATCTGTTGCTGCAACTCCGCTGCTAAATGCAAGTCCATATTTTCCGTTCTCGATTTCCGCCAATGCTTTTTCCAGCGCGAAACGTGTTGGGTTTTGTGAACGTGCATATTCATATCCTTTATGTTTGCCCGGCGCTTCCTGCACATAAGTGGAAGTTTGATAAACCGGCGTCATTATTGCCCCGGTTGACGGATCTGGCTCTACACCTGCATGTATAAATTTTGTAGCAAGTTTCATATAAAATTTTTCAGGAGCGGCAAGATAAGAACATTCATCGTAATGAAATGTTTGCAGTTGCTTACCGCGAACCATCATTTACTGTTTACAAAAAATTTTCTTCTCAATTAATCCTTACTGTATATTCATATTTCCAACCCACGTAATACATGAGTTACCGTTTTGTAATTGTTGTTGTTGCTTTTATTATTTTTTATGCATGTGACAATGCAACCAGCAACCACGTGAAAAGGGATACGACTGTGAATATGCTTACGTCGTTCAATAATTTATTTTTAGACAGTGCACAGCTAAAAAATTTTTTCCTTAGTCATGATGAATATAAAAATTACAAGAAACAGTTTCTCGATTTTTATAAAGAACGCAACTACGAATATGCATGGTTCGATACCAGTGGACTTGGTGAACAGGCAAGCAATTTTATGAATTTATTGAACAACACCATCAGCAATTTTCATGACAGCAATTTGTATAACAAAAAATTATTCGACTCATATAACCGCTTTACAAACAATGGCACTAAACATGCAGCAGACGAAGTTGTGAACACCGAGCTTTTGTTAACAGGACAGTTTTTTCATTTTGCTGATAGAATTTACAAAGGAACCGATAGCAATGTTGCCGATCTTGGATGGTTTATACCGCGCAAAAAAGTAAACCTAACTGCAATACTCGATTCGGTGATTGCAAAAAAAAGACAAGCGGATGAATTTGCACCACTAAGCGAACAATATAAACAGCTCGAGTCGTTTATCCCAACTTACTATACGCTACAAAAAACCAACTGGAATTCGATTACCAAGCCGGCAAAAGGTTTGCACGTTGGAGACTACGATGCAATTATTTCTATAGTAAAAAAACGGCTGAATAAACTTGGTGATCTAAATTTCAATGACTCCACCAACAGTTTTGATACGGCTTTGCTTACAGCGGTAAAAGTTTTTCAACGTCGCATGGGCATTGGTGTTGACGGCGTGATTGGTACAAAAATGATTGACGAATTAAACGTAACACCTGCGCAACGCATTCAGCAAATATTTGTAAATCTCGAGCGCATGCGCTGGATGCCTCCTGCAAATGAGCCCCGTCACATATTTGTAAATATTCCCGAATATAAAATGTATGTCTACGATAGTGGAAAACTCAACTTTACTATGAATGTAATCGTTGGTACTACTGCAAACAGCACTGTAATTTTTTCGGGAAACCTTAAGTACATTGTTTTTGCACCCTATTGGAAAGTGCCGGTGAAAATTATAAAAACAGAAATTTTACCTGCTATGAAAAAAGACACCGGGTATCTCCGTAAACACAACATGGTGCGGCTTGGCGGACCAGATACTTTGCCTGTTATCCGCCAAAATCCCGGAGATGATAATTCGCTTGGCAAAGTGAAATTTCTTTTTCCAAACAACTACGATATTTATTTCCATGACACGCCAAACAGAGATTTATTCACCGCATCGAGCCGAAGTTTTAGTCATGGATGTATTCGCGTGGGCGAGCCAAAACATCTTGCAGAGTTTCTTTTGCAAAGCGATACTTCATGGAACAGTTATCGCATTGACACATGCATGAATGCCAAAAAAGAAACCTGGGTTTCGCTTCAAAAATCTGTGCCTGTTGTTATTGCGTACTTTACAGCATGGGTTGATAAAAATGGTTTACTTAATTTTAGAAAGGATATTTATGGTCATGATAAAAGGCTGGCGAATAAATTGTTTGTGAAGTAGATTATACTTGAGCATAACTTATTCGACAGATTTATGAATTAATTCTATTTTGAAACAAAGCATATTCCTCTTTTTTAGCTGTATGCAATGCTTTCATATGTTTCAACTCTTTCTCCAAAAAATAATTCAATGCTGTTCTTAAAATTGCTATGGCAGCGAGTTTGCCGATGTCATCCCAGCTTGGCGCTACAGCAGTTGCTAATACATCGGCGCCTAATAATAATTCCAAAGAAACAGCAACGGAACTTCCAAATTGAACCCGGATTTCTTCTTTTGAAATTTTTGAGACAGATGATTTGAGAAAAGAAAAATAATTCAATAAAGTTTTTATTACCGCAACGCCGATAATTACTGCTGCAAGAATTTCTACCGCGTGACTAACATTGATGGTTATTTGTTTCGCTATTTCTTCCATATCTGAACCACGATTTATATGATTGTCTGAACTACGATTTTGACCTGATTATTCTGATTTATCTGATTTTTTAAAAAGCTATCTGTAATTTTTGCTTTATTCAAATGATGCTATTCAAAAATTTTTTATTTCAGTATAATATAATCAGTCAAATCCTATAAAATCGTGGTTCAGATTTTCGAATGACAGCAGAGCACCTACAATATTCAACAAACAATGCGTTAAAATAGCAAGCCGTAAATCTTTTGTTTTCCAAACCAAATAAATCATAGGCAACAATGCTATAACCAATGTGAGATAAACATAAGGCTGCCAGAAATGGTACAATGAAAATAAAACCGTGTTTGCAACAAAAGCCCATTTTCCCCATGCAGTAGCCATGCGCGGTAATAAATATCCTCTGAAATAAAATTCTTCAACAAACGGCGCAAGAAAACCATTCAGCAATAAATTAAAGATGAGTGTAAGTTGAATTGCTTCCTTACCGTATCCATTTAAATCTTGCACAGTGTACCAACTTGGAAGCCAACTGAAAATTTTATCATTAATAATTTTATCAAGAGGTTGTGTGATGCCCCAGATTAAGAACATCAACACAACCAAACCCACCGCATATAAAATGAGCCTACCTGTTGAGAGTTTGTTTTTGTAACCATTCAATTCCCAGACGCTTTTTCTGCCTTCACGCTTTTTGCTGAATAACAAATGTGTTATCATTATTGGTATCACTGCAATAACAATCGCAAGCAATAAAGCAAGCTGCGACGGATAATGATACTTCACTAAAACAGGAGCTAACAAAATAAAACACAGAGTCATGATGACTCCAGGATACAGGTGATAGAGAATTGTTTTTGTTTTGCTTAACCCCTCCAAACCTCCCCTAAAGGGGAGGCTTTTTAACTCGTTCATAAAATTGTAGCTTGGAATTTATTTAAGTTTTGAATTAAGATTAGTTGCTGATGGGTTCAATTATCTGTTGATTTAAATTATTTAGCTCGACCTCCTTCTCCTTTGGAGAAGCCTGCCCGACTGCCTCATTCAGGCGGGGATTGAGGATGAGGTCTAAAATATGATCACCAACTCTCAAAGCATTTGCTGCAATCGTTAACGAAGGATTGAATGCACCGCAACTAACAAAGAAACTCGCATCAACCACATAAAGATTTTGCACATCATGAGCTTTGCAATGCAGATCAAGCACAGAAGTTGTTGGATCGGTTCCAAAACGCAATGTTCCGTTTTGATGACTCATACCGCTTATATCCAAATCATAACCCGCCCATTGAATATCTCTAAAGCGTGCATCCATCTCGCCGACTTTTACAAAAATCTCTTTCAACTTTTCTTTCAATCTTTCATAAGCAGTATAATTATTGCGGTGGTAATACACTTTTATCTGTCCGTCTCTTGTAAGGGTAACACGGTTTTCAGGCGAAGGGAGGTCTTCCGATGTTAACCAAAAATCAAGTGTCATCTTCTTCAATTCTTCATAAGATTTGCCGGGATAAATTTTTTCTGCCAACCATAAAATGGTATCAGGATCATTTCTTCCCATCAACTGAATTTCACCAAGCGGAAATTGCGAATCATCAGCGCCGTTATAAAAATCTGCAATACCCAAACTTTTTTGAAATACACAATCATTAATAGCATCTTTTAAAAATGCCACCAAACAACCATTGTGATGCAGCATTAAATTTCTTCCCACTTGTCCTGATGAATTTGCCAAACCATTCGGATGTTTATCATTTGCACTGCGCAAAAAAAGTGCAGCGGAATTCACAGCGCCGCATGCAACGATTACAATGTCTGCATCAAAAATTATTTTTTCACCTTTCACATTAGCGATCACCTTCGACACGCGTTTACCGCTTGCATCTGTTATCAGCTTCTCAACATAAGCGTGCGTAAGCAGCGTAACATTTTTATGTTTTAAAGCAGGACGTAATGCCATCACCTGTCCATCTGCTTTACTGTCTGTGGGATCAGGAAAGCCATCAAAATTTTCCAGCATCACAGGTGCTTCAACGTGTGTATAATCTTGCGGAAGCTTAATGCCCATCGGTAAAGGAAAAGGCTGTAACCCAAGCTGCACAAGGTTTTCATTCAATTCTTCAATTAAGGGTTCATAGGGCAAAGGCGGCAACGGATACTCACTGCTGCTCCATGGTTCCGTAGGATCCACGCCACGTTTGCCATGCGCACTGTACAAACGTTCTGCCATTGTATAGTATGGCTCATACGCATCATACTTTAAAGGCCACTCCGGCGATGTGCCGCCATAATGTTGCACCTGTTCAAAATCGCTTTCACGAAAACGGAACAATGCAGCGCCATACATTTTGCTGTTGCCGCCTACATTATAATGAATAAAAGGTTTAAACGGTTTATCATTTTCATCGAGCCAAACATCGTTCGGTCGGTAGCGCCCAACAGTTACCACTTCATGTGCATCCCAATTCTCTTTTTCTTTCGGAATAAATCCGCCGCGTTCCAAAATCAAAATCCTCTTGCCGCTCGGTGCAAGTTTATAAGCCATCGTGCTGCCGCCGCTACCGGTACCGATGATGATAATGTCGTAATGATTACTCATGTGAGTTCTATGTTTTGTGTTTTATGTTGTGCGTTGCTCGAAGCTCGCAGCTCATGGCTCACAGCTTACTCATGCAAATAGACGATGAAGCGAAAAAAAACTTTGTCGTGTGGATGACGAAGAGAGGGAATTACTGAATGTTAGGTTTGAAGTTGAATGTTTTTTTTGTACTTAGCTGAAGTGGCACTATTAAGCGGCAGTTGCGTCGCACACTTATACGTTCGGAAGTTTATTGAACAGTTTGTCCAGCCACGATTGAATTAGAGAAGTTGAAATTTGAATGAGTAAGCCCGAAGGGCTTCAATATGAATAACCACAGATGCAATCTGTGGAAACAAAATCAAACATGCTTCAACCCCGAAGGGTTGAATAAACAAGCTGTGAATTGTTGCAATTCATCATGCTTTGCTAAACTTGCAGCTTGGTTTGGCAGAACATAAAAAACTGAATGACCATAATGAAGTGATGCGGGCACTTCTTGATATTGGAAAAACTTACCTGGCGCTCAACAAGAATTCAGAAGCTTTAAAGTATGGACGTGAAGGGTTAAGTATGGCTTTAAAAACAAAAAACAAGGCGATTATTCGCGATGGATATCAGATTCTTTCTACCGTGTTTGACAGGTTGCATCAAACTGATAGCGCTAACTTTTATTTCCGGCAATATGTAACGTCGAAAGAGGCAGTGCTGAATGACCAGGCGAAGGCGAAGTTTGCGGCGTATGATTATGAACAGAAAATTGCGCTGATGAATAAAGAAAAACAAATTGGAGAGCAGCAGCTAAAACTTCAAAAAGAACAGCTTCAACAGGAATCTCTCCACAAAAAAATTCTTATTGCAGGCATTCTTCTTCTTTTCTTACTTGGCGGTTTTATTATTAGAAATATATTACTTAAACGCAGGAATGAAAAACATCGTCGTGAGCTTGCAGAAAATGAATTGCAAATTCAGAAGCTGGAAAGTGAAAAAACAAAAGCTGAATTACAGCGCCAGGCTGCTGAACTCGAAATGCAAGCTCTCCGTGCACAAATGAACCCTCATTTCATTTTCAACTCACTTAACTCTATCAATGTGTTCATCCTTGAAAACAATAAGCTGCATGCATCGGAATATCTTGCCAAATTTTCAAGACTGATAAGATTAATCCTTCAAAATTCAAAGGAAGCATTTATTCCCTTGGAAAGTGAACTGGAAGCGCTTGAATTATATCTTGAATTGGAGTCGCTGCGGTTTGATAATAAGTTCGAATATAAAGTTGCAATAGATAATGAAGTGGATGCTGCCGTATTGAAAGTGCCGCCGCTCATCATTCAGCCTTATGCAGAAAACGCAATATGGCATGGACTCATGCATAAAAAAGAAAAGGGACATTTAGAGATTGGATTATACCAGGAAGAAGGAACATTGTTTTGCAAAATCACCGACGATGGCATTGGCAGAAAGAAAGCTGCAGAGCATAAGAGTAAAGCTACATCTACATACAAATCACTGGGCATGAAAATTACAAAAAGTAGGCTGGCAATGATAGAAACAACAAACGAAAAGGATAGCTTAGTTGAAATAAAAGACTTGATACATGCAGATGGAGTGCGGCAGGTACAGAAGTGTTGATCAAAATACCTGTTCATTATGATTAAAGCTATTATTATAGATGATGAAATGCATTGCCGCAAAACATTGAATATGTTGTTGAAAGAGTACTGTCCTGATGTACAGGTGATGGAGCAATGTGAGGATGCAGAAAAGGGCCTTGAAGCAATAAGAAAATTTAAACCTGATCTTGTTTTTCTTGACATTGAAATGCCGCACATGAATGGCTTTGAAATGCTGGAGCAATTTTCTGAAATTCCTTTTGCTGTTATTTTCACTACGGGTTATGACCAATATGCTATTAAGGCATTTCGTTTTAGCGCTCTTGATTATTTACTGAAACCTGTAGAGCCAAAAGAGCTGATTGCAGCAGTGCATAAAATACAAACGCAAAAAAAGTTGCCGGAAGCAGAACAGTTTCAAATACTGTTAAGCAAAATAAATAATAGAGAAAATGTTTTTCCTAAAATTCCAGTCCCCACTTCTGATGGTTATGAATTAATTCCTGTTGAACAAGTATTATTCTGTGAGGCGGATGATAACTACACATACTTTCATCTTAAGAATAAAAAGAAAATTATCGCATGCCGTATGCTTAAAGAGGTGGAAGAGCAACTAAATGATTTTCCCTTCTTTGTTCGTGTGCATCATTCTTACATTATCAATATCAAAGAAGCAACAAAATATGTTCGTGGTGAAGGTGGCTATGTTATTATGAGCGATGGCTCGTCGGTAAATGTATCACGTAGCCGTAAGGAAGCACTATTAAAATGGTTTGTGAATAAACAAGACTAATTTTTTATATCTCATTGCTTCCATTCTTTTTTGTTTCTTCCTTCATAAAATTTATTTATCCTTTTACCCTTTATCGCCGTCAATTACCCAATCCACATCTTCAAATACCTATCTGCACTGGATTACCGGTACACAGCAATATATTTTTATATCGTTGAATCAAACAAAATTTTTTAAAAATAAAACTTACAAAAATGAAAAAGATATTTTCCGCACTCGCAGTTATCGTAATGATAGCGTTATCAAAAAATTCCGGTGCTCAAAGTAAAAGTGATGTTGCATTTAATAGTGCGCCATATGCGGTTAACATGCCATTAAAATCTCCTGATAAAAAAACATTTGAAACAAAAGTTACAGAAGTAAATATAAAGGCTGTGAGCTCATATAAAAGTGCATCAGATGTAAGATGGTTTAAAACAGAAGGCGGTTTTATAGCCAATTTTCTTTCAAGGGGAGTTGACACAAGAATAGTTTACAGTAACAAGGGCAATTGGTTATATAACCTGCTTACTTATATGGAAGATAACATGGCTTATGATATTAGGAAGATGGTAAAAAGCAACTACTATGATTATGATATTGCTGTAGTTTTTGAATATAAACTACACAATGGAACTGTTTACATTATCAGAATGAGGGATGAATCAAAAGGTCTAAAAATATTACGGATTTCAGATGGTGAAATGGAAGAAATACATAATGACCACAACAATTAAACATTTTCTCTCATCGTTTAACAAGCAGAAAAAAGCAGTTCGCTGATTTATCAACGGCTGCTTTTATTTTTGAGAGTTTTTGTGTTTTCTGAACAAGGATAGAGACTCCTTTCTCTCACGGTTTTATTACCTGCTCCTTTCCATCCGCATTTTTTATTTTAAGAAAGCCGCCATTTTCTTTTGCAAGAAGTTGAATGTATCCTTGTAATTCGTTAGCCAAACTTATTCCGCCGCCATCTTCTGCTGCACCTATTTTTACAGATGGCTGCCCTTTGGTATCAATTAATCTAAATAATACTCCGGCAGGATATGTTACACCATCTTTTACTACGGCATCATGAAAACCAATACTTGCTCTTATTCTCCCCTGTTTATCTACAATTTGTAAACCACTGCCCCGAAGTATTTGTGAATCAGTTTGCTCCTTTTGTGCTGCCACTGTATTCATTTTTGCAAGCAATACAACCATAAGCACAAGGTTAATAACCGTTACGGCAATCGCAATACGTTGTATTTTCATAGTATTCTGTTTTGAACACTAATTTACTTTATTGATATAGTGTATTCATTTGTTTTGACAAAGAGATGCAAATACTTGATGATAGGCAGTATCTAATTAACTATTTTTTTATTCCCAAGAACTGATTATCGGAGTTTCTGTAGGTTGTCTTGTACGGTTGTAATAAGAAAGCACTGCACGACGCAACTGCTCAGCAAGTACAAACTTTGGATTACCGCTGCTATAAATGAAATCTGTTCGCTCATTCGGGTTATAATCTTTTGCGCACAAAATATCATAAACATGAAATAGTTCTAATTTTCCTATTCGAATAAGAGGCCGGCGTCTTACAAGAATGCTGCAAAACACTTCACTCTTTCTTCTTGTTTTTATTCCGATGCAAACACCGAACGTTCTCGTATCATCGTCGTTCAAATATTTTACAAGATGATGCTTAAGTCGCAAAGCGTTGAGGCTGTTGTCTTCTACCTGAAAGTTTAGCTCGTTTGCTGCATGACGCAAATTGATGAGATATTTATCAAGCAACTTATTCCAATGTTTCCTGTTATACGCTCTAATGCCTTTTATGATAATCGTTTTCCAAGGAGTAGAACACAATTGCGTAGCGCCTGTATTAAGGCAAAGCATGCAAACTTCTTTTAGAAAATCAACACTGAATAATTCATCGCGTCTGTATACGCCGAGCCAGTATTTATCGTTGTATTGATTAAGACCTTCATAATACGGAAGATTGAACGGTGGTAATGTTAGCGGCCACGACACAGGTTCTGCATAAAACTTTTCTGTGTTTACTTTTTCAAATAGCTCATCACCATTTGCGTGATCATTCTCATAAAATTTTTCCCGCTCTTTTAAAATAATTTCTTCGATAAAGAACGACATGTGGGCAATGTCTTTTGTGTGTACTACATCTTTCCATTCGTACACGACATTTGTTTTTGGAAAGCGGATAAACAAATACCAAAAATTCGTTTCATCAGGCGAAGCCACCCAATTAATATTACCAGTGAGCATCGGTGTAAAACTTTGATTGCTGTCACTGATATTTATCTTCAAATGTGGTTTATATGAAAAGGATTGAAAAATTTCTTTGTAAATGTTTTCGGTGAGCCATGTATCCTTTATAAAAATTTCTTCGGCAGGATAAGAGCTCATAATATTTGGATGCTCTTCATTTCCCAACTCAAAACTTACTTCGAGCTTGTCGAGTTCTGCAGTAAGACTGTCAAGCACTTCTGTTCCAACATCGAACAACAATTGTTGGCGCAAACCAAAACGCACATAGAGCAAACCGGATTTTCCCGCCGCCACAAGTATATTATAAAGCTGGGCAGGCGGTATAATGCCTCCCTTAAAATTTACTTTAATGGTATTAATACTTTTCATACTCACGGTTTTTGAAGTTAAACAAGCAATAATCAAATTTCTCTCTTTTTAAGATAGGAATTATTTGCAAATGCGGCGTTGGTGATAAATTATTAATAAGTGACCCGTACAATCAGCCAAGCTGCATAGAAACCATCTGCTAATTCAAAAGCTTATCTCATAAAAATAATCCCTACCTTAAAGTATAAATATTGCCATTATGAAAGACAATATCTCGCAAGAGCAGATTGATTTTTACCGTGAAAACGGTTTTGTAATTATCGAAAATTTTTTAAACAGCGATGAGCTTACATTCTGGCGTGAAGCAGTTGAAGAGGCAGTGCAAAAACGCAAAGGCAAAAAGCTACCCGACCGGGCTAAAGTGTATGGTGAAGGCGATGATAAAGATGCAGATTATTACGACAATGTGTTTGATCAACTGCTGAACCTGTGGATGGATAATGATAAGATAAATAAAATAATGCTTGATGAACGTCTTGGAAAAATGGCTGCAACACTCGCAGGCGTTGACGGCATTCGCATTTGGCATGATCAAGCGTTGATAAAAAGACCTTGGGCTAATCCAACATCGTTTCATTTAGACACGCCTTATTGGAGTTTCAGCGATAAAAGAGCTTTATCAATTTGGGTGGCATTGGATGATGTAACACTTGAAAATGGTTGTCTCTTTTTTATTCCCGGTTCACATAAAAAAACAAAGCTTTCACTGGCGGGTATTGGCAAAAACATTGGCGATATTTTTAAACAATATCCTGAATTAAAATCTGTCAAAGCATTTGCAGCGACAATGAAAGCGGGCAGTTGCTCATTTCACAATGGGCTTACTATTCACGGTGCGCACGCAAACATGACGCCAGGGTTTCGCCGCGCTATGACATGCGCTTACATGCCCGATGGCAATGTGTTTAACGGTACCCGAAATATTTTAAGTGATGAACAAATGGCGCGTTTGAAAGTCGGAGACTTATTAAATGATGATAAACAAAATCCGCTAATCTTTTCAAAATCAAAAGTTACAGCGTAGCAAAATCGAAAATGAAAAAACTTATTCTTTCAACTTAGGATAATCAAAGAACCAAAATTGTTTTTCGCCTTCTTCAAACTCTTTCCATTTTTTTATATCAACATTAATTGCAAAAATGCTGCAGGTGGGCATGTCATCTACATGAACACTCGTTAATTCGTTTACAAAAGCAGAGATGCCGGGATTATGAGAAAAAATAGCTATGGTGTCATAGTCATTATCTGCATCGCTTATTACCCTATAAAAATTTTCAACTTCGGGTTCATACAACTGAGGAACTTCAATAATATTTTTTTCTTTTTTATCATAAGCTTTTACAAAGTATTTGCAGGTGGCAATAGCCCGCTTTGCGGGACTTGATAAAAATGCATCAATCTTTACTTTCCTTTCCAGTAATCGTTTTGCCATTTCGGGAGCATCTTTATTGCCCCGAGCATTTAACGGTCTGTCAAAATCTTTTTGAGCAGGATCATCCCAACTGCTTTTTGCATGGCGTATAAGGAGGACTTGTTTCATAAGTTATTAATTAGTTTAATTAATTCTGGAGAAGTAATTATGGGTAAAGATGCAGAAACTATTTTCTTTAAATCATCTATGTCCGAGGTAACGAAATAATCAAGTCCATGCTCTAATGCCAATTGATAAAGCACAGCATCTTCCAAATCATTTTTTGCTCTTTTATATGCGTTGTGAATAGTAAGATTTGTGCAGGGCAGAATAGTTAACTGACTATTTAAAACATCAAGCTGGTATATTAATTGATCTTTAGGTAAATCATTTCTAAGAATATAAGCTGTTGTATTTATCACACTCTCTGAAAAATAACCGTCAATTTTTCCATCAGCAATGTCAAAAAACAATTGTTTCGCTTCTTTATGCAACGCACGGGTCTTTTGAAAAAAATCAATAACAATATTTGTATCGAGAAATACTTTATAAACCATACTTTTCTTTTAAATATTCGTCCCTTTCTTTTTCTATATCAATCGGTTCTTTTCTCGATACACTCCCTGCATATTTTTCAACAAACGATCTGAAATCATTCTTCTTTGCCTTATGTTCAGTTAACTTCTTAAAATAATCCTCTGCAATTTTTGATACCGATGTATTTTTCTTTTCTGCATACACCTTTATTTTCTTTACTATTTTTTCATCCATTGTAAGATTGAGCTTGGCAGTCATAATAGAATCAATTTTACCAAATATACGCCTAATTTAATTTTAGGCGTATAGAGACAAAATGAGGATAATTGCAATTGACCGCTAAAAGAAGTTCTGAACGTTCAAGTGTGCGACGCAAGAGGTGATGCCATGAAAAACCTAAGCCCGGCTCATAAAAATCCAAAACAAAAAATTCAGTTTAATTATACTTCCGGATCAGAAATTTTTCAATACCCTCTCACATTCTTTCCCTCATAATAATTTATGAAGGCTTTGTTTACAACACGATTGCCGCCGGGTGTAGGATAGTTGCCGGTAAAATACCAATCGCCGGTATTGGTGGGGCAGCTTTCGTGAAGGTCTTCGATGGTTTGATAAATTACCTGCACAGGAATAGTGAGGTCTTTTGGTGTGATAAGTTGAGCAATCTTTGCAGAAATTTCTTCCGTAGTAAAGGGCTTGTAAATCTGACGCACAACATTTTCGGTATGTAATTGATTGTTGCGGTTAAGCTCTTTTATTTTTTCATAGACGCATCTTATTACATCATCCATTTCGCGCTCTTTCAATAGTTCAATAGCGGCGCGGAATGCAATAAAATCGCCCAGCTTGCTCATATCAATGCCGTAGCAATCAGGATAACGGATTTGCGGCGCCGAAGAAACAACAATAATTTTTTTCGGGCTTAATCGCGCAAGCATTCGAACGATGCTTTCTTTTAAAGTAGTACCGCGCACAATACTATCGTCAATTACAACAAGGGTGTCTTCGTCTTTGCGCACAGTGCCATAAGTAATATCATACACGTGCTGCACCATTTCATTGCGACCTGAATCTTCTGTAATAAATGTGCGCAGCTTTACATCTTTTATAGCAATCTTCTCCTGACGAATTTTTCTGTTGATCATTTGCGACAACTTCTCTTCGTTAATATCGCTGCCCCAACTTAAGATGCGTTGTATTTTTATTTGATTAAGATAATCTTCCATGCCTTTTATCAAACCATAAAATGCAACTTCTGCGGTGTTGGGAATATAAGAGAAGATGGTGTTCTTTAAATCGTACTCAACAGATTCAAGAACTGCCTTACTTAAATGATGACCAAGTGCAATTCGTTCACGATAAATTTTTTCATCGCTGCCACGGCTGAAATAAATGCGTTCAAAACTGCAGGCTCTTCTTTCTTTTGGTTCAAGAATCTGTTCAATTTTATAATTGCCGGCATCGTCAACAAGCAACGCCGTGCCGGGCATAAGTTCATG
>Ga0081539_10002694_pt1 | contig 24102 bp, 22 predicted proteins | sample TabmetS4T2R2_FD_71023 | JGI IMG/M metagenome (GOLD analysis project Ga0081539, IMG submission 71023) | Tabebuia heterophylla rhizosphere microbial communities from the University of Puerto Rico - S4T2R2 | ecosystem: Host-associated > Plants > Roots > Rhizosphere ...
TGCTGCGTCCAGCCGGCTGAACAGGGCGCGAACAGTGGCCCACGTCGCCGCTCCGCCAGCCAACCAGGCCGCATGCAGACCAGAAATTCTCCACCCCACTGCGACTTTTTCAGCAGCCTGCTAAAGGACACACCGCCTCCCCGCATCCCAGAACGTGCCGCTATCCGTCAGAGCGCATGCAATCCTCCTGACATCCCGCGATCGGCGGAGGCCCGTCGAACGGATGTGCGCTGACTGCCGCATCCGGCGCAACTCTGCTTTCCTCGGATCGGTGCAGGTCGGGACAGCCAACAGGCTGAAGCTGACCGCCACTGCGTGGCGCGGTGGATCAAGCGACACCAGCTGACGTGATTCCGCGTCTGCGGCGTGCTGCATCGGCGGCGATCCTCCGCGCCACAGCGACGAGTCGTCCGACGGTTGGCGCTGTCTCGTCCCGGCGCCAGGCGAGCGCCATTTCCGTGGTGGGAGCGTCGGGGCCGCCGAGCGGCCGGTAGATCACACCTTCCAACGCCAGCCGGGCCGCAGAGGCAGGCAGGAAGGCCACGCCCACGCCGGCGCCGACGAGACCCGCAAGCGCCGTGAGCTGATTTGCCTCCTGCACGACACGAGGCTGCACGCCGGCGCGCGCGAGCGCGCCCCGGAAGCGCCAATCGATGTAGCGCGCCTTGGCCGGCGAGGTGGCGACGAAGGGCTCGTCGCGGAGTTGCTCCAACCGGATGTGCGCCTCCGCGGCCAGAGCATGGGCGGCCGGCAACGCGACGACGTAGGGCTCGCGCCAGAGCACCAGCGTCTCCAACTCCTCGGTACCCGGCATGGGGCGCAGCAATGCGGCATCGAGGCGCCGCCGCAGGACCGCGTCCACGGCATCGCTCGTCATCATTTCGGTCAGCGCCAGGTGCACGTCCGGGCAGGCGGCCCGGAAGCGCGACACCAGGCTAGGCAGGATGCCGAGCGGCGCCGCATCGGCGAAGGCCAGCGAGATGCGCCCGACCTCGCCGCGCGCAGCCCGGCGCGCCGCCTCCGCCGCTTCCGCGCCCTGCGCGAGCGTCGCGCGTGCGCCGCGCAGGAATACCTCGCCGGCAGCCGTCAGCGCGACCCTTCGGCTGCCGCGGGTGACCAGGTCCACACCGACCTCAGCCTCCAGCCGCGCGATCTGCTGGCTGAGCGCAGATTGCGTCACCCGCACCCGCGCCGCGGCGCGGGTGAAGTGCAGTTCCTCCGCCAAGGCCACGAAGCAGGCCAGTTTGCGGGCATCCAGGGCGGGACGGTGATCCATTAGAGAATTCGATTTCACCATTAGTGACGGCGGGCCGAGACTTATCGACAAGACCCCTGCCGGCACAAGGCGGGGCAACGCCGAGGAAACGCCCGCATCCATGCCGCCGGCCTGCGCCGCGTTCCCTCACGGACGACCGCACCGCCGAGGTGAATGCCACGATGCTCCGCCCTTCCCGCCGCACCCTCCTCGCCGCCGCGCTGCTGCCCTGGCCGGCAGTCTCCCAGGCCCCCTGGCCGCGCCACCCGCTGAGGCTGGTCGTTCCCTATCCGCCCGGGGGGAATTCCGATCTGCTGGGGCGGCTCGTCGCCGGCTCGCTTTCCACGCGGCTCGGTCAGTCCGTGGTGGTGGACAACAAGGCTGGCGCCGGCGGCACCACTGGCGCGGCGGAGGTCGCGCGGCCCGAGGCGGATGGGCACACCCTGCTCCTCGGCGACATTGCGACGCACGCCATCGCGCCGGCGCTCAACCCCAGCGTCGCCTACGACCCGCTGCGCGACTTCGAGCCGGTGGCACGGCTCACCTCGGTGCCGCTGCTGCTGGTGGTGCCGGCCGCCTCGCCGCACCGGACGCTGGCCGACCTGCTGGCCGCAGGGCGCGGCCGCGGAGGGCTGACCTATGCCTCGGCCGGGATCGGCACGCCCCAGCATCTCGCCTTCGCGCGGCTCGCCGCCATGGCTGGGCTGCAGGCGGAGCACGTGCCCTATCGCGGTTCCGCCCCAGCGGTGACCGACCTGACAGCCGGGCGGGTGGATGCGATGATCGACGGCACGGTGGTGCCGCAGGTGCGCGACTGGAGTTTGCGCGCGCTGGCCGTCACCGGGGAGCGGCGCGCGACGCAGCTTCCCGATGTGCCGACCATCGCCGAGGCCGGGGTTCCCGGCTACGGCTTCGCCTCCTGGCATGGGGTCTTCGCGCCGGCCCGGACGCCGGAGGCGGTGGTGGCGCAACTCAATGCGGAGGTGAACCGCGCCCTGGCGGAGCCGGCCATCCGCGACCGCCTCCTCTCTCTCGGGATCGAGCCACGCGCCGGCACGCCCGCCGCGTTCCGCGCGCATGTCACGGAGCAGGCCGCAGCGATGCGCGAGCTCGTCCATGCCACCGGCGCCAAGGCCGAGTGAGATGAGCGGCACCCGCCCCCCGCACGTCCTCTTCGTCACGGTGGATCAGTGGCCGGCGCGGCTGCTCGGCATCGCCGGGCATCCGGTGGTGGAGACGCCGACGCTGGACGCCCTGGCGCGCAGCGGCACGCGCTTCACCAACGCCTATGCCGAGTGCCCGATCTGCATCCCGGCGCGCCGCTCCATGATGACGGGCACCAGCCCGCGTGTTCACGGCGATCGCGACTTCCAGCCCGCGCTCACCATGCCGGCGCATCTGCCCACCCTGCCGCGCGTGCTGCGCGACGCAGGCTGGCAGACCAGCGCGATCGGCAAGCTGCACGTCTATCCGCCGCGCGACCGCATCGGCTTCGAGGAGGCGCTGCTCTGTGAGGAGGGGCGGGCGCATCTCGGCGGGCCGGACGACTTCGAGCTGTTCCTGTCGGACCGCGGCCATCCGGGCGCGCAGTTCATGCACGGCATGGGCAACAACGAGTATTCCTGGCGGACCTGGCACCTGGACGAGGCGCTGCACGCGACGAACTGGACCACCTGGGCCACCGCGCGCTCCATCAAGCGGCGCGATCCGATGCGGCCGGGCTTCTGGCACGTCTCCTACACGCATCCGCATCCGCCGCTGGTGCCGCTGGCCTCCTACCTGGAGCGCTACCGCGCTCGCACGGCGGAGGCACCCGTGCACGGCGACTGGGCGCAGGACCGGGAGGGCTGGCCGCCGGCGCTGCGGCTCGCTGGCGAGTACTGGGCCGCGCTGCCACCCGACCAGCTCGCCGATGCACGGCGCGCCGTGTACGCGCTCTGCACGCATATCGACCACCAGCTGCGCATCATCATCGGCACGCTGCGGGAAGAGGAGATGCTGGATGACACCGTCATCCTGCTCTGCGCCGACCATGGCGACATGATCGGCGACCACGGGCTCTACGCAAAGCGGCTGATGTACGAGGGCTCGGCGAACGTCCCGATGATCCTGCTCGGCCGCGCCGGGTGCCGGCGCGTCGGGACGGGCGCAGTGGACGACCGGTTGGTGGGACTGCAGGACGTCATGCCGACGCTGCTCGACCTCTGCGGCGTACCCGTGCCCGGAACCTGCGAGGGGATCCCGATGGTCGGCGCGCGGCGGCGCGAGACCTTCTATGGGGAATCGCTCTCCGGCGCGAAGGCGACGCGGATGATCCATGACGGGCGACACAAGCTCGTCTGGTACCCGGTCGGGAACGTCATCCAGCTCTTCGACCTGCAGGAGGATCCGCGGGAGCTGCGCGACCTGGCGCGCGACCCGTCGTGGGCCGAGCTGCGACGCCGGCTCGAGGCCGCGATGGCGGCCGAGCTCTATGGCGGCGACGAGCGCTGGGCGGAGGGTGGCCGCCTGGTCGGCGAGCCCGACGATGACAACACGCGCCCCGGCCCGAACCGCGGCCTCTCCGGCCAGCGCGGCTACCACCAGCCCTGGCCGCGCCTGACCGACCCGAGCCGCGCCGTCGGCTCCGCGTGACCGAGGCAAGACGCAGCATGTCACGCCTGACACGCCGGGCCGCGCTCGCCTTGCCGGCGCTGCTCGCGGCCGGCACCGCCTCGGCCCAGTCCTGGGTGCCCGAGCGCAACGTCCGCGTGGTCGTCCCCTTCGGCCCGGGCACGCTGGCCGATGGGGCGGCGCGGCTGCTGGCGGAGCATCTGCAGCAGCGCCTTGGCAGGCCGGTGATCGTGGACAACAAGGGTGGCGCCACGACGACGCTCGGCGCCGCCGAGGTGGCGCGCGCCGCGCCGGATGGCCACACGCTGCTGATGGCGCCGCCACCCTTCGTCATCACGCAGTTCGCCATGCCGCGCCTGCCCTACGATCCGGAGGCTGCCTTCCGCCCCGTCGCGCTGGTCGCGACCTCCCCGATCTACCTGGCCGTGCGAGGCGACCTGCCGGCGCGGAACCTGGCGGAGCTGCTGGCGCTGGCCCGTGCGCGGCCGGGCGCGCTGACCTATGCGAGCGTCGGCATCGGATCCCTGCCGCATGTGGCGGGCGAGCTGCTGCGGCTGCGCGCGGACGTGGACCTGCTCCACGTTCCCTATGGCACCGGCGTGCTGGCCGGCAACGACCTGGTCGCCGGCCGGGTGGACATGGTCTTCACCTCCGAGCTGCCAGTGCGGGCCTTCATCGAAGCCGGGCGCGTGCGCCTGCTCGCCGTCGCGGCGCCGGAGCGCCTGCCGCAGCGCCCGGACGTACCGACGCTGGGCGAGGCGATGCCGCCGCTGCGTGCGGAGTTCTGGATCGGGCTGCTCGCGCCTGCGCGCACGCCGGATGCCGCGGTCGCGCGCTGGAATTCGGAGGTCAACGCGCTGCTCGCCGATCCGCCCATCGTAGAGCGCCTCGCGCGGCTGGACCTCGCCGCGGCGCCGCGCACGCCGGAGGCCTTCGGCGCGCTGCTCGCCGAGGAGCGCCGGCAATGGAGCGAGGCGATCCGCGCCGCGGACATCCGGCTCGATTGAACGACGACAGGGAGACGATGATGACCATCGCCCTTGGCCGGCGCGCCGCGCTGGCCCTCCCCGCGCTGCTGGCCGCCGGCGGCGTGCGGGCGCAGCCCTGGGCGCCGGACCGGCCAATGCGCATCGTGGTGCCATTCGGGCCGGGCAACAGCACCGATTCCGCGGCGCGCATCCTGGCCGAGGCCCTGGCCCCGCGCCTCGGCCGCCCGGTGGTGGTGGACAACAAGCCGGGCGCGACCACCACGATCGGCGCGGCCGAGGTGGCGCGCGCGGCGGCCGACGGCCATGCGCTGCTGCTCGCCCCGCCACCCTTCGTCATCACCCAGTTCGCCTTCCCCCGCCTGCCCTATGAGCCGGAGACCGACTTCCGCCCGGTGGGGCTGGTCGCGACCTCGCCGGTCTTCCTCGCGGTGCGCGCCGATCTGCCGGTCCGCGACCTGCCTGAGCTGATCGCCCTGTCCCGTGCCCGGCCCGGCGCGCTGACCTATGCCTCGGTCGGCGTCGGCTCCCTGCCGAACGTCGCGGCGGAGCTGATGAAGCTCCGCGCCGGCGGCATCGACATCCTGCACGTGCCCTATAATGGTGGCGGTCCGGCCGCGACGGACCTCGTCGCCGGGCGCGTGGACATGTTCTTCACCGTCGAGCTCGAGGTGAAGCCCCATGTGGATGCCCGGCGCGTCCGGCTGATCGCCGTGGCGACCGAGCAGCGCCTGCCCGGCCGGCCGGAGATCCCGACCATCTCCGAGCGGACGGAGCCGCTGCGCGCCGCCTTCTGGATCGGCGCCCTGGCGCCGGCCCGCACGTCCGATGCAGCCGTGGAGCGGATCAACACGGAGATCAACGCGCTGCTCGCGACGCCCGCCATTGCGGAGCGCCTGGCGAGCATCGCGCTCACGCCCGCCCCGGGCACGCCGGGCGCATTCGGCGAGTTCCTCGCGCAGGAGCGGCGGCAATGGGGGGAGGCGGTGCGCGCCGCCAACATCCGGATCGAGTAGCGTGACGCCGACCTCCTCCGCCCCCGTCGCCGGGGTGCTGGCCGGCAAGGTCTGCGTCGTGACCGGCGCGGCGGCGGGGCTCGGCCTTGCCATCGCGCGGCTCTTCGCGCGCGCCGGCGCGGTTCTGGTGGTGGCCGACCGCGACGCGGCGGGCCTCGCGCGCCTGGCTGCCGAGACCGGCGCGGAGGCGGTGGTTGCGGACGTCACCGCCGGGGATGCGCCGGCTGTCATTCTGGCGCCCGCCATCGCGCGCGGCGGGCCGGACGTGCTGGTCAACAATGCTGGTGCCAACACGGTGCTGCCGGTGCTGGAGACCTCGGACGCGGCATGGGATGCTGCGATCGCCCTCAACCTTTCCGCCGCCTTCCGCCTGAGCCGCGAAGCGGTGCGCGCCATGCGCGCGCAGGGCAGGGGCGGCGCCATCGTCAACATGGCCTCGGTCAACGGCATGGTCGGGCAGGCGCGCTTCTCGGCCTATGCGGCGGCGAAGGGCGGGCTGCACGCGATGACGCGGCAGATGGCGGTGGAATGCGGGCGCGATGGCGTCCGCGTGAACGCGCTCTCGCCCGGCCTGATCGTGACGGAGGCCTTCGCCGCCGTGCTCGACCCGGAGGATCTGCGCCTGACGGCGGAGGGCTACCCGATCGGCCGGGTCGGGCACCCGGACGACGTCGCCCATGCCGCGCTGTTCCTGGCCAGCGACGCGGCGGCCTTCATCACCGGTGCCGACATCCCTGTGGATGGCGGCCTGACGGCGCAGAACGCGGCCGCGGTCGTCTCGCCGCGGATCCGTGGCTGGGCCGGGCGGCCTCCCCTGACCTATTCGCGCAACGCGGAGGCGGGGGGCGCATGACGCCGGCGCGACCGCGCAGCGACGACCGGCCCATCCGCAGGCTGCTGCGCCTTCTTCTGACGCGGCTGCGGACGAGGCTGGGCGCCGGTCGGTACCGGCCGGAGACCCGCTACATGCGCGGGGGGCGCGACGACGGCCCGCCGTCGCGGCGCGCCTCCCCGCCGCCGGCCAGCCCGAAGCGCTGAGGCGGCGGCGCGGTCCGTTGATCGGCGCCGGGCCGCGTGCCAGACGGATCCGGCCCGAGGGACCTGCCCGATGCCCGCCGCCTCGCCTGCCGCCTCCGCCGGAACCTCCTGCTGCGCGCCATCCACGGGGCGTGGCGCCGGCCCGGAAGGCCGGTGCAGCAGGGCGGGGCATGGCGAGGATCGCAGCGCGATCCGCGACATTCCCGGCGGCGCCGCGACCATCGGCACCGACGCGCCGGTCTTCCGCGCGGACGGCGAGGGACCTGCGCGGCGCGTGGCGCTGCGCCCCTTCCGGATGGATGCACACGCCGTCACCAACCGGCGCTTCGCCGCCTTCGTCGCCGCCACGGGCTACCGCACGGAGGCGGAGCGCTTCGGCTGGTCCTATGTATTCCGCGCCTTCCTGCCGCCCGGCCTGGACGTCCCCGCGCCGGAGGGCACGCCCTGGTGGGGCCAGGTCCAAGGCGCCTTCTGGGCAGCGCCGGAGGGCCCGGGCTCGTCCGTGGAGGACCGCCAGGACCATCCGGCGGTGCACATTGCCTGGACCGACGCCGTCGCCTTCGCCGCCTGGGCCGGCGGCCGCCTGCCGACCGAGGCGGAATGGGAGCACGCAGCGAAGGGCGGCGACGACCGCGCCCGCTATCCGTGGGGAGAGGCCGAGCCGGACGAGGCCGGCGCTCTCTGCAACATCTGGCAGGGCGAGTTCCCGCGGCGGAACACCGGCGCCGATGGCTGGATCGGCACCGCGCCGGTGGACGCCTATGCGCCGAACGGCTTCGGCCTGTTCACCACCTGCGGCAATGTCTGGGAGTGGTGCGCGGACCCGTTCCGCGTGCGCTCGCTCGCGGCCGGCGCCAAGGCGCGCAACGCCGCCGCGGCGGCGGAGAGGGAGCGGGTGATCAAGGGCGGATCCTACCTGTGCCATCGCAGCTATTGCTGGCGCTACCGCATCGCTGCGCGGTCGGGGCGTAGCCCGGACACCTCGGCGGGACATGTCGGCTGCCGCCTCGCCTACGACGCCTGAGATGGAGGTCCGGCGCCTGCAGCATCTGCGCCAGGCGGTCGAAGCCGGCAGCATCAGCGCCGCCGCCGCCGCCCTTGGGATCTCCCAGCCTGCGCTGACCAAGAGCATCCGCATCCTGGAGGCGGAGCTCGATGTGCCGCTGCTGGAGCGCCGGGCGCGTGGCGTGGTGCCGACGGCCTTCGGCGCGGCCCTGCTGCGCCGCGCCGCGCCGGTTGGCGTGCTGCTGGCAGATGCGCTGCGGGAGATCGCGGCGTTGCGCAGCGGTGCGCCGGCCGAGGCCGCGATAGGCGCCGGCCCGACCTGGCTGCGCGCGAAGCTGCCCGAGGCCATCGCCGCCACCATCGCCGCGTCGCCGGAGGTGCGGATCAGGCTCCAGGGCGGCTATGACGAGGCGCTGCTGCGCGCCCTCTGCGCCGGCACGCTGGACGCCGTTGTGGCCGAGCTTCCGGCGCCGGAGGAGGCCGCGGACCTCGCGCTCATCCCGCTCGGTGAGGACGACTTCGTCGTGAGCTGCCGGCGCGGCCACCCGCTGGCGCGCGGCACCGTGGCGCCGGAACGTCTGCTCGGGTTCCCCTGGGTGCTGCCGCCACGTCCCTCCCGCGCGCGGGCGCGGCTCGGCGCGCTGTTCGTGGCGCGCGGCCTGGCGCCGCCCGAGCCGGCGCTGGAGACGGAATCGACCGACATGCTGCTGCGCGTCGTCACCGGATCGGATGCGCTCTGCTTCCAGGTGCGTAGCGCGCTGGAGGCGCCGGACGCGGCGGCGCTCACCACGATCCGCGCGCCCGCACTCGCCGCCACGCGGCGCACCGGGATCGTGCTGCGCCGCGACGGCTGGCTGCCGCCGGCCGCGCGGGAGGTGCTGGCGCGGCTCGCCGCTTCCTGCGGCGTTGCCATGCCAGATGGTTATGGATTGCGTCCCGAAAGTTAGATTGCGGATATGGGAGCGCGGCGGCACATTCCCCGGCGCAGGCCAGGCCTGCGGGAGGAAGGACGCCATGGCCGAGAACGCGCAGGGCACGACGCTTCGACGCCGCACCGTGCTGGGACTGGGAGCGGCAACGGCGGCCGGCGCGCTGTCGCGCGGGGCAGGGGCCCAGAGGCGCACCGCCCCGATCACCATCGTGATCAACCAGTCGCCTTGGCTCGACAGCTTCCGCCGCATGGTCGAGCTGTACGAGCGCGAGAGCGGTGGGCGCATCGAGCTGGACGTGAACCCCTTCGCCGGCTCGCTGGAGAAGCAGCGCAACTCAGTCCGCTCGGCGCGCGGCACGACCGACCTGCTGATCATGAATTCCGGCTGGTTCGCCGAGATGTATTTCGGCGGCTTCGTCGAGCCGATTCATGCCATCGAGCCCGGCTTCCGCCTCGACCCGGAGGTCTACACCCTCGGCGACAGCATCTTCTTCGACGCGGACACGAAGACGTTGAGCCCGCGCGGCCGGCTGATGTCCATCCCGATCGCGCCCATCGTGCCGCTGACCTACTACCGCGGCGACCTCTACCGCGAGCACGGCATCAACGAGCCGCCGCTGACCTTCCAGCAACTCGAGGCCAATGCGAAGCGCCTGCACCGGCCGCCGCGCATCGTCGGCATCGTCCAGCGCGGGGCGCGCGGGCCGGCCAGCGTCTCTTATGACTTCTATCCCTACCTCTACGGCCATGGTGGCAGCATCTTCCGCAACCAGGCGGCGAACGACTACACGGTGACGCTGAACGCCGCCGCGGGCCGCGCCGCGCTGGAGTACTATCTGCGCCTGGCGCGGGAGGCCGGGCATCCGCGCACCGCCGCGAACGAGCAGGCCGAGGTCATCCAGAACTACGTCACCGGACGCGCCGCCCACATGATCACGGTTGTCGCCGCCTGGTCGCAGGTAGAGGACCGGGAGCGCTCCGCCGTGGTGGACCGCACCGAATTCGCGCCGCCGCCCTCGCTGCCCGGCCTGCCGACGGCGCCCGCGCTCGGCCACTGGCTCGCAGCCGTGTCGCGCAACGTGCCGGACGACCGCAAGCGCGCTGCCGTGCAGTTCCTCAACTGGTTCCAGAGCAAGGATGCGCAGATCGCCAATGCGCGGAGCGGCGGCATGCCGATCCATGCCGCGGCCTATCGCGACCCGATCGCGGATGACCGGCGCTTCCGCTGGATGAGGCCGCTCGCCGCGGCGCTGGAGAAGTCGGTGAACATCTACCAGTTCCCCGAGGCCGCCGAGGTCATCGCCGTGCTGGAGCTCGGCCTGAACCGCGCGGTGGCGGGCGAGACCACCGCCGTCGCCGCGCTGAACGACATGGCCGGCCAGATCCATGCGGTGATGGCCGCGCGCGGCTACCGCACCGGCCGGCTGGAGCCGCTGCGCTGAGCGCAGTGGCCGCCTCCCGCGCCATGTCCGCACCGGCGCGCCCGGCGCGGACACGCGACCCGGATGCGCTCTGGCGCTGGGCCGCGCTCTCGCCGGCGCTGCTGCTGATGCTGGCGCTCGGTCTGCTGCCGGTGCTGAACCTGGTCATGCTCGGGTTCTTCGAGGTGCATTGGTCGGACGGTCGGTCGGACTACCGCTTCGTCGGCCTGTCGCACTACGCGGCGCTGGCCACGGACCCGTTGTTTGGCTCGGCCATCCTGAACACGATCGTCTTTGCGCTAGGTGCGGTGGCGGGGCAGATGAGCCTTGGCTTCGCCCTCGCCCTGCTTTGCAGCAAGGCGACGCGCGGCCATGCCCTGTGGCGCGCGCTGTTCATCCTGCCGGTGCTGATCCCGGGCATCGTCATCGGCGCGATGTGGAAGCTGATGATGAACCCGGACTTCGGCGCCATCGCCCAGCTGTTGGAACTGGTCGGGCTGCCGCCGGTGGACTGGCTCGGCGATCCGCGCCTTGCTCTGATCTCCGTGATCCTGGTGGATGTCTGGCACTGGACGCCCTTCTGCTTCCTGCTCTTCCTCGCCGGGCTGGAATCCCTGCCGCGCGACGTCTACGAGGCCGCGAAGGTGGACGGCGCGGGCGCCTGGCAGGAGCTGCGCTACGTCACCCTGCCGCTGATGTGGCCGACCATCGCCGTCACCTTCGTCTTCCGGCTGGTGCTGGCCTTCAAGGTCTTCGACGAGGTCTACCTGCTGACCGGCGGCGGGCCGGGAACCGCGACCGAGGTCGTCTCCTTCACCATCTATCTCCGCTTCTTCACCCAGGACCGCGCGGGCTACGGCGCGGCGATGTCGGTGGCGATGATCTTCCTGATCTTCCTGATGCTGGCCGCCGCCGCGGCGGCACGCCGGCGGGTGCAGCCGGCATGAGAACCTTCGGCATGAGGGCCTTCCACCGGGAAGCCGGGCTGCAGGCGGCGCTGGTCGCGTTGTCGCTGATCGTCGTGCTGCCCTTCCTTTGGGTCTTTGCGGCCAGCTTTCGCTCCCAGATCAACCTGCTGATGGGCGAGTTCTGGTTCGCGCCGACGCTGACGGCCTATCGGGAGGTGCTGTTCTCCCGCACCTCCACCTTCCTGAACAATGCGCAGAACTCGCTGGTGGTCGGCATCGCCAGCACGGCGCTGAGCCTGATGGCCGCGACGCTCGGCGCCTGGTCGCTGCACCGCATGGCCTGGCCGCGCTGGTGGGTGCACCTGCTGCTGCTCTGGGCGCTGGTGCTGCAGATGATCCCGCCGGTGGCGCTGGCGGGCGGCTGGTTCGTGATGGCGCGGGCGGTGGGACTCGACAACACGCTGGTCGGGCTCGTGCTGGCGCATGCCACGCTGAACCTGCCGATGGCGCTCTGGATGATGGGCGTCTATGTCCGCGACGTGCCACAGGAGCTGGTGGAGGCCGCGCGTCTCGACGGCGCCTCCACGCCGGTGCTGCTGTGGCGTGTAGTGCTGCCCCTGGCCGCGCCCGGCCTCGCCGCGGCGGGCGTGCTCTGCTTCGTCTTCAGCTGGAACGAGTTCGCCGCGGCGCTGAACCTGACGATGCGCCAGACCGCGACCGTGCCGGTCGCCATCGCGAAGTTCGCCCAGGAATTCGAGATCCGCTACGTGGAGATGGCGGCCGCCGCCAGCCTCTCCGCTGTTCCCGCCCTGCTCCTGCTGCTGCTCGCGCAGCGCTGGATCGTCAAGGGCCTCACCCTCGGCGCGGTGAAGTGACGCAGATGAAAGCCGTCTTCCTCCTTTTCGACTCCCTGAACCGCCACATGCTGGGCTGCTATGGCGGCGCGCGCGTGCCGACGCCGAATTTCGACCGGCTGGCGGCACGCTGCGTGCGCTACGACAACCACTATGTCGGCAGCCTGCCCTGCATGCCCGCGCGGCGTGACTTGCTGACCGGCCGGATGTCCTTCCTACATCGCTCCTGGGGCCCTCTGGAGCCCTTCGACGATGCCTTCCCGGAGATCCTGGCGAAGCAGGCCGGCACCTACAGCCATCTCGTCACCGACCACTTCCACTACTGGGAGGACGGCGGCGCGACCTACCACACACGCTACGACAGCCACGAATTCATCCGCGGCCAGGAAGGCGACCCCTGGAAGGCGATGGTGCAGCCGCAGTGGGACCGCCTGCGCGAGATGTACCACGCGAAGCAGTTCACCACGGCCCGCCGCACCTACAAGTCGCAGAACATCATCAACCGCGAGTTCATCCGGGAGGAGAAGGACTTCCCCTCCGTCCAGTGCATGGAAGCCGGGCTCGACTTCCTGGCCCGCAACGGCGCGGCCGACAACTGGCTGCTGCAGATCGAGACCTTCGACCCCCACGAGCCGTTCCACGCTCCTGCCCGTTTCCGCGAGGGCTTCCAGACCGACTATCGCGGCCCGGTGCTGGACTGGCCGCGCTATGGCCGCGTGGACGAACTGCCGGAGGAATGCGAGGAGCTGCGCGCGAACTACTATGCGACGGTCGCCCTCTGCGACGGGCTGCTCGGCAGGCTGCTGGATGTCTTCGACGCGCAGGACCGCTGGAAGGACACGGTGCTGGTCGTCACCACGGACCACGGCTTCCTTCTCGGCGAGCATGATTTCTGGGCCAAGAACCGGATGAACCTCTACCAGGAGGTCGCGCATATCCCGCTGCTGGCGCACGACCCGCGGAAGCCGGCGGCGCCGGGCGAGAGCTGCGGCGCGCTGACCCAGACCATGGACCTCGCCGCCACCTTCCTCGAGATGTTCCGCGTCGCGCCGCCGCCGCTGATGGAGGGCGTGCCCCTGCGGGCGATACGCGACGGCACGGCGCGGCGCGACGCCATCATCTACGGCTATTTCGGCGGCGCGGTGAACGTGACGGATGGCCGCCACACCTACCACCGCTTCCCGGCGGATCTGCGCAAGCAGGAGATCTACCAGTACACCGTCATGCCGACCCACATCTCCATGCCCTTCACGCCGGACGAACTGGCGGAGATGCGGCTCGCCGGGCCGCTGCCCTTCACCAAGGGCGCCAAGGTCATGCAGGTGCCCGTGCTGGAGCGCTCGCCCTTCCACGACAAGTATGGCCCTGGCGGCCTGCTGGAGGACGAGACGCGGCTCTACGACCTCGCCGCCGATCCCGGCCAGACCGCGCCGCTGCAGGATGCGGCGGCGGAGGCGCGCATGGTCGCGCTGATGGCGCGGCTGATGGCGGCGAATCACGCGCCACCCGAGGCTTTCGCGCGCCTCGGACTCGCGGCGCCCTGATGCGCCTGCCGTCGCCCACCCTGGTCGCCACGCCGCGCGCCGTCGCCTCGCTGCGCCGGATCACGCTGGCGGACGGGCCGGAGGCGGGGCTGGAGGCGATCGCGCTCTCGACAGGCGGTGGTCTCGACGCCTGGCTCCTCGCCGGGCGCAGCCTCGACATCGGGCCGCTCTGGTGGCGCGGGCGGCAGATCGGCTGGATGCCGCCGCAGGGCTTCCTGCACCCGTCTTTCCGCCGTGCGGAGGAGGAGGGCGGGCATGGCTTCGCGCGGCTCTTTGGCGGCGCGCTCATCACCTGCGGGCTCTCGCATATCCGCCAGCCTGCCGATGGCCAGCCGCTGCACGGAAGGCTGCCCTACACGCCCGCGCGCGTCACGCTCTGCCGCGAGCGGGACGGGGTGCTGGAGGTGGAAGGCGAGGTGACCGAGGCCCGTCTCGGCGGTCCCGTGCTGCGCCTTTTCCGGCGCATCAAGGCCGCGGCGGGCGGGGCGGTGCTGCGCATCCGCGACGAGGTGGAGAATGCCGGCCCGGCGCCGGCGCCCTGCGCGGTGCTCTACCACTTCAATTTCGGCTGGCCTGTGGTCGCGCCAGGGATGTCCGCGACGCTCGACGGCTCCGCACTGGAGATCGCGCATGCGCCCGGCGATCCGGCCGCGCGTCCGACCGTGACCTGCGTGCCGGCGGGCGGCGGCACGGCACGCCTCGCGTCGCCCGAAGGCATGGCAATGACGCTGACCTTCGACCCGGCGGCGCTGCCGTTCCTGCAGGTCTGGCACGACCTTCGCCCCGGCATGGGGGTTCTGGCGCTTGAGCCTGTCTCCGTTGCGCGCGAGGCGTCGCCGCCAGTGCTGGCGCCCGGGGAGCGTCGCCGGACCTGGGTCAATCTCGCTCTCGAAGGCGCGTGACCGCGCAGCCGGCGGCGATGGGCGGATCGTCAGCGCCGCGGGACCATGCCGCTCGGGCCGGCGGGCGTCGCGGCGGCAAAAGTCGATCCCAAAATCCGTTGAAGTCCAAGGACCGCCTCCCAAGCCCGAGGGTCTGCATTCCGCCCGACACGGCCATTCCCGAGGGCGCAGAGGTCGCCGCACGTCAAGTAACATCGATCGCCCGGTTAGTCCCGCCCCGTCGATGGGTGCGTGAGCGGGGGAAGCCAGAGCCACGGTTCCAAACAAGGCGCGCTCCCTCTGCCGAGCGCGGCACACTGGAGACTTTCGTTCCCCGGTCCCCGCCATGCCGAATGCCGCGTCGGGCCGCACCAGGACGCCATGTGCCTGCGCCGCGCGTGCCAGCGCGGCGCCGGCAGCCAGCCATGCAGCCCCGCCGGTGCGGTGCAGGCCTGCGGCGGCAGGTGGCGGCTCGCGACCGCTTGCCGCGCGGCGGAGTCGGCGGCGATCTCCGCCAGCACCGCCGCGGCGCCACCGCCGCGCAGCAAGACGCCGGCAAGCTCCGCCTGCAGGGGCGCAGCGGTCAGGCATTTGGCGAGCGTCGCCACATGCCAGCAGAGCTCCGGCACCAGTTGCGCGAAGCTGCGCGGCGCGTCCGACAGCAGCAGCGCCTGGGCATCGTCCTCGATGATCGTCAGGCCGTGGCGACGCGCCACCGCCACCACAGCCTGGCGCCGCGCCACTGGCATGATGGAGGCGGTGGGGTTCTGCATGACCGGCACGGTGTAGAGCAGCGCGGCGCCGTCGCGGCAGCCGTCCTCCAACGCGTCGGGCAGCAACCCCTCCGCATCCATCGCGACGCCGCGCATGCGGAGCCCCAGCATGGCCGCGACCGCATGGAGATGCGGGTAGGTCAGGCACTCCGTCGGCACGGTGTCACCCGGCGCTACCAGCCCCCGCTGCGGCATAACAGACGCTATGGAACGGCGATGGTGCGCCGATTACTGCGCTTCTGACGTGCGTCGGACGCCAGCCGGTGAACCCCACTGCGTTCGTCGCCGCCATCGCCGCCAGCGTTGCGACAACAAGTGTGGTGGGCGTGAGGAAGCTGACGTGCAGCCGGGAACGTCATCGGTACTGTCGGGAGGTCGCTGTCAGGCGCCACACGCCTCTCACCGTACCTCGTTAACATAGCGATGCCCGTCGGTGCGCGCGCGCTGCGTCGTGAGCAGGCTGGGTTGCCCGGCCTGGTCGAAGCAGCGCGCCTCGATCACCAGCACGGCCGCCGGAGCGGGCAGGGAGAGCAGCTGCAAATCCGCCGCCGTCGCGACTTCGGCCCTGAGTTCTTCGCGAACGGCCGTCACGCGAATGCCCCATCGCTCCAGGAGGAAGAGGTTGAGGAGCTGTGGAAGTTCGTCCGCTTGGCTCGGAAAGCCGGGAACGCGCGCGGCCAGGAGGCGGTAGTCGTCCAGCATCACCGGCCGGTCCGCAACCAGCCGCAGGCGCTTCAGGCGGATCACCCGCTCTCCGGCCGCGACGCCGAGCTGCGCCGCATCGGGTGCGGAAGCGGCCTCCTCCGCAAGGGAGAGAGTGACGGCCTGCGAGTTCTGCAGCGACCCGTCCGCGCCGTGCAGCCGGAAATAGCGAAAGAAGAAGCGCAGCGAGTGCTCCGGGCTGCGGCCGGTGACCACCGTGCCGAGGCGTGGGCGGCGCGCGAGCAGACCCTCCGCAACCAGCGCGGCGAGCGCCTTGCGCACGGTGCCGACGGCGACGCCGAACTCGCCCGCCAGCTGCACCTCGCCCGGCAGGACGCTCCCCGGTGCCCACCGGCCGAGCAGGATGCGCTCCGAAACGATGCGCTTCACCCGCTCATGCAGCGGCAGGAATGGTGCATCCGGGCGGCCTCGGGTTGACAGCGGACGCAGCATGGAGGCCATACTTGATTTCTATATAGAAAAGCGGAGCGTGCCAATCTCTCAAGCTTTCCTCCCGCTCGAACGGGCTGCCGCGCACATCGTCGCCTCCCAGGACAGCTGGCTCGCGGTTTTCGAACGGCTGCTCCGGGTGGACACCAGCTTCCCGCCCGGCGCCGGCTACGCCGCCTTCGCCGATCTTCTCGAGACGGTGTTCGCGCCGCTCGGCTTCGCCTTCCGCCGCATCGAGGTGCCCGAGGCGCTTTGGAAGACGCTGGAGGGGCATGGCACGCGGATCAACCTGATCGCGACCCCTGCGACCCGGCACCGGCCGGGCTGCGGCATCTACATCCACACCGACACGGTGCCGCCGGGCGAAGGCTGGACACATCCGCCGCTCGCGCTCGCGCGGGTGGGCGACAGGCTGTTCGGCCGCGGCGCGGCCGACATGAAGGGCGCCATCGTCGCGACGCTGGCCGCCTTGCAGGCGGCGCGCGCGGAAGGACTGGCCCTGGCGCTCGACCCGGTGCTGCTCTTCTGCACCGACGAGGAGGGCGGGCTCTATCCGGGCGTGCGGCATCTTGCGGAGCAGGGGCTGCTCGGTTGCCAGCAGCTCATCTGCCTGAACGGGGGTGCCGTCCCGCGCATCTGGGCCGGCTGCTTCGGCAGCCTCGATGTCGCTGTTGAAGTCGAGGGGCGCGCAGTGCATTCGGGCGACCCAAGCGCGGACGGGGTGAATGCGGTCGAGGAAGCCCTGCCGGTGCTGCAGGCCTTGATGGCGCTCAAGGCAAGCGTGCAGGCCCGCAGCTCCGCCCTGCCTCCGCCGCCGCAAGCGGGCGGCAGGCCACTTACGGCCCGCCTCACTATCGCGGCGGTGCGGGGCGGATCGAAGGGCTCGGCCCTGCCCGGACGCTGTCGCATCCTGGTGAATCGCCGCGTGATGCCCGAGGAGAACATGGAGGAGGCGCTGGGCGAGATCGAGGCAGCCGTCGGCGAAGGCGCGTTGGGCAGCCGGGCCCTCGCGGTCCGCACCCAGCTGGTGGGCCGGCTCGACCCCGTGCGCGACCCCGATGCGGGCGGCCAACACTGGCCCCGCTGGCAGGCCGCTCTGTCCTTCGGCTTTGGATGGCGGCCAGACGCCTTCCGGCGCTTCGGTGCCTCCTCCTCCTCCGATATGGGGTTCGTGCAGCGCGCCGGGTTGCGGGAGATCCTGCTGGGCGGCCTGTCGCGGCCAGACAATCGGACGCACGGGCCCGACGAGTTCACCACCGTCCAGGACGTCACGGCGCTCGCCCGAACTCTGCTCGCCGATCTCGCCGACGCCTCCATCCCCGAAGGAGCCCCCACATGATGACCCGTCGCCAGGTCCTGACCGGCTCCACCATGCTTGGCGGCGTGGCCGTCCTGCCCCGCGGGGGCGCCGCGCAGCGCGATGCCGCCCAGGGCACCCCGCGTCGCGGCGGCACGCTGCGGGTCAGCGTCGATCAGGCGGTCGGTAAGCTGAACCCGCTGCTCACTCGGGTGAATCCCGAGTATCTGGTGGCGGAGCTGCTCTATAGCGGGCTTACGCGTCTCTCGCGCGACATGACGCCTGAGCCCGACCTGGCCGAGCGCTGGGAATCGAGCCCCGACCTGATCACCTGGACCTTCACGCTCCGCCCGAATCTCACCTTCCACGACGGCTCCTCCTGCGGCGCCGCCGATGTCGTCGCCTCCTACGAGGCGATGCTGGACGCCGCCACCGCCTCGCCGGCGCGCCAGAACATCGGGCCCATCGCGCGGGTGCAGGCGCGCGATCCGCGCAGAGTCGTGTTCACCCTGCGGGCCCCCTTCGCCGACCTGCCGGTAATGCTCGCCTACACCAATGCGCGCATCGTGCCGGGGGCGCTGGCCCGCGGCGCCGGCCTCGCGCGCCTCGATCGCGAGGCGATCGGCACCGGGCCGTTCCGGCTGTTGTCCTACGACCCGGAGCGGCTGGTCGTCGCCGAGCGCAACCCCGCCTATTACGATCCGCAGCGCCCCCATCTGGATCGCGTCGAGATCGCGGTCTATCCGGATGCGACCGCCGAAGGCTCCGCGCTCATCTCCGGCAACACCGACCTGATGCTGCTGGCGCTGCCGACCGAGTTCGCGCGCCTGCAGCGCGCCGCCGGGGTGCGCGTGCTGCGGACGCCCTCCGGCCAGTTCTGCAACGTGAATTTCGGCTGCGACACCGCCCCCTTCAACGATGTGCGCACCCGCCAGGCCCTGGCGCTGACGGTGGACCGGACGGCGATGGTGGATTTCGTCGCCGAGGGCTTTGGCACTCCCGGCAACGATACGCCATTGAATGCCGCCTACACCTTCTTCAAGGAGCTGCCGGCCAGGCGCCCCGACATTGCCGCGGCGCGCCGTCTGCTGGCCGAAGCCGGGCATCCGCGCGGGCTGCGCGCCACGCTGATCGCCTCCGACCGCCCGGCGGTGCGCACCCAGCTCGCCGTGGCCCTCAAGGAAATGGCGCGGCCGGCCGGCTTCGAGATCGAGGTGCAGACCATGCCCCACGCCACCTATCTCGAGCAGGTCTGGCGCAAGGGCAGCTTCTATATCGGCTTCTACAACATGCAGCCCACGGCGGACGGCATCTTCTCCCTGCTCTACACCTCCAACGCGGCGTGGAACGAGACGCGCTGGAACAATGCCGAGTTCGACCGGCTGGTCGAAACCGCCCGCACCACCCTGGACGACGCCCGGCGGCGGGATCTCTACGGCGAGGCGCAGGCGCTGATGCACCGGGACGTGCCGTCGCTCATCCCGGTCTTCTTCGACCTGCTGGCCGCACAGCGCAGCTACGTGCAGGGCTACAACCTTCATCCGCGCGGCGCGGTGTTCCGGCTGGACCATGCATGGCTGGGCGAGGGCGCGCCGCGGCGCGGCTGACGGGTCATGTCGGGCCGCTACCTGCTCCGCCGCACGGCGCTCATCCTCTACACCCTGCTCGTAGTGTCGGTGCTCGTCTTCGGCATCACCCAGGTGCTCCCGGCGGATGCGGCGACCATGCTGCTCGGCGAGAACGCGACGCCGGAGCAGCTGGCGGCCATCCGCGCGCGGCTCGGCCTCAACGACCCGGTCTGGACCCAGTATCTCCGCTGGCTCGGCGGCGTCGCGAGCGGTGATTTCGGGATTTCCCTGCGGTCGGGCCTGCCGGTGCTGCCGCAGGTGGCCGAGGCGCTGTCGCGGTCCCTGCTGCTCGCGCTGCTCTCCATCGGGTTGATGCTGGCGATCGCGCTGCCGCTCGGCATCCTTGCGGCGGTGCGCCGCGGCGGCCTTGCCGATCTGGGTGTCAGCCTCGCTTCCTATGTCGGCATCTCGCTGCCCGAATTCGTGACCGCGACGCTCGGGATCCTCCTCTTCGCCGATACGCTCGGCTGGCTTCCCGCCACTGGCTACGTGCCGCTCACCGAGGACCCCGCGCGGTCCCTGCTGCACCTGGTGCTGCCGGTCGCGACCGTGTCGCTGATACTGATCGCCCATGTGTCCCGCATGGTGCGGTCCGAGCTGGTGGATGCGCTGCACACCGATTACGTGCGGGCGGCGCGGCTGAAGGGATTGCCGGAGGGCGCGGTGCTGCGGCGCCATGCGCTGCGCAACGCGCTACTGCCTACGATCACCATCGTCGCGCTCGATGTCGGGTATGTGCTCGGGGGCATCATCGTGGTGGAGGAGATCTTCGCCATCCCCGGGATCGGCAGGACCCTTATCGTCGCCATTCAAAACCGCGACCTGCCGATGATCCAGGCCGGCGCGCTGATCATGGCCGCCACCTACTGCCTGATGAACTTCGCCGCCGACCTCCTCTATGCCGCGCTCGACAAGAGGATCCAGTATGCCTGACATCGTCCGGCGCCTGTTGCGCACGCCGCAGGGGGTGATCGGGCTGGCCCTCGTCCTGCTCGTGTTGACGTTGGCGATCCTCGGCCCCCTGGCGGCGCCGCACGATCCCGACGCGCTGAGCCCGTTGCGGCGCTACCGCCCGCCCGGCGGCGACTTCCTGTTCGGCACCGATCAGCTCGGCCGCGACATCCTGAGCCGGCTGCTCGTCGGGGCGCGCGCGACCGTGCTGCTCGCGCTGCTCGCGACCTTCCTCGGCACCATGGCCGGGGCGGTCATCGGCACCGCCTCCGCCTTCCTCGGCGGCCGGGTGGACGAGGCGGTAATGCGCACCGTGGACGCCCTCATGGCGATGCCGTCGCTGCTGCTCGCGCTGCTGATCGTCTCCGTGCTGGGGCGCGGGTCGGAGAACGCCGTGCTCGCCATCGCCATCGCCTTCACCCCCGGCATGGCGCGCATCACGCGCTCGGTCGCGCTTGCCGTCAGGCGGCAGGACTACGTCAACGCCGCGATCGCGCGCGGCGAGGGCAGCTTCTATATCGTGACGCGGGAGATGCTGCCGAATGTGGTGGCCCCCATCGTCGTCGAGATGAGCATCCGTGTTGCCTTCGCCATCATGCTATTCGCCACGCTGTCCTTTCTCGGCCTCGGGGCGCAGCCACCGGCCTCCGAATGGGGGCTGATGGTGAGCGAGGCACGGCGGTTCATGCATCTCTCGCCCTGGATGATCGTCTGGCCCGCCGCCGCGATCGCCTTCGTCGCCATCGGCTTCAACCTGCTGGGCGACGGGCTCCGCGACGCGCTGAATCCGCGCACATGACGCCCGTGCTGGAGGTGTCCGGCTACACGCTGGACTATGCGACCCGGCAAGGCGCGATGCGGGCGCTCGAGGATGTCTCGCTCAGCGTCGGCAGGGGCGAGGTGGTCGGCGTGGTCGGTGAATCCGGCTCTGGCAAGACCTCGCTGGCCTGGGCGGTGATGCGGCACCTGCCGGGGAACGCGATCGAGCGCGCCGGCGCACTTCGCCTCTCCGGCACCGATCTCCGCGCGCTGCCGCCGCGCGAACTCGCGCGCCTCCGCGGCCGGCGCATCGCCATGGTATTCCAGGATCCGTCCACCTCGCTCAATCCGACCCTGACGCTGGGGCGGCAGATCACCGAGGTGCTGGAACGGCATCGCGGCCTCTCCGCGGGGGAGGCGGAGGCCGAGGCTGCTTCGATGTTCGCCCATGTCGGGCTGCAGGATCCTCGCGGCCTGATGCGGCGCTACCCGCACGAGGCATCCGGCGGCGAGAAGCAGCGCGTTGTGATCGCGATCGCCTTCGCCTGCCGGCCCGACTGCATCATCTTCGACGAGCCGACCACGGCGCTCGACGTCATGACGGCGCGGCAGATCCTGGAGCTGTTCCGGACGCTGCAGGCCGAGACCGGCGTCGCCTCGCTCTACATCTCGCACGACCTCGCCATCGTTTCCGGCATCGCGGCGCGCGTGGCGGTGATCCACCGCGGGCGCATCGTCGAGCAGGGGCCGACGCGCAAGGTCCTCGGCGCGCCGGCCGAGGACTACACGCGCGACCTGCTGCGCGCCGTGCCGCGGCCCGAGGAGCGGCTGACACACACGATGCCGGAGGCCGGCGCGCCTCTGGTCTCCGCGCGGGACCTGACAGTGCGCTATGGCCGCGCCTCCCTGTTCTCCGGCCTGCTGGGCCGCAGGAGCACGGAGGTGGTCGGCGCCGCGGAAGTCACGCTCGCGGTTCAGCCGGGCGAGATCCTCGGCATCGTCGGGGAATCCGGCTCCGGCAAGTCCACCCTGGCGCGGGCGCTGACGGGCCTCGCCAGCTTCGACGGTCGGCTGAACTTCGCCGGTCGCTCGGTGACCGGCGCTTCGGATATGGGGCGCGATTATCGCCGCGACGTGCAGATCGTCTTCCAGCATCCGGACGCTTCCCTCAATCCGCGGCAGAGGGTGCGGGAGATCCTCTCCCGCCCGCTTCGGCTGTATGGGGACGCGAAGCGCCGCAACGCGGAAGCGGCGGTCGCTGCCCTGCTCGAAGCGGTGAGCCTGCCGCCCGACTTCGCCGATCGCTTTCCCCATCAGCTCTCCGGGGGGGAGAAGCAGCGCGTGGCGATCGCGCGCGCCTTCGCGCCACGGCCGAAGCTCGTGATCTGCGACGAGGTCACCTCCTCCCTCGACGTCTCGGTGCAGGCTGCGGTCATCCGCCTGCTCGCACGCCTGCAGCGGGAAACCGGTGCGGCTTTCCTCTTCATCACACATGACATCAACCTGGTGCGGCAGATCGCGCATCGGATCGCCGTGATGCACCGCGGCCGGCTCGTCGAGACCATCACGGTGGAGGCGCTGCATGCGCGGGGCCCCGCCCACGACTACACCGCGCGGCTGATGGCCGCCGTCCCCCGCCTCACGATCGGAGATAGCCCGCATGTCGCCTGAGGACCTGATTCGCAGCCTCGACGAGAAGGCCTGCCTCGACTTCCTCTCGGCCATGGTGCGGCATCCGAGCCATTCCCAGACGCCGGGGGAACGGAAGCTCGCCGAGTTCATGGCCGAGAGCATGCGCGCGATCGGTCTCGAGGCGGAGCTGACGCCGGTCGAGGGCGATCGCGTCAACGCCGTCGGGCGCTGGAAGGGCAGGGGGGGCGGCCGGAGCCTGATGTTCAACGGGCACCTCGACACCAATCCCGTGACCGAGGGCTGGACGGTGGATCCCTATGGCGGCCTGGTGGACGACAAGTTCATCTATGGCATCGGGGTCTCGAACATGAAGGCCGGCGACGCCGCCTATTTCTGCGCGGTGCGGACGCTGCTGCAGGCCGGGATCCGGCTGAAGGGAGACGTCATCCTCGGCTTCGTCGTGGGGGAGCTGCAGGGTGGCGTGGGAACCCTGGCCCTGGTGAGGCAGGGGCTGCGGGCCGACTACTTCATCAATGCGGAGCCCACCGATCTGCAGGCGCTGTCCATGCATGCGGCCGCCTTCACCTTCATCGTCGAGCTCCTCGGCAACACCCGCCACCTCTCGAAGCGGGAGGAGGCGGTGGACGCGATCATGGCCGCCTGCGACCTGATCCCGCGCCTCAACGCGATGACCTTCTCCGGGGCGCCGAGCGCGGAGCATCGCGCGATCAACCGCTGCCATGTCGGCGTGGTGCATGGCGCGCTCGGCAGGGAGCTCGCCGAATGGCGGCCGCCGCAGGTCGCCGACTACGCGGTGCTGAAAGGGTCCTGCCGCTATGCGCCCGGCCAGACGGAAGCGCAGGTGCTTGCCGACATGCGGGCCGAGCTCGCCGCGCTGGAGCGCCGCTTTCCCGGCTTGCGGACGACGCTCACGCCCGAGCACCAGCTCGGCCGCCCGGCGATGCCGCCCTTCGAGGTCAGGAAGGACAGCCCGATCGTCCGCGCGGTGAACCGGGCCTATGAGAGGGTGCGCGGCGCGCCGCAGCCGACCGGCGCGATCCTGCCGCCCGGCTTCTACGGCACCGACGCGGCCCACCTGCAGCACGCGGCGGGCATGGAAGGCATCGTGTGCGGCCCAGGCGGCCGCTACAACACCATGCCCGACGAGCGGGTGGACATTGCCGACTTCCTCGACATGATCCGCATCTACATGCTGGCGATGCTGGAGATCTGCGAGCCTGCATGATTGGCGCTCGTTCACCGCCGCTACGAGCAGCTCATCGACTCGCCTTTCCCCGCCTATCGGTGCCGAACAGCCCGCTCAGATGGGCCATGGCAATCACGGGGACATTCTGCCCATATCGGACCTGATGTGGTCGTCCACTATCGCTGGCACCCGCTGCATGGTCGTCACTTGCGGCGGCAATGCAGCGAGAGGCGGGAGAACGGCGAGGTCGT
>Ga0081539_10002695_pt1 | contig 24099 bp, 24 predicted proteins | sample TabmetS4T2R2_FD_71023 | JGI IMG/M metagenome (GOLD analysis project Ga0081539, IMG submission 71023) | Tabebuia heterophylla rhizosphere microbial communities from the University of Puerto Rico - S4T2R2 | ecosystem: Host-associated > Plants > Roots > Rhizosphere ...
GCCCCCGCCGCGACATTGGTCCCGACGATAGATTTCCAGGTACCCGCGCCGCGCAGGGGATAGTAAATCGAGGCGCCGAGCACCCCCGCGGCGGCCGCCTCGTTGGCGCACGCCTCGACGTGCACGCCCAGCTCGGCGAGATGGCTCTTGGCCTGCACGAGCACGTCCATGAGATGCGATACGGGCGCGCCCTGGTAGCCGCCCACGTACGCCACGCCGGACTGCAGGAGCGCCTTGGTGATCGCGAGGATCCCTTCCCCATGGAACACCTCGCCTTCGCCGAGGCGCAGCATCGCGACTTCCTTGCTGAACGAGATTTCCATGAGGCGAAGGCGAACGAGGGCGCGGTCGGCCGATCAGGCGAAATGTAGCCGCGGGCGTAATATTTGTCCATGCCATGGCGCGCATACACGCTATTCATGCGATGAATATCCACGACGTCGACCTGAACCTGCTCCAGACGTTCCAGGCCGTTCACTCGGCCGGCAGCGTCAGCGAGGCCGCCGAACGCCTCGGCGTATCGCAGCCGACCGTCAGTCACGCGCTGAAGCGGCTGCGCGCGCTCTACGGTGATCCGCTGTTCGTGCGGACGCAGCGCGGCATGGCGCCGACCGCGCGCGCCGATCGACTGGCCGGCGCCGTGCGGGAAGCACTACGCGTGCTGGAGCTTGCACTCCATGAGGGGGAGCGCTACGAGCCGTCCCGGTCCGAGCGCACGTTCCGGCTGCACATGAGCGACATCGGCGAGACGGTGTTCCTGCCGCCGCTCATGCGGGCGCTTGCGCAGGAAGCGCCCGCCGTGCGCCTGGAGGTCTTTCAGCTCGACGACCCCGACATCCTGCCGGCCCTCGAGAGCGGTCGCCTGGACCTTGCACTCGGCTACATCCCCGCCCTCGCACAGACCGAGCGCCGCTTCCTGCTTTACGAGCGCTATATCGTGCTGATGCGCGGCGGACATCCGCTTGCGCGGCGCAGCGCGACGCGCCAGGCGTTGGCGGACCTCGAGTACGTCGTCGTGCGCTCGCACTCCGCGACGGCGCGTGCGCTGCGCGAGCTGGGCCTCGCGCAACGCATCCGGCTGACGCTGCCGCACTTCATGGTGCTGCCGCGGGTGCTGGCCGACACCGATCTCGCGGTGATCATGCCGTCGCGGCTGGCGGATGCATTCGCCCAGCTCGGGCGTTACACGGTATGGCGGCCGCGCGTCGGGCTGCAGGCGTTCGACGTGAGCGTGCACTGGTCGTGGCGCTTCGAAGGCGACCCCGGGAACCGCTGGCTGCGCGAGCGCATCGTGGCGCTGTTCGCCGAGCCGTGAGGCGGATGTCGGACTAGTTGACAGCCTCGCCGATGCCCGGTTCGCAAGTGTTTGAGCATCCGACGGATTTGCACGAGGCACGGTTTATGCGACGAAGGCAGGTCGTGTGGCAAAAACAGGAGGCGTTATGCGACGGTTCACCGCGTGCTGTATCGCCGTCCTTGCGGCAGCATGTCTCGCAACATCCGCGTCGGCCATCACCTTCGAGTTCGAGACCCTCGGCTACGCGATACCCGGCGATTGCGACCTGACGGTCTTTCCGCCGCAGCCCGCCTGCGTCGTCATCGACGTGAGCGGCACGTCCATGAACTTGACGAGCGCCACGCCCGGACCATGGACGTTCAGCGCGCATGGTCAGGTGCTCTTCGGGTCGGGAGCCGGCACGTTCACCTTCGACGACACGAGCGCCGCGAACAACGATTTCTTCGGCACCTGGACGAACACGCTGTCTGCGCCGAACGCCTCGGGGGTCGCCGAGTCGGATTTCGTGTACACCGTGCTCGGCGGATCGGGAATCTTCGCCGGCCTGACGGGCGCGGGGACGTCGCACCTGTTCGTCACCGTGGCGCCGTCGTTCATCACGGGAAATCCGGTGGCGCCGTGTGCGAGTGTCACCGCTCAGGTCGGCGCGTTCTGCGAGCAGGGCCGGTTCGTGATCCCCGAGCCGCATGCCTTGGCGCTCGTGCTCCTGGCCCTCCTTGCCGTCGCGTGGCGACGCGCGCGACGCTGATCGGCGCGAGTGTCCCGAATCACGAGTTCGTTGCAGATGTCAACGTTGGCTGGAGCGACTCCCAAAAACGGCGAAAACGGTGTGCGGCAAGCGGCCGAAGCTACGCAGCAGCGCGCCATTTCTCGGCGTTTTTGTGCAGCGAACTTGTGATTCGGGACACTAAACGCGCTCCATGACGAGCGCGATGCCCTGGCCGACGCCGATGCACATCGTGCAGAGCGCACGCTTGCCGCCGGTGACCTCGAGCTGGTTGAGCGCGGTGATCATCAGCCGGCCGCCCGAGGCGCCGAGCGGATGGCCGAGCGCAATGGCGCCGCCGTTGGGGTTCACGTTCTCGGCGTCGTCCGGCAGGCCGAGCTGGCGCAGCACCGCCAGCGCCTGGGCGGCGAACGCTTCGTTGAGCTCCACCACGTCGAAGTCGCGGATGGTCATGCCGAGCTTGGCCAGAAGCTTCTGCGTCGCCGGCACCGGGCCGATGCCCATGACCCGCGGCGGCACGCCGGCCGACACTGCGGCGAGAATGCGCGCCCGCGGCGTGAGGCCGTTGGCTTTGGCGGCTGCTTCCGACGCCACGATCATGGCGCAGGCGCCGTCGTTGATGCCCGACGAGTTGCCCGCCGTCACCGAACCGCCCTCGCGGAACGCCGCCGGCAGCTTGGACAGCGTCTCCATCGTGGTGTCGCCGCGCGGATGCTCGTCCTTGTCGACGATGATCTCGGTCTTGCCCTTCTTGACGCAGACCTTGACGATCTCCTTGTCGAAGAAGCCGCGATCCTGCGCGGCCTTGCAGCGGCGCTGGCTGCGATAGGCGAAGGCGTCCTGGTCGGTGCGGCTGATCTGGTGCTCGCCCGCGACGTTCTCGGCGGTCTGGCCCATCGGGTCGATGCCGTAGGCGGCCTTCATGCGCGGATTGACGAAGCGCCAGCCCAGCACCGTGTCCTCGAGCTTCATGCTGCGATCGAACGGCCCTTCCGGCTTGCCCATGACATAGGGCGAGCGTGTCATGCCTTCGACGCCGCCTGCGATCATCATGTCGGCCTCGCCGAGCTTGACGGCGCGCGCCGCGTGGCCGGCGGCCTCCAGGCCCGAGCCGCACAGACGGTTGACCGTGGCGCCCGCCACCTCGACCGGCAGGCCGGCGAGAAGCCCCGCCATGCGCGCGACGTTGCGATTGTCCTCGCCCGCCTGGTTGACGCAGCCGTAGATCACATCGTCGACCGCGCCCCAGTCGACATTGGCGTTGCGTTGCATCAGCGCCTTGATGGGATGAGCGGCGAGATCGTCGACGCGCATGGCGGCGAGGCCGCCGTTGTAGCGCCCGACGGGGGTGCGAATGGCATCACAGATGAAGGCTTCGGTCATCCTGGGGTACTCCCGACACTTTGCTTCTGCCCGGTTAGCACTGCGCCCGAAGCCTCGCCAGTGCCTGCCGCATGTTAGAGTGAATTCCTAGGGGCGGAACCGGCTCGGGAGGGCCGGCCGGACCCTATGCGGCAGGCTTGCGCTTCGGCCGGCGGACTGCCCTTACCTTGCCGCTGGGGCCGCCGCCGCAGAAGAAGCGGTCGCCGCCATCGGATTCGAGCCCGGAAACACCGGTGCCGCCCGGCATCTCCAGCCTCTCCAGGACCTCGCCTGTGTTCGGATCGATCCGCCGCACGTCGCTCTCGTCGCCCTCCCACGTGCCATGCCACAACTCGCCGTCGACCCAGGTCACGCCGGTGACGACGCGGTTGGATTCGATGGTGCGCAGGATCTTTCCCGTCTCGGGATCGATCTGGTGGATCTTGCGGCCGCGATGCTGGCCGACCCACAGCGTGCCTTCGGCCCAGGCGAGGCCCGAATCGCCGCCATTGCCGGGGGCGGGGATCGTGGCGAGCACGCGGCCGGACTTGGGATCGATCTTCTGGATGCGGTCCTCGGAGATCTGGAAGAGGTGCCGGCCGTCGAAGGCCGTTCCGGCGTGGGCGGCGACCTCGATCGAGCGCTGCACGTTGCCGTTCGCCGGATCGAGGGCGTTCAGCCTGTCGCCCGAGGCGAACCACACGTTCTCGCCGTCGTACGTCACGCCATGCACGGCATCGACGCCGGGGAACGGCCCATACTCACGCAGGATCTCGGCGGGGGACTGTTTCATGTCGCTGCTCCTTCATGCCCACTGTCATCCCGAGCGCAGCCCGGGGTGACAGGAGGGATCTAGTCACTCGGCAGCGGTCCCGGGAGTAACAAGGTTGTCGTGAAACCCGGCACGGGCTGGGTCAACCAACGACGCGCTCGCCCGAGGCCGAACGACTGCACCTTGCCGGCAGCCGCCAGCGCATCGAGGGCCCGCTGCACGGTGCGCTGGCTGGCGCCCAGGGCAAGCGCCAGGGCGGAGCTCGACCACGATTCGCCATCGGCCAGGAAGGCCAGGACCGCGGCATGCTCCTCCTCGACCGGCCGCCCGAGCACGACCACCTTGCGGGTGCGCCGCGGCACCAGCGCAAAGCCCACTTCGGTGGCCTTCACGCCCGCCAGCGATCGCAGCGCCGAGCGCAACCGCCCGATCTCCACCCGCAAGCGCGCGCGATGCGATTCGTCGACATGTTTCGCCCGGAATGCCTGCGCAATGAGCGTGCTTCTCGGCACATCCGCAGGCCACGCTTCGGCCAGGGCGCGGGCCAGTGCGAACAGCACCGGACGCCGCGCCAGCGAGACGACTGTGCCGCGCTCGCGCACGACATGGCGGCAGGCATCGACGACCAGCGCTTTCGATTCCAGCAGCGCCTCGACCCCTTCGAGCTGCAGGAGCCGCTCCTCGCCCTGCGCGATCAGGCGCGCCGCGGGGGCGTTCAAGACATCCGACGCGTTTTCCACCTCCGCGGTCAACGCCGGGATGTCGGCTTCGCGCGCGGCCCGCTCGGCCCGACCGAGCGCCGTGCGCGCCGTCTTCGTCTGCAGCCGCCGCAGGGCTATGCCGGCGATGACCAGCTCGTGATTGGCCTTCAGCGCCGCCGGCAAGGATTCGCCGTCGAGCCCGGCGAGCGCCTGCTCGGCCTCGTCGAGATGCCCGATCAGCAGCAGGCGCCGGATGTCGAGGATCCGGGCATGGGCGGCATTCACGCGATCACCATGCGCCTCGAGCGTCGCCCGCGCTGCGTCGAGCGCCTTGGGCGGCCAGCCGAGGTCGCGCGAGACCAGCGCGATCTCGGCCTCGGCGACGACGCAGCGCGCGCGGGCCACCGTCTCGCGCGGACCGAAGGCGCGCGCGGCCCGCCGCAGCAGGAGCTTGGCCCGCTCGAAATCGCCGAGCTGCGCCATCGCGATGCCGCGGAGCGCAAGGGCTGGCGGGTCATCGCGCAGGCCGACGCGCTTCAGGACGCCTAAAAGATCACCCGTTGCGAGGGCGCGGGCGGCAGCCGTGATCAGGGAGTCCATTCGAATCCCGCCACACTTGTAACTCCCATGCTTCCGGCATCGGGCCTTAAGTCTGGCCCAGCCTGTCAAACCGGAGATTAGCCATGCAGAAGCAAATCGTCTCGCTCGCCGACTGGCTATCGCTGGCGGCCGCGCCGACCTTCGCCTTCATGGCGCTGCTGACCGCCGTTCCCCTCGGCGGTCCGCTGGACATGCTCTGCTCGGCCACGCCAGGGGCATCGCCGTTCAGCGGCATGGTGCTCATGTATCTGCTGATGAGCGCCTTCCACCTGGGACCTTGGCTGCGGCTGATCGCCAGCCGGAGAGCTCAGCGTCGAAACTGCGCGTACTGGGCGTAGCCGCCGTAGGGCCGCTCGAAGCGGACGAGCGTGCCGGCGCGGCCGGCCAGCATCTCGAGCTCGTCCTGCAGGTCATCGCGCGGGCTGACATGGAAGCGCGCCAGCCACTGGCGCAGGCCGGCGCGGAACCAGCCGGGCAGGCGCTCCTGGCCGCCGAAGTCGACGACGTGGAGTTCGCCCTCCGGCGACAGCCACGAAATCGCCTCGACCAGCGCATCCTGCCAGCCCGGGATCATCGACAGGCTGTAGGAGAAGAAGATGCGCGAAAAACACGGCACGCCGAACAGCCAGGCGGGATCGAAGGTCGTGGCGTCGGCCCGTGCCAGCGTGATGCGATGCGCGGCGTCGGTGCGTCCGACGACCTGTCGCGCCGTGCTCAACATCTCGCCCGAAATGTCGATGCCGTAGAGCTGCGCCAGCGGCCATCGCTCGGCGGCGGCGATCAGGTTGCGGGCCGTGCCGCAGCCGATCTCGAGCACGCGGCCGCCCGCTGGCGGCGCCAGCCGCTCGATCAGCTCGTCGCGGCCGAGCAGGTAATATTTTCGCGTGAGGTCGTAGACGTGACGCTGCCGGCGATAGATGCGGTCCATCAGGGCCGCCTCGCCCGCCATCTCAGCCCTCGAGGACATAGAGATGGAAACCGCCATAGATCGCCGAGCGGTCGCGATCGGTGAGCTCGCGCGACAGCGTCTCCTCGTAGCGCCAGCGCCGTAGCAGATCGGGATCGAGCCGCCCCGGCAGCAACGAGGGCTCGGCCGCGGTCCGGAAGATCACGCGCGCGCCCGGCCGGGCGGTGCGTGTGATCTGGCGCCACAGTGCATCAAGCTGCCCATCGGTCATCCAGTCCTGGGCATCGAGCAGGATATAGCGGTCGCGCGAGGCGTCGGGGCAGCCGGCGAGATACTCCGTGATCGACCGGTTCAGCACCTCGACGCGATCGGCGCGGCTGCGCACCGCATGGAAGTGCTCGCGCCTGAGATAAGGCGGCAATGGGCCGCTCGCCTCGCCGGCATAGGAGCGGCCGAAGGCCTGCCAAGCGAAGTAGTTGTCGTCGAGGCTGAAGCCGCAGGCCAGCCGCTCGACGCGCGAGCGCAGCACATGGCGCATGTCGCTGCCGCCGGCCAGCGCCTCGTACTGCGCCGGCGGGATGCCGAGGCCGTAGAGCGAGAGGCGGTTGGCCGTCGCCCAGCGCACCGCCGGCTTGTCGAACAACGGCGCCAGCATGGTCTCGAAGAAGCGCCGCTGCTCCTCGATCGTCTGGGCGGTCAGCAGCTGGCGCAGATCGACGCCGTAGAGTCGCGCCGCCACGTGGCTGACGCCGATGAAGCGGCCGAGCACGCCATGGCGATAGGCGTTGCGGGCGAAGATCGAGATCCGCCGCCGCCCGCCCTGGTGCAGGCTGCGGCCCTGCCAGTAGCGGCGGCTCTCGGCGTCGAGATGCGGCGCGATCAGCCTGTCGTAGGCCTCGATGTTGGCCGGATCATCGGCTGCGCCGAAGAACTGGTAGAACGCCTGCCAAGTCGGCAGGCGGCACGCCGCTACGAGCTTCAGCCGGTTGAGCGCCACGTGCGCCAGGCTGAGATCGACGGCGGTGATCTTCGCCGGATCGGCCGTCAGGTAGGACAGAACGTTGCAGCCGCCCGAGGCGATGGCGACGACATGGCAATCGGGTCCAAGCGCCAGCGCCTCGAGATCGATCTCGGGGTCTTCCCAGATTTGCGTGTAGACCAGGCCGCGGAAGAGCCTCTCGAACAGGCGCTCGAGAAGGCCTTCCCGGGACAGTGCTCGATGGCGGCGCACCGCATGTTTCAGGCGGACTCGGCTCTCGCCTCGCGCATCAGCCACTCAAGCACTCCGAAACGGCTCAATCCGCTACATATAGCCCACGATCCATTCCAGTTTGATGACGGTCGTCGATATGTTGATCGACGGGCTTGGTGCCGTTGACGGCTTTCGGCCGGCGGCGACGGTTGCCGGCGATCAGGCCGCGATAGATGTCGAGATATTCCTCAGCCATGCGGCGCGCGGTGAAGCGCTCCTCGAAGCGGGTGCGGATGCGCGGCCGCGACAATTGGGCGAGCTCGTTCCTGATCGCGGCCACGGCAGCGGCTTCGCTGTCGACGATCAGCCCGGTCACGCCATGCTCGACGACCTCGGGGACCGAACCGCTGCGGAAGGCGATCACCGGCGTGCCGCAGGCCATCGCCTCGATCATCACCAGGCCGAACGGCTCGGGCCAGTCGATGGGCATGAGCAGCGCCATCGCGCCGCCGAGGAACGCCGATTTCTGCGAATCGTCGATCTCGCCGATGTATTCGACACCGGGCAGATCGAGCAGCGGCCGGATGTCGCGCTCGAAGTGGTCGCGATCGACGCGGTCGACCTTGGCGGCGATCTTGAGCGGCAGTCCCGCTTCAACAGCGATGCGAATTGCCCGATCGACCGACTTCTCCGGGGCAATGCGGCCAAGGAAGGCGAGATATCCGGGCTTTGCATGGCCGGGGGCCAAGAGGTCGGCAGGCAGGCCGTGATAAATTGTCTTCATCCAGCGCGCCTGCGGCACGGGCGCGCGCTGCATGTCGGAGATCGAGATCACCGGGATGGAGCCGAAGGCGTTGAACACCGTTTGATGTTCCGGCAGGTCGAGGCGACCATGCATCGTCGTGATGAACGGCGTCGCCTGCCGCGAGAACACCGAAAACGGCAGGTAGTCGAGATGGAAGTGCAGGACGTCGAACTTGCTGGCGAGGCGACGCACACGCTCGAGCATGGCGATGTGCAATGCCATCGGATCGCGCACCGTATCGTCGAGACGCAGCGCGCGCGGCCACATCGCCTCGAGCTTCGCCGCGGTGCGGGAATTGCCGCTGGCGAACAGCGTGACATCGTGACCGAGGGCCACCAGCTCCTCGGTGAGCCAGGAAACGACGCGCTCGGTGCCTCCGTACAGTTCCGGTGGGATCGCCTCGGTCAACGGTGCAATTTGCGCGATTCGCATGTAACCCGCCTCCTTGTGAAACGCTGTGGCCGGACACGAACGAACCCCGGTCGCCCGGGGTTCGGCACGTGTGAACGTAGCCGGTGTTGACCGCGAAATGTGGTCGGCGGGCGGCAACCCTTTTTTTGTCACAGCGCGTCCGGCGAATCTTCTGTAACGACGAAGGACCCCAAATCATCGCAACGAACGGAATGGATCGCCTCAGCTCCTATGCCAAGCGGCCGGTTGGTTTCTTGCTGCGCTACGTGCGCCGGCGAGCGCTGTCGCACGCCGCCATCCTCGCGGCCGTGATCGGCGCCGTCGCCTGCTCGGTGAGCTCGCAATACGGCGTAAAATTCCTGGTCGACGTGCTGTCGGGCAGCGCGGACAACAGCGCGATCTGGCTCGCCTTCGCGCTGCTTGTGTCGCTGATCGCCGCCGACAATCTTTTGTGGCGCCTGGCCGGCTGGATCACCAGCTATGCCTTCGTCGGCGTCACCGGCGACCTGCGCGGCGAGCTGTTCCGTCATCTCACGGGACACGCGCCGAACTATTTCTCCCAGCGACTGGCGGGAACGCTGACGGGCCGCATCACGGCGACGTCGAATGCCGCATTCGCGGTGGAGAATCTTTTCATCTGGAACGTGCTGCCGCCCTGCCTGGCGACGCTGTGCGCCATCGCCTATCTCGCGGTCGTCAGCGTGCCGATGGCGGCGGCGCTCACGGCCATCGCGGCCCTCGTCATGCTGCTGCTGTTCAAGCTCGCGGCGCGCGGCGCGCCCCTGCATCACGGCTTCGCCAATCGTGCCGCCAAGGTCGAAGGCGAGCTGGCCGACGTCATCGGCAACATGCCGCTGGTCCGCACCTTCGGCGCCATCCATCGCGAGCACAGCCGGTTCGACCGCACGGTCGGCCGGGAACTGACCGCGCGGCGTCGCAGCCTGCAGTACCTCGAGCGGCTGCGCCTCTTGCATGCCGTGCTGACCATCGTCCTGACCGTGGCGGTGCTCGCCTGGGCGATCGTGTTGTGGCAGCGCGGACAGGCGAGCGCGGGCGACGTCGTGCTGGTCTGCACCCTGGGTTTCACCGTGCTGCACGCCACGCGCGACCTCGCGGTGGCGCTGGTCGACGTCACGCAGCACATGGCGCGCCTCGCCGAGGCGATCGGCACGCTCCTGCAGGAGCACGAGCTGCGCGAGCACCCCAGGGCGGTGCCGCTGGCGCGGCGGCGCGAGGGCACGTCGCAGGCGGCGTTCGAAGGCGTCTCCTTCAGCTACCCGGGCGGCCGCAAGGTATTCGAGAACTTCTCGCTCGAGGTCGCCGCCGGCCGCCGCACCGGCCTGGTCGGCCCGTCGGGCAGCGGCAAGTCGACGGCGCTCGCCCTGCTGCAGCGCTTCCATGACCTCGATCGCGGGCGCATCCTGATCGACGGCCAGGACATCGCCCATATCACCCAGGAGAGCCTGCGCCGCGCCATCTCCTTCGTGCCGCAGGACATCTCGCTGCTGCACCGCTCGATCCTGGAGAACATCCGCTACGGCCGGCCCGAGGCCTCCGATCGCGAGGTCAAGATGGCGGCCGAAGCGGCGCGCTGCGATTTCATCGAGACGCTGCCCAGCGGCTACTCGACCATCGTCGGCGATCGCGGCACGCGCCTGTCGGGCGGCCAGCGCCAGCGCATCGCCGTCGCCCGCGCGCTCCTGAAGGACTCGCCCATCGTGCTGCTCGACGAGGCGACGTCGTCGCTCGACAGCGAGGCCGAAGAGATGATCCGCCAGGCGCTCGACCGGCTGATGCAAGGCCGCACCGTGATCGCCATCGCCCATCGTCTGTCGACCTTGCGCGCCTTCGACCGCATCGTCTTCCTCGAGCACGGCCGGGTGCTGCAGGACGGCCCGCCCGACGAGCTGATGCGTCGCCGCGGCCCCTATCGCGCCCTGGTCGAGAGCGAGGTGGCGCGCCTGCGCCAGGCGGCGTGAAATCACCCACCAACCCACTTGACGGGATGACCGGTTAGGTGGACCGTGCGGCCATGGCCGCCCAAGCCTTCGCCCTTTTCGCCTCGCCGATCGGCAGCTGCGGCATCGCCTGGAATGCCAAAGGCATTGCCGGCTTCCATCTGCCGTTGGCGACCGCCGATGCCACGCGGCGGCGCCTGCTGCAGCGTTGGACCGGGGCCGTCGAGAGTCCCCCGCCGCCTGGCGTGCAGCGCGTCATCGAGCGCGTGCTGGCGCTCCTGAACGGCGAGGCCATCGACCTCACCGACATTCCGCTCGACCTCGCTGACGCGCCCGAATTCCATCGCAAGGTCTACGAGGTCGCGCGCACCATCCCACCCGGCAAGACCATGACCTACGGCGAGATCGCCAGGCGCCTCGGTGCGCCGCACGAATCGCGCGAGGTCGGCCAGGCGCTCGGCCGCAATCCCATCGCCATCATCGTGCCCTGCCATCGCGTGTTGGGCGCCGACGGCAAGATGGGCGGTTTCTCGGCATCGGGCGGCGTCGCCACCAAGCGGCGCATCCTGGAGATCGAGGGCGCCGCCGCGCTTTCGGCGGGGCCGCTGTTCGAGCAGCGATGACGGACTTCGGCTTCGACCCCAAAGGCGCCGTTGCCCATCTGCGCAAGGCCGATCCGGCGCTGGCCGAGGTGATCGGCGCGGTCGGGCCGTTTGCCATGCAGCTGAAAGCCTCGCGCAGCCTGTTCGGCGCGCTGGCCGAGGCGATCGTCTACCAGCAGCTGTCCAACAAGGCCGCGGCCACCATCTACGGCCGCATCGAAGCGCTCTATCCGCGGGCCAGGCTGGGTTTCACGCCAGCCCATATCAAGCGCACCGCGGATGAGAAGCTGCGCGGCGTCGGCCTGTCGCGCGCCAAGGTGCTGGCCCTGCGCGACCTTGCCGACAAGGTCGCGACGCGCCGGCTGCCGACGCTCGACGAGGCGCACCTGCTCGACGATACCGCACTGATCGAACGGCTGATCGAGGTGCGCGGCATCGGCCGCTGGAGCGCGGAGATGTTCCTGATGTTCCGGCTCGGCCGGCCCGACGTGCTGCCGCTCGGCGACTACAGCCTGCGCAAGGCCTATGCGACAGCGTTTCGCAAGCGCAAGCTGCCGACGCCCGAGGCGCTGGCCAAGGCCGGCGAGAAGTGGCGGCCCTACCGCACGGTGGCGAGCTGGTACCTGTGGCAGACCCTGAACAAATGAAGCCTCGTTCACGCGTGCCACTGGAGTGACACGTTCGCCGTGACATAATCGGCCCATGGCCCTGCCCTTCTCCAACACTGTCGACCGTACCCTCGAGCGCCTGCGCAATGCCTTCGTCGAGACCGCCCGCGGCGCGCGCGAAGTCGTGGGCGCGCCGCTGCGGCCCGATCTGCCCGATGACGACATCCCGCGCCTCAGGAGCCGCATCGACGCCTGCCTGGAAGGCAAGGGCGGCGAGACGGCGCGGCGGGCGCGCGCGGCCGAGCTGGGGCAGGCCTATCTCTCGTTGTCGCCGGCCGGCCGCAAGAAATTCCTGGTGACCCTGGCGCGCGACTACGGCCTGCCGCGCGAGGCGGCGCTGGCGACGGTCGAGACGTGGCGCGCCTCGAAGGATCCCGCGCGAGCGCTGGTGCGCGCGCTCGAGCCGCCGGCGGTGCGCCTGCTGCGCGAGTTCGTCGGCGTGCCGCAGGGCGTGAAGTTCGTGGTCGACGTGCGCGCCGAGCTTTTGGCCCTGGGCAAGAACGACGCCGCTGCGCGGGCGTTGAGCGAGGACCTGAGGCCTCTGCTCAGCGCCTGGTTCGATGTCGCCTTCCTCGACCTGGTGCGCATCGACTGGAAAGCCTCGGCGGCGCTTCTGGAGAAGCTGGTCGACTACGAAGCGGTGCATGCCATCCGGTCGTGGCGCGATCTCAAGAACCGGCTGGATTCGGACCGCCGCTGTTTTGCCTTCTTCCATCCACGCATGCCCGACGAGCCCTTGATCTTCGTCGAGGTGGCGCTGGTCGACGGCATGGCGGGCAACGTGCAGCGCCTGCTCGATGCGCGCGCCGAGACGCACGATCCCAAGCACGCCAACACGGCGATCTTCTATTCGATCTCCAACTGCCAGCAGGGCCTGGCCGGCATCAGCTTCGGCAACTTCCTGATCAAGCGCGTTGCCGAGCAGCTCGCGCGCGACCTGCCCAACATCAAGGACTTCGCCACCCTGTCGCCGATCCCCGGCCTGCGCCAGCATGTCGACGGCCGCCTGAAGAACGAGGGCGACGACGCGCTGACGCAGGGCGAGATCGCCTCGCTGGTGCCGGTGACCAACCAGGCCGCCGGCGCCGCTGCCGTGCGCCAGCTTCTCGACCGGCCGAGCTGGTGGGAGGTGCCGGCGATCAACAAGGCGTTGCGCCCCATCCTGTCGCGGCTCGCGGCGCGCTATCTCACCACGACCGACGAGAAGGGCCGCGCGCTCGATCGCGTGGCGCATTTCCATCTCGGCAACGGCGCGGTGGTCGAGCGGCTGAACTGGCTCGCCGATACCAGCGCCAACGGCCTCAGGCAGTCCTACGCCATGATGGTGAACTACCGCTACAGGCTGGGCGACGTCGACGCCAACCATGAGGCCTATGCCGCCGGCAAGATTGTGGCCAGCCGCGACGTGCGTGCGCTTGCGCGGGCCTGACGCCGACCTCAGAGCGGCGTGCCGTCGCGCTGCGCCTTGGCGATGCGCTCGGTGGCGCCCTCCTCGTTCATGGTGCCGATGCCCTGCGCCGCCTTGGCGCGGACCCACCAGCCGATCAGGAACATGAACGCGCCGATGCCCGACAGCGCGAGCGCGAACGAGCTCGGCCCCGGCTCGAGATAGGACACGGCGGGATTGGCGGGGTCGTACGCGACCCTGGCCTGCGAGCCGACCGGATGGCGTTGCCTCATCTTCTCCGCGCCGGCGGAGTTCTGCATGCCGAAGTCGTACGGCTCGACCCCGCCCGCAACATGGTCGCGGTCGCCGACGCGATACTGGTAGAGGACATGGAAGCTGTTCCAGCCATCCTCGAACGAGCGGCCGTCCATGCCGCGGCTGGTGCTGGTCTGGCGCAGCAGCTCGGCGCTGGTGATGGTCGCGTCCGCACGGGGCCATTTCAGCGTGAGCGCGCCCATCACGACGCCATAGCCGCCCAGGGCGAAGATCAGCGTGGCCAGCACCATGAGGTTGCGGCCGAACGCCATGCCGCCGCGGTTCGGGACGACTTTTTTCCTTCGCGGCACGAGCCGTCCTACTTGTTGAGGTATTCGAGCTTGAGGCCGGGCCGCGGCCATTCGAAGCTCACGAGCTTGCCGGTGAGCGACAACGTGGCGAAGGCCGTGCGCAGATCCTTGCCGCCGAAGCAGACGTTGGTGACCATCGGATCGGGGAGTTTGTACTGCGTCACCGACTTGCCGTCGGGCGAGATGTCGGAGACCGCGCCGGTGATCAGCGTGGCGACGCAGATATGGCCCGCCGAATCGACGGCCAGCGAATCGAACATCTGGTAGCCGCCGAGACCCGTGACCACGCGGCCCTTCTCGCCGCGGTACGGGCCGTTGGCCGACTTGATCTCGCCCGGCGCCGAAAGCTCGAACGACCAGCAGCGCGCCGTCGGCGTCTCGACGACGTAGAGCGTCTTGCCGTCGGGTGACAGGCCGCAGCCGTTGGGCCGCTCCAGCGGGAAGATCTTCTCCTCGATCTTCGATCCGTCGGCCTTGGCGTAGTAGACGGCGCCGCGGTCGTTGTCGCGCTCGCGGGTCTTGCCCAAGTCGGTGAACCAGAAGCCGCCGGCGTCGTCGAACACCAGGTCGTTGGGCCCGTTCAACTTGCGGCCATCGCACGAATCGTAAAGCGTCTCGAACTTGCCGGTCTCGGGATCGACCACCTGGATCGAACCGCCCTTGTAGTCGGCCGGCGCCGTGCCCGGAAACGTCCGGCCATCCGGCAGCTTGATCCAGTTGAAGCCGCCGTTGTTGGTCACGTAGATCTTGCCCTTGGGGCCCATGGCCGCGCCATTGGGGCCGCCGCCGAGATTGGCGATCACGTGCTGCTTGCCGTCGGGCATCACGCGCGTCAGCGTCTGGCGCGCGATCTCGACCAGGATGACCGAGCCGTCGGGCATGGCGACGGGGCCTTCCGGAAACTTGAGGCCCGAGGTGACCTCCTTGTGCGGCGTCGTCATGCTTCCCCCTACTTGCCCTTGAAGTCGGGCTTGCGCTTGGCGAGGAAGGCCAAAACGCCTTCCTTGAAATCTTCGCTGCGGCCGAGCTCGCGCTGGAAGTCGCGCTCGAGGTCGAGCTGCTCGGTGAGCCGATTGCCCGAGGCGCGGTTCATCGCCTCCTTGATGCGGGCGAGCGACAGGGTCGGCCCGTCGGCCAGGCCGCGCGCCAGCTCGATCGCGGTCTTCATCAATTCGCCGTCCTCGACCACGTCCCAGATCAGGCCCCACTCCTTGGCCTGCGCGGCGGTGATCCGGGGCGCCAGCATGGTGAGCGCGCGCGCCCGCTGCTCGCCGACCAGCCGCGGCAGGAACCAGGTGCTGCCGCCGTCGGGCAGGAGTCCGATGCGGGCGAAGGCTTGCAGGAAGCTCGCCGACTTGGCGGCGATCGCGATGTCGGCGGCGAGTGCGAAGCTCATGCCGACGCCGGCCGCGGGTCCGTTCACTGCCGCCACGATCGGCTTGGGCACCGAGCGCATCAGGCGGATCACGGGATTGAAGAACTTGTCGAGCGCCGAGCCCGAATCGCTGCCTTCCTTGCCGCGGTCGGGATCGCTCAAGTCCGCGCCGGCGCAGAAGCCGCGGCCGGCGCCGGTCAGCAGCACGGCGCGCACCGAGGCATCGGCGGCCAGCGTCTCCCAGCAATCCTTCAGCTCGGCGATCATCTTGCGCGACACGGCGTTCAGCTTGTCCGGCGCATTGAGCGTCAGCGTGGCCAGGCCCTGGTCGTGGGCAACGGAGATCGTGGTGTAGCTCATCGTCTCAGCGTCCCGCGAACTCAGCCGGCCGCTTGGCGAGGAAGGCCGATACGCCCTCCCTGAAATCGGCGCTGCGACCGAGCTCGCGCTGGCTGTCGCGCTCGAGGTCGAGCTGCTGGTCGAGCGTATTGGTGGCGGCCGCGTTGATCGCCTTCTTGATCGCGGCATAGGAGAGCGTCGGCCCGCCGGCGAGCTGGCGCGCGAGCCTGGTCGCCTCGGCCATCAGCGCGTCGTCATCGACGGTCTGCCAGATCATGCCCATGCGCTCGGCCTCCTCGGCCGGCACCGACTTGCCCAGCATGGCAAGCCCGCGCGCGCGGGCATCGCCCACGGTGCGCGGCAGGAACCACGTGCCGCCGAGATCGGGGATCAGCGAGATGCGCACGAAGGCCTGGTCGAAGCGCGCCGACCGCGCCGCCAGGACGATGTCGCAGGCCAGCGCGAAGTTGGCGCCGCCGCCCGCCGCCACGCCGTTGATCGCACCCACGATCGGCTTCGGCAGCTCGCGCATGGCGCGGATCATGGGATTGAAGATGCGGTCCATGTTGGCGCCGAGATCGGGCGGCACGTTGGCCGTCGAATCGACCGTCCCGCCGCCCGCCAGGTCGGCGCCGGCGCAGAAGCCGCGGCCGAGCCCGGTCAGCAGCACGCAGCGGATGTCGGCATCGTCACGGGCGCGCGCCAGCTCGTGGTTCATGGCCTCGATCAACGCATTGTTCATGGCGTTGAGGCGCTGCGGCCGGTTCAGCATCAGGGTTAGAACGCCGCCTTCGAGAGCGGCAATGACGGGGGTTCGTTCCATGGTTCGGCAGCCTTACACGCCGGCCCCCGATGTCGCCAGCCGCGCCATCCGGTCGCGTCGCATCGCGGCACGTGCTGGCCTATCCCCTCGGCGATGGCCACGATCCTGATCCTGGTCGGCACCGAATCGGGCAACGCCCAGATGGTGGCCGACGCGCTGAAGCCGGTGCTCGAAGCGGCGGGCCACGCCGTCGACGTCGCCGACAAGGCCGCGACCACCGCCGACCTCAGGGCGCACGACGTCCTGCTGGTGGTCTGCGCCACCCACGGCTCGGGCGACATCCCGACCAACATCCTGCCGCTCGCCGAGACCCTGGAGCGCGAACGGCCCGACCTGTCGGGCCATCGCTACGGCGTCATTGCCCTGGGCGACATGACCTACCAGGACACGTTCTGCGGCGGCGGCAAGAAGCTCGACAAGGTGCTGGAACTCTGCGGCGCGCGACGTCTCGGCGACCGGCTGGAGGTCGATGCCTCGAGCCAGCCGCTGCCCGACGAAGAGGCGCTGGGCTGGGTCGAGGGCTGGAAGGCCCTGGTCTAGCAAGTTCATAAGTCCGGCAGGGTGAAGACCTCGACCGGCTCGGGCACGCCGCGCAGGACGTGTTTGCCGAGCGACTTCAGCGGCACCTGGCAGACCTCGTTGAACTCAGCCGAGGCCAACACCGGCACGTGCAGCTCCTTGGTCAGGCTCTCCAGGCGCGAGGCGCGGTTGACGGCGGCGCCGATGACCGTGAAGTCGAGCCGGTCCTCGGTGCCGACATTGCCGAAGGTGACGTCGCCGAGATGCAGGCCGACGCCGAAGCGCAGAGGATCGCGGCCGCCCGCGGCGCGCGCCTCGTTGGCCGCCTCGATGTCGGCGATCAGCCGCCGCGCGGCGGCCAGCGCCTGGCCGGTCACCATCGGCAGGAACAGCGCATCCTCGGCCGGGAAGTAGCCCATGACGCCATCGCCGATGAACTTCAGGATCTCGCCGCCGTTGGCGCCCAGTGCATCGCCGACGAGCTGCAGGTAGTTGTTCAGAAGCTCCAGCACCTCGCCCGCCGGCAGGCGCTCGTTCATGCCGGTGAAGTCGCGCAGGTCGGAGAACCACAGCACGGCGCGGATCTCCTCGCCCTCGCCGCGGCGGATGGCGCCGCTCAGCACGCGCTGGCCGACCTCGGGGCCGAGATAGGTGTTGGCCAGGGTCTCGGCGACGGAGTGCTCGATGTGCATCTCGGTCACCGCGCCCATCATGTCGACCAGCCGCACCAGATCGGCGACGTCGTCGTCGGAGAAACCCGTGCGGCTGTCGGTGGCGAAGGTGACGACGGGCGGCGGCCCCTCGCGGCGGATGTGCATCGGCAGGGCGATGTAGTCGACGCCGCCGTCGGCCCTGAGCTCGTGCAGCAGGACGTGATCGTGCTCGGTGAGCTTGGTCAGGTCGTGGCGCACGAGGCGGCCTTGCTCGCGCGCCGCCTGGAGCGGGCTGCCGATATAGGACGGCGTGAATTGGATGCCCCAGGCGCGGGCGATCTCCTGAACCTTTCCGCCGCGCCGCCACATGTAGCCCATGGCCTGGAGCTGTGGATGGACGAGCTGCAGGCCGATATAGGCGCGCCACAGCGGGATGCCGGTCTGCAGCACGCGGACCAGCAGCTTCTCGATGAAGGCCGCCGGACGCGGCACGAGGCGGCCCTCGTGCGCCAGCCATTCGGCGATCGGCGCCAGGCGATCGCCGGCAGAGACGCCGGCGTTCAGGAGCCCACCACCGCCGCCACCTCCTCCGTCGAGGTCCGATAGACCTTGTTGGTCGAGAGGTCGGCGATCTTCTCGATGTTGTCCGCGACGTCCTCCACGGTCGGCGCGCGCCCCGTGATGCGTACGCCCGGCGCCTCGCGATATTCGATGCGCGCGAAGTTGCCGGCGCCGGCGCTCCAGATTTCACCCGTGCGCTGGCACTGCTCGCTGCAGAGATAGGCGACCATGGGCGACACGAAGGCGGGATCGAGCTTGGCCAGCATCTCGGGCGTCATCAGGCTCTCGGTCATGCGCGTCCCGGCGACCGGCGCCAGGGCGTTGACGAAGATATTGTACTTCTGGCCCTCGAGCCGGAGCGCATTCATGAAGCCCACCACGGCGAGCTTGGCGCCGCCATAGTTGGCCTGGCCGAAATTGCCGTAGATGCCCGAGTTCGACGAGGTGACGACGACGCGGCCATAGGCCTTGGCGCGCATGATCGGCCAGGCGGCGTGGGTTACGTAGGCGGTACCGAGGAAGTGGACCTTCACCACGAAGTCGAAATCCTCGACCGTCATGTTGTGGAAGGTCTTGTCGCGCAGCACGCCGGCATTGTTGACCACGATGTCGACCGTGCCGAAGGCATCGACCGCGGTCTTGACGATGTTCTCGGCACTCGCAGGGTCGGCGACCGAATCGTAGTTCGGCACGGCCTGTCCGCCCGCCGCCTTGATCTCGGCCACGACCTTGTCGGCGGCGGCATGGTTGCCCCCTTTGCCATCGACCGCGCCGCCCGGATCGTTCACCACCACCTTGGCGCCGCGGCTGGCCAGCAGCAGCGCATGCGCGCGGCCGAGCCCATTTCCAGCGCCGGTGATGATGGCGACGCGATTGTCGAAGCGGATGGTCATTTTCCTTGGTCTCCCCTTGGTTCTGCTCGGCACCTAGCCCAATGTTTGTCGTCGGTGTGTCCGTTTCAAGCGGCGCGCGAAGAACCATGTCCCTCCAACCGGTATGGCTGCACGAGGATGTCCGTCGGAATGTCCCACTCCTTGGCAAGCTTGCGAATGACCGCCAATGACATCGGCCGCTTGCGATTGAGGATCGCCGATGCCAACGACCGTGATCCCAACAGGCGCGCGAGATCGGCCTGACCGAGTCCGCGCTCGGCCATGTGAGCCTCGATCGCCTCGATGGGGTCCGGCAATTCGATCGGATCGTGCGTCGCTTCGTAGGCGGCGACCAACGCGGTGAGGACTTCCAAACGGTCCGCCTGCGGTGACCGGCGCTTCGCCCCCATCAGGCGCTCGATTTCAGTCAGAGCCCATTCATAGTCAGCGCGTGTGCGAATCGGCTTCATCGGCACCTGTCAACCCCGCTGCAGGATCACCACCGACGTCACGGCTTCTTCCATGCCGATGACGCCGCCGCCGTTCTCGGCCAGCGCGATCTCCGCGCCCTTCACCTGCCGGGCGCCCGCCTCGCCGCGCAGCTGCGTGGTGAGCTCGGCCAGCATCGACAGGCCGGTGGCGCCGACGGGATGGCCCTTCGACACCAGGCCGCCCGACGTGTTGACCGGCAGCTTGCCGCCGGGGCCCGTCGCACCGGAATCGACGAACTTGCCGCCCTCGCCGTCAGGGCAGAAGCGCAGCATCTCGCACTGGTATATCTCGCAGAAGCTGGTCGCATCGTGGACCTCGGCGACGTCGATGTCGTCGGGCCCGAACCCCGCCATCTTGTAGGCCTTGTCGGCAGCGGCGCGGCTCAGGCCGGGCTCGTCGAGCTTGCGGTACTTGCCGCCGGAGAAGCCGACGCCCGCGATGCGCACGGCGCGCTCCCGCACGCTCGCCGGCAGCTTCTCGAGGTATTCCTTCGAGCACAGCAGCGCCGCCGCGGCGCCGTCGCCGATCGGCGCACACATCGCGCGGGTCAGCGGATAGGACACCGGCCGGTCCTCCAGGACCGCCTGCGGCGTCATCTGGAAGCGGTACTGCGCCTTGTCGTTCAGCGCGCCGTAATTGTGGTTCTTCGCGGCGCCGACGGCGATCTGCTCCTGCGTCGTGCCGTGCTTCCACATGTGCCACTTGGCCTGCATGGCGTAGGTGTCCATGAAGATGGTGCGGTCATCGCCCGGCGCGAACTTCGAGCCCACCATCTCGCCGACGCGGTTCATCTCGGCGACCAGCCGGTCGTGCTGGCTGGTTATGTAGCCCTGGTTGAACAGGCCGGCGGTGCGCTCCGGGGCGTCGGGGCTGAACAGCTTCTCGATGCCGATGCAGAAGGAGAGTTCGTGCGTGCCGGCCAAAATGTCCTTCCAGGCGCCCATGAAGGCGGTCGAGGCCGTGGCGCAGGCATTCTCGACGTTGAACATGGGCACGCGCTCGGGGAACAGCCCCTCCTCGACCAGCGGCTGGAACAGCGCCTGGGCGCGGATCGAGTTCTGCCCCCAGAAGCCCATGCCGCAGTTGCCCAGCCAGCCCGTCTCGATGTCGGCGCCATTCTTCATGCCGGCATCCGAAAGCGTGCCGAGATAGGCCTCGCGCGCCAGGTCGCCGAAACTCATGCCCGGATGCTTCTTGAAGGCGGTGGTATAGGAGCCAATTACATAGACATCGCGCATGGTCGTCCCCTCGGTTGGCTTTCCAGGTATTTGAGCGTATCCAAATCGCCTAATCTAGGAGAACCGACATGGCCGCCACGGCCCAGGTAAAGCCCCCGCACGTCGATGCCACCATCGCCGAGCTGAAGAAGCTGTTCGGCGACCGGGTCAGCACCGCGCACGCCGTGCGCGAGCAGCACGGCAAGGACATCTCCTTCCACGAGGCCCATCTGCCCGACGCCGTGGTGTTCGTCGAATCGGCCGAGGAAGCCCAGCAGGTCGTCCAGCTTTGCGCCAAGCACAAGACGCCGATCATCGCCTTCGGCACCGGCACCTCGCTGGAAGGCCATATCAGCGCGCCCAACGGCGGCATCTCCCTCGACCTCTCCCGCATGAACAAGGTCCTGGCGGTCAACGAGGCCGACCTCGACGTCGTGGTCCAGCCCGGCGTCACGCGCAAACAGCTGAACGAATACATCCGCGCCACCGGTCTCTTCTTCCCGATCGATCCCGGTGCCGATGCCTCGATCGGCGGCATGACCAGCACCCGCGCCTCGGGCACCAACGCCGTGCGCTACGGCACCATGCGAGAGAACGTGCTGGCCCTGCAGGTGATCACGCCCGACGGCCGCCTGATGCGGCTCGGCCGGCGCTCGCGCAAGTCGAGCGCGGGCTACGACCTGGTGAAGCTGTTCGTCGGCTCCGAGGGCACGCTCGGCATCATCACCGAGATCACGTTGCGCCTCTACGGCATCCCCGAATCGATGGTCTCGGCGACCTGCGCCTTCGATTCGCTGGAGGGCGCGGTCAACACCGTCATCCAGACCATCCAGTCCGGCATCCCGGTGGCGCGCATCGAGCTGATGGACACCGAGACGGTGGACACCGTGAACAGGTATTCCAAGCTCGACCTGCCGCTCAAAAGCACGTTGATGCTGGAGTTCCACGGCACCGAGGCCAGCACCAGGGAGCAGGCCGAGATGGTGCAGGCGCTGGCCGAGGAGAACGGCGGCGGGCACTTCGCCTGGACCGGCCAGGCCGAGGAGCGCACCAAGATGTGGCAGGCCCGCCACGACGCGGCATGGGCGGCCAAGGCCGCCAAGCCGGGCTGGGGCATGTGGGCGACCGACGTCTGCGTGCCGATCTCGCGGCTGGCCGAATGCATCCTGGAGACCCAGAAGGACATCGTGGCAAGCGGACTTTACGCCCCGATCGTCGGCCATGTCGGCGACGGCAACTTCCACCTCACCATGATGGTGAACCCCGACGACCCGACCTACCTGAAGCGCGCCGAGGGGCTGAACGACCGCATGGTCGCGCGGGCGCTGTCGCTCGGCGGCACCTGTACCGGCGAGCACGGCGTGGGCCTGGGCAAGATCAAGTTCCTCTACGAGGAGCATGGCGAGGCCATGTCGCTGATGCGCTCGATCAAGAAGGCGCTCGACCCGGACAACATCATGAATCCGGGCAAGATCATGGGCCCGATCAACTGACGGGCGGCCAGGGATTTCCTCTTCCGGACCGCGCGCGGTGAAATGGCGCATGTCGCAGGATGCAGTGAACACCCACGTTTCCGGCACCGCTCGGAGTTACGGTCGATGCTTGGAAAAGCTTGGGGTTGGCTGACGGCGCGCCTCGGTGGCCAACCGCAAGGCCGGTTGCGCTTCGCGGTCCATCGCCACCCGTCGTACGAATCGTTCTGGCGTCCGAGCGACGAGTCCCAACGGACGCCGCGGATGGAGATCCAGATCTACCTGGAGGCGAGCAACATGACGAGCGAGCCCCGTTGGATCTCTGCCGCCGAGATCGAAGGCATGCCGGCCCACGCAGTCGTCGTTATCGGCGTGCGCGATGCCGGGACCGGCAAGTTCGCCCCAACCAACCCTCTGCCGCCACAACGCATCGCCGTCGTATCGCTGCTCTTCCTGATCGACGGCCAATCCCGGTCAGTCGACGAGCCGTTTCACGCCACCCTGCTTCTGACCGACGACCTCGGCGGCCGGCACTCCACGAAAGTGATCATGGACTAACGCAGGCCGGCCCGGAGCAGGCCTTCGACGAACTGGTCCATCAGTTCGCGCGTCTGATAGGGAACGTTGCCGCGCACCCAGTCGAGCGACAGAAGCGGCTGCTCGCGGCGGACGTCGGCCAGGAAGGCGCGCGCCTCGCCGACGCGTCCGGACCTGGCAAGGCTGGCGCAGCGCAGGCGCTGGGCGCCCTGGAACCCTGGACGCAGGCGCAGCGCCTCGGTCGTGAAGTGCGCCGCCTTGTCGTAGCGGCCAGCCGTGTAGTGGGCGACGGCGATGGCGCCCAGGAACAGGGCCATCTCGGGATCGAGCGGACTGAGCCGGATCGCTTCGTTTCCGTGCTCGATCGCCTCGCCGTCGCGACCGGCGAAGGCATATCCCCGGCTGAGATGGGAGTGCGCCGCGGCGGAATTGGGGTTGAGGTTCACCGCCTGCCTGAACGCCGCGATCGATTCCTCGGTGCGCCGTTCCATCATCGCCCAGTAGCCGAGTGCGATGTGCCCCCAGGGATCGCAGTCGTCGAGGGCGATGGCGCGTATCGCGTGGTCGCGACCGGCCAGCAAGCCCTGATGGGCGCCGATCCATCCCATGTGGGCCGCGAACACCAGGCAGAAGCCCAGCCGGCCGTGCGCCGGCGCATAATCGGGATGGGAACGCGTCGCCTGCCGCAGCGGCTCGATCGCGGCCTGATGATCGGCGCGCGACATTCTCCAGAAGTGCGTCTGCGCCTGGGCCACCAGCTCCCAGGCGCCGAGGTGCTGCGGCGAGCGGGCGAGCGCCCGGATGCCTTCGGCCGCCAGCAGGCGAGGTTCGATGGCGGCGGCGACGCTGCGCGTGATGTCGTCCTGCACGGCGAAGATGTCGCCCAGCTCGCGCTCGTAGCGGTCCGCCCAGAGATGGCCGCCGGTCGTGGCATCGACCAGCTGGGCGGTAACGCGCAGGCGGTCGCCGGCGCGACGCACGCTGCCTTCCAGGATGTAGCGCACGCCGAGCGCGCGCGAGACCTGCTTGGCGTCGACGGCGCGATGCTTGTAGGCGAAGGTCGAGTTGCGGGCGATGACGAACAGCCAGCGGATGCGCGCCAGGCCGGTGATCAGGTCCTCGGAGATGCCGTCGGCGAAGTGCTCCTGGCCGGCATCGCCGCTCAGGTCGGCAAAGGGCAGGACGGCGATCGACGGGCGATCCGGCAGTGACAGCTCGGCCTGT
>Ga0081539_10002696_pt1 | contig 24099 bp, 37 predicted proteins | sample TabmetS4T2R2_FD_71023 | JGI IMG/M metagenome (GOLD analysis project Ga0081539, IMG submission 71023) | Tabebuia heterophylla rhizosphere microbial communities from the University of Puerto Rico - S4T2R2 | ecosystem: Host-associated > Plants > Roots > Rhizosphere ...
CAGCCCGGCGTAGAGCAGGGTCGCGAGGGCGATCGCCGCCAGCTTGAGAGGCCAGTTGTAGACGAATGCCCCGAGGACTCGATTCACCGCGGCGCCCGGGCGGCGGCCGCTGCGGTCTCGTCGTCCGTGCGCGGGGCGGCGGGTCGGGCGCGGCCGTTCCGGGTGCGCATGATCCGGCCCAGGTCGGTGAGCCGCGGCGCGCGGCCGCCGGCGAGGGTCCCGTCGCGGACGCTTCGGCCGAGCGGCCGGCGGCCCTCCGAGGGCGCCATCAGGGACCGGATCGCCTTCGCCAGCTGACTTTCGCTCAGGTTCCGGACGATCCGGGCTCGCTCGACGAGGCTGATCTGGCGGTTCTCCTCGGATACGACGACGACGACCGCGTCGGTCTGCTCGGTGATCCCGAGGGCGGCCCGATGACGGGTCCCGAACCGTTCCGTGTGGACGGTCATCTCGGCGAGTGGCAGCAGGGCGCCGGCCGCGAGGATCGTCTCGTCGCGGACGATCACCGCGCCGTCGTGGAGCGGGGTTCGAGGCGCGAAGATCGTCCGGAGGAGATCCGCGCTGACGTCGGCGTGGATCATCACCCCCGTCTCGGCCACCTCCTCGAGCCCGGTGTCCCGCTCGAGCACGATCAGCGCGCCGTGACCGTCGCCCGACAGGAGGCCGGCCGCCCGGGCGACCTCGTCGGCCACGTGCTCGACGGCCCGCTGCTCGCTCGGCGAGAACAGCCAGTTGAACGAGCCGACGCGGCCGATCCGCTCGAGCGCCCTCCGGAGCTCCGGCTGGAAGACGACGACGAGGGCGAACAGGCCCACGACGGCGAGGGTCTGGAGGATCTGGGTAAGCAGCCGGAGGTCGAACGCGCGGGCGGCGGCATAGACGGCGAACAGGACGCTGACACCGATCACGAGGCTGACCGCGCGCGTCCCCCGGATCAGGCTGAACAGCCAGTAGATGAGCAGCGCCGTGATCCCGATGTCGATCAACGAGGCCAGATTGAGCTGCTCGACGATCGACGCGAGAGGCTGCGGCATCGTTCGGGAAGTCTACATCGGCGGCTTCCCCCGAGGACCCCGGCGGTGCCTCGGCGCGCCCGGATTCGGGGCCTCAGGCGATCAGGCCGGCGACCTTCGGCTCGTCTGCGAGACGCTCCTGGACGAGGGTCCGGAGCCGCTCTTTGGCCTCGGCGTCGGCATCCAGCTCGGCGAGGCGGCCGAGCAGGAGGATCTTGTCCACCGCGAGGGTCCGCCAGCCCCGGTCGAGGTACAGCTCCGCGAGGAGAAGGTGGACGTCGACGTCCGACGGTCCGACCCCGATCGCGAGGTCGGCAGCGTCGAGTGCCGCCGAGGTGCGGCCGGCGCGGCGGTGGGCCCGAGCGGCGGCGAGGAGGTGGTCGAGGGCGGCAGGATCGCCGGCGTAGAGGGCCGTCTCGGCAAGCGCGCCGAGGGCGATCCCGAGCCCGACCGGTTCGGCCGGGCCATCGGCCGCGACCTCGTCGGGCAAGGGCGCGGGTTCGTCGGTGCGGTCGAGCGCGACCGCGGGCTCCGAATCGGCCGGGAGATCCGCGAGCTCGGGCTCGTCATCGACCGCGACGGGTTCGGGCTGCGGCTCGGGCTCCGCTTCGGGCTCGGGCGCGGCCTGGGCGGCGACCGGCTCAGGCTCGACCGCCACGGGCTCTGCCGGCGCCATCTCCTCGGCCGGAGCCGGGGCGAGGATCCGGAGCGCCCCTTCGAGCGCCCGCTGGGCGGCCTCGTCGCTCGTCGGGGCCGCGCGCAGGCGCGCCGCCAGGGCCTCGACGTGCTGGCGACGCGCACGCGACTCCGCGAGCTCGAGGGAGCGCCGGGCGGCGTCTGTCGCGTCGGCCAGCCGGCCGGCCGCGTCGAGGCTGTCGGCCAGGCGATCGAACGTCTCCGCGGCGTCGGTCCGCTTGCCGGTCCGGACGTGGATGTCGGCGAGCCCGCGCAGAGCGCCCTCGTCGCGCGGAGCCAGGCCCAGTGCGCGCTCGTACGCCGCGATCGCGTCGTCGAGCCGGTTCATCTTCGCGAGGATCCCGCCGATGCTCACGTGCGGGAGGGCCCGGTCCGGTGCGATCTCGGCCGCTTCGCCGTAGGCGTCGACCGCGGCGTCGTTCCGGTTCCGCAGCGCCGCGACATGGCCGCGTCGCAGGGCGTCCTTGTAGCGCTCGTAGAGCGAGCCGGATGGATTCGAAACCGGGCGTTGCGGCCTCGGCCGCCGGTTCGAGCCGCTCACCCGCCGAGGACCTCGACAAGGAGCGCCTTCTGGACGTGGAGCCGGTTCTCCGACTGGTCCCAGATGATGCTCCGCGGGCCGTCCATGACCGACGACGTGATCTCCTCCCCGCGGTGGGCCGGCAGGCAGTGCATGGCCAACGCATCGGGACCGGCCGCATCGAACAGGGCGTCGTCCACCTGGTAGCCGGCGAAGGCATCGCGCCGCGCCTCCGTCTCGGCCTCCTGCCCCATCGAGGTCCAGGCGTCGGTGTAGACGATGTCGGCGCCACTGACGATCTCGGCAGGGACGCGACCGAACGCCAGCCGGCCGCCGGTGCTCGCGGCGATCACCTCGGCCCGCTCGACGATCCGCGGGTTCGGGCCGTACTCCGCCGGGTGGGCGAGCCGGACCTCCATCCCGAGGAGCGCGCCGAGGAGCGCCAGCGAGTGGTAGACGTTGTTGCCGTCGCCGACGAACGCCAGGACCCGGCCCTCGAGCGACCCGAACCGCTCCCGGATCGTGAAGACGTCGGCGAGCGCCTGGCATGGGTGCTCGCGCAGGGTCAGTCCATTGATCACCGGGATCGACGCCTGGGCCGCGAGCTCGACGACGACCTCATGCGGCCCGGTCCGAGCGACGATGGCGTCGACGAACCGCTCCAGGTTGCGGGCGATGTCACGGACGCTCTCGCGCGTGCCCATGACGGCATCCTCGGTGAGGTAGACCGCATGCCCGCCGAGCTGGTTCATGCCCGCCTCGAACGTCACCCGCGTTCGGAGGCTGGGCTTCTGGAAGAGCATCGCGAGCGTCCGCCCCGCGAGCGGCGGTGCGGCATGCCGGCGGTCCGCGAGGAACTCGCGCTTCAGCTCGGTCGCGCGTTCGAACAGCCGGAGCACCTCGTCGCGCGACAGATCCGCCACGGACAGGAGGTCCCGGCCGCGCAGGGTCCGCGGATCGGACAGCACGTTCACGACGGACACTCTAGCGCGGCTTCGACAGGCGCTTGCAACGTGGCGCCTGACGTCGCACGCTATGCGGGATCGCGGTCAGGGCACGATCACCGGGTCCATCGGTTGCTGGGGAGGCAACGTGCGTCCAACCCGCGCCGCGCTCCAACGCGACCCCTCGGCGCTCCCGTGGCTGGTGCGTCCGGCGCGTCCGCGACCCCGTCATGCCGCCGGCGCTCGGGCGATGGTCTCCGGTCTCGCCGCGCTCGTCCTCGCCACGCTGCTCCTGTCCGTGGGCGGTCGAGCGAGCGCGGCGACCGCCCCGACCCTGCTCATCGCCGACCACCGGAACTTCCGGCTGCTGATCACCGATCTTGACGGGAATTTGAAGTGGAAGTGGGACAACCCGACCGGGCGAACCAGCGGGTCGCGCGGTCCGCTCGGGGTCCGCTGGATGGGCAACAACCAGGCGATCGTGACGTTCGGGACCGGCGAGGTCGGGCTGATCGACGTCATCGGCAAGAAGTGGATCTGGAAGGTCAGCGGCTTCAACGGCGACTGGTTCCAGTCACCGTATGACGCCGAGATCCTGCCCGACGGCAACCTCGCCGTGGCGACCCGGTTCAACGAGGGTGGCCGGATCACGGTGTACAAGCTGTCGACCGGCGAGGTGGTCTGGAAGCACCTGATCTCGAACGCCCATTCGGTCCACTACCTGACCGCCGAGCAGAGCTTCGACCACACCTACCCGACGCTCCTGGTCGGCGGCTGGGGGGCCATCCGGGAGGTCGCCTACCGGCCCGGCGGCGGCCAGAACGTGACCTGGAGCGCCAAGACCGAGTACACCCACGACGCGATCCTCGTGGAGACCGACAAGATCCTGACCGTCGAGGGCTATTACATCCAGAAGATCGACAAGAACGCCAACCAGATCTGGAAGAAGATGACCCCCGACGAGGACCGGCGGATCGCGCTGAACCCGAACGGCGGCTACATCTACACCGTCGCCGAGGGCAACCTCGTCGAGTTCCGCGACGTGAACGGCAACCTCACCCGGTCGTGGGGCGCGATCTCCGACGGCTCGCATCTCAACTACCCGTACGGCGTGGCCCTCACCGACTTCACCGGCTCCGGCCCGAGCCCAACGCCAACACCGACCGTCACCCCGACCCCTTCGCCTGGCACGACGCTCTTCTCCGACGGTTTCGAAAGCGGGTCGTTCAGCGCCTGGACGACGGTCGCCTCGCAGGGCGGCGGCTCGGCGTCGGTCCAGACGAGCGTCCGCAAGACCGGCACCTATGCCGCGCTGTTCGCCTCGGACGGCTCGGGGAGCGGCTACGCCTACGCCCGGAAGTCGCTCGGATCGGCCCGGACGACGCTCACGGCGAGCGGCGACTTCGACGTGCTCCAGGAGGGCCCGAGCGGCGGGAACGTCCCGTTCATCCGCCTGTTCACCTCCTCGGGGACGCGGTTGCTGAGCGTCTACCGCCAGAACCAGGCGTCGAACAAGATCTACGTCTCGTTCGCGGGCACCTACAACCTGACGAGCGGGACGCTGCCACTCAACACGTGGGGACGCGTCTCGGTGAAGGTCGTCGTCAACGGGTCGGCGAGCACCGTCGAGGTCTCGCTCAACGGGGTCGTCGTCTACCGGACCACGAGCGCGAGCCTCGGTACGGCCGGGGTGCTGTCCGTGCAGGTCGGCAACGACACGGCGTCGCAGATCTACCGCGTGGCCGCCGACAACATCCTCGTCACGAGCTGATCGCAGCGCTCGCTGCCGAGGATCGGGCTCGCGGCACCGGAGACCCTGCCGGGCGTGCCCCGCGCCGCCGAGCGTCGTTGGCCCGCGGCGCGGGCATTCCGTCGGCTGACGCGCGCCTCGACCGATGGTCATCCCATTGCACGGGACAGAGGTCGCCCTGCGGGCCGATCTCCGACCGCCAGGAGGGGACTTCCATGTGGCCAACCGCTGGAGCTCCCCCGCCGCGGGACACGAACCGAGTCATCGCCAGATGCGCGAACGCCGGGCGACGTGCCCGGCGTTCGATGGTGCGAAGGTGGAAGCGCCTCAGCGCTTCGTGTACTGGGGCGCCTTGCGGGCTCGCTTCAAGCCGTACTTCTTGCGCTCCTTCATCCGCGGGTCGCGGGTCAGGAGGCCCGCCTGGCGGAGGGGCAGCCGGTTGGCGTCGGCATCGACCTCGAGCAGCGCGCGGGCGATGCCGTGGCGGATCGCTCCGGCCTGGCCGGTGACTCCGCCGCCCTCGACCTTGATCATCGCGTTGAAGTGACCCTCGGTGCCGGTCACCCGGAACGGCATCCGGACATCGGTCTCGTTGACGGCGTTGCCGAAGTGTTCCTCGAGGGAGCGGCCGTTGACGACGATCTCGCCCTCACCGGGCAGCAGGCGGACGCGGGCGATCGCCGTCTTGCGACGCCCGGTTCCGGAGAAGAAGGCAGGACTGACCATGGCTGTGCTCCTCAGGCGAGCGGCTCAGGCCGCTGGGCCTGATGGGGATGATCGGTGCCGGCGTAGACCTTCAGCTTGCGCAGCTGCTGCACGCCGAGGCGATTGCGCGGGAGCATCCCCTTGACCGCGCGGCGGATGACCTCCTCCGGCCGGCGCTCGAGGAGATGACCGAGGGTCTCCTCCTTGTAGCCCTGGGGATGGCCGCTGTGTCGGATGTACAGCTTCGTCTCTTTCTTGTCGCTCGTGACCGCGATCCGCGCTGCGTTCAGGACGATCACGTGGTCGCCGGAGTCGAGGTTCGGCGTGTACGTGGGCTTGTGCTTGCCCTCGAGCACGCGGGCGATCCGGGACGCGAGGCGGCCGAGCGTCTCGTCCGCCGCATCCACGACGTACCAGCTCCGCTCGATCTCGCCGCCGCGGACCGTGTAGGTCTTCGTGCTCATCGTTCCTCAGTCGTCTCCATCGTCTCTGGCCTCGCCGCCGATTCGTCGCCCGAGGGCGACCCGCCGGAGGCACAGGCCGCGGGCCGGGGCGGCTGCCCCGTCCCGAGCCGGTCGCCGGGCGGCGAGCGCCTCCCGGACGTCTTCCTCATCCAGCTTCCCGTGACCGACCTCGAGGAGGACCGCCACGATTCGGCGGACCATCCCCCGCAGGAAGGCATCGGCCCGGACGTCGATCGTCACGAGCGACCCCTGCCTCCGGACCCGAACCGCGTGGACGGTCCGGACGGTGGTTCGGTCACCGACCGCCGCCCCGAAGGCGCTGAAGTCGTGGCGGCCCACGAGGACCTGCCCGGCTCGCTCCATCGCGACGGTGTCGAGCGGGGCCCGCACCCCGAGCGCATGGCGCTCGCGGAGCGGACTGCGCGGCCCGTTCCAGACGGTGTAGCGGTACTCCCGGTAACGCGCCGCATGACGGGGGTGGAACCCGGGCCTCGTCCGGCGAACGTCGCGGATCGCGATGTCGGGCGGCAGCAGGCCGTTGAGCGCGGCCGCCAGGTCCCCGACCTCCAGGCGCCCGACGTAGGTGAATGCGATCACCTGGCCGAGGGCATGGACGCCGGCGTCCGTTCGACCGGCTCCGTCGACCGCGTGGCGGGTTCCGTCCGACAGACGGGCCAGCGCGGCCTCGAGCTCTCCCTGGACCGTCCGCGCGTTGGGTTGGATCTGGAATCCCGCGAAGTCGGTCCCGTCGTATTCAACGGTTGCGCGATAGCGCACCGCACGCCCTCTCGAGCGTGGTGTGGTGGGTCAGCCGACCGAACGCCAGGCGGCGCTCAGACGAGCTCCAACTGGACGATCGGTGCCGCGTCGCCCTTGCGCAAGCCGATCTTCACGATCCGGGTGAACCCGGAGGTCCGGTCGGCGTACTTCGGGGCGATCTCGTCGAACAGCTTGGTCACGACGAGCGGCTCGTTCGGGAAGGCGGCCACGACCGCCCGGCGGGCCGTCAGGTCGTTCCGCTTGGCGAGGGTGATCATCCGCTCGACCCGGCCCTGGACCTCCTTGGCCTTCGCCTCGGTCGTCTGGACCCGCTCGTAACGGAGCACGCTCACCGTGAGGTTCTTGAACAGCGCGAGCCGCGGACCGCCCTTGCGCGAGAGCTTTCGCCCGCCGATCCGGTGGGCCATCTAGCTTTCGTCCTCGTCGTCGCCCTCGTCCTCGAACGCGGCGTCGTCGAGCCCGTCGGACTCGGTCTCCGGGATGATGAAGCCACGCATCCGGAGGCGTTCCTTCATCTCGTCGAGCGACTTCTTGCCGAAGTTGCGCATCCGGAGGAGGTCGTCGTCCTTCAGCTGGAGGAGCTGGCCGACCTTCACGATGTTGTTGCGCTTCAGCGAGTTGTACGCCCGCATCGGCAGGTCGAGCTCCTCGATCGGCATGTCGAGCATGTTCGGCGGGAGCTGGGCCATGCCGGGGGCGGCCGCGTCGCCCGGGACGGCGGCCATGCCGATCGTCACGAACGGGCGGAACTGGTTCACGAGGATCTCGGCCGACCGGCTGAGCGCCTCCTCGGGGGTGATCGCGCCGTCGGTCTCGATCTCGATCGTGAGCTTGTCGTAGTTGGTCATCTGACCGACCCGCATGCTCTCGACCCAGTAGTTGACCTTGCGGACCGGGGTGAAGATCGCGTCGATCGCGATGACCCCGATCGGGAGCTGCTCGCTCCGCTCGGCGCCGAGGTAGCCCACGCCGCGCTCGACCGTCAGGTCCATCTCGATCGTCACGTCGTCCGTGTCGAGGGTCATCAGGACGAGGTCCGGGTTGATGATCTCGACGTCGGCCGACTCCGCGATGTCGGCTGCCGTGACCTGGCCCGCGCCGCTCTTGATCAGGCGGAGCTGGACCGGGTGGGTGGCAAAGCTCTTCAGGCGGAGCTTCTTCACGTTCAGGACGATCTGGGTGACGTCCTCCTTGACACCCGGGATCGTCGAGAACTCCTGGTAGACGTCGCGGATCTGGATGCTGGTCACCGCCGCCCCGTCGAGCGACGACAGGAGGACGCGCCGGAGGGCGTTGCCGAGGGTGACGCCGTAGCCGGCCTGGAGCGGACCGGCTTCGTACTTGGCGTACGTCCCGGCTTCCTCGACGGGCTCGATCTGCGGGTTCTCGAGTTCGATCATGAAGGCTCAGTTACCTCGAGTAGTACTCGACCACGAGCTGCTCGTTGAGATCGAGCGGCATCTGGTCGCGGCGGGGCAGGTCGGCGACCGTTCCCGCCAGCTTGGCGGCATCGAGCGACAGCCAGTCGGGCGCCTGGTGCGAGCGGAGGGTCTCCTTGGCGAGCTTGAACGGCTCGCGCGACCGGCGGCTCTCACGGACCTCGACCATGTCGCCCGGCTTCACCTGAAACGAGGGCACGTTCGTGGCCACGCCGTTCACCGCGAAGTGGCCGTGACCCACGAGCTGGCGGGCCTGCGCCCGCGAGCTCGCGAAGCCCATCCGGTAGACGACGTTGTCGAGACGGAGCTCGAGCGACCGAAGGAGGCTCTCGCCGGTGACCCCGGGCCGGGCCTCGGCGACGTCGAAGTAGTTCCGGAACTGGCGCTCCAGGACGCCGTAGACGCGGCGCACCTTCTGCTTCTCGCGGAGCTGGAGCCCGAAGTCACCGACCTTGCGGCGACGGACGCCGTGCTGGCCGGGTGGGGACGGTCGGCGCTCGAAGGCGCACTTCTTCGTGTAGCAGCGGCTGCCCTTGAGGTAGAGCTTGGCGCCCTCCCGGCGGCACAGCCGGCAGACCGATTCGGTGTAGCGAGCCATCTCGTCCTCCCCCGCTCAGACCCGGCGCCGCTTCGGGGCGCGGCAGCCGTTGTGGGGGATGGGCGTGACGTCGGTGATGGCGCTCACCTCGAGGCCGGCCGCCTGGAGGGAGCGGATCGCCTGCTCGCGGCCGGCGCCCGGACCCTTGACGTAGACCTCGACCTGGCGCATCCCGTGCTCCATCGCGCGGCGGGCGGCGCCGTCGGCGGACAGGGCTGCGGCGTAGGGCGTGCTCTTCCGGGAGCCCTTGAAGCCGGCGACGCCGGCCGAGCCCCAGCTGATCACGGCGCCCGACAGGTCGGTGATCGTGATGATCGTGTTGTTGAACGTCGCCTGGATGTGGACGTGCCCCTGGGGGACGTTCTTCCGCTCGCGCCGGCGCTGCTTGACCGCGCGCTTCCGTTCAGCCATTGGTGCTCTGTGTCCCTCGGGCTACTTCTTCCGCCGGACGCCGACCGTCTTCTTCGGTCCGCGCCGCTGACGGGCGTTCGTCTTCGTTCGCTGGCCGCGGACCGGGAGGTTGCGCCGGTGGCGCACGCCGCGGTACGAGCCGATCTCGATCAGGCGCTTGATGTTCAACGCGACCTCGCGGCGGAGATCGCCTTCCACCTTGTAGCGGCGGTCGATCAGCTCGCGCAGCCGGTTGACCTGCTCTTCGGTGAGGTCGCGGACCCGCGTGTCCGGGTTCACGTTCGTCTGGGTCAGGATCTTCTGGGCCGTGGGCAGGCCGATCCCGAAGATGTACGTGAGCGCGACCTCGACGCGCTTCTCGCGCGGGATGTCGACACCGGCGATGCGTGCCATCGTTCGTCTACCCCTGCCGCTGCTTGTGCTTCGGGTTCGTGCAGATGACCATCACGGTGCCGTGGCGACGGATGACCTTGCAGTTGTCGCAGCGCGCCTTGACGGAAGCTCTGACTTTCAACGGATCCTCGACTCGTGTGCTCGGCGCCGGCCGAGCCGACGCGGGTCTGTTACTTCAGGCGGTAGGTGATCCGACCGCGGGTGAGGTCGTAGGGCGACAGCTCCACCCGGACGCGGTCGCCAGGCAGGATCCGGATGAAGTTCATCCGGAGCTTGCCGCTGATGTGGGCAAGGACGCGGTGGCCGTTCTCCAGCTCGACGGCGAACATCGTGTTCGGGAGCGGCTCGATGACCGTGCCCTCCACTTCGATCGCATCACGCTTGGCCACAGGCGCCCAGGTGTCCCTTTCTCACGACGAGTGCCGGTCCGGGGCGGACCGACACACGAACGCGAAGCGTATCAAACGAGCACGACCGGGTCAAAGCGGACGGGACGAGGACATCGCGGTCAGGCAACTCTCGTGAGAATCTCCGGAACCTCAGGCGGATGGCTCGCAGAGCTTCGCCTCCGACTTCGGTGGGCCCATCGCAGATTCGGGCTGCCTTCGGCTCGCATCGTCAGGCAACCCTCGTCAGGATCTCGGGCCCGTCGTCCGTTACGGCGATCGTGTGCTCGAAGTGGGCGGCCAGGGAGCCGTCCTTCGTGACGACCGTCCAGCCGTCCGGCTTCACGACGACCTCGTGGCCGCCGAGCGTCAGCATCGGCTCGATCGCGAGGCAGATCCCCGGCACGAGCTTCATCCCGCGGACGCCGGTCCGGTAGTTCGGGAGCTGCGGCTCCTGGTGCATCTCGGTGCCGATCCCGTGGCCCACGAACTGGCGCACGATCCCGTAGCCGCCGGGTGTCGCGACGTCCTCGATCGCCCCGGACACGTCACCCAGCGTCGCCCCGGGTACCGCCGCGGCGATCCCGGCCATCATCGCCAGCCGGGTCGTGTCCACGAGCTCGGCGACCGCCTTGGGCGGCTGGCCGACATAGAAGGTCCGCGCCCCATCACCATGCCAGCCGTCGTAGATGGCCCCGGCGTCGACCGACACGATCTGGCCGTCGCGGATCGCCCGCTCGCCGGGGATCCCGTGGACGACCTCGTCGTCGATCGAGATGCACAGGCTGCCGGGGAACGGGTTGCTCCGATGACCGTAGCCCTTGAACGATGGCACCGCGCCGGACGAGCGGATGTGGCGCTCGGCGAGGCGGTCGAGGTGGCCGGTCGAGACGCCCGGCCGGAGCTCCGATTCGACGAGGGCCAGGACCTCGGCGACGATTCGACCGGCCACGCGCATCTTGTCGATTTCGCGGCGCGACTTGCGGGTCACCATCAGGCGGCCGTCCCTTCGAACGCGCCGGCGATCGCGGCGCTGACGTCCTCGATCGGCGCCGTACCGTCCACGGTGACCAGGTTCCCCGCGGTCCGGTAGTGGTCGACCACCTCGAGGAGCGGACCGACCTGTTGGGCCATCCGGGCGCGGACCGTCGCCTCCTCGTCGTCGGGCCGCTGGGTCAGCTCCGAGCCGTCGATGTCGCAGATCCCGGGCTGCACCGGTGGGTTCGTCGCGAGGTTGAACACGTGGCCGTTTGCGCTGCAGATTCGGCGATTGGCCATCCGTCCGATGAGGTCCTCGGTCGGGACATCGATGAAGATGGCCCGGTCCACCCGCCGGCCGGCCTCCGCGAGGGCCACATCGAGGGCGGCCGCCTGGACCCGCGTCCGCGGGAACCCGTCGAGGATGGCGCCGCCCGTCGCGTCGGCGTGCTCAAGGCGGTCGAGGAAGACGCGCACGATCGTCTCGTCCGGCACGAGCTGCCCGCGCGACATGTAGCGGTCCGCCTCCCGTCCCAGGGTCGTCCCGTTCGCGAGAGCCGCCCGAAGGAGCGCGCCCGATGCGAGGATCGGGACGCCGAGGTGCTCGGCCAGGATCGGAGCCTGGGTTCCCTTGCCCGCCCCAGGGGCGCCGAGCAACACCACGACGGTCATCAAGGGGGTCGCCTCAGCGAATGAACACCTCGGGCCGATGGCGTCGCGGAGCTCCGCCTCGGACCTCGGTGAGCGAGCGTCTGGCTGGCGCTGAGGGTGCCAACTCGATCACCTGATGAAGCCCTCATAGTTCCGCATCAGGAGCTGCGCCTCGATCTGCTTCATCGTCTCGACGATCACGCTGACGACGATCAGGAGGCCGGTGCCGCCGAGGGCGATGTTCGAGAGAGCCGGGAAGACGATCCCGAGCAGCGTCGGCAGGGTGGCCACGATCCCCAGGAACAGCGCCCCCGCGATCGTGATCCGGGTGACGACCCGGGCGAGGTAGTCCGCCGTCGGGCGGCCCGGCCGGATGCCCGGGATGAACCCGCCGTTCTTGCGGAGCTGCTCCGCGGTGTCGTCCGGCTTGAACGTGAACGCCGTGTAGAAGTAGGTGAAGCCCACCGTCAGGAGGAAGTAGAGCAGGACGTACGGGATCGAGCGGACGTTGAAGAAGCCGACGATGCCGTTCGCGATCGAGGCGACCCAGCCCACCTCGGAGCCCGTGAAGTACGAGGCGATCTGCTGCGGGAACAGGAGGATGCTGATCGCGAAGATGATCGGGATGACGCCGGCCTGGTTGACCCGCAGCGGCAGGAACGTCTGGCCGCCCTGGTACATCCGCCGGCCGCGGACCCGGCTCGCGTACTGGATCGGGATCCGGCGCTGGCCTTCCTGGATGTAGATGATCACCGCGACCGAGACGATCGCGATGATCGCGAAGCCGATCAGGAGCGGCGGATTCGGGGTCGAGATGAAGCCGCCGATCGCGCTGGGTGCCCGGCTCACGATGCCCGCGAAGATGATGAAGCTGATGCCGTTGCCGATCCCCTTCTCGGTGATCAGCTCGCCCAGCCACATCAGGGCCATCGAGCCGGCGGTCAGCGTCGCGATCTGGGTGAGCGTCGCGCCGTTCGCGAGATCGAACCCGGACGACAGGATGCCCTGCGAGTTCAGGAGCGCCAGGAACCCGTATGACTGGAGGAGGGCCATCGGCACGGCCAGGTAGCGGGTGTACTGGTTGATCTTGTTCCGCCCGTACTCGCCCTCGCGCTGGAGGTTCTGGAGGGACGGGATCACGCCCGTCATCAGCTGCATGATGATCGAGGCATTGATATACGGGTTCACGCCGAGCGCCACGACCGAAAAGCTCGACAGGCCGCCACCCGACAGGAGGTCCAGGACGCTGAACAGGGGCGTGCTCTGGAGGTACTGCTGGAGGGCATCCTGGTTGACGCCCGGGACCGGGACGTGGGCGAGGAACCGGAAGACGATCAGGATTCCGAGGACATAGAGCAGCCGGCGCCGGATGTCCGGCGCCCGGAACGCGTTGAGGAGCGACTCGAACACCGCTCGCTACGCGCTTTCGTCGGTGCTGCTGTCGGTGGTCGCCTCGTCCGTGCCGTCCGCGGCGTCGCTGCCGTCGGACGCGTCGCGCTCGCCCGTCACCGCCTCGACCGATTCGCCGGCCTCGGTGGGCTCGGTCGGCGCGGTTTCATCGACCGTGGCCGCCTCGTCGGCCGGGTCCGAGGCGTCGGCCGTCTCGGCCACCGGAGTGGCGTCCTCGGCCGCGGGTGCGGACTCGTCGGCCGGTGCGGCCTTCGTCGCCTTCGCCGGCTTCTGGGCGGCGGCGGATCCGGCCGCATCATCCGCGGAGGCCTTGGGCGGCTTCGTCCGCGAGGACTTGGCCGGCTCGACCGAGGCATCCTCGGTTGGGGCGGAGTCACGGCCGCCATCGGCGGGCGTCGCGCTCGCGGTGGCCTCCGCCACGCCGAGGGCCGGCCGGGACTCCGTCGGGACCTCGAGGACGTTGACGCTGCCACCGGCGGCCTGGATCTTGTCGGTCGCCGACTTCGTGAACGCATCCGCGACGACGAACAGGGCGGTCGACAGCTCGCCGTTGCCGAGGATCTTCAGGGGCTTCTTGACGTCCCGGACCAGGCCGACCGCCCGGAGGATGTCGGCGTTGACCGTCATCGGCTCGCCCTTCTTCGGAGCGCTTCCGGCGCCCGCGAAGGCGCCGGCGTCGATCCGGGCCGCGATGTCGCCAACGTTGACGATCTCGTATTCGACCTTGGCCCGGTTCCGGAAGCCGCGCAGCTTCGGGATGCGCATGTGGAGCGGCGTCTGGCCGCCCTCGAACCACGGCGGGATCGAGCCGCCGGCTCGGGCCTTCTGGCCCTTCGTGCCGCGGCCCGCGGTCTTGCCCTTGCCGGCGCCGATGCCCCGGCCGACGCGGGTCTTCTGGCGATGGGCGCCTTCGGGCGGCGCCAGCTCGTGCAGCTTCATTCCTTGGCTCCGGAGTCGGACGCGACCTCCTCGACGGACACGAGGAAGCGGACCTGGCGGACCATGCCGCGGGTCGCGGGATTGTCGGGGATCTCGACGGTGTGCCCGATCCGCTTCAACCCGAGCGCTCGGACCGTGGCCCGGTTGCGCGCGATGTGGCTGATCGTGCTCTTCGTCTGGGTGACGCGCAGCTTACCGGGCATCGGCCGTCTCCAGGGTCGCCGCGGGCTGGCCGGCGATCCGGCTGACGAGCTTGACCCCGCGGCGGGCGCTCAGCTCCTCGGCCGAGTGCAGGCTGCGCAGCGCCTCGATCGTCGCCCGGGTCACGTTGACCGGGTTCGTCGAGCCGAGCGTCTTCGCGAGGATGTCGTGGATGCCGGCCGCCTCGACGACCGCGCGAACCGCGCCGCCGGCGATGACGCCGGTGCCCTGCGAGGCCGGCTTCAACATGACCTTGGAGGCCGAGTAGACCTGGCGGACCTCGTGGGGGATCGTCGTGCCGACCATCGGGATCCGGATGAGGTTCTTCTTGGCGTCCTCGACGCCCTTGCGGATCGCCTCCGGGACCTCGCCGGCCTTGCCCAGCCCGGCGCCCACGTGGCCCTGGCCGTCGCCGACGACGACGATCGCGCTGAAGCTGAAGCGGCGGCCGCCCTTGACGACCTTCGCCACCCGGTTGATCTGGACGACGCGCTCCTCGAGCGCGAGCTTGTTGGGATCGATGCGTGGCACGTCAGCTCCTCGCGATCAGAAGTCGAGGCCGGCTTCGCGGGCGGCTTCGGCGAGCGACTTGATCCGCCCGTGGTACCGGAACCCGGCCCGATCGAACACGACGCGCTCGACGCCGGCGGTCTTCGCCCGCTCGGCGACGAGGCGGCCGACGACGGCTGCCTCCTCGGTCTTCGTCGTCTTGGAGCCACGAAGCTCCTTCTCGACGGTCGAGGCGGCGGCCAGCGTCTGCCCGGAGGCGTCGTCGATGACCTGCGCGTAGATGTGGACATTGCTCCGGAACACCGCGAGACGAGGCCGCGACCCGGTCCCCTCCAGGCGGAGGCGGATCCGGTCGTGGCGCTTCTGTCGGGCGGCGCCGCGGCTGGCGACCTTCGTCATCTCACTACTTCCTTCGTTCTCCGGCTGCCTTCGCTGACGAGCCATGGCTGCGTTGGCGCCTCCGCCCCTCACTCAGCACGCTTCCTCGGGTCGATGGCTTCGCGGAGCTCAGCCTCGAACCTCGGAGGGACGTGCGCTCGCTTCGGGTGCTCGGCGCCGCCTTGCCCTGACTCGCCGGCTCGGCGATTGCCTGCACTACTTCTTGCCGCCGATCTTGCCGGCCTTGCCGGCCTTGCGACGGATGCGCTCGCCCGCGTAGCGCACGCCCTTGCCCTTGTAGGGCTCGGGCTTGCGGGTCGCACGGACCCGCGCGGCGATCTGGCCGACCAGCTCCTTGTCGATGCCGACGACCGCGAGGCGGGTCGGGTTCTCGACCTCGAAGCTGATCCCGGCCGGCGGCTCGATCTCGATCGGATGGCTGTAGCCCAGGTTGAGCTGAAGCTTCTCGCCGACCTTCGAGGCGCGGTAGCCGACGCCGGTGATCTCGAGACCCTTGCGGTAGCCGTCGGTGACCCCGACGACCATGTTGTTCACGAGGGTCCGGGTCAGCCCGTGGAGCTGCTTGTGGGTCTTCTGCTCGGTGGGTCGCGTGACGACGATGCTGGCGTCCTCGCGGCTCACCGTCATGTCGGGGTGGAGGTCGCGGGTCAGGGTGCCCTTGGGACCCTTGACCGTCAACCGCCGGCCCTCGATCGTCACGTCGACGTTGGCGGGGACGGCGACCGGGAGTCGACCGATACGGGACATGTGATGCTCCGCCCTACCAGACGAACGCGAGGACTTCGCCGCCGAGCTCGGCCTTCTTGGCCTGCGCGCCGGTCATGATCCCCTGGCTCGTGCTGACGATGACGATGCCCAGCCCGCCGAGGACGCGCGGGATGTCGGTCTTGCGGGCGTAGACCCGCAGCCCGGGCTTGCTGATCCGCTTCAGCCCGGACACGACCGGCACCTTGCCATCCACGTACTTGAGGGTCAGGCGCAGGACGAGCGTGGGGCCGTCCTGCTCCTCGCGGACGTCGGCGATGAAGCCCTCGTCCTTGAGGATCCGGGCGATCTGGCGCTTCGTCCGCGACGCCGGCACGACGACCTCGGTGTGGCGCGCCCGGGAGGCGTTCCGCACGCGGGTCAGCATGTCGGCGATCGGATCGGAGATGTTCATCTGGACCTACCAGCTCGACTTCGTGACGCCGGGCAGCTCGCCGAGCAGGGCGCGCTCCCGGAAGCAGATCCGGCACAGGGCGAACCGCCGCATGTAGGCGCGCGAGCGCCCGCACACGAAGCAGCGGCTGTAGCCACGAACCTTGAACTTCGGTTCGCGCTTCGCCTTGGCGATCATCGACTTCTTGGCCATCGTCTCCTCCCCGCTACGAGGCGAAGGGCATGCCGAGGAGCTCGAGCAGACGCTTGCTCTCCTCGTCGGTCTTCGCCGTCGTCACGATGCTGATCTCCAGCCCGCGGAGACGGTCGACCTTGTCGTATTCGATCTCGGGGAACGCGAGCTGCTCGCGGAGCCCGAGGCTGTAGTTGCCGCGGCCGTCGAACGACCGGCCCGGCACGCCGCGGAAGTCGCGGATGCGGGGCAGGGCGAGGGTCGTCAGCCGGTCGAGGAAGTCCCACATCCGCTCGCCGCGGAGGGTGACCTTCGCGCCGATCGTGTTGCCGGTCCGCAGGCGGAACTGGGCGATCGAGCGCTTGGCCTTGGTGACGATCGGCTTCTGGCCGGTGATCAGGGTGAGGTCACCCAGGGCCGCATCCATCGCCTTCGCGTTGGACAGGGCCTCGCCCAGGCCGATGTTCACGACGATCTTGCTGAGCTTGGGCACCTCCATCGGGTTGCCATAGCTGAACTGCTTCTGGAGCGCCGGCACGACGTCGCTCGTGTAGCGCGCCGCGAGGCGGCTGGTCACGACTTCGCCTCCAGCTGCTCGCCGCAGTGCTTGCAGACCCGGACCCGCCGGCCGTTGTCGAGCGTCCGATGGGCGATTCGGGTCGGCTTGTCACAGTGGCCGCACACGACCATGACCTTGCCGATCGGGAGCGGCTGTGCGAGATCGAGGATCCCGCCCTGGGTCACCCGTGGCGTCCGGTCGTTCGTGTTGCTGCTCTGGCGCGGCTTCGTGTGGCGCTTCGCGATGTTGATCCCCTCGACGACGACGGCAGCGTTCGAGAGCGGCGCCATCGCCGCCCACGCCGAGCCGTACTTCGTCCGGGTCTTCTTGGCGCCCTGCTGGTTCGTGACGATCCGCTCGACGGTTCCGCGCTTCCCGGCGTCCTTGCCTGTCAACACGACGACGGTGTCGCCGCGCCGGATCTCGGGGACCTTCGTGACGCGGCGCTGGGCCTGGGACGGCATCACAGCACCTCCGGAGCGAGCGAGACGATCTTCATGTAGTTGCGGTCGCGCAGCTCGCGGGCGACCGGGCCGAAGATCCGGGTGCCGCGCGGGTTGCCCTGGTTGTTGATCAGGACGGCCGCGTTCTCGTCGAAGCGGATGTAGCTCCCGTCGGAGCGGCCGTACTCCTTGGCCGTGCGCACGACGACCGCCCGGACCACGTCGCCCTTCTTGACGGCGGCGTTCGGGATCGCCTGCTTGACGCTGGCGATGATCACGTCACCGACCCCGGCCGACGTCTTCAGCGAGCGGCCCATGACCCGGATGCACTGGATCGAGCGGGCGCCCGTGTTGTCGGCGACGCGGAGGCGGGATTGCGGCTGGATCACACGGCCTCCTCGGTCGGCGCCGCCGCCGGCACGTCGGCGTCGGCGGCCGAAGCCCCGTCGCCGCCGGTCGCGTCGTCGTCCGAGCGCCGGCCCGGATGGGCGGCCGCGTGGATCGCCTCCGACGTCGCGGCCTCCTCGGCGACGATGTCGGCCGGGCTGCCGTGCTCGCCGGCGCGCTGGATGACCCGGACGAGCCGCCAACGCTTCGTGGCCGACAGCGGCCGCGACTCCTCGATGAGGACCGTGTCGCCCGTGTGGGCGTCGTTGTCCTCGTCATGGGCCTTGAACTTCGTCGTCAGCCGGATGACGCGCTTGTAGAGAGGGTGGCGCGCCAGGCGCTCGACGGACACGACGATCGTCTTGTCCATCTTGTCGCTGACGACGCGGCCGACCTTCGTCTTCCGCTTGCTCTGCACCTGTGCCGTTGCTCCTGTCATCGCCTGATCTCCTAGGCCGTCCGGCCGAGCTTCCGCTCACGCTGGACGGTCAGGATCCGCGCGATCGTTCGCCGCGTCTGCGGGATCGTGCTGTAGTCCTTGAGCTGCCGGGTCGAGAGCGCGAAGCGGGCCTGCCAAAGGTCCTGCTTGGCCTCGCGGAGAGCGTTCTCGAGCTCGGCGTCGGAGAGCTCACGGACCTTCACGATGTCCATCAGCTCGCCTCCCTGGCGCTGTCGCGGGCGACGACGCGCGTTGCCACCGGCAGCTTGTGGCTCGCGAGGCGCATCGCCTCGACCGCCTCGTCATGACCGACACCGGCCATCTCGAACAGGATCCGGCCGGGCCGGACGACCGCGACCCAGTGGTCGGGGGCGCCCTTGCCCGAGCCCATCCGGGTCTCGGCCGGCTTCTTCGTCGCGGGCTTGTCGGGGAAGATCCGGATCCAGATCTTGCCGCCGCGCTTGACCGAGCGGGTCATCGCCCGCCGGGCCGCCTCGATCTGGCGGCTCGTGATCCAGGCCGGCTCCTGGGTGGCCAGGCCGTAGTCGCCGAACGCGACCGTGTGGCCGCCCTTCGCCATCCCGGACATCCGTCCGCGCATCACCTTGCGGTGCTTGACGCGTCGCGGCATCAGCATCGGTCAGCCCCCCTGCCCAACGGCGGCGGCCGGCCGGGCGTCGCCGCCGGCAGCCTCGCGCGGCAGCTGTCGCTCAGGCGCGAGGTCGCCGCGGTAGATCCAGACCTTCACGCCGATCCGGCCGTAGGTCGTGTGGGCGTGGATCTGGCCGTAGCTGATGTCCGCGCGGAGCGTGCCGAGCGGGATGCGGCCCTCGCGGTCCCACTCCCGGCGGCCCATCTCGGAGCCTCCAAGGCGGCCCGCAACCGCGATCCGGACGCCCTTCGCGCCGGCCTTCATCGAGCGCTGGATCGCCTGCTTCATCGCCTTCTTGAAGGCGATCCGGCGGGTCAGCTGCCCGGCGATGTTCATCGCCACGAGGTGGGCGTCGAGCTCCGGCTGGCGGATCTCCTTGATCTCCAGCTTGACCCGGCGCTTCGTCAGCGCCCCGATCTGCTGGCGGAGGACCTCGACGTTCGCGCCACCCTTGCCGATGACGATGCCGGGCTTCGCCGTGTGGATCGTCACGGTCACGTGGTTGATCCCGCGCTCGATCTCCACGCCGGAGACGCTCGCGTTGGCCAGGCGCCTCTCGACGAGCCGGCGGATGCTGATGTCCTCCTTGAGGAGGTCGGTGTACTCCTTGTCCGCGTACCACTTCGCGGTCCAGGTGCGCGAGACACCGATCCGGAAGCCGTACGGATGGACTTTCCTGCCCATGTCAGGCCTCCCGGTCCGCGACGGTGATCGTGATGTGGGTCATGGGCTTGTGGATCGGGAACGCCCGACCCTGGGCCCGTGGCCGCCAGCGCTTGATCGACGGGCCCTCGTTGGCCTGGGCCTCGGCGACGACCAAGTCCTCGGCGGACAGGTTGTGGTTGTTCTCGGCATTCGCCGTCGCGCTCTTCAAGACGCGCTCGACGTCGCGGGCCGCGTGCTGCGGCATGAACCGGAGCAGGGCCTGGGCCTCCTCGACCCGCCGGCCGCGGATCGCGGCGACGACGAGGTTGGCCTTGCGGGTGGACCCGCGGAGGTACTTGGCGGTGGCGGAAACGCGCACGATCGTCCGGCTCCTACTTCAGCGCCGTCGATCGCTCGGTGTGCTTGCCGTGCCCGCGGTAGTTGCGGGTGTGGGCGAACTCGCCGAGGCGATGGCCGACCATGTTCTCGGTCACGTAGACCGGGACGTGCTTCTTGCCGTTGTAGACCGCGATCGTGTGGCCGATGAACGTCGGAAAGATCACCGACGCGCGCGACCAGGTCTTCACGACCTTCTTCTCGTTGCGCCGGTTCATCTCCTCGACCCGCCCCTGGAGGCGGAGCTCGATGAACGGGCCCTTCTTGACGGAACGGGACATGTCGAACCTCCCTCCTCGTTACTTGCGGTGGCGGGACCGGACGATCAACCGGCCGGTCGTCTTGGCGCGACGGGTGCGATAGCCCATCGCCGGCTTGCCCCACGGCGTCTTGGGCGGCATCCCCGTCGGGGACTTGCCCTCACCGCCGCCGTGCGGATGGTCGCGCGGGTTCATCACGACGCCGCGGACCTCCGGTCGCTGGCCCAGGTGACGGGCCCGACCGGCCTTGCCGAGATTCTGGTTCTCGTGGTCGAGGTTGCTGACCTGGCCGACGGTCGCCATGCACCGGATCGGGATCCGGCGCATCTCGCCCGACGGCATCCGGACGGTGGCGAAGTCGCCTTCCTTGGCGAGGAGCTGGGCCGCCGTGCCGGCGGACCGGACGACCTGGCCGCCCTTGCCCGGGCTCAGCTCGATGTTGTGGATCGTCGTGCCGAGCGGGATGTTCGCGAGCGGCAGGGCGTTCCCGACCCGCGCCTCGGCGTCCGGCCCCGAGACGATCACGTCACCGACCTTCAGGCCGTGGGGCAGGAGCATGTAGCGCTTCTCGCCGTCGCGGTAGAACAGGAGGCCGATCCGGGCCGACCGGTTCGGGTCGTACTCGATCGTCGCGAGCCGGGCGGGGACGCCGAGCTTGTCGCGCTTGAAGTCGATCCGCCGGTAGTGCTGCTTCTCGCCGCCGCCACGGTGGCGCACGGTCATCCGGCCGGCGTTGTTCCGCCCGGAGCCGCGGCTCTGCGGCTCGAGCAGTGGCTTGTGAGGCTGATCGGTCGTGATCTCCTCGAACGTCGAGCGGGTCATCTGGCGGAGACCCGGCGAGGTCGCCTTGTACGAACGAAGTGGCATCGTCAGACCCCCTCGAAGAATTCGATCTTCTGGCCGGGGGCCAGGGTGACGATCGCCTTGCGCCAGGGCGAGGTCCAGCCGACGATCCGCCCGCGGCGGGTTCCGCGGCGCTTCTCCTTCGCCTTCGTCGTCAGGACGTTGACCGCGACGACGGTGACCTTCTCCTTGGCGTAGAGCTCCTCGATCGCCTGCTTGATCTGGATCTTGTTCGCGTCGCGATGGACGGCGAACGTGTACTTGTTGCCGGCCCGCGTGTTCCGATCGTTGAGGGTCGACACGTCGATCGACTTCTCGCTGATCACCGGGCGCAGGACGATGTCGGCGGCGGTCAGGGCGCTCACGCGTAGACCTCCTCCATCCGGGCGAGGGCCGGCTGCTCGATGAGCACGACGTCGGCCTTCAGGAGGTCCACGACGTTGAGCGAGTCGGCGAGGATCACGTCGACGGTCGGCAGGTTGCGGGCCGACAGCTCGAGCTTCTCGTCCCGGCCGGGCGCGACGACGAGGACGCGGCCGTGGGCCTTGAGCGCGCCGAGGACGCCGGCCAGGTCGCGGGTCTTGATCGCCTCGAGCCCGAACGCGTCGATGACCTTGATCGCCTCGTCGCCGAGCTTCGCGGTCAGGGCGCCGCGCAGGGCGAGCCGCTTCATCTTGCGCGGCAGGCGCTGCTCGTAGCTCCGCGGGTGCGGCCCGAAGACGGCACCGCCTCCGCGATAGTGAGGTGCGGTGGGCGTGCCCTGCCGGGCGCGGCCGGTGCCCTTCTGGCGGTAGGGCTTCTTGCCGCCGCCGCGGACCTCGCCGCGGGTCTTCGTGTCGTGCGTGCCGGTTCGGCGGCCCGCGAGCTGGGCGGTCACGACCTGGTGGAGGACCGCGGCATTGACGGGCGCGGCGAACAGGGCGTCGGCCAGCTCGACGTCGCCGAGCGACTTGCCGGTCCGGTCGTAGAGGGTGGTCTGCGCCATCGTCAGGCCTTCTTCACGAGGATGAGCGAGCCGCGCGCGCCGGGCAGCGAGCCCTTCACGAGGAGGAGGTTCTTTTCGGCGTCGGCGCGGACGACCCGGACCTTCTTGATCGTGGCCGTCTGGTCGCCCATGTGGCCGGCCATCCGCAGGCCCTTGTAGACCCGGCCGGGAGTGGTCCCCGGGCCGATGGATCCGGGCTCGCGGTGATGGTCCGAGCCGTGGGTCTTGGGGCCGCGCCGGAAGTTGTGGCGCTTGATCTGCCCGGCGAAGCCCTTGCCTTTCGAGACGCCCGTCACGTCGACGAGATCGCCCTCGGCGAAGACGTCGCCGAGCGCGACGGTCTGGCCGAGCTCGTAGCCGTCGACGCTGTCGACGCGGAACTCGCGGAGCGTGCCCAGGCGCTGGGCGGCCTTCGGCAGGTCCTTGAGCTGGCCCGCGGCGGGCTTCGTCAGCTTCCGGTCGGCGTCCGTGCCCAGCTGGACCGCGGTGTAGCCGTCGCGCTCGGTCGTGCGCAGCCGCGTCACCATATTCGGTTCGATGGCCAGGACGCTGACGGCAACCATCGTGCCGTCGCCCTGGAACACCTGCGTGACGCCGACCTTGCGGCCGATCAAACCAATGCTCATGACGACCTCGGGCGGATGGCGTCGACGGAGCTCCGCCTCCGACCTCGGCAAGGCCCGCGCTGGATCATTCGAGAAGTGCTCATCACATCTTGATCTCGATGTCGACGCCCGCAGCCAGCGAGAGTCGCATCAGGGCGTCGACGGTCTTCGAGCTCGGATCGAGGATGTCGACGAGCCGCTTGTGGGTGCGGATCTCGAACTGCTCCCGCGAGTCCTTGTCGATGAACGGCGAGCGGAGGACGGTGAACTTCTCGATCCGGGTGGGCAGCGGCACCGGACCGACGACGTCGGCGCCCGTGCGCTGGGCCGTCTCCACGATCTGCGCGGCCGACTGGTCGAGCAGGCGGTGGTCGTAGGCCTTGAGGCGGATCCGGATCCGCTGCTTCGCCATCTCGTTACTCGGCGATCGTGACGATCGCGCCGGCGCCGACGGTCCGGCCGCCCTCGCGGATGGCGAAGCGCTGGCCGACCTCGAGCGCGATCGGGGTGATCAGCTCGACGGTCATCTCGACGTTGTCGCCGGGCATGATCATCTCGGCCCCGTCGGGCAGCCCGATCGCCCCGGTCACGTCGGTCGTGCGCAGGTAGAACTGGGGCCGGTAGCCGTTGTAGAAGGGGGTATGGCGGCCGCCCTCCTCCTTGGTCAGGACGTAGACCTGGGCGGTGAACTTCGTGTGGGGCTTGATGCTGCCCGACTTGGCCAGGACCTGGCCGCGCTCGATCTCGTCGCGCTCGATCCCCCGGATCAGGCAGCCGACGTTGTCGCCGGCCTGGCCCTCGTCGAGCAGCTTCTTGAACATCTCGACCCCGGTCACGACGATCTTGCGGGTCGGCTTGACCCCGACCAGCTCGACCTCGTCGCCGACCTTGACCAGGCCGCGCTCGATCCGCCCCGTGGCGACCGTCCCCCGGCCCTTGATCCCGAACACGTCCTCGACCGGCATGAGGAACGGCCGGTCGACCGCCCGCTCGGGGGTCGGGATGTAGGCGTCGACCGCGTCCATCAGCTCCTGGATCGGGCCGTAGGCCGGGTTGGCCGGGTCGTCGGGCGCCTCGAGCGCCTTGAGCGCGCTGCCCCGGATGACCGGCAGGTCGTCGCCCGGGAACTCGTACTTGGACAGGAGCTCGCGGACCTCGAGCTCGACCAGGTCGAGCAGCTCGGGGTCGTCGACCATGTCGACCTTGTTGAGGAACACGACGATGTACGGGACCTCGACCTGGCGGGCCAGGAGGATGTGCTCGCGGGTCTGGGGCATCGGCCCGTCGGTCGCGGCGACGACCAGGATCGCGCCGTCCATCTGGGCGGCGCCGGTGATCATGTTTTTGATGTAGTCGGCGTGGCCCGGG
>Ga0081539_10002697_pt1 | contig 24093 bp, 23 predicted proteins | sample TabmetS4T2R2_FD_71023 | JGI IMG/M metagenome (GOLD analysis project Ga0081539, IMG submission 71023) | Tabebuia heterophylla rhizosphere microbial communities from the University of Puerto Rico - S4T2R2 | ecosystem: Host-associated > Plants > Roots > Rhizosphere ...
ACTTGGCAACCTGCCAACAGAATCGCTCAGCACGGAGACCCAGGAGGATATCTATTATCTCTTCCAAGATTGGAAGCCCGGATAACGCAAGTCCTGCCGCATGGAAACGTGGCTCTCCCTAAGGGAGAGCCGACGCCGAAGGTACGAGTGTCATTGTATTTGCGCACGGCACGCTCTACGTAGCTTTTAGCTTCGTATACAATTCTTGTAATATAGTATGGCTTCATAGGTCTTTCGTGCTAGCTGCGCAAGTTCAGTGTAGGCTCGCGTTGCCCCGATAGCCCAGCTCTCGTTCGAGTTCAGAGAGGGCATCGTCGGTGATACCTGCAATCTTCGAGAGGATCTCCTTGTCTGCTACGAGTGCCGGGGAGAACTGGATGACAGGGTCTTCCTTATCGTCGAAGCGGCAGATGAGCCCGCCTTCCATGAGCTTGCGCGAGAGCACGCCCTTGAAGTACTTCTGGTACTCGTCTTCTTCCAGCGGCGTCCCGTCCGGGCGCTCGGGCCTGACCTCGACGGCCCAGAAGAAACCCATCCCCCGAACTTCCTTGACTATCTCGTGGTCCGCGGCCACCCGCCGCAACTCGTCCTCGAAGTATCCCTCCAGGTTGTATACGTTCTCCAGCAGCTTCTCGCGTTCGATGATGCCGATGTTCTCCAGCGCGACCGCCGAGGAGACCGGGTGCCCACCGAAGGTAGAGCCGTGCGTGAACATCGGGGCGTTGGCCTTGAGCGTGGAGCTGATCTCGTCGTTGACCATCACCCCGCCCATCGGCAGATATCCGCTGGTTATGCCCTTGGCGAAGCTCGTCATGTCGGGGACCACGTCGAAGCGCTCGATTCCGAACCACTCGCCCAGGCGGCCGAAAGCGCAGATCACGGCGTCCGATGCGAGCAGCACGCCGTGACGGTCGCAGATCTCACGCACCTGCCTCCAGTAATCCGGCGGCGGCACCAGGCACCCGCCCGCGTTCTGCACGGGCTCCAGGATCACGGCCGCCACCTGGTCCGGTCCCTCGGCCTCTATCATGGCCTCCACGGCGTCCGCCGCGCCCTCGGGGTCCTGCTGCGTGTTCGCCACGTGATAGAAGCCGGCCGGCAGCGGCTCGAACGGCGCCTTGAACGAGGGAAGTCCTGTTACAGAGAGGGCGCCCATCGTGGTCCCGTGATACGCGATGCTCCGGGAGATGATCTTGTATCGCCCCGGCTCCCCGTTTACCTTGTGATATTGCCGCGCCAGCTTGATGAGGGTCTCCACGGCCTCCGAGCCGGAGGAGACGAAGAACACGCCGTTCAGATCCCCCGGCGCTATAGAGGCCAGCTTCTCTGCCAGTTCCAGCGAACGCGGATGCTGGAAGCTCCAGTTGGGGAAGAAGCCAAGCTCCTTCATCTGGGCGTGGGCAGCGTCCGCCAGCTCCGTCCTGCCGTGCCCGACCTGCGTGGTGAACAGGCCGGCCAGCCCGTCCACGAAGCGATTCCCTTTATCATCCGTAACGTAGCAGCCCTCGCCGGAGACGATCACCGGTAGCTTCGACCAGTCCTCCGCATACGGTGTGAAGTGGAGCATCAGGTTCTCCACCCCAGCCAGGGGTGTGCTCTCTCCCCGCTCCCCGAGACCTCGCATTACGTCCATGAAAACCTCCTAGCGCCGGGGTTGCGTTCCCCCTAATCCTTCCACGAATCCTACACAGTTACTGTAATCCAGTCAAGACGCCTCCTGTATAGCATTACATACAGGGGCAGCGGCGAATTTCGGCCTGAGAAAAATCTCGCGAGGATGAAGAGGTATGCTTATAATTCCCGGATGGCATTTTGGCGTGGCGGAGGACTTGTATGACCGGCTTCCTCTCGAAGGGTATTGTCAGGCGATTGGTGGCCGTCGTCGCGGCCATGGTGCTGGCGTTGTCGGTCATGGCGTTTTTCGGGAAGCAGGATCGCTTTTCGGAAGTGGCGGACCAGTCGCCGGGCGTGGTAATCCGCGGACCTTCGGTTCCGTCAGACAGCGAGGCTCCGATAGGCCGTCCCAACATCCTCTTCATCATGACGGACGACATGGATGAGCGTTCGATGGAGAACTTCCCGGCGCTGGAGCAGGAGATAGGGGCCGGCGGCGGTTTGGGGGCTGGCGTTACATTCCAGAACTCCTACATCACCCAGTCGCTGTGCTGTCCTTCGCGGACTTCGATGCTGACGGGAATGTATTCGCACAACCACAAGGTTCTGGGGAATGGGGCTTCCTTCGGAGGGTTGGAGGATTTTCAGAAATACGGTCACGAGCGCGTAAACATAGCGACCAGGCTGGATGCCGGTGGCTACAGGACGGTGTTTATCGGCAAGTACCTCAACGAATACGAGGGCGGCTACGTGCCGAAGGGGTGGGACCGCTGGTACGGCTACGAGGGCGGGTACAAAGGAAAGGTCTTCACCCTCTTCGAGAACGGGCGCGATGTTCAGTACAATCCCCACAAGCGCCTCGACACCTACGTGATGCGCGACAAGGCGATAGACGAGATCCAGGCCTCCGGGAACAGGCCGTTCTTTATGTGGCTCTCGTTCCACGCGCCGCACTCGCCCTCCCTGTACCCGAGCAAGTACGCCAACGCATTTTCTGATACTCGTATTCCGAGGGTGCCATCCATCGGCGAGAAGCAGCTCGGCGACAAGCCGCAGTGGGTTCGCAAGCACAACGGCTACGTCCCCGACGACGACAAACAGCGCAGGCGCCTGCGCGCCATGCTCGCCGTCTCCGAGAGCGTCAACGATGTTATGCAGACCCTCGCGCAAACGGGCAAACTGGCGAACACCTACGTCGTGTTCACCTCAGACAACGGCCTCCATCTCGGAGAGCACGGCATCCCCAGGGGGAAGAAAACCGCCTACGAGGAGGATGTATCTGTTCCGCTCTACGTACGGGGGCCGGATGTTCCGGCGGGGGCGGTTTACCCCCAGATCGCCCTCAACATCGACCTGGCGCCGACCTTCGCCGATTGGGGAAACGTATCCCCGCCTCCGGCTGCCGACGGGCGGTCTTTGGATCCCCTCTTCCACGACCCGGCCATGTCCTGGCGCACGGCGTTCTTGATCGAACACTGGCGCGACAGGAAAGCGGAGTCACCCTTCATACCGACCTTCAAAGCCGTGCACACCAGCGACGCGGTCTACGTCAAGTACGTTACCGGCGAGAAAGAACTGTACGAGTTGGATAAAGACCCCTACGAACTCAACGGCTCGGTACGTGACAAAGCCCTGGAAAAAGTCCTGAAGAAACGCCTGCAAGAGCTGCGGAATTGCGCTGGACTGGAGTGCCGCGCGGCAGAAGATGGAAAGTAGCCGGGATGGAGGATGCGTCCGTTGCCCCAGGGTGTCTGCGCTGGATGGGCCCCGAATCAAGAGCGAATGCCGTTCTGGGTTGTGATCACAACCCGGGACGAGCCCCGTGCGTATGATAAGGGGTAACGTTGTCCTTATACGGGGATTTGCAAAGTAGCTGGAGCGTGTAATTCATTATTCGAAGTCCATGCAAAGTTTCGGGTTGGGGTCACGCCCTGACCAGGGGTTAGCAGCCACATGAAAGTTGTAGAGGTCAACCAGCCCGGCGCGGTGAAAGGCGGACGAAGGATCCTGCTCGCGGGCGCGCTGTTCGTCCTGATAGCCGCCTGGGCAGCGATGAACCTCCTTTCTGTCGGGCACGGATTCTCGATACTCGTCTCGGACAAACTCCAGGGTAGCGAGGAGGCGGCCTCGGGGCTGGCGCGGATGTTCGGCGCGCTCGTCCTTGGCCTGTTCCTCGTGGAGGAGGCCGGATGGCGGATGCGGTGGCTGGCCGGCGGGCTGCTGATCCTGGGCCTGGGACATTTGATCTTCGGGTACCTGGAGCCGCTGGTGCAGAATGATCCCCCCGAACTCAACGAATCCCTGTACGAAGCCTTTGTCACGCAGACTTTCGCGGCGGCTCTGTTCCTGATCGGGCTTTTCCCCGTCGAGCCACCCCGGTTCCTGGTTCGTCTGGCGATCGCCATCCCGCTCACGCTCGTCGCCGGGTATCTGGTCGTCTTCGAATTTGTGGAGGGCGATGATTGGATGCCCGCGCTGGCGAGCGTCGGGAGGCTGGACTCGCCTTTCGAGGGCCTCACCACTTTGTACTGGTTGCTGGCGGCTATTCCGCTGGGGCTTGCAGTAGCCGCCCTCGCATCGGCTTTCTGGCGCAACCGGCGCGGCCTCCTGCGCGGCTGGCTGCTCTTCGCGATGGTGGTCCTTACGGGCTCCCTCTTGCACGGGTACCTGTGGCCCTCGGCATATGGAAATACCGTGTTGACGACGGCCGACGTTCTGGGCCTCGCTTTCGCGATGCTGGTGGCCGTCGGCAGCATCGCGGAACTCAGGCGGGTAGCCTCCGAGCACGCGGCGCTGGTCGTCAGCGAACGGGAGCGCATCCGGCGTCTGGACGAACTCAACGCGCTGAGGGCCGACTTCAGCGCGATGGTGGCCCACGAGTTGGGAGGTCCGATCTCGGCCGTGCGCCGCCTGACCGAGATGCTCTCCGCCGGAGGCTCCGATGCCGGGGTTCGAGAGTACGTCACGGACACCATGCAATCCGAGATCAAAGCCCTCGACGCCCTGGTCACCGACGTTCAGGCCACGGCCGTGATCGAGCACGACGACTTCGAGATAGAAGCCCGCCCGTTACCGCTCGCCTCGCTCGTGTCGGATGCCGAGGCATACGCGAACACGCTCCCCGGAGACCATCCCGTGCATACGACATTCGCTCGTGGCCTGGGCAACGGCGAGCGGGTATGGGCCGACCCCGAACGCGTCGGACAGGTCCTGCGAAACCTACTCAACAACGCGGCTAAATACTCATCGGACGGCGCGCCCATCGAGCTTCGCGCTATACCGGAAAACGGGCGGGTCAGGGTGGAGGTCGCTGATCACGGGCCGGGCATACAGGCCGAAGATCTTACCCGTATCTTCGAGAAGTTCGGGCGGGGCCGGGACCAGGAGGGCAAGAAGGTACCCGGTGTCGGCCTCGGCCTGTACTTGAGCCGCCGGATCATACAGGGCCACGACTCCGAACTCAGGGTAGAGACGAAGCCGGGTGAAGGCTCCGTATTCGGGTTCGACCTGAAGGTGGCGCGATGAGCGGGGAGATCCAGGTTCTGCTCGTGGACGACCACGCCTCATTCCGCGAGCCGCTCGCGTTCATGCTCGGGCGGGAACCCGACCTCGAAGTGGCCGCCCAGACCGATTCCCTGGCCGGGGCGAGAACCATTCTGGAGGAGGGTAGCCAGGATATAGACGTGGCGATAGTGGACCTGGATCTCCCGGATGGCTCCGGCCTCGACTTCATAGGTGACCTGCGGCGCACCAGGCCAGAGTCCCAGGCCCTGGTCTTGAGCGCAACCTCGGATCGTGTGCTTCTCGCACGCACCATAGAAGCCGGAGCGGCGGGCGTAATGCACAAGTCATCGCGCCTGGAGGACATAATCGACGGGGTGCGCCGCCTGCACGCAGGAGGGCAGTTACTCTCCCAGCAGGAGATAATAGAAGCCCTGCGAACCGTAGTTCGAGAGCGCGAGAAAGACAGGGATATGCAGGCTGCGATCTCCAGCCTGACGTCCAGGGAACAGGAGGTTCTTCAGGCCATTGCAGAGGGGCTGGGTGACAGGGAAATCTCCCAGAGGCTGTACATCGGCGTGGGAACGGTGCGCACGCACGTCACCAGCATCCTCTCCAAACTCGGGGTGGGATCCAGGCTGGAGGCGCTCGTCTTCGCCGTGCGCCACGGCGCAGTACGGATAGACTGAGAAGCCGCCGGACCAGCCTATCCGCGAATAGCTCCATCGCTTGGCGTCACTGCTTGATCCAGTATTGAGAGCAGGTTGTTGAGCCCTAGATCCGGAACCGTCGAACGTTGCCCCCGGCTCACGATGACGGCCAAGTTCTCGCCGTTCGGATAGAGATCCACCCACACGGGGATTTGTTTCTTGGCCGGGAGCGCGTAATTGCTGCAAAACACGAGGTCCGGCTCCCGCCGTTGGAGTTCGAGGCCGAGCAACCGGGGCTCTACGGCAAGCACCTCCGCATCCGGCCTTAAAGCCCGAAGCGTTGCGGATAGCGTCTCGCGGTAGGACAGCGGTTCGTTGGCGACGAGCACCAGCGGTCGCCCACGTTCACCGGCCAAAATATCTCTCCTGACTGGATTCATGTCCCCTTCTTGCATTTTCCGTCCTGTGTTGACCCGGAATATTTCGTCGAGATCCAACCCTTCTCCCGGGATGATGAACCGCCGCGACACATCCGGCATCCACAAATTAGGGGATATTTCTGAAGTTTTCCGGTAGCAACAGACCGGAGTTACGGCACAGCTATACGAATTTATATAGGCAAATATCCCCGGTTTAGACGATGGCGGTTTCGGCGCTCTTCCATATCATGCGGAACTAAAGAAAGCAGATCATCGATCGAGAGGAGACGGCGGCATAGGTACGGACGGGTGATCGAACTGGAACGACAGGCGAACAGCGGAGGAGGAAGCACTTGATGAAAAGAATAGTTGTCTTGATCGCGGCGATGGGGATTCTGGTCGCTATGTTCGCCGGGATCGCCGTGGCGAAGACCGTCCTTGGCACCAACGGTCCCGACACGCTGGTCGGCACCAGCGAGAACGATACGATCCGCGGCTTCCGCGGCGCCGACGACATTACCGGTAGGGGAGACTCCGACCGCCTCTTCGGTGGCAGGGGGGACGACCACATAGACGCCCGCGACCCCAGGCCCGAAGGCGACCACGTGGATTGTGGACCCGGATTCGACAGGGTCCTCGTCGACCCGAGCACCGAAGATGTGGTGGAGAACAACTGCGAAAGGGTCAGGGTGGGTTAGAAGACACCCCGAGGCTCGGAAGGCTGGAACATTGAGTTCCGGCCTTACGGGTTTTGGTAAAAGAAAGGATTCAGGTGATGAATGAAGCGAAAACGTCCAGAATGTGGATGGTGGCCGGGGTGGTGTTGATCCTCCTCGTCGGCCTGATCCACCTCATCGACGCACCGGAAAGCATGGAAGAGAGTACGACAATGGGCCTGCTGTTCTACGCCAACTTCGCTGGCGCCGTGCTCGCGGCCATCGGCATCTTGATGGGCAGGACTTGGGGCTGGACGCTCGGCGCGCTGGTCGCAGGTGGGGCATTCGTCGGGTACATCATAAGCCGCACGGTTGGCATCTTCGGCCTTCCACCGCAGGAGTGGCTGGAGCCGCTCGGTGTCGCTTCCCTGATCGTCGAGGGCCTGTTCGTGGCGCTGTTCGTGAAGGTAGCCTTCATCAGGGACCGCGTAGGTTCACCCGCAAGGTCTTCGTAGTACTCGCTCGAGGGGATACGGGATCTGAGGATGATGGTGGTTCTCCAATCACCCCAGATCCCGTATCGGCTGCCGAGGTCGTGGGGTGGACGGCTTCAGCGTTTGACTGAACCCAAGTTCAGTCAAACGCTTCTTCGAAGAAATCGGCGAGCCGGGGGTAGAGAAAGCGCAGGTTCTCGGGGCGGGCGATGCCGTGGCCTTCATCCTCGAAGGTGACCAGTTCGTATGAGACGCGGTGCCGTTCCAGCTCCGTTACTACTGCGTGCACGTTGTCCTGGGTAACATTCGGGTCCTGGAGGCCCTGTACGATCAGCAGCCGTCCCTGGATGTCCTTGACGAAGTTTATGGGTGAGCGTTCGTGGTAGCGATCCGGCGCTTCCTCAGGCGAGCCGCCCAGCATCTCCTCGCTGTATGGGCGGAGATCCGGACGGGTGGCGTGGTAGTCCACGACGAGATCCGTCATGCCGCAGATCGGGGCCGCAGCGGCGACGATCTCGGGCGGCCAGTGCGTGATAGCCCACCACGCCGAGTACCCTCCGTACGATGTTCCCGTGACGACAACCTTCCCGGCCTCGGCCATTCCCCGTTCGATGAGCGCCTCGATTCCGGCGCGGATGTCGTCCTGCTCCCTGCCGCCCCAACCGTCTTCTTTGATGCTCTCCTGGAAAGCCAGGCCGAACCCGGTGCTTCCCCTGTAGTTTGGGGTCAGCACGTTGAAGCCCCGCCAGATCAGGTAATGTATCTCGGCGTTGAACCGGTCTTCGGCGTGTGCGGTCGGGCCCCCGTGCACCAGCACGACCGTCCCGGCGCGGCTTTGCGGCGTCCGGTACAGCCATCCCCGTATCTCCATCCCGTCCACCGATTCCCACGCGATCTCCTCCGCCGCGGCGAGATCGTTCATTTCCAACGTCACGCGCTCCGGGAAGCCGGTGATGCTTGCGTGTTCTCCGCTTTCGGGCGCGAAACGAACGAGGTCAACGGGATGCCTGGCGCTGTAGTGCAGCCCGATCCAACCGCCATCTATCGGCGCCAGCGGCACCAGGTTGCCTGAAACGTTCTGAAGACGGCTTTCCTCGCCACCCTCCGCATCTATCAACGACGCCGCAACGTCAGCGTGTTTCACCTCGACCGCGACTACAGAACCTCCGGTGGGCGGCACGAAAGCATACTCCGGGTCGCGGGCCGGGTCGTCCACGAGCCAGCGGATGGACTCATCCTCTACGCTCCACACGCCAAGCCGCCGGTGGGAACCGGATTCGGCCAGGAACAGTATGCGGCGCCCGTCCGGGAACCACGAGGCGGAGACCTTGGCGCGCGGGCCGAAGTTCAGGACCTCGCGGTCCTCCCGACCTTCGGTGTCCACGAGCCAGGCCTGCAAACCCGCCGGGTCCAGGTCGTTACGGTGATACAGGATCAGGTCGCCGGGGGCGTTGAGTTCTGGGGCGTGGTAGTTGGCCCTCTCCAACCTGGCGAGCGCCTTTAGCCCACCCGTGTCGAGGTCGTGACGGAAGATCAGGCTCTCCTCGATCTCCTGTCCGCTCTCCGGGTCGAGGTTGGCGCCGTAGACGAGCCAGCGCCCGTTCGGATGTAGTTGCCCGCCCCGGATGTAGTGGTTGGGTGACTCTCCCGTTAATGGCTCCATAGCACCAGGATCCTCGAGATCCACCCTGAAGAGCCGTGTGCGCTCGTCACCGTCGCGGTCCTGTCCGATGATGACGGCGCGGCTGTCGTGCGTCCACGAGACGACGAGTGTGTCGTCCGGGGTCTCAGTCAACCGTACCGGCGGCGAGGAACCGTCTGCCGGGACGGCGAAAACGTCGGCCGCGGGCCCGATCCGGGCCCAGCTCCACGCCACCCACCGGCCGTCGGGTGAGACCTCCGGGTTGTAGAGGGCGGGCACGGAGAGCAGGGTGTCGAGATAGCTGTTGGTGTTCACGGATGGTCCTCCGGTGCGGACTAGAAGGTGGGCGGGGTGTTGACGTAGACGGCTTCCACGGGGTCTTCGCCAGCCCACCAGCGGTGCGGGACGGTCGAGGGGAAGTAGAGCGTGTCGCCGGGAGATACCGTGAACGAGCCCTGCTCTTTGAGTTCAACGAAGAGGGTGCCGGAGATCACGTATATGAACTCCTCCCCGTTGTGGGAGTAGAATCCCTCGCTCCCGGCGCCGGATGGCACCCTGATGTACGAGGGGTCCATAGCTTTCTCCCCCGTGGCCATCTCCTCGAAGCGCACGCCGTTGTCCCACTGCATGACCGGACGCTCCTCGCCCCGGACGAGCGGGGAACTCTGGTCCAGATCCGCGCCGAATACCTCGCGCATGTTGACCCCGTACGCCTGCGCCAGCAGCTTCAGGGAGGCGACCGATGCCCCGGAGCCCCCGCGTTCGAGCGCCGAGATAAACGAGATGGAGAGGCCAGTCGCCTCGGAGACCTCCTTCAATGTCTTGTGCGCCCGCGAGCGAAGCCGCCGCAGGCGTTCTCCCGTGGCGTTCGCGGCTTCGGTGTCCGCGCTCACCTCAGCGGACGGTCTGGCGGGCGTCCCAAGTTGCTTTCGGATTGCGGCGAAGTTCAGGCCCTCCGATTTTCTCAGCTGTTTGATCCTGCGCAAACGCTGAACGTCGGTCTCGCTGTAGACCCTGTATCCCCGGTCGGTGCGCCGCGGGCTGACGAGACGCTCCCTTTCCCACAGCCGCAGCGTCTGCGGCGCAAGCCCGACCGCCCGCGAAACCTCCCCTATGGAGAAACCCATGGATCCAACCTCCGCCACCTACCAGACCTCCCCATTCTCTTCTTTCAATATAGCAACCCCCCGCAGCCCGAAACACCGATGCGAGTATCCTTGCACGCTTATTGTAGCCTTGCTATAAGGTACTGAAAGGTCAAGCGGGCTCGTGAGGAGGAGAACTGGCATGACTACGGTGGGCATTCCCAAGGAGATCAAAGATATGGAGGGCCGCGTTTCTATGCAGCCCGACGGGGTGGCTGAGCTGCTGCATCACGGACACGAGGTGATAGTCGAGGCCGGCGCAGGCGTAGGTGCGGGCTTCGGGGATGAGGAGTACGAGGACGCCGGGGCGCACCTGGTGGACGGGCCGGATGAGGTCTTCGAGGCGGCGGGTCTGATCGCGAAGGTCAAAGAGCCCGTCCCCGAGGAGTACGGCCGCTTCCGCGAGGGACAGCAACTCTTCACCTACCTGCACCTCGCCGCCGACAAGGGCCTCACCGAGTTCCTGATGGACAAGAAAGTAGACTCCATCGCCTATGAAACCGTCGAGTTGGACGATGGCAGCCTGCCGCTGCTCACCCCGATGAGCGAGGTCGCCGGGAGGATGTCCGTACAGGCTGCGGCGCATCACCTGGAGAGCCCCAATGGCGGTGCGGGGCTCCTGCTGGGCGGCGTGCCGGGGACTCCGGCGGCGAAGGTCACCATCATCGGCGGCGGGGTCTCGGGGACGGAGGCCGCCAAGATAGCCGTTGGTATGAGGGCCATAGTGCGGGTGCTTGACATCAACCCCAAACGTCTGGCGTACCTCTCGGACATCTTCGAGGGGAGGGTGGACCTGGTCATTCCCAACCGGGCCAGGACCGCCGCCTACGTCGAGGAGTCCGACGTGGTCATAGGGGCGGTGCTTGTGGCCGGGGCGAAGGCGCCCAAGCTCGTAACGCGGGAGATGGTCCGCTCGATGCGGGACGGCTCCGTGATAGCGGACATCGCCATAGACCAGGGTGGCTGCATCGAGACGAGCCGTCCGACCACGCACTCGGAGCCGACGTTCGTGGAGGAGGGCGTCGTACATTACTGCGTGGCCAACATCCCCGGCGCAGTGGCCCGTACCTCGACGCTCGCGCTCACCAGCGCCACGCTGCCGTACCTGATCAAGATCGCCGACGAAGGCAGCGTGGAGAAAGCCGCGAATTCCGACCCGGCGCTGGCGAAGGGACTGTCCACGCTGCGGGGAGATCTCCTCTCTGTCCCCGTCGCCGAGGCCCACGACCTGCCGCACACGGAGCACGCAGGGGACACGGGATAGCAGTGTCTTCCGCGAGACAGAGTCTTTGCTGCAGAGTGCGAGATCGGGCGCTGCGCCGACGCTACATTCGCCGGCCGAAGAAGTGGCGCTCATCGCGATGTACTTCATCTCCAGCCTGCGTCCCGTTACTTCGCGAGCCTCATCAGCCTCGCCGTGATTTTGGGCGCCTACTTGCTGCGCCGCTGGTTCGGATCGCGGGAGCAGACGCCGCAATAGTTGATCCAAGAGCAAGCGACCCAACGTTCCTGAACGGGTGTTCTGCTTGACCCGCTACAAACCGGCGGACTCGTTCGAGACCCCGCGCTTCTCCGGCGTGCGCACGTTCATGCGCCTGCCCCACAACCGGGATCTGGATAACGCCGACGCCGCCATCGTCAAGGCGCCGAACAAGACTCTCGGGAGTCTTCTGTCGACGAAAGCAACCAATATGGATGATCTACTCGACTGACTGATGTTGTACCTGTATTTCGCGGACATGGCTGGGGTCGGTAGGGACGCGTAAGCTCCAGATCGCCGGGAGTGCGATATCACGGGTATACTGGAAAGACTCAAGACGACAGGAAGCAGGTGACGCCATGCTGGAGTCAAGACGGATCAAGACGGAGATACCAGGGCCCAAGAGCAAGGCCCTGATGGAACGCCGCAAGGCTGCGACGCCACCCGGTGTCTTGAACGCGTTGCCCATCTTCGCCTCCGAAGCGCACGGCGCGCTGCTGACGGACGCGGACGGCAACACGTACGTGGACTTCACGGGCGGCATCGGGGTTCTGAACGTGGGGCATACGGACACGCGGCTGGTCGAGCGGGTCAAGGAACAGGTCGAGCGCCTGACCCACACGTGCTTCGCAGTGGTTCCGTACGAGCCGTACGTCGAGCTGGCGGAGAAGCTAAACGCGCTGGTTCCAGGGGATTTCGAGAAGCGGACGATGTTCGTGAACTCGGGGGCCGAGGCGGTGGAGAACGCCGTCAAGATCGCGCGTTACCACACCAGGCGTAACGGCATCATGGTCTTCGAGAACGCCTTCCACGGGCGCACGCTGCTCGGGATGACCATGACGAGCAAGGTGGACCCGTACAAGAAAGGCTTCGGCCCGTTCGCAACAGAGATCTACCGGGTCCCCGCGCCGTATCCGTACCGGTGTCCCGCGCGGCAAGATTGCTCCGGCGGCTGCCAGGGGGATTGCATCAACCTGCTGGAGCGGGCGTTTACAGGCGTCGTGGACCCGAGGAGCCTGGCGGCCATCGTGGTGGAGCCGGTCTCGGGCGAGGGCGGGTTTCTGCCGTTCCCGGACTTCTACCTGCAAAGGCTGCGCGAGATCTGCGACGAGCACGGCATCGTCCTGGTCGTTGACGAGATCCAGAGCGGCTACGGGCGGACGGGCAAGATGTTCGCCATCGAGCACTCCGGCGTCATCCCCGACATCGTGACCACAGCCAAGAGCATGGCCGGTGGTTTGCCGCTCGGCGGCGTGACGGGGAAGGCGAAGATCATGGACACCGTCCATCCCGGCGGCCTCGGCACCACCTACGGCGGCAACCCGCTCGCCCTCGCCGCCGGCCTCGCCGTCCTCGAAACCTTCGAGGGGGACGACCTGCTCGGCCGGGCCAACGAGCTCGGCGAGAAGATCATGGGCGCGATGCGCGACATCCAGGACAAACACACCGACTTCATTGGCGACGTGCGGGGCAAGGGGCCGATGGCGGCGATGGAACTCGTCACCGACGCCGCGAGCAAGACGCCTGACAAGAAGCGCACCAGCGTGGTGGTCGAGGCCGCGCTGCAGGAGGGGCTCCTGCTCCTGACGGCCGGGCAGTACAGCAACGTCATCCGCGTGCTCATGCCCCTCAACATCACGGACGATCAACTAGACGAGGGCCTCTCGATCATGTCCCGCGCCGTGGACTCCGTGGCCTGACGGATCACAACGCGCCGGACTAGATGTGTAACGGCCACGGCTGCCGCTACATGTGACAAAGCTGACGGTTGGTTTATGAGGCCATCCGAATCGCGACAACACATGCCTCGGGGCGTATGCCGAGTGCAAGGGCCGCAGCGAACCATTGCTCCTGACTCTTCCTTATCTTTTCTCTTGGTTTCTTGCACTCCACGAACACAGCCGTGGTGAGTGGCTCACTAGCCTCAGGATCCCACGCTACTACATCGGGCATACCACCACGGTCGCTTGGGCCATAGGGATGCCTATGGATCTTATTATCGAGTCCTCTCAGCCATCTCGGTGCGTTGCTTTCAGATATTGTCCATGGACGCCAGGGGTCGGGTATCTGAAATGTGGTCAAGAAGCACGCTTCATATCCCAAGTGCGCACGTAGCAATTTGGCGACCTCAACTTCGTTGCAACTTCGCATAGGCTTTCCATTATCGAGCGGGTATACGCACGAACTGTACTTGCCCATGCTATCTTTGTATTCGCCTTTAGGCCCATCCCATCCGCGGTACGCAATCTCGATGTGCTCAAGCACCGGGGGGCCGGTAACTCGACCTTCCAAATCAAGTTCTTGCGAACGGAAGAATTGCTTGGTGCGCGTTCCTGAACCCAATGCATTTAACCACTCACCAAAAGCCATCTACTTCTCCTCCTTCTGCCCACCAAAAACATAGACTTTGTCAATACATGATACATTTCGCGTCCTGTACTGCTAATGTAGAGCGCTGATTAACTGGAATCTTATGAGCGGAGTTCAAGATTTCCGCTTCCGGGCCTTTTTCTGCTTGAGCAGGAATAGAGCGACGAGGGCACCGAGGATCGCGGTGCCGGCGGCGCCAAGGAAGGCGACCCTGAACCCGCCGATCAGCGCAACGTCCGGCTGAATCCCCGATCCAGCCAGCGCATCCGTGCGGGCGGCAGAGAGTGGGACGAGCAATGCGAGCCCCAGGGCGGTGCCGAACTGGGCGGAAGTATTCAGCAGCCCGGAGGCGAGCCCCTGCATGTCTTTGCCCACGGCGGATGCGCCGGAGGCGGTCGAGGCCACCGATGCCACCCCCAGGCCGGATCCCATGAAGATGAAGCCTGGGAGCAGATGTCCGATGTAGCCGCCCTCGGTTGAAATACCTGTCAGGAGCAGGATGCTGGCTGCTATGGCGAGCAGGCCGGAGACCATTGCGGTGCGGGTGCCCACCCAGCCAGCGAACCGCGGACCGATGAGGGAACCGGCGATCACCGCCGCGTTGAACGGCGGGAACGCGAGCCCGGCTTCGGCTGGACCATGCCCCAGCACGCGCTGAACGTATAGCACGCACAGCAACATGGCCGGGGTGGTCGAGGCGGTCAGGGTGAGCGCGGCGAGGTTGGCGCCGGCGAGACGCCGGGACCTCAATACGCCCAGAGGCAAGAGTGGATATGCACTCCGGCTTTCGGCCAGGACGAACGCAGCGACAAATAGCATCGAGAGGGCGAGCAAGACGAGTGTTTGGGGGGAGCCCAAGCCAACCTCTTCGGCCTGCGTGAGACCGTAGATCAGAAGCGTCAAGCCCAATGTGATAGTTGCCGCGCCTGCCACGTCGAGCCGTGGCGGGGCTGTCTGGTCCCGGCTCTCTTCGAGTAGCTTTGGGGCCAGCGCGAGCCCGAGAACTCCGACGGGGAGGTTGACCAAGAAGACCCACTCCCACCCCAACCCCTGGGTGATGACGCCGCCAAGCACCCATCCCGCGGCGCCCCCGCCAGCCGCAGCCGCCGTCCACACGCCCAGCGCCCGATCCCGCTCTCCATCTTTGGAGAACGTCGTGGTCAAGATCGAAAGCGCCGACGGCGAAACTATCGCCGCTCCCAACCCCTGCGCCACGCGGAAAGCTACGAGCGCGAGCGGAGATGCGGCCAGACCGCACGCAAGCGACGCCACCGAAAACATCGAGAGCCCGGCCATGAATAGCCTTCGTCTACCGTATAGATCCGCTGCCCGGCCCGCGAGCATCAAGAATCCCCCGAATACGAGCGTGTAAGCCGAGATCACCCACTGAAGTCCCGCCTGCGAGAAGCCGAGATCCCGCTGCATATCAGGCAGCGCAATGGCAACGATGGTGGCGTCCAACACCACCACGAACTGCGCCACGCACAACAACGTAAGCGCCGGCCACCGCAACCCACCAGAATGAACCCTCACATACTTGTTACCATCAAAAAACTTCATGATGGTAACAGAATACCCGTCACACGAGGTGGCCTAAACCGCTAAAATACATTTTGATGGAAACGGTAGACCGAATTCGGATGTTGCGCGTGGTCGGGGGTAACCTGGCGCTGGACTTCGTGAACACGGTAGACGGGGAGCCTGCTTTCGAACATTTGCAGGACTACGGGGGGCTCGTCGCCTGGGGCGGACACGTCGGGTTACTCTCGGAGGAAGCGGTTTGCCGGCTGGTGCGGGCGGCGGAAGCGCGTCCTTCAGGGGCAAGGGCGGCCCACGAGCGGGCGCTTGCGCTGCGCGACACACTGTTCGGGATCTTCGGCGCCATCGCGCGGGGAGAGCGCCCCCCGGAGCGCAACCTGGAGGTACTTCAGAGGGAAGAGTGCGAGGCTCTGGACAGGGGCAGGTTGGCGCCGAGGGGCGAGGGCTACGAGTGGGAGTGGCCGGATGGCGACGCGGATAGCGTCCTGTGGCACGTGGTGCATGCGGCGGTGGGATTACTTACCTCGGGGCCCCTCGACCGGGTCAAGTCGTGCGCCGGGTGCGATTGGATCTTCGTGGACGGGAGCAAGAACAGGAGCCGCCGCTGGTGCACCATGGACGTGTGCGGAACCAACGCGAAGATGCGGCGCTACGTCGCCCGCCGCGCCGCCAGGCGCGGTTGAGATACGGGTTTTTCAGGTGCGTGAAGGGGCGATAGCCGGGGCGGCGCCAACGGCCACGGCGGCGGCCAGCCCGATCTTCACGAGGTCCAAGACCACGAACGGCGCGACACCCTGGGCCACGGCGACCGCAGGTGGCAGACCCGCAACTACAGAGAGCCAGACCGCGCCGAGCGCGTAGATGCATAGCAGCGCGGCGCATCCCCACAGAAAGCCTGTTAACAACGCCCTCCGGCGCGGGGCGTCCCGCATGGAGCGGGCGGCGAGGCCGGCGAGCGCCGCGGCGGCAGGGTAGGAGATGAGGTAGCCGCCAGTGGGGCCCGAGATCTGGCCGAGACCGCCGGAGAACCCGGCGAAGACAGGCGCGCCGATGGCCCCGATCAGAACGTATACCCCCTGCGACAACGCCCCCTGGTACGGGCCGAGCAATAGTCCGGAGAGCACCACCGCCAGAACCTGGAAGGTAAAAGGAACCGGTGAGAAAGGCAGTGGAACGGAGATCTGGGCCGCCACCGCCGTGACGGCTGCCATTAGCGCAACCCGCGTGATCGTATACGTGCTCAACTTTTCACTTTCTCGTGGACGAAACTTCGGGCACCGTACTCGCTTCCCCGTAATTTTTCCAGCCCTGGCGTTTCTGACGGGCGCAACGGGGTAAGAAACACGAGCAGCAAGATACTGCGAGCACGAGAGGAGAACATGGCCAGGCAGAGCAAAGCGGGTCGGCGGGCGAGCAAAGAAGCGGCGATGGACAGGGCCAAGGGCCGGCTCAGAGAAGCGGCGGGCGCTTTGTCCGGAGATGGCAACAAGAAGGGCAGGGGGCGCGCCGACCAGCGCAGGGCCCGGCTCAAAGAGAAGAAGGGCCAACTGAGAGACCTCTTCAGGTAGCGCAACCTGCGCGGACGAAAGGGCCGAGGCATAACGCCCCGGCCTCTGCGTTGCTTTGGCGTGTGTCCGCTGGTTACGCGGAGGCGGCCTTCAGCTTGCGATCGAACTGCTCGATCAGGGTTTCGCGGTTCTTGTTCTGCTTCTCGTAAGTCCGGAGTTCCCGGATCTCCGCCGCCGACAGACTGTTGATCTTCTTGGAGATCTCGTCCACGTTCATCTCGTCATAGTTGGCGAGCGGTAGACTGCCGGTGACCTCTTTTTCGACCAGCCTCAGACCTTCCTTGTAGTAGGAAAGGGGGGCGTGGAGGAAGTCCATCCAGGCATCCAGGGCCTCGTTGGCAACAGCCTGAAAAGCGTTGCGCTGTCCCTCGGCCCGCTCGACGAGCTCGTAGGTGAGGGTGCGGTTGGCCTCGGCCTGGTGACGCAATTCCTTGATGTAGGAATCGGTCACGCTCTGGGCGAAACGCACGTTGCGCTCCCCGGTGGCCACGGTGTGCTCAAAGACCATCTTGTACGCCTCGGCCGTCGCCTGGCCCATCCGCTCGGTCACCTTGCCGCTCTTCTCTATGTAATCCATAAATCTTGCCTCCTCATTTCTCTGACTTACAGTATGTGCAGTTTACATATATATTCCGAATTGTCAAGGTGGTTTTGGATCTTGCACCAAAAGTCCTGTTTTCCGGGGTTTTTGTTGTGCAGACTTGGCGGGACACAGGACGCTCGTACACGTGAGATAGCTGAAGTCTCGTGAAATAGCGGGCAGTTGGGAGGTGCCAGATCCTCTCGGCCTGCTCCACCCATCGGTTTCGCCGCGTCTGTTACGCAGTGGTCCAGCAGGCGGCTATCCGGACGAACGTCGGGATTCCGACCGGGTTGGACTCCCTTGAGGATTTGCCTTCGCCGCACTGCTTCGCTTGGTTTTTGCGGGACCACGTCTCTGTGTGTCCTGGCTACTCTTGCGCGTGTACACGGTACGTGGGTGTAATTGAGGTTTGATCTGGATGTAACTGTCTTGTTACCTTTCGCCGGTAGGCTGCGGGTGGTAAAAATTAGGGCCTGTTGGTTCCGTGGATGGTATTCAGCCGGAAGAGGTGGGCGTGATGAGCTGGAAGAATCTAATATTGTTGCTGGCGTCACTGGCAGTGGTGGTGTCCGTGACGGCCTGTGGTTTGTCCGGGCAGGGAAACGCCGGCAAGCCCAAGCAGGAGCCGCCAAAGAAGGAGGCTCCGAAAAAGCAGATCGCGCCGGACAAGAGCCTCAAGGATAAGAAGGGTAAAGAGAAGAAACTGGTCGCCAAGAGGCCGGAGGACAGAACCCTCAAGCTCACCATCCCGGCCATGAAACGGATAGACAACGATACCATACCGACCGGTGTGGGCACCAAGATGAAGCTCTTCCACGATTACGCCGGCGTGCATCTCGCGGGTACGGACTTCCCTTGGAGGAAGGACGGCAACGTCTACATCGCTGGCCACCGCCTCGGGTTCAAGCACACGGATAGCTGGCTTGCCTTTCACGACCTCGAAGCCCTCAAGAAAGGCGACAAAGTCTACGTGACCGACGCCAACGGCACAAAGTACACCTACGTAATCTTCGTCAAGAAGATCGTCGAGCCCAGGGACCTGTCAGTGCTCAGGCCGATCAAGGGCAAGAGCATCCTCAGCCTCCAGACCTGTACGCTGCCTGACTACAAGGATAGGGTCGTCTACCAGGCCGAACTCAAGGACGTGCAGAAAGCGTAAGCCGGGACAAGGGCGAATCAGAGATCTCTGGGAAGGGGGCTGGAGCCTGTTGAAGATCCAGCCCCCTCAGCCTGACGGCCAGACAGGGTAGGTTCCCGATGCTCCTTGGCCTGGACCTCGGCACCGGCTCTGTGAAAGCGCTCCTGATCTCCGAGGACGGCGCTGTCCTCGGAGAAGCTTCCGCCACCTATGCAGTCGGCTCACCGAAGCCAGGATGGGCCGAAACCGCGCCCGAAGAGTGGTGGGAGGCCGTGGCCGCTGCCGTGAGGGAGGCTACGGGCTCGCGTGGCGCGGAAGTGGCATCCCTCGGGCTTTCGGGCCAGATGCATGGCGTCGTGCTCTCCGACGTCTCCGGAGTTCCGCTGCGTCCCGCCGTACTGTGGGCCGACACCCGCTCCCGCGAGCAACTCGCCGCATATCGTGACCTCGGCGCGGAACTGCGCCGGAAGCTCGCCAACCCGCCGGCCGCCGGCATGGCCGGGCCGAGCCTCCTGTGGTTGCGCGACCACGAGCCCGAAGCCTGCGAAGCTGCCAGATGGGCGCTGCAACCCAAAGACTGGCTGCGGCTGCGCCTCACAGGAGAGGTGGCCGCCGAACCCTCAGATGCCTCCGCCACCCTGCTCTACGACCTTGAAGCTGGCGGTTGGTCCGATGAAATCTCCGGCGCCATCGGGTTGAGGACGGACTGGCTGGCGCCGCTGGTGGATTCGGACGCCGTCGCGGGTGCGCTGACCCGGGAAGCTGCAGAACATCTTGGGTTGCCGGAGGGTCTGCCGGTCGCCGCGGGGGCCGCCGACACGGCCGCCTCCATCCTTGGCGCCGGATTGCCTGGGCCGGGTACGCTGCAGCTTACGGTGGGTACGGGGGGCCAGATCGTGGGCCTCAAAGAAGATCCCGTGCCGGACCCTGGACAACGCATCCACCTCTACCGGACGGCGTGGGAGGAGCAGGGGAGCTACTACTCGATGGCCGCGATCCAGAACGCCGGTCTCGCCCTGGAGTGGGCCCGCAAGGTACTAGGCGCGTCGTGGGACGTTGTATACCGCGAAGCCTTCGACGTGCCGCCCGGCTCAGACCGGCTCCTGTTCCTGCCGTACCTCAGCGGGGAGCGAACGCCCCACTTCGATCCTGACGCCCGTGGCGCGTGGGCCGGACTCGGCCTCGACCACGGCCGGGGACATTTGCTGAGGGCCGCCCTCGAAGGCGTGGCCTTCGCGTTGCGCGAGGGGCTCGAGGCCCTGGAAACGGCCGGCATCTCCGCACCGGAGTTGCGCCTCGCCGGCGGTGGCGCCATCGAAGAGCCGTGGCGGCAACTCCTGGCCGACGTGCTGCAACGGCCGCTCCGTCTGCTGCCGGATTCCGTGGCCGCTTCGGCATCGGCCCGGGGGGCGGCGATCCTGGCTGGCCTCGCCTCCGGTGCGTACGGGGCCGGAGACGTTCAGAAGCTCGCCCCGGAAGTCCAGAGAATCATACGTCCTGGTGAAGACGGCGGGTCTTATGAGGTCCCATACTCCAGGTTCAGGGAGCTATATCCCCGGCTGTACGGGTAGCGGGAGAGAAAATACGGCCGTATTGTGACAGGAGCCGCAGGGATGCTTGTCGCGGCTTGCTACACTATGGTGGCATGAAGGTGAAGCGGCAGGTTTGCATGAGGGAGTTGCGCAAGCTTTGTTGAGCGAGGAACGCAGGGGTTTGTTAAGAAGGCTGGAGTCGGGACCCGAGCACGCCCGGTGGGCCCTGGCCGAAAACGTCGGCCGAACGCTCTCGGACGCCGTGGCCGAGCCCTTTGGCCTTGCGGACGAGCGGATCGTCCGTGTAGAGGTCCGACTGGGACGCAGAGATCCCCTGGCGTGGCTCCGGGTCCAGAAGGGCCTGCCCAAACTATTCTGGTCCGGGCGTAACAGGGGAGAGGGCCTCTTCGAGGCGGCGGCCGTTGGGGTCGCAGACGTTGTGGAGGGGGATGGGGTTCCAGATCCGGCCGCGCTCCGCAAGAGGTTCGCCCTGATCGCCGACGACCCGCGGATCCGCTACTACGGGGGGCTTAGCTTCGATCCGCGAAGCGAAGCGGACGGAGGTTGGGCCGCGTTCGGCGGGTACCGGTTCGTGCTGCCGAGGTTCGAGATGCTCGTGGAAGACGGGGCCTCGAAGCTGGTATGCAACCTGCTGCTGCCCTGGGACGCCGATCGGGCGGAGGGGATCCTGGACGAGATCGAAGACCTCTCCTTCGACGAAGATTCTGCCGCCGCCCTTCCCGGGCTCATCTCGCGCTCGGACACCCCGGACTGGTCCGGTTGGAAGGGCAACATCGAGCGGGCGCTGGCGGCCTTCGGCGAGGGCCGGCTGGGCAAGGTGGTGCTCGCCCGGCGGGCGGATCTGGAGTTCGACGAGGAGCTGGATCCAGCCCTGCTGGCATCGAACCTGAAAGCGGCCACGCCGAGCTGCTTCCATTTCTACGTGGAGCCGGAGGAGGGCGTCGCTTTCGTCGGGGCCTCGCCCGAACGCCTGTTCCGGCGCGAGGGGCGCGAGATCCGGAGCGAAGCCGTCGCCGGAACCCGTCCTCGCGGCGACTCCGAAACGAGCGACGCCGAGTTGCGCGACCAACTCCTCGGTAGCGCGAAAGACCTCTCGGAGCACGCCTTCGTGCGGGACAGTATCCGCAAGGCGCTAGGGTATCTCTGTGGAGATCTGGAGGTCGAGGAACGTCTCTCCGAGATGAAGCTGGCGCGCGGCCGTCACCTGGTATCCGGGGTGCGCGGCACGCTGTGCGACGGCGTTACGGACTGGGACGTGCTGGAGGCGCTGCATCCTACCCCCGCCGTCGGCGGGTATCCGAGGGAGGAGGCGCTGGCCGAGATACGGGCCTCCGAACCCTTCGACCGGGGCTGGTACGCAGGTCCGGTGGGCTGGATCTCCTCAGAGGTGGCGGAGTTTGCCGTCGGTATCCGCAGCGGTCTGGCGAGCGGACGGACGCTCCAGTTGTTTTCTGGCGCGGGGATCGTGGCCGGCTCCGTGCCGGAGGAGGAGTGGGCCGAGATTGAACAGAAGATCGGCGACTTCACCAGGATTCTCGGTGCCGGACCCGGAAACACCCCGAGTTAACCGCCTCTGGGCCGGCCTCATCGTCGAGGAACTGGTCCGCAACGGCGTAGACTTCTTCTGCGTCGCGCCAGGCTCCCGCTCCACCCCACTGGTTGCCGCCCTGGCCGAGAATCCGAAGTCCCGAAGCCTCATACACTTCGACGAGCGCGGTACCGCGTTCGCGGCCCTGGGATACGCGCGGGCGACGGGACGGCCAGCGGCCTGGATCACCACTTCCGGTACAGCCGTAGCCAACGGATTGCCCGCCGTCGTCGAGGCTTCCGTGGACGGCGTGCCCATGATCCTGCTGACGGCGGATCGTCCGCCGGAACTTCGCCAAACCGGCGCCAACCAGACAATAGACCAGCCCGACATCTTCGGCGACTTCGTCCGCTGGCGCTTCGACCTGCCAGCTCCGGATCTGTCGATTGAGCCGGCGGTGGTTCTTACGACCGTGGACCAGGCCGTGTACCGCACTCGCCGCGCGCCCCGGGGACCCGTACACCTCAACACGATGTTCCGCGAACCGTTCTTCCACGAAGCGAAGGAAGCATGGGACACGAACGAATCTGTCCCTGATCCGTGGTTCGCAGGCGGTGGGCTATACACCACATACGCCGTGACGGAATCGGCCGTGGACCGCACGGAGATCGAAGCCCTCCAGAATGTGCTCCAGCCGGAGAAACGTGGCCTCGTGTTAGCGGGACGGCTGCCATCCCGCAAGCAGGGCGAGGCCGTCATGCGGCTGGCCGATGCTCTGGGATGGCCGCTGCTGCCGGATATCGGCTCTCAGATTCGCCTCGGTGCAAGCTCCGGGAACATCACGCTGTACTACGACGCCTTGCTATCGGATGACGGTTTTGCGGAAGAGCACGGGCCGGAGGCGATAATCCAGATCGGAGGCCGTCCGCTCTCCAAACGACTGGAACAATTCATCGCTCGTTCCCGCCCAGACCCGTACATCGTGGTGCGCGACAATCCGTTCCGGCTCGACCCTGCACACAGGGTTACGCACAGCGTCGAGACGAATATCCTGGGGTTCTGTGCAACGTTTGTGGAAGCCGCCGGAGAGCGTCCGTCTGCCGGGGATGGTGCCTGGGCGTCGGGCTGGCGAGAGGCTTCGGAGGAGGCTGGACGGAACCTGGATGAACTGCTGTCAGGGGAAGTGGAGTTGGGCGAACCGCTGGTGGCGCGGTTGGCCACGCGTCACATTCCCAGAGGTCACGGGCTTGTCCTGGCAAGCAGCATGCCGGTTCGCGACGCGGATACGTTCGCGGCACCAGACGGCCCTCCGGTCCCTGTGGCTGCCAACCGGGGTGCTAGCGGCATCGACGGCACGGTCGCCATGGCGGCCGGCTTCGCGCGGGGGCTCGAACGTCCGGTGACGCTCCTGATCGGGGACCTCGCACTCCTGCACGACCTGAACTCCCTCGCCCTGCTGCGCGGGACGCCCGTGGTCGTCGTCGTCCTGAACAACGACGGTGGCGGCATCTTCAACTTCCTGCCGGTGTCCGGCCAGAAGGCGTTCTTCGAGCCGTACTTCGGCACACCCCAGGGCGTCGGCTTCGGGGACGCAGCGAAGATGTTCGGTCTCGGCTACTCGCAGCCGCGCACGGCCGAGGAGTTTCTGGAAGCTTACCGGGGAGCCTGTTCCAGCGGCGTCTCTTCCATTATCGAGGTACGCACGGATCGGGGGGAGAACGTGGGGCTGCACCGGAGAATACTCGCAGGAATCTCGGAAGGGACCAGGCAGGAGTAGGCTTCCTGGTTAAGGAATGTGCGAAAGGAGGCTTCGATGCACGACGGAGAAACCGTCCGGGTGACGGCGGGCGGATGTCTGTGCGGCGCCGTCCGGTATGAACTGGTTGGGCCCTTGCGTGATGTTGTCAACTGCCACTGTTCCGAGTGCCTGTCAAAGTGACCACCGGGGCGTTCCCCTGATACAGCACGGCGCCCACGCCTGACGGCCCCCGCTGGTAGCTTCCCCTGGCGAGGCCCTCGACGAACGGCAGCAAATCGGCCACGTAGGAGTCGAACACGCCCGTGATCCTCGCGCCGCCGTCCGGGTTTACTAGGGCCAATCGACATATAGGCAGATGTCTGCTTCACTCGAAGGTAAAGCAAACGAGCGAGGTAGAAACGCATGCCAAAGAGATATGAGCTCACAGAAGCTCAATGGCAAAAGATCGAGGATA
>Ga0081539_10002698_pt1 | contig 24088 bp, 22 predicted proteins | sample TabmetS4T2R2_FD_71023 | JGI IMG/M metagenome (GOLD analysis project Ga0081539, IMG submission 71023) | Tabebuia heterophylla rhizosphere microbial communities from the University of Puerto Rico - S4T2R2 | ecosystem: Host-associated > Plants > Roots > Rhizosphere ...
TGGCAGGACCTCGATGAGGCCGGCGAAGATGACAAGCTCCTCGAGCTGCTCCGAAGCGCCACGGAGCTCCAGGCGCCGGCCAAGCCTGCGACAGATAAGGGCCATCCGGGCGAGGGCGTCCAGCGCTGTCGCGTCGGCCCGCAGCGTCTGAACGTCACAGCGCAGGGTGAAAGCGCCTGTGTCCTCGAGCAATCGACGGACGCGATCGCACAGGGCCGGGATCATGGCGGCGTCGACCCGACCACCGAGGACCATGGCGGGCCGGCTCGGCGAGGGGGACTTGCTCGGGCGGATTTCTGACTCGGAAGAAGTCACGCAGGAGCTCCTGTCGCCCGTATTGACGCCAGGACAACAGGAAAGTCATCGGCGCGGATCGCGAGTTGCCCCAAGTCGATCGAGGAGTCGTTGGATCGCTACAGGCCCCAAGTAGCGAAGGAAGCCGGCAGGCAGAGCCCATCGGAGCCTCTCCTCCGCGATCTGGGGCCTCGATAACACCAATCGACGAAGGAGCCCGCTGCTTGCACCTGCTCCTTCGCTCCTTGGAACCTCTGGTGATCCATACAAGGCGGAGCCGGACGCGGGGTCGGCCACCGATGAGTCCCCGGCGTCCGCCGTGTCTAACCAGCATGAACCAATCGGACGCGCGGCCCGACACGGCGGCCGAGGCGCGTATGCGAGATCTCACGAAATGGTGCAGGATCGACCCGACGACATCCCATCGCTCCGCAGAGCCGGAGCCAGCCCATGAGCAGGCCCGTCTCGCCTGCCAACCGTCCACTCTCGGACGGAACCATTGACCCATCGGCCCACCGCGCAATTCGTCGCGCCGAATCCCGCGCGCGCCGCTGACAAATCCGACAACCCGTGTCCCAATCGGCCGTGATGCTGTCCCCAAGGAGGACCATGTGAGCACCCAGATCAAGCCCCCCATCGCCGAGATCATCGAGACCCTGCGGAAGAGCCTCGCCGGCCGGGTCATCACCCCCGACGACGCGGAGTACGACCGCGCGCGCCAGGCATTCACGGGCGGTATCGACCGCCACCCGGCGGTCATCGCCCGTCCGGCGAACGCCGAGGACGTCAGTCGGATCGTGAAGCTCGCCGCCGAAACAGGCTCGGAGCTGTCGGTCCGAAGCGGCGGTCACAGCGCCCTTGGACTGAGCATCTCCGACGGCGGGATCATGCTCGACCTCACCGATCTCAAGGAGATCGACCTCGATCGCGACGCGCGGACTGTCTGGGCCGGCGCCGGGCTGACCGCAATCGAGCTCAGCTCGAAGCTCGCCGAGGACAACCTCGCCGTCGGTTTCGGCGACACCGGCTCCGTCGGCATCGGCGGCATCACGCTCGGTGGCGGCGTGGGCTACCTGTCGCGGAAATTCGGTTTGACGATTGACAACCTACTCGCGGCCGAGGTCGTGACGGCGGATGGCGAGGTGCGCCAGGTCGATGCGGAGCGCGAACCGGATCTTTTCTGGGCGATCCGCGGTGGCGGTGGCAACTTCGGTGTGGCGACACGCTTCAAGTACCGCGTCAGCGAGGTCGGCCAGGTCGTCGGCGGCATGCTCCTCCTGCCGGCCACGCCGCAGACGGTCGCCGGGTTCGTCCGCCTCGCGAGCGAGGCATCAGACGATCTCTCGACGATCGCCAATGTCATGCCGGCGCCACCGATGCCGTTCGTTGCGCCGGAGCATCACGGCAAGCTGTCGATCATGGCGCTGATGGTCCACTCCGGCGACGTCGAGGCGGGCCAGGCGGCGATGGCGCCGTTCCGGGCCCTCGCAACGCCGATCGCGGACATGCTCCGCCCGATGAAGTACCCCGAGATCTACCCACCCGAGGACGACTCGTATCACCCGCTGGCGATCGCCCGAACCATGTTCATCGACCACGTCGACGAGGACGTCGCAACGACCATCGTCAAGTGGCTGAACGACTCGGACGCCGCGATGCGCGTCGCCCAGCTGCGTGTCCTTGGTGGCGCGATCTCACGGGTGCCAGAGGACGCGACCGCCTATGCCCACCGGGCCAGCCGGATCATGGTCAACATCGCCTCCTTCCACGAAGGCGCGGACAAGCCTGTTCGGGAGGCCTGGGTGAATGGCTTCGTGAAGGCCCTTCAGCAGGGCGACAGCGGAGCCTATGTGAACTTCCTGGCCGAGGACGGTCCGGATCGGATCAGGAACGCCTACCCGGGTGCGACGTATGAGCGCCTCCAGTCGATCAAGCGCCGCTACGACCCGAACAACCTGTTCAGGCTGAACAACAACATCGCACCGGCCTGACCAGCAGGCATTGCCGACCGAGCGCGCGCGGCGGGCCTTCGGATCCGCCGCTCCCTCGTGCCGTTCTCATCGAATCGAAAGGTTTGTGCCGTAGCCTGGCGGGCGAATCATTCGCTTCCGAGGCCGCCCAGCATGAACGAACAACTCCCGCGCCAGACGGTCGCCCTGCTCGATGGCGATGATGACGACCGATCGATCTTGGATCGCGGTCTCAGCTTCGACCTGGCGACCATCGTCGACCGACGCCGGGCATTGAAGCTCATCGGCCTGACCGGGGTGAGCGCCGGCCTCGTCATCGCCTGCGGTCCGAGCGTTGTCGGCTCGGCCGCTCCGGGGTCGAGCGCCACGGCCGGCACCTCCGCACGCGGCTCCACTTCGGCGGCCAGCTGTGACCCGATCCCCGAGGAGACGGCGGGACCGTATCCCGCCGACGGCTCGAACGGCCCCGACGTTCTCAACCAGAGCGGCGTGGTGAGGAGCGACATCCGGTCGAGCTTCGGCGGCTCGAGCGGCACGGCGGAAGGCATCCCGTTGACGATCAAGCTCGCGATCCAGAACCAGGACGACGGCTGCGCGCCGCTGTCCGGCGCCGCGGTCTATCTGTGGCATTGCGACCGCGACGGGAACTATTCGCTCTATTCGCAGGCGGCAGCGAACCAGAACTACCTGCGCGGCGTCCAGGCCGCCGGCGACGACGGGGTCGTCACCTTCACCAGCATCTTCCCAGCCTGCTATTCCGGCCGCTGGCCGCACATCCATTTCGAGGTGTATCCGAGCCTCGACAAGGCGACCGACCAGGCGAACAAGATCGCGACGTCCCAGATCGCGCTGCCAAAGGACGTCTGCGACACCGTCTACGGGACGACCGGCTACGAGCAGAGCGTGAGCAACCTGTCGCGGCTCAGCCTCCAGACAGACAACGTCTTCGGTGATGACGGTGGAGCACGCGAGCTCGGGACGATGACCGGCAGCACCAGTCAGGGCTACGTCGTCGAGCTGGCGGTGCCGGTCTCGACCGCGTAGCGCTTCGCCGGGACTGGATCAGTCGACCAGGCCGGCCGAGTGGATGTCGAACGCGCCCAGGCCGTCGAACGATAGAACGAGCATCGCCCCAGTCTCGAGATCGATGAGGTTGACCTCGTCGTAGCCCATCCAGGGCTCGTCGTCCGACGGGTATGTCGCGAGGCCGATGAGCACGTGGCCGGCGCGGGCCTCGAGCAGGCGGCCACGGGAACGGGTGCCCTTCGGGCCCATGAAGGCCCACGACGCATCGGCGATCTTCGCGGGTCGGACGCCGGGTCTGGGATCGCGAATGATCAGGAGCACGGGGTCGCGCTGGTTGTTCGAGGGCGGCTTTGAGTCGGTCGGCGTCTCGAGCACGAGGATGGATCCGGTCTCGCTCCAGCGCGGCTCGATGATCGCCCGCTCCGACGTCACGGCCAGCTCGAGGTCCGTTCGCCGCTGACCACGGTACATGCCCCAGTTCGTCTCGGTCCCCGCCGCGCCACCGGCGTCGAGGACGCGGCCTGTGACCGGGTCGACGAGCGGGGCGTCGGTCGTCGTGTTCGAGGCCGCGATCGGCGGATAGGCCTGCAGACGCGAGACGTCGCCCGAGCCGACATCGACGGCGATCGGCTGCTCCCAGGGGGCCGCCTCGCCGCTGCTCTCATACCCGAGGAGGCTCTGCGCGTCGGCGCTGAAGCCGAGCAGCTTATATGCCGAGCCGGACGGCAGGCGGTACTGGTGGGCCGATGCGTCCAAGCCGCCCATCTTGACGACGAGCCACGGCTCCGGAACGAACGCGATCGCAAGCTGGGCGCCATCGGCCGACCAGGCCAGAGCGGGGATGCCGTTGCTCGACTCGTTGGACCAGACCACCTGGCCCTTTATCGTCGTGACACGCAGCCGCGTCCGGGCGTTGGGGTCGGTCTCTGCGATGGCCATGTACCGACCACGCGGACTGGCGAGGACCTGCCGATAGATGACGGAGCCTGCCGCACGGTCGGGATCCGGCCAGGTGTCGATCGAGAGGAGCGTATCGGTGCGAACACTGCCGATCTGCGCGATCGAGACCGTAATGTGCTTCGGGTCTGACAGGCTCCAGAGGTAGGCCTTCGAGGTCGACGGCCGGGGTTTCTGGCTCGGCGCGACGCTGGGCGCGCTGCTGGCTGTGGGCACGGAGGCGCTTGCGACAGGCCCGGGTTCCGACGCTGTGGGACTCGGCGAAGCCAGCGCGACCGGCGGAAACGAGCTCGGTGTCGGCGGGCTGTTGAGCCGCGCGCCGATGAACGATGCGGTCGCGAGGCCCGCGCCCAACAGGAGCACGGCGGCGAAGGCCAGGAGCGGGCGTTGCGTCCCATAGCCGCCAGACCGCGCGCTTCGGCGTCGACGGACGCTGCCATCGACTGCCACAGCGGAGACATCGCCGAAGGGAGCAGGCGCCGACGACACCGTCCCGCCGACCTCTCGTGTCGCGCGCGCGTGCGACCGGATCGCGCCAAGGCTGCCAACGAGGGCGCGCAGTTCCGCGAGCTCCTTGTCGAAACGCCGGGAGCCGGACCGGCTACGGATTCGGGCTTCGGCCTCGGTCATCGACAACCGCCCGGCGGCGACATCCTCCGCGAGGTCGAGGAGGTCGAAGCTCTCGAAGTCGGTCATCGGTCCGTCTCCTCGCCGAGGGCGACGGCGAGTCGCCGGAGGCCACGATGGACGAGCGTCCGCGCCGTCGACGACGGGATGCCCATCGCCTCGGCCACGGCGTCGTAGGGCAGCTCCTCGTAGTAGCGCAGGTAGATCGCCGCCCGCTGACGGCCCGGCAGCCGCCGCAACGCATCGTCGGTGGCCCGCAGTCGCTCGTCGTGGACCACCCGCTCCGGCAGGCCGGGCGCGTCATCTGCGCGGTCGAAGAGCTCGGGAATGAGCGGGAAACGGCGGCGGCGGTAGTGGTCGACGACCACGTTGTGGCTGACACGGAATATCCATGCGGGCCGGGCGCCCGGCTCGACCGGCGCCGGGCCGCTCACCACACGCCGGAACACCTCGCCGACCAGATCATCCACGTCCGACGGGTCGCCCACCCGGAAGCTGATGTAACCGCGGACGCGGGCCGCCCAGGCGTCGAAGAGGTCCGCCGCCTCGCTCGCTGCCGGGCGGACCCCGTGCAGGTGCCGAACGCCCGCCGCTGACACGACAGCAGGCTCACCGGCAGCGTCGGGCACCGGCTCGATGCTCGGCGGCTCGATACCCGGCGGCGGCTCTCGTTGCGGCAGCGGCAGTGCGTAGACCCTCGACATCCAACGTCCTCGATCAGCGCTTGATCCGAGGGACGAAGGTGGGCGGATTGTGTTGCACGATTCTTGGCTCTGTTTACGGGGTCGTGAGCATGAACTGCGTAGGGTGGTGCCTGGGTACACCCCGAAAGGAGGCGCCCCATGCCAGCCAGGACCGAAAAGCAGCGCAAGTTCATGGGTGCCGAGCTCGCTCGCAAGCGGGAGGGCAAGAAGACCCGCACCGACATGAGCGAGAAGGAGCTCGAGAAGATGGCCAGCAAGAAGAAGAAGAGCTAGCCCTCTTTCGCTCGAATCTCACCCAGGAGCCCGGTCGAACGCCGGGCTTCGTGGCGTGTGGCGTACAGTCGCCTCATGAGCGACGCCGCGCGAACTGTCCAGCGAACCTACCTGGTCCTGACCCTCCTCACGACCCTCGCCGCCTCATTCATTTGGGGCGTCAACACGCTCTTCCTCCTCGACGCCGGTCTGTCGAACACCGAGGCCTTCACCGCGAACGCGTTCTTTACCGTTGGTCAGGTGCTCTTCGAAGTCCCGACAGGGGTGGTCGCCGACACGCGCGGCCGCCGAGCGTCGTTCATGCTCGGCGCCGCGACCCTCCTCGCCTCGACACTCCTCTACCTATTCATGTGGCAGACGCACGCGTCCATCGCCGGCTGGGCGATCGCCTCGATCCTGCTCGGTCTCGGGTTCACATTCTTCTCGGGTGCCACCGAGGCGTGGCTCGTCGACGCGCTGCGGGCCACGAACTACCAGGGCAGCCTCGAGACGGTCTTCGGCCGGGCCCAGACCGTCGGCGGCGCCGCAATGCTCGCGGGCTCGGTCGGTGGCGGGTTCATCGCGCAGGCCACGAATCTCGGCGTGCCGTACGTGATCCGTGCGGCGATGCTCGGCGTCACCCTCCTCGTGGCATTCCTGTTCATGCGCGACATCGGCTTCACGCCGGAGCGCGGCGCAAGCCCGGTCAAGGCCGTCCGAACCGTCCTCCGGGGGGCGATCGACGGCGGACTTCGCAACCGGCCCGTTCGATGGCTGATGCTGGCCGGACCATTCACAGGCGGCGTAGGCTTCTTCGCGTTCTACGCCTTCCAGCCGTACCTGTTGGAGCTCTACGGGGACCGGAACGCGTACGGCATCGCCGGCCTCGCCGCGGCGATCGTGGCCGCGGCGCAGATCCTCGGTGGGATGCTCGTCGGCCGGGTCAGGCGGCTCTTCCGGCGCCGGACCGACGCCCTGATCCTGGGCAGCATTCTGACGGTCGTCCTGCTGGGCTTGGTGGGACTCACGAGCAGCTTCGTCCTCGCCCTCGTCCTGCTCACAATCTGGTGCCTCGCGTTCGCGATGGAGGCGCCCCTGCGGCAGGCATTCGTCAATGGCCTGATCCCGACGGAGCAGCGAGCGACCGTCCTGTCTTTCGACAACCTGATGTCGTCGTCGGGCGGCGTCGTGGCGCAGCCGGCGCTCGGCCGGGTCGCCGACCTCTACGGCTATCCGGCGTCCTACGTGGTGTCGGGTGCGATTTCGATTCTTGCGGTGCCCTTCGCCTTCCTGGCGCGGCGCGAGAATGCGCCGTCAGACCCGATCGTCGAGGGCGTCGAGCCGACGGCCCCGGCTGGCGCAGGGCCGGCGGCAAGTCCGGCGGAATCGATCAGCGGCGCGCGAGCCGAACCCTGAAGCCTAGGGTCCACGGACTGATCCCAGGGCTCGGCGCACGAATCTCTTGCACAGTGACCTTCGAGAGTGCAATCGTATGCATGCGGCGGTCCGGCCCTCTTTCTCGGACCGCTGGGAGGGTGGTCGTCCGTGCCGACACAACTGGCTCAGCTCGAACTATGGTTCGTCACCGGCAGCCAGCACCTGTACGGGCCGGAGGCAATCCGCCAGGTCGGCGAGAACGCGCGGCAGATCGCCGCGGCGCTTGACGCATCAGCCGACGTCCCCGTCCGCGTCGTTCCACAGCGCGTCGTCACGACGCCCGAGGAGATCGCAGGAGTCCTTCAGGAGGCAGACGCCGCTCCCGGCTGCATCGGTGTCGTCGCGTGGATGCATACGTTCAGCCCGGCCAAGATGTGGATCGCCGGGCTGACGAACCTCCGCAAGCCACTCGTCCATCTCCACACGCAGTTCAACCGCGATCTCCCCTGGTCCGAGATCGACATGGACTTCATGAACCTGAACCAGGCCGCCCACGGCGACCGCGAGTTCGCGTTCATGCAGACCCGGCTGCGGCGGGGTCGGAAGACGATCGTCGGGCACTGGCAGGACCCGGCCGTGGCATCGCGGCTCGGGTGGTGGGCGCGTGCCGCGGCTGGCTGGCACGAATCGCATCGCCTCCGGATCGCCCGCTTCGGCGACAACATGCGCGAGGTGGCCGTCACCGAGGGCGACAAGGTCGAGGCCCAGGCACGGCTCGGGTTCGCGGTCAACGGGTTCGGCGTGTCAGAGCTCGTGGCTCGGGTGGATGAGGTCGAGGACGGGACTGTCGATCGCCTCGTCGAGGCCTACGAATCGGAGTACGACGTCGTCCCGGCACTGCGAACTGGCGCGGACCGCCACGACGAGCTTCGCTACGCGGCGCGGATCGAGGGCGCCCTTCGCTCGTTCATCGAGGAGGGCGGGTTCGGCGCGATCACCGACACGTTCGAGGATCTCGGCGGGCTCCGCCAGCTGCCGGGCATCGCCGCGCAGCGCCTCATGGCCGACGGCTACGGATTTGGCGCCGAGGGCGACTGGAAGGCGGCCGCGCTCGTTCGAATCCTCAAGACGATGGGCGACGGGCTGCCCGGCGGCACGTCGTTCATGGAGGACTACACGTACCACCTCGGCGACCCGATCCCGGAGGTCCTCGGTGCGCACATGCTCGAGGTCTGCCCGTCGATCGCGGCCGACAAGCCTTCGTGCGAGATCCATCCTCTCTCGATCGGCGGCCGATCCGATCCGGTGCGGCTGGTCTTTAATGCCGCCGCTGGTCCGGCGGTCGTCCTCGGGCTCGCCGATCTTGGCGACCGCTTCCGGCTGATCGCCAACGAGGTTGACCTCGTCGAGCCGGATGCGCCATTGCCACGGTTGCCGGTCGCGCGCGCCGTCTGGCGGCCGAAGCCGGATCTGCCGACGGCAGCGGAGGCATGGCTGACTGCCGGCGGTCCGCACCACACCGCCCTGACGACAAGCCTGCCGCTGGAGCCGATCATCGACTTCGCGGAGATCGCCGACCTGGAGCTGGCGACGATCGGCGCGGACACGGACGCGTACCGGTTCAAGCAGGAGCTTCGCTGGAACCAGGCGTACTACTTCCTAAACCGCGGACCGTAGACGGCGCCGGCGCGGGCCATCAGGCGCGGGCCGTCAGGCGCGGGCCATCAGGCACGGGCCGTCAGGCGCGGCCCGTCAGGCAGGCGGCGTGGTCGATTCGCGAACGATCAGCGTCGGCGTCACGAGGTCGACACGCGGTTCAGGTGCCGCCGAGCCGTCGCGGGCGAGGTCGATCGCGACCTTCAGGCCACGCGCCACGATCTCGCGGGTGGGCATCCGCAGCGTCGTGAGCGCGGGGATCGTGTGGCCGGCCAGCTGGATGTCGTCGAAGCCGACGACGGACAGGTCCTCGGGTACTCGTCGGCCGCGGGCGTGTGCGGCGTGCAGCACGCCGACGGCCAGGGTGTCGGTCGAGGTCATGATCGCGGTCGGCGGTTCCGGAAGCTCGACGAGAGCCGCGAGGGCGTCCTCGCCCCCGGTCGGGTTGTTGGAGACGTGCTGGATGTAGCCCTCTGGAATTGGGCCGACACGCTTGGTGACGAAGGTCTCGAAGGCCGCCTGACGCTCGCGGATGTCACCCAGCGGGCGGCCGCTGACGAACGCGATCCGGCGATGCCCGAGTCCAACGAGGTGTTCTAGGCCCGCCTCGATGCCGGCGGCGTTGTCGACATCGACCGTGGGCACCTCGAGGGGACTCGAGCCCTGCCACAGCGCTACGACCGGAACGAGCACGTTGCGGAGATCAGCCAGGAGCTGTGGCTGATCCTGCATGTCGCCGAGAAGGACGATCGCGTCGCAGTGGCGCGTCTCGAGGACGGTCGCCAGCTCCATGGCCTCGTCGGCGCTGCCGTGGGCATGGCCGAGCACGACGTTGTAGCCGCTGCCACGGGCTTCGGTCGAGAGGGCTTCGATCGCGCCGGCAAAGAACGGGTCCGTGATGTCCCGGACGATCGCGCCGATGAGCATGGTTGGGGCACCACGGAGTCCGCGCGCCAGCGGATTGGGCCGGTAGCCGAGCTGGCGGGCCGCGGCGTTGACCCGTTCGCGGGTCTCGATCGCGATCGGCACGCGCGTCGGCGTGTCGTTCAGGACGCGGGAAACGGTGCTCTGCGAGGTGCCAGCGAGGAGCGCGATGTCGCGCATCGTGGGGACGGCGCGCGGGCCGCCGTCGGTGCGCGGATCGACCGCGCCCCGCTCGCCTTTGCCGGTTGCGCGACCACCCACAGCTTCAGCTTACCTGCTGATGCGCGCAAACGTTTGCCCTCGATGCATCAGGCGGTGCCTAGGCACCACGTGGCAAGCTGCGCTCGTGGTCGAGACTGCAGCCGACCGATACGCCGACCTGGTCGAGACGCTCGCGCGCTCGGAGGCCGATGTGGTCCACCCGAAAGCGGGATCGGCGACCAGCCGCGGCTTCGGTGCTGATGCTCTCAAGGTCGAGGGCAGGATCTTCGCAATGCTGACCCGCGAACGACTGGTCGTGAAGCTACCGCGGCGCCGGGTGGACGAGCTCGTCGCGGCGGGCCGTGGCGAACGGTTCGATCCGGGCCACGGAAGGCTGATGAAGGAGTGGCTGCACCTGTACGAAGGTGACGCGACCGACTGGGAGACACTCGGCCGAGAGGCACTGGCGTTCGGTAGACGCGGCAAAGGCTGACGGCGCGCCGCCGAGGCCGCTTATCCTCGCCTCGGCGTGAGGCAGTGGGTCTCCCGTCGCCCAACCGAGGTTCGCCGTGCCCCAGTTCGACCTTCCCCTCGCCGAGCTGCGAGCCTACAACCCGGAGCGTGCCGCCCCGGACGATCTCGATGCCTTCTGGTCGCGGACGCTGGCCGACGCCAGGGCCCATCCACTGTCGGCGACGTTCACGCCCGTCGACGGCCTCCTCACCGTCATCGACAGCTTCGATGTTACGTACGCGGGCTACGGCGGCCAGCCGATCAGGGCCTGGCTCCACCTCCCCGCCGGAGCCCAGGGACCGCTGCCGGCGGTTGTCGAATACCTCGGTTACGGGGGCGGGCGGGGCCTCCCCCACGAGAAGATCCTGTGGGCGGCGGCAGGCTACGCCTATCTCGTGATGGATACCCGTGGCCAGGGCTCGACGTGGGCCGTCGGCGACACGTCGGACCCGGATACCGGCGCGCCCGCCCATCCCGGTTTCATGACTCGCGGCATCCTCGATCCGGAGACCTATTACTACCGGCGCGTGTTCACCGATGCGGTCCGGGCGATCGAGGCGGTCCGCTCGCATCCGGCGGTTGACGCGTCACGGGTTGCCGTCACCGGCACGAGCCAGGGCGGCGGCATTTCGATCGCGGTCGCGGGCCTCGTGCCGGACATCGAGGCGGCGATGCCGAACGTGCCGTTCCTGTGCGACTTCCCGCGTGCGACGACGCTGATCGACACCGACCCGTACGACGAGATTCGCCGCTACCTGAAGGCCCATCGTGACCACGTCGAGGCGGTCTATCGAACGCTGTCGTATTTCGATGGGGCGATCCTCGGCCAGCGGGCAAAGGCGCCGGCGCTGTTTGGGGTGGGCCTCATGGACGAGATCTGCCCGCCGTCGACCGTTTTCGCCGCGTACAACAGTTACGCAGGGCCGAAGGAGATCGTCGAGTATCCGTTCAACGACCACGAGGGTGGCCAGGGCTTCCACGACGTGGCGTCGATGCGCTGGCTGGCGAAGACGCTCGCTTCGAGCTGAAGCCTGCGCGGAGCGTCTGAGCGCCCGGGTCGCGAAGCCTTGCACCCGATGGAAACGAAGGCGGTGGCGTTACGCCCCTCGTACGTAACCGGGCCCACGAGCTGCCCACCTCACGACCGCGGCGCCTATTTTCCATGCTACGCAAAAGATTGACCCCAACCGCCGCAATCCACGACGGATTTGCGTGGGGTGGCAGAAACCGGGCCGTTCGTCGTCCGATAGCGCGGAAGGAAGCGGGTTACGTACGCCCCACGCAACGAACACCGCGTTCTTTCGCTGGGCGCAAAGGACATCCCGCTGGCGCTCGGGGCCTGGCCGCAACGCCGTATGCGGCCATTGGCATCACGAGCAGACGGTCTCGCGCGAGAGGCCACCGAGGCATCGCCGCCCGCAGATGTCCGGCAGATGCCCCGCTACCCTGTATCCGTGCCCCGATCCCTTGACGACCTCGGCGCCGACTGGTGGCGCGAGGGAGTCCTCTACCAGATCTACCCGCGAAGCTTCCAGGACAGCAACGGCGACGGTGTCGGGGATCTGCGCGGCATCATCAACCGGCTCGACCACCTCAACGGCTGCGACGACTCCCTCGGCATCGACGGCATCTGGATCTCGCCCTTCTACCCGTCGCCGATGGCCGACTTCGGTTACGACGTCGCCGACTATGTCGCCGTCGACCCGGTCTTCGGCAACCTCGCCGACTTCGACGATCTGGTCGCCGCCGCTCATGATCGAGGCATCCGCGTCATCGTCGACCTCGTGCCGAACCACACGTCGGACCGGCACCCATGGTTCCTCGAATCTCGTGCCAAGCGCACGAACCCGAAGCGCGACTGGTACGTCTGGGCCGACCCCAAGCCTGACGGCTCCCCGCCCAACAACTGGCGATCCTCGTTCGTCCGGCGCCAGGTGTCGGCCTGGACGTTCGACGAGCCGACCGGCCAGTACTACCTCCACTCGTTCCTGCCCGAACAGCCGGACCTGAACTGGTGGAACGAGGACGTCCGCCGGGCCTTCGACGACATCCTGCGCTTCTGGCTCGATCGAGGCGTCGACGGCTTCCGGATCGATGTCGCCCATCGCCTGGCGCGCGACCCGGAGTTGCGTGACAACCCCGATTTCGGCCTCGCGCCGGGCGAGCCGCTGCGGTCCTGGACGGACGAGCAAGCGCCACGGGACGAGGACTGGCCCGAGATCCACGCGATCCTGCGCCGCTTCCGCGGGATCCTCGACGAGTACGAGGCTCGGATGGCGATCGGCGAGGTCTGGATCCTCGACCCGCGACGGATGGTCGGCTACTACGGTCAGAACGACGACGAGCTGAATCTGGCCTTCAACTTCGCGTTCCTGCGAGCGCCGTGGTCGGCCGAGGCGTTCCGCGCCGAGACGGAGTTGTTCGAGAGCCTCCTGCCCGACAGCGCCTGGCCTGACTACACGCTGTCGAATCACGACAACCCGCGACACGTGAGTCGCTACGCGCCCGAAGGCGATTTGGAGCGAGGCCGACGACGAGCCCGGCTGGCGGCCCTCATGCTCCTCACCCTCCGCGGGACGCCTTTCCTGTACCAGGGCGAGGAGATCGGCATGGCCGACGGTCCTGTCCCGCCCGATCGTGTCGTCGACGTGGCCGGTCGCGACCCTGCGCGCACGCCCATGCAATGGGACGCCTCACCCAGGGGCGGCTTCACGACCGGTGACCCGTGGCTGCCGATCAACCGGGAGACCGCAACCGTGAACGTCGCAGCCCAGCGCGGCGACCGAACCTCGATGTTCGAGCTCTATCGCTCCCTCATACGCATTCGAAAGGCATCGCCGGCCCTACGGCGAGGCTCGTTCCGATCGCTCGCTGATAGCCCGCCACACGTCTTCGCCTACACGAGGGCGATCGACAGCGAGTGCTGGTTGATCGCGCTGAACTTTGCGGACAATCCGCGCAGGGTCTCAATTGCTGAGCTCGGTCGCGATCGGCTCCAGGTCGGCCTCTCCACGGACCCCGCTCGATCGCCAGGCGATGTTCTCGACGGCGATGCCATTGACCTGGGTCCGAACGAGGGCCTGCTCATCAGCGTGGCTGGATCGTCGCCGCCGTCGTGAGGCTCTCGAGGATGGGGAGACGTCAGGATCGTGGTCACCGCACACCGGCGGTACCTGGCCCACGACGGGAACGGACATGACCGGGGCCGAACGGCGATCATGGCCGCGATGACCCGGCGCCGCGACATTCGTCCGCTCATTGCGGTCCTCGCGTTCGCGGCGTCGGCCTGCATGAACGGCCCAAGCCCAACGCCGTCGGCGCCACCAGCGACCCCGCCGCCCACGCCGATCGCTGGCCGCATTCCGATCGAGGCCTCGGGTGAGATAGCCGTCTTCGGGATGGCGTACGCCAAGGGCAGTCTCGTCGACCGGAGCCGCGTCGACGAGTTCCGGACCGAGTACCCGCAGGTCGACGCCCATTTCAGTGAGAGCGCCTTCGACCCCGACGACTTCCTTGCCGCGCTGCTTGGCAGCGACCGACCGGACGTCGTCCGGATCCCGCGCGACCGTCTCGGGTCGTATGTGGCGCGCGGCATCCTCGAGCCTCTCGATGACTGCCTTGGCCGGGTCCACGTGCCGACGACCGACTTCCAGGCTGCAGCCGTTCGGCAGGTCACGGTGGGCGGCAAGGTCTACGCCCTGCCCGAGTACTACTGGGTCTCGGCCTGGTTGCTCGACAACGACCTCTTCGCCAAGGCCGGCGTGAAAGCTTCGTCGTGGAGCGGCACGAACTGGGACGTCATCCGCAACACGGCCCAGGCTCTGCGGCAGCGAACGAAGGCCCGCGTCGGCATCGACCCGCGCGTCTGGGACGATGGCGGCAGCTTTCCCCTGTGGGTCGCTGCCGCGGGCGGCCAGATGCTGAGCGCCGATGGCAGGAAGTCGCAACTCGACACGCCAGCCGTCGCGCGGGCACTCACGTTCGTCAAATCGCTGACCGATGTCGAGGGTGGGCCGCAGGGCATTGCCGCGGCTCTCGGGAAGAGCGGCACGAGCGGCAACATGTTCTCCGCCGACGTCGAGGGCGCGTTTCCGGTATCCCAGTCATACCTCGCGACGCTCGCGTCACAGGCTCCGAAGACGAGGTTCACCGCCCGGCCTTTCACTGGCCGGGATGGCAAGAAGGTCACCTACGAGGACGGCGACGCGCTGGCCGTCCTTGCCAACTCGGACAACAAGGACGCCGCCTGCGCGTTCGTGACGACGATCACCGCGAAGGAGGCCTGGATCGCCGGCGCGAGGGCGGCGCTCGCCAGGGCACGGGCGAAGAAGCGGCCATTCACCGGCATCGGCACTGGCAATGTCGCCGCGGACGACCAGATCTTCAGATCGCTGATCGACGTCCGTCGCCGGGTGACGTTCCGCCGGGCGATCAACGTCTACCGCGCATCGTTTGACGCTGCCGTCGGCATGCCGCCGAGCCCGTCAGCGGAGGAGTTCCGGCAGGCGTGGGTCGATGCGGTCGACAAGGTCCTCGCCGGCGACGCTGATGTGGCGTCGGCGCTGCGCCAGGCCGACACCGAGGCACAGATCGCGATCGACAGCGCGGCCCCGTGATCGCGGGACGAATCGCGATCCCATTGCGAGGCGGCGTCCTCGGCCCGTGCCGCGTTCGACCCCCAGCGGCGGTACGCTCGGCCGGATGACTGAGCCGGCTGGCGGCGTGCCCGCGCCGATCGCGCCGCCGGATCCCCACGACCTCGTCCTTGGCCTCGACGTCGGTGGCACGAAGCTCGCCGCTGGTGTCGTCCGTGGCGACGGCCGCCTCCTGTCCCTGCGCATCGGGCCGAGCCGGGTCGAGGACGGGCCAGCGGTCATGATCGCCCGCCACCTCGAGCTCGGACGGGAGGCCGTCGAGGAGTCCGGCCTCCCATGGGCGAGTATCCGAGCGGTCGGCATCGCCTGCGGCGGACCGCTCGATCCGTTCGAAGGGGTCATCCAGGGGCCGCCGAACCTGCCCGGCTGGGACAACGTCCCGCTCGTCGCCACCGTGTCCGCGGCGCTGGACAGGCGGGCGGTCGTCGACAACGACGCGACGGCAGGCGCGCTGGCCGAATACTGGTTCGGTGTCGGTCGCTCGCGCCCAACACGGCACCTCGTCTACCTCACGATCTCGACCGGCGTGGGCGGCGGCCTCATCCTCGACGGCCGGGTCTTCCGCGGCGCGGCCGGCAATGCCGGCGAGCTCGGGCACCTCACGGTGCAGTACCAGGGCCGGCTGTGCGGTTGCGGTCGCCGTGGCTGCCTGGAGGCTTATGCGTCGGGAACGAACATCGCGCGCCGTGCGCGCGAGGCTCTGGCCGGCGGCGCGGAATCCACGCTTGCCGGGTTGAGTGAGGTGACGGCTCGCGACGTTGCCGAGGCGGCCGCCGCGGGCGACCCGCTCGCTGCGAAGGGCTGGGAGGAAACGACCGCGATCCTGGGCTCGGCCGTGGCGAACATCCTCGACGTCTTTAACCCCGACGTCGTCGTCATGGGCGGCGGCGTCACGCGAGCCGGCAACCAGCTCCTCGGCCCCGTGCGCGAGACCGCCTTCGCGCTGGCGATGCCGCCTGCCGTCCGCTCGGCCGAGGTGGTCCTCGCGAAGCTCGGCGAGGGTCTCGGTGTCATCAGCGCAGCGGCGATCGCGTTCGAGCGCCTGCCCGTCAGCAAATTGCCGGAAGCTGACCGGCCCGAGACTCCAGTCACGAGCGTGCACGGCTGACCGCACGTGGCATAGTCGCAGCCGTGGGCAGGCTGCAGTTTCCCGACGGTTTCACCTGGGGTGTCGCGACCTCCGCGTACCAGATCGAGGGCGCCGTCGGCGAGGACGGTCGTGGTGAATCGATCTGGGATCGCTTCAGCCACACGCCGGGCAGGATCCGGGATGGCGAGAGCGGCGACGTCGCCGTCGATCACTACCACCGCTGGCGCGAGGACATCGGGATCATGAGCGAGCTTGGCGCGAATGCCTATCGCTTCTCGATCGCCTGGCCGCGGCTGTTCCCCGAGGGTGGCGGGCGTCTCAATCCGGCGGGTCTGGCCTTCTACGATCGCCTCGTCGACGCGCTCCTCGAGAAGGACATCCGGCCGTTTCCGACGCTCTATCACTGGGATTTGCCGCAGGCCCTCGAGGATCGCGGCGGGTGGCGGAACCGCTCGACCGCGGACTGGTTCACTGACTACGCGCGGACGGCCTTCGAGCGGCTCGGCGATCGAATCACGACCTGGTTCACGATCAACGAGCCGTGGATCGTGGGTGATCATGGCCACTTCGAGGGCAAGCACGCGCCCGGGATGCGCGACCTGCGGGCGTCACTGATCGTCGACCACCACGTTCTGCTTGCCCATGGAAAGGCCGTGCGGGCCTACCGCGAGAGCGGCCAGGACGGGCGGATCGGCATCGTGCTGAACCTCATGCCGACCTATCCGGCGACGGACGCGGACGAGGATCGCGAAGCGGCGACCCGCTCTGACGGGTTCACGAACCGCTGGTTCCTCGATCCCCTGTTCCGGGGCCGCTATCCGGCCGACATGATCGAGCTCCTGGAAGGCCTCGTCGGCGAGCTCGACTTCATCGAGTCGGGCGACCTCGACCTGATCGGCTCGCCGACCGACCTCCTCGGGGTCAACTACTACAACTGGCGGGTCATCGGCGCGGGGCAGGATCGCGAGCTGCCGTTCGTCGAGGTGCCGTCCGGGCCCGAGGTGGCGAGATCTGACGGCGGCTGGGAGATCGTGCCGGAGCGCCTGACGGACCTGCTGGTCCGCATTCGGGACGACTACGGCGACATCCCGCTGGCGGTCACCGAGAACGGCGTGATCTACAACGACGAGCCCGGGGCGGACGGCCGCGTCCGCGACACGCGACGCATCGGTTTCATCCGCGACCATCTTCGCGCGGCCCACCGGGCGATCGAGGCAGGCGTGAAGCTGGAGGGCTACTTCCACTGGTCGCTGCTCGACAACTTCGAGTGGGCCGAGGGCTATTGGCCGCGCTTCGGTCTCGTCCACGTCGATTACCGGACGCTGAAGCGGACGATCAAGGACAGTGGCCGCTACTACGCCTCGGTCATCGAGGCGAACGGCTTCGATCCCGAGGACGAATCGATCCTCGAGGCCGTCGCCGGCTGATGACCGGTTGGGGCCCAGTCTCGGGGATGACCGGCGGCCCGGCTTCGATGCGCGCCCGAATCGCGTCGATCTGCGCCGCGCCCCAATCGGCCTCGATCCACCAGGTGGCACCCGCGGCGGCGAGCTCGGCGAGGTGCGCGAGTGACCCTGGATCGTCGGTACTCGTTTGACCCTGGGCGACGACATCCCACTTCCCATCCGGGCCATCGCTGGTTCGCGACGTGCGCGCCTGCGAGACGATCGCGCGGATCGCGTCCGGCTCATCGGTCTGCAACAGGATTCCGTCCCAGCGGTAGGTGCGGCCGAGCGATCGCTCGTGGGGCCACGCCCCGACGACCCAGATGGGAATCCGCGGCCGCTGGACAGGCGTCGGCCGGAACGTCATCGGTCCGAACCGGTAGTGCCGCCCGTCGAACGAGAATGGCTCGCCGCTCCATAGGCCGTCGAGGATGGCGAGGCTTTCGTCGAGCCGTTCCGCGCGCTCGCGTGCGTCCGTCGCCTCGCCGACGTTGGCGAACGCCTGATCGTCGAGCGCGCCCAGGCCGACCGGCAGGATCAGCCGGCCGCCGCTCAGCCGGTCGAGGGTCATCGCCTCGCGGGCGAGCTTCCATGGCCGCCTTCTGGAGGGCGGAGTGACGATCGCCCCGAACCGCAGCCGGCTCGTCTGCATCGCCATGGCGGCCATGACGACCCACGGGTCGTACGTCTCCATGTCGCCGATCGCGACACCATCCCAGTAGAACGCGCCATCCCAGCCGGCGGCCTCCGCGGCAGCCGCGAGCTCCGCGACAGTCTGTGGATCGCCGATCGTGAGCTGGAACCCGAACTTCACGACACCTCCGAATCGCCGCCAGAATGGTCCCCCAACACAGGGCGACATGTCGTGACGACCAGGGGAGGGCCGTGAGCGCAGCCAGACAGCCGGCATTGCCCGCCGACCTGGCCCAGCCCGAAGGTGAGGCCGCGAGCGCGGCGCTCGCGCTGGCCGAGCAGGCGTCGCCGCCGTTCCTCGTCAACCATGTCCAGCGGACCTATCGCCTGGCCGTCCTGTTTGGGGACGTGGATGGCATCGAATTCGACCGCGAGTTCCTGTACGTCGGCGCGATTCTCCACGACCTCGGATTGACGGAGCGGTTTGATGGGCCGCGCTGCTTCGAGAACGAGAGCGCGGCCGCGGCGGCAACGTTCGCTCGCGAGCAGGGTTGGGACGCGCTCCGAGCAGAACGTCTGGCCGAAGCCATCCGGCTGCACATGCACCCCCGCGTCGTGCCCGAAGACGACGCCGTGGGCTACCTGCTCAGCGAGGCGACGAGCTGCGACGTACGCGGCCATCGCCTCGACGAATTGCGGTCAGACACTGTCGCGGCCCTCACGGCGATCTACCCGCGGCTCGGATTCAAGGACGCCTTCGTCGAGCTCTTCGAGCGGCAGGCGGTCGCCAAGCCGGGCTGTCTCGCCGATCTCTACCTCAAGGGCGGCTGGGGCGATCGCGTGCGATCGGCCCCGTTTCCGGAGTAGGCGTGGCGACCTTCGGCGTCATCGTCGAGAAGGGCTCGAAGCGAACCTTCGTCGTGGCCGTGGACTGGCCAGGCCTGGCCCGCGGCGCGAAAACCGAAGAGTTGGCCATCGAGGCGTTCCTCGTGTACGGGCCGCGCTACGAGAAGGTCGTTCGATCCATCGGTGGCTTCCATGCTCCCGGCAGCACGGCCGAGCTCCGCGTTGCCGAGCGCCTGCCGGGCGATTCGGGAACCGACTTCGGCATCCCTTCGCTGGCTGCCCATGCGGATGACCGCCGCATCGATGCGACCGAGCTGAGCCGCCAGCTCGGGATCCTGCGTGCCTGTCGGCGGGCCTTCGACTCGGCGGCCAGGTCCGCGGTCGGCATCACGCTGAGCACCGGACCGCGCGGTGGCGGGCGAGACCTCGACAAGATGGTCCGCCACGTCGTCGAGGCCGATCAGGCCTACCTCCAGCAGCTCGGGACGAAACCACCGAAATGGACCACCGAGCCCGCCGAGGACTATGGCCGCCAGATTCGGACGCTCCAGGACCAGGCCTTCCGGGCCCGGGTCGCCGGCGAGCTGCCGCCCAACCCGAACGCCGTGAAGAAGCTGTGGTCGCCCCGCTACTTCATCAGGCGCGCGGCGTGGCACCTGTTGGACCACGCCTGGGAGCTCGAGGATCGCTCCGAAGGCTGAGCGAGCGGGCTCACCAGGGGAGCATCTGACGAAGGGCGAAGACGATGTTTGCCGGCCGTTCGGCAAGACGCCGCAGATACCAGCCGTACCACGCTTCGCCGTACGAGATGAGGGCCCGGACCGTGTAACCCTCGCGGACGAGGCGTCGCTGCTCGCCGCTCCTGATGCCGTACAGCATCTGGACCTCGAAGGAGGTCCGCTGCAGGCCAAGCGCGGCGGCGTGCGAGGCGGCCTGCTCGATCAGCCGCAGGTCGTGCGTCCCGAGCCCGATCCGCACGGCGCCGGACTCCTTCTGCGCCTCGAGCATCTCGACGGTCAACGCGAGGTAGGCGGCGTCCACGTCGTGCCGCTCCTGGAATGCCACGTCGTCGGGCTCGGCGTAGGCGCCTTTGACCAGACGGATGCTCGGACCGAGCGGCAGGAGGCGCTGGAGGTCTGCCGGGGTTCGGCGCAGGTACGACTGGAGGCACAGTCCGCTGTTCCGATGCGTCGCCAGGAGACGCGCGTAGAAGTCGACGGTCGGGCCGGCGTAGGCGCTCGATTCCATGTCGATCCAGACGGTCTGGCCGGCATCGCCGGCCTTCGTGCACAGCCGCTCCATGTGAGCGAATGTCCGCTCGACATCAATATCGAAGCCGAGGTGGGTGAGCTTGACGGAGACCTCGCCGTCCAGGCCGCGCTGGCGGATGCTCTCGACGAAGGCGAGATAGTGCTCGGCTTCCGCGTCGGCTTCCTCGATTCGCGTCACGTTCTCGCCGAGATGCGTGAAGAGGGTGCCAATCCCATCGGACCGGTAGCGCTCCGCCGCGAGCAGAGCCGACTCGGTGTCCTCGCCGGGCATGAAGCGGCGGACGGCCCGGCGCGCGAACCACAGCCGGGGCAGGTGATCGCGGAGCCAGCGATTGCCGGCCATCCAGAGCAGCAGCCGTCGCATCGGGCCCTAGGCCACCAATCGTCCGGCTTGGTAGACCTGCTCGATCCGGTCCGGCAGGCCGCGCATGTCGTACGGATCGCCGGAGATGACGGCCAGGTCGGCGACCTTGCCCGGCTCGAGGGTGCCGACTTCGTCGAGGACACCCATGAGCTCGGCCGCGCTGCGGGTCGACGCAACGAGCACGTCGCGCGGCGGCATCCCGGCCGCGGCCATGAGCTCCAGCTCGCGGAGGTTCTGGCCGTGGGGCGTCACGCCGCTGTCGGTGCCCATCGCGATCCGCACGCCCGCCTCGACGGCCTTCCGGAAGGATTCGCGGTGGACGTCGATGACGAGCCGGGCCTTCTCGAGGGATGCCTCTGGGATCTGGGCGCCGGCCGCGGCCGCATCGAGGACGCCCTGCGGCGCGACGAGCGTCGGGACCAGCCAGGCGCCGCGTTCGAGCATCAAGGAGATGGCCTCGTCGTCGAGGTAGATCCCGTGCTCGATCGAGCGGATCCCGGCCCGGACCGCGTTCTTGATCCCGTCGGTCGCCTGGGCGTGGGCCATGACCCAGATGCCCGCAGCAGTCGCCTCCTCGACGAGGACGTCGAGCTCGGCGGGCCGGAAATGGGCGTGCCGAGGATCGTCGCGCGGCGAAAGAACACCGCCGGATGTGCCAACCTTGATGACGTCGGCGCCCATCCGGATCAGCTCGCGAACCTTGTGCCGCATCTCGTCCGGGCCATCAACCACGACCGGCGGCACGCCGGGGTGGGGCGGCAGGAGCGGGACGATCCCGCCGAACGGCATCCATTCGTCGCCGTGGCCGCCGGTCTGGCTGAGCATCGCCAGCGAGATCTGAAGCCGCGGGCCGGGGATCAGCCCGTCGGCGATCGCGCGCTTGATGCCGAGATCCGCACCGCCGGCATCGCGGACGGTCGTGACACCGCCACGCAGGGTCGCCAGGAGGTTCGCGGCCGCCTCGTAGAACCGGTACGAGAACGGCAGGTTGAGGATCCGCCACTGGTCGACCGAGGTCAGGACGACATGGGTATGGCAGTCGAACAGGCCGGGCAGGATCGTCCGACCGGAAAGGTCGATCGCCTCGTCGCCATCGAGGCCGGGTCCGATATTGACGATGCGGCCGTCCTCGACGACGAGATCGGCCGGCGCGGGATCGGCGCCGCTGCCATCGAAGATGCGGGCGCCGCTCAACAACGTTCGGGGCATCGAGCGTGATCCTACTGCGCGCCGGAGCGTCGTCGCCGGGTGTCTGGCGTCACGTCTCGTCAGATTCGACGACGGCGCGAAACAGCACCGCGTCGCCGCGCTGAACGACGTGCGCCCAGCCGGCACGGGTCCGCCACGTCACGCGCTCGAGGTCCGCGTCGGGCTCGGCGGCCACGGCGTATTCGAGGCGGTAACGACGACGCGCTTCGGGCGGTGGCGCAGCGGCATCGCCAGGCGCCAGGACCGCTTCCCGGAGGCCCTCCTCCAGCCAATCGACGTAGACGGCGTTGTTCACGTGAGCGAGCGGATCGAGCTCCTGTGGTCGGACCCTGAACTGGCGGCTCACCGCGCTCGGTGGCGGCTCGCCGGTCACGACCCGGGCTAATGCGGCATCGATGACCGGGGCATGGAGGACGTGCGAGATCTCGTGGGGGATGCGCGCCGGCCGGCCCATCGCGTCGATGAGGAGCCAGTCGGTGTGAACCCAGGCCGCGAGCGTGCCGTCATCGAGCCGGATCTCGGACCGTCGCCGAGCCCAGACCTTCCGGTAGCCGAGGACCTCGGTCGAGACGTCGAGGCTCGTCCCCATCCGCGCCCCGGCGGCGACTGCGATCTCGGCCGCCCGAACGAGCCAGGTCAGGCGCCGCGCCCCGTACCAGGCGCGATCGAACCCGAGGGCCTCGGAGTGCTGCCACGCGACGTCCTGCGCGTAGCGGAGATAGCCGGAGGTGCGCAGTGCGCCGTGAGGACCTGCCTCGTCAAATCGAACGCGGTAGCTCGCGTGGAACACCTGATCGGTCACGTTGCGGGCTCCGGACGCACGCCGGCGAGGGCGTCGAGCGTCTCGATCGTGACAAGTCGGATTGCCCGGGCGTTGGCCAGCCGCGCGAGTCTGACCTGGCAGGAAAGTCGGGCATCGAAAATGACGAGGACCGTCGTCAGCCGGGCGCCCTCGTTGGCGGCGCCCTGTCGTGCCAGCTCGAGCTGGAGGATGACCTCGGGGTTGATCCCTCGAGCCCCCCACTTGCAGTCGTAGGCCTCCGCCCGTTCCGCGAGCTCGACGGTCACGTCGTAGGGGTGGATCTCGGCAGCGACGCCGTCGAAGAGGATCCGTCGCTCGCGATGGATGGTCGAGGCAGGCACGCGTCGTGCCAGCAGCTGCGCCGTGAGCTCCTCGACGATCGCGCCGCGAAACTGGCTGCGGACGTGTTCCCCGCGTCCGGCGACGTCCAGACCGACATCGAGAATGGCCTCCGATCGATCGCCGTCGGCCGCGCGGGCGTCAGGGGCGAAGAGTGATGGGAACATCGACCGCCACGCTCCTGCGTCGTCCGACTCGCCATTCATGGTCGCCCGGGCGAGGAGCCGTTGAGCGTGCGAAGCGCCGACGAGGACCTGTGCCGCGCGCTTGACGAGTGGATCGGCCTGGATGCCCGCGTAGACGACCGCCCGGGCGTCACGCGCCGCGTCCTGGAACCGCACCGTCAGGCCGCCGCGAGCGCGACGACGACCAGCTGAGGCAGCGTCGAAAGCCAGTCGATCGCCCGATGGGCGTCGCTGATGAGCGTGGCCTCGGCGGCCGCCGCGGCGATGGCCCCAACCTGCTCGTCGGTGACGGGATCGTCCGACGCGATGTTCTCGAGATTCAGCCGCCACGCCCGCGCGAGATCCACCACGTACTGCCAATCCTCCTCGACGGTCTCGCCCAGCGCCTCGAGCACCGCCAGCGCCTCGAGCGCGGGGACGATGGCATCCGACCTCGTGGCGGGCATGCGGACAGGTTACGGGCCCGCGGCATTCGGGGCTGGCAGGCTGCCGACCTGTTCGGCGCCGCCGCGGGTCAGGTCAGCGGATCAGACGGGGCCGTGCTGTGGCGTCTGGACGGCCCGACCGATTCGCCAGCCCCGCTGGCGGTCGCGCCGGGGTCGCTCGGTACCGGCAAGGAGCCGCTCGATGCGCCGCCGGATCTGCTCGAGCCGGCGCAGGCCGGCTTCGTCCCACGAAGTCGAATAAACCTGCGTCGCCTCGGACCGGACCAGGCCGGCTTCTCGGCGCTGGCCCAGGCCCTCGAGCT
>Ga0081539_10002699_pt1 | contig 24082 bp, 22 predicted proteins | sample TabmetS4T2R2_FD_71023 | JGI IMG/M metagenome (GOLD analysis project Ga0081539, IMG submission 71023) | Tabebuia heterophylla rhizosphere microbial communities from the University of Puerto Rico - S4T2R2 | ecosystem: Host-associated > Plants > Roots > Rhizosphere ...
GAGCCGGATCCATTTGCGCACCGCGCGCCGGGCAAGGATCTTGCGCGGCGGCCGTTCGGCCGTCGCTTGCGGGGCGGCGTCATTGGAGGTCGCAACCCCGACCGCTTGGACCGGCGGAAACGCTTCCGGCTTGGCGTCGCGTGCGGGCTCGGATGGCGCGACGTTGGCCGGCGCGACGTTGGCGGGCGCAGCCGGCGGCGGCGCGGATGGCGTTGCGATGACGGGCGCCGGAGGCGCCGGCGCGACGCGCTCGGCCGCGGCGGATTGCGGGGGCGGAGCGGATGTCGGGGCAGCGGCCGGCGTGACGGGCGGCGGCGCAGGCGCCAAGACAGCCGCCGGCGTTGCAGGCGCAGGCTGTTCGTCGGGCTTCGCGGCCAACTCCAGCACAACCGGCTCGGCGGTCGGGCGCAGCAAGAAGGTCGGGAGCGCGCCAGCGCCCGCAACCGCGACCGTCACGACGATGACGGCGCCGCTCCAGAAGCGTTTGTCCATTGGCTTGTCCCCCGAGCCTGCCCGAGTCGGTTGCACAACAGCCATTCCGCAACGGCGGGAATGGGGCCGGCTTGAGTCGCCGTTGCGACGCTTCTTTGTTCAAGAGGTGATCACCGGCTTTTGCGCGGACGACGCAGCGCGGCTGCCATGCGGGAGCCGGTTGATGCGCGGACGCGTCAGCTGACTATCTGCGCCGTAAGGCTCGGAGGGCGGGCCGCACACCTAAGAGGGTACATTCCTAACCCAAAGGAGATGTCGATGCGCACGACACTTGTCGCCGCGCTGCTCGCAACCGCGCTCGCCGCAACCTTCGCCGACAGCGCCAGCGCGCAGAGGTACAGCGATGACGTCATGACCCGCTGCATGCAGTCAGTCGGTCAGATGAAGTTCGAAGGCTGGCCGGCCGATCGCAATCGCGAGATGATGATGATGGCCTGTCAAAACAATGGCGGCGTCATACCGGGCGGCCAGCAGCAACAGCAGCCGGCCTCCCTGCCCCGTCAGCCGGCGCGCCAGCGCTCGGCGCCGGGAGGCTAGGATCAAGGCGAGCCGCGAACAACACCATCCTTGAAGAAGACGCGGTAGGGCGTCGTGCCGGTCGCCGAGCCGTCACGCGCCCGCCAGCGTCCATTGGTGCAGAGCGTGCCGCCTTGCGCCGGCACGGCGTCGAACTCGACCGAGTTGTAATAGACCTTGCCGTCGGGAAGCGTCGCGGTGAAGTCGGTGGTGCATTTGGCGCCGCTAATGACCGGATAATATTCGCCAATCATCACTCCCCCGCCGCCCGTGCTGGGGAAGGTCGGCGTGTGCAACCGCCAGGAGTTGAAGTTCTCCTCGCTCGCACCTGGTGCGGTACTGGGTGCCGCGCCTTGCGCAAGCGCTGCGCCGCACGTCAGTGCTGCTACAAAAATCCCGATATAGGCCGCTGCCGCCATTGGTTGCTCCCTGCAGGCTTCTCGACGGCAGCTACGTGCCTCGCCGCACGAAGGTTTCAGATCCATTTCGCTGCGTAAGCCCTGCTGGTGCAGGAATTATATGCCGCGCTTCCCATGCGGGATTTACCCAACCTCAACGGTCCGGGGCTAATGGTTACGGGATACTGCAGGGGTCAACATGAGTCTCTTCAATCTCGGCAAGCTGCGAATTGGCGCGAAGCTTGGCATCTCGGCCGGCGTGGGCGTCGTTCTCGTCGTCGGCATGATCGCCATCGGTCAGTTGCAAAACGCGAGCCGCGACGCCTCCGCGGCCGACATCAAATCGAGCTTCGAAATGCGCGGCGCAATCGCCACGTTCGAGCTCACGACACGGCGACTGCTGATCGCCAACCGCGATCTGCGCTTTGCGGCGGATCGCAAGGAGGCCGAGGAAGCCGCCGGGCGCATTCGCGCGATGACCGCCGAAGGACAGGCGCAGCTCGCGCGCCTCGCCGCGCTCGGCACCCATGCCGACATCAAGGAACCGATCAGCCGCATTGGCGAACTGTACAAGACCTATACGACGGCGCTCGCCGAGATCAGCACGTCGCAAACCAACGTGATGAAGCTGCGCGAGGAGCTCGACAAGCTTCACGCCGACTGGACCAAGGCCTTCGACGCTTCTGCGAAGCTCGCCGTCAAGGCACCGACGGTCGAGCGGTCGCTGCTGATCGCGGACGGCTCGTTCAAGGAGTCGCGCGCCTCGATGTGGTCCTATTTCGTGCGCGGCGGCGAGGAGCGGCTGCAGTTTGCGCGCAAGTCGATGGACGATGCCGCCTCGCAGCTTCCCGATGGCGTGCTGCTCGCTTCGGTGCGCGGCCTGTCCGAGCAGATCGACCAGCTGCTGATGACCGCCCCGCAATACAAGGAGGTCATGGAGAAGATCCTGCTCGCGACGACGCAGCAGAACAAGACCACCAATGACCGCATCAACCCGAGCCGCGACGGCATGGACAAGCTGTTCGGGAACCTCAACACCTGGGCGACGCAGCGCGTCACCGAGGCCGAGACTGCGGCAGCCACGAGCGAGGCGCGCGCCAATACGTTCGGGCTCAGCGTCGGCGCGATCGTGGTCGCGATGCTGATCGGGTCGGCGGTGTTCGGTGCGGTCTCGATCGCGCGGCCGGTGCGGCGGATCGGCGAGGTGCTGCTCGAGCTCGCCAATGGCAACAAGTCGGTCGATGTGCCCTATGCGGAGCGCGGCGACGAGGTCGGCGACAATGCGCGCGCCGCGAAGACCTTCAAGGAAAAGCTCATCCGCATGGAGGCGATGGAGGCCGAGCAGAAGGAGGCCGAGCGGCACGCCAGCGCACAGCGCAGAGCTGACATGCTCAAGCTCGCGGATCAGTTCCAGGGCGCGGTCGGCGGCATCGTCGACACGGTCTCGACCGCCGCGACGGAGCTGGAGGCTGCAGCCAGCACGCTGACCAGCACCGCCGAGGTCACGCAGGAGCTCGCCGGCGCGGTCGCGGCCGCCTCGGAGGAGGCCTCTACCAATGTGCAATCGGTTGCGACCGCGACCGAGGAGATGACCACCTCGATCCAGGAGATCGGCCGCCAGGTGCAGGAATCGGCGCGCATCGCCGGCGAAGCCGTGACGCAGGCGAAGGAAACCGACGGGCGCATCCTCGCCCTGTCGCAGGCGGCGGGTCGCATCGGCGATGTGGTCAAGTTGATCACGGCGATCGCGGAACAAACGAACCTGCTCGCGCTCAATGCCACGATCGAGGCGGCGCGCGCCGGCGATGCCGGCCGCGGCTTTGCGGTGGTGGCGAGCGAGGTCAAGGCGCTGGCCTCGCAGACCGCCAAGGCGACCGACGACATCGGCACGCAGATCGGCGCGATGCAGGCGGCGACCAACGAGTCGGTTACGGCCATCAAGGCGATCGGCACGACCATCTCGCGCATCTCCGAGATCGCCGCGACGATCGCGACCGCCGTGGAGCAGCAAAATGCCGCCACCGGCGAGATCGCCCGCAATGTCGGCCGCGCCGCCGCCGGCACCGCGCAGGTCGCCACGAAGATCACCGACGTGAATCGCGGCGCCGGCGAGACCGGCTCGGCCTCGGCGCAAGTGCTCTCCTCGGCGCAATCGCTCTCGCGCGACAGCAATCACCTCAAGACCGAGGTGGACCAGTTCCTCTCCGCGGTGCGTGCGGCGTAAACCCCTGCTAGCGCAAATTTGAAACCGCCCGCCGGCTCGCGCGTATCGCGTCCGGCGGGCGGTTTCGTTATCGTGCGGCGCGCGGGAGGTGTCGGATGATCGATCGCAGGGGCGTTCTTGTCGGTTTCGCCGGGCTCGCGACTCTGCCGACGCTTGCGGTCGCGCAGGGAGTGAGCCGCATGACCGCCTACGCGTTCGCCTTCGCGGGCCTGAAAGGCGGCGACATCAAGCTTGCCGATTTTGCCGGAAAGCCGATCCTCGTGGTGAACACCGCGTCACAATGCGGATACACGCCGCAATATGCCGGGCTGCAGGAGCTGTGGACGCGCTATCACGCGCGCGGATTGATGATCATCGGTGTCCCGTCGAATGATTTCGGCGGCCAGGAGCCTGGCGGCGCGACCGAGATCGAGCACACCGCGCATGGCGGCTATGGGGTCGCCTTCCCGCTTGCCGCGAAGGCGGAAGTGCGCGGCGCCAGCCAGCATCCGTTCTACAAATGGGCCGCGAGCGAAAAGCCGCTCGAGCTGCCGCGCTGGAACTTCCATAAATATCTGATCGGGCGCGACGGCCACATCGCGGCGAGCTTTGCCACGCAGGTCGAACCGACGGATCCGAAGGTCATCGCGGCGATCGAGAAGGAGCTAGGTCGCCAAGCCTGAGACATGGTATCTCTCGCGCATGACCGTCAGACCGCCGCATTCGTTCGCAGCAAAGATCTGGGCCAACAGCCCCGCCGCGGCTCTCGACTATGAGATCGCGCAGGAGAAGGCGTCCGCGCTCGGCCGGCTCGGCCGCCGACTCGAAGCGGCGCTCGCGAACCTACACGCATTCGACGAAGCGACGTCCACGAAAACAAGGCAAACGCGGCACAAGCGCCGCGCGCTCATCGATGAGGCCGGTCACGCCCTCTGGCTCTTCGTCGTGCAGCGCGAGGCGATCGGATTGCGCGACACGCGCGGTCTCTTGCGCGACTACCGCGTGCCGAGCGAAGTATTCAACCGGATGGGCGCGGCGCCGGGCACGCCGCAATGACACCGATCTTCATCTTCGGCACCGTGAAGCGAGGCTTTGCGCTGCACGACGCCGGCGTCGGGGATGCGCCTTGCCTTGGACCATACCAGACGATCAAGCCCTATCCGGTCATGATCGCCGGCCTCTGGTACACGCCGATGATGTTCGACGAGCCGGGCGTCGGGCATCAGGTGCTCGGCGAACTCTACGTGCTCGACAGTGACGCCCTGGCGCGGCTCGATGCGCTCGAGTCGATGGGCGTGCCGGGCAACTTCCGCCGGCCGGTGCAGATCACGCGGATCGGCACGCGCGCCGCCCCCGTCGCGGCCTTCGCCTACATGAAATCGCGCGCGCTCGCGATGCCGCTTCATTCCGGCTATCTCGCCGACTATCAGGATCGCCACTTCATCCCGCCGTGGGAGCGCGCAGAGCCTGCTTCGCCCAGCCAATCTTGAACCCATCGAACGCAGGGGCATGCATGACCAAGCCATTGAGCGATGAGGCGCGCGCGAAGCTCGCAACGGTGAGCACCGCGACGCTGACCACGCAGCTGTTCAAGCGCGGCCTGCGCAACACCTACGTGCAGGGCGCGCGCCCGCTCAATCCGAATGCGCCGCCGATGGTCGGGCCAGCCTATACGCTGCGATACATTCCCGCGCGCGAGGATCTGGACGTGCTCGAGGTGTTCGCGGATCGCTCGCATCCGCAGCGCAAGGCGGTCGAGGATATCCCGCCCGGCAGCGTGCTGGTGATGGATTGCCGTGGCGACGCGAGCGTCGCGTCTGCGGGCAGCATCCTGGTGACGCGCATGATGGTCCGCGGCGCGGCCGGCGTGGTCAGCGATGGGGGCCTGCGCGACTCACCCGAGATCGCGAGACTGCCCTTCCCGACCTACTGCCAGGGCGGCTCGGCCCCGACCAACCTGATCAAGCATCACGCCGTCGATCTCAATGTGCCGATCGGCTGCGGCGGCGTGCCGGTATTCCCAGGCGACATCGTGGTGGGCGATGGCGAAGGCGTCGTGGTCATTCCGGCGGCGATCGCCGAGGAAGTCGCGCATGACGCGGCCGAACAGGATCTGTTCGAGACGTTCGTGACCGAAAAGGTGCGCGAGGGCCAGTCGATCTTCGGGCTGTACCCGCCGGATGCGAGTTCCAAACAGGCCTTCGAGGCCTGGCGCGCCAAGCGCAAATAGCGGAACTGTTAACGCCTCGTTTACCAGCCGACCAAAGCCGGCAAGCTTATCTTCACTCCTTGTTCTTAAGTTCGGTTAGCCGGCCGTTTGCTCGTTGCGCCGGCGGGAAATAAGGACATGTCGGCGATATGACGCCGTCACCAAGCCTGATCGACGAGATCGAGGACGCGCTCGCCGCCCAGTCGGAAGAAAAGCGCGCGGCCGCGTTGTGGCGCATCACCGATCTGTTCATCGCCGGCGCCGAGACCTTCGGCGAGGATCACGTCACGCTGTTCGATGACGTGCTGCACCGGCTCGCGACGACCATCGAGAAGAATGCACGCGCCAAGCTCTCGAGCCGGCTCGCGCGCATTCCGAATGCGCCGCCGGTGATGATGCGCAATCTCGCCGCCGACCACGATATTCGCGTTGCCCAGCCGGTGCTGCGTTATTCGCCCCGGCTCGACGACCGCTATCTCGCCGAAACCGCCACCACGCACAGCCAGCAGCATCTGCTCGCGATCTCGCAGCGTCACGCCCTGAGCGAGACGGTGACCGACGTGCTGGTCGAGCGCGGCGACCGTGATGTCGTACGCTCGGTCGTGCAGAATTCCGGCGCGCGCTTCTCCAATGCGGCGTTCCGCACCCTGGTCGAGCGCTCGGTCGGCGACGACGTGCTGGCCGTGCATGTCGGCACGCGGCGCGACCTGCCGCGGCAGCACTTGCTGATCCTGGTCGAGCGCGCGTCCGCGGCGGTGCGTCAAAAGCTCGCCGCGGCGGATCCGTCCGCGGCCGGCGCGATCCGCGATGTAATCGCCGAGATCGACGGCAGCATCCGCGCCGCCTCGCGCCGCGCTTCGACCGACTATGCGGCGGCGCGTCAGGAAGTCGAGGCGAAGTACCATGCGGGCCGCCTCGGCGAAGCCGAGATCTATGCCTATGCGGATGCGCGCAAGTTCGAGGAGACCGCGGTCGCGCTCTCGCTGCTGACCGGCGCGCCGATCGATCTCGTCGAGCGCGCCATGCTCGACGACAATCCCGACATGGCGGTGATCTTGACGAAGGTGGCGGGATTTTCCTGGAGCACCGCGCAATGCATCCTGCTGCGCGCCGCGAACCGCAGCCTCTCGGCGCAGGACCTCGATCGCGCGCTGTCGGGATTTTCCCGGCTCAAGCCGAGCACCGCGCGCAGCATCATCGCGTTCTATGACGCACGCCGGAACGGCACGCCACCGCCGCCGCTGCAGGCAGTGAGCTAGCGCATATCCCGGAAAAGGCCGGCCCCGCATGCGAAGCGGGGTGAATACCGGTTTTCCGATCCGAATAGAATATGCGCCAACGAAAGAATCGAAAGCGTCTGCCGCGCACACTACGATTGCCCAATCGTGTACGGGCTGGACATCACGAGAAACTGCACGTCCATGTCGCCAGCTTCAAATGGCGCGCTCTCGATCACGAACCGCCTCACGTAGTTCGTCTCGAAGTGTGTCCTGAGCGCCGCGATGTCGCGCCACACTTCATAGATGACGAACAGATCGCGATCGGCGCGATCGCGGTGGATATGGAACTGTAAGCATCCAGGCTCGCCGCGGGTCGACTCGAGGTCCGCGAGCATACGACGTTCCAATGCATCGGCTGTACCCGGCACGGCGCGATGCTTCGCGATCACGCAATACGGGCCGCTCTCTTCCTCATCGGGGTGCGGCAGCGGCGGCAGCACGATGCCCATGAACACCCTTCCTTGTCGTTGTTCGGCGACGTACGAAAGACCCAGGACCGCGCAGGACCAGCGCCGGAAAGATCACGCCAAGCGGGTGTAGACGTTGCGGTCCGCCAAGCGCTCGGGCTCGCCCGGCGGCGTGAAATAAAGATCGAAAATGTGCTCGTTCGGGCTGACAATGATGATCTCGGTGCGCTGGCCGATCGTCTTGCCGGCATATTGCTCGCCGAGCACGCCCTGATCGGTGAATGTGCCGGTCATGCTGGTGGGAAATGACGGCCCGGAGTTCGGCGCGCCGAGATAGATCATCATGTTGGCGTTGATACCGTCCTGCGTGACCCATTCGAACCGGCGGTCCACGTTGCTGTAGCCGAGCGTGCCGACGCGCCAGAACGGGTAGCCGCCGATCGTGCCCGTGGTGGTGTCGAAGAGAAACCGCCCGCCGCCGACCCATTCGCGCGTCGTGACTATCTCGTTCGACGTGACCGGGCGCGTTGGCGAGGCCATCGCCATGTACAGTGTCACCGACACGCGCCATTTGCCGGCGAGCACTTTCATGGATTCGTGGCCGGGGCTGGGAAGGCCGCGCTGCACGTAAGGCGGCGGCGCGGGCTGCTGCGACTGCGCGTGGACCGCAGAGCGGCCGCCGACCACGGCACCGGCCGCGAGCAGAAGAACGTCGCGCCTTGCAAAACTGCGGGGCGGAGAAGCTCGTCTCGCGAACATCCGGTGCAACGCGCGGCGTGCGTGATCAACGTTGTGAGTGTCCATGACGTTATCGTCATGGGACTCGACGCCGCCGTCTATGGCCGTTCCGCTGAGTTTCTTTGCCGTTCATCCAGCACGCTGCGCGTCGCCACGTCGCGACGGAACCGGCCGGGCGGACGTCCGGTCACACGCTTGAACGCGCGCGCAAAGGAGGCTTCGGAGTCATAGCCGAGGCGGACCGCGATCTCGGCCACATTCAGCCGTCCCTGCCGAAGCCACTGCTCGGCGATCCGCATGCGCCAGAGCGCTGTGTATCGCGCCGGCGAAACGCCCATGACCGACCGGAACCGCTCGGCGAAAGTCGAGCGCGAGACATGCACCAATGCGGCGAGCGCCTCGACCGACCAGGCGCGGCCCGGATCGCGGTGAATCGCGAGCAGAGCCGGACCGATCTGCGGATCGCGGAGCGCTGACGTCGTTTCGGCTGTTGCCGCATTGTCACCGTCGATCCAGGCCCGCAACAGGTGGGTGACCGCGACGTCAGCGAGCCGCGTCATCACCGCAACGGATCCCGGCCGATCGAGGGCGACTTCGCTCGCCATCAATTGCAGCACGCCCTGAATCGCCTGGCCCGCAGGTTCGCCCGCCCGCACCACCAGCATGTGCGGCATCGTGGCGACCAATGCCGACGGGAAAGGCTCTTCGAAGGTTACCTTGCAGCAGACGATGGTGGAGCGCTCGCCGCCGCCGCCCGCGCGCAGGCGATACATGTCAGGGCCGACCTCGCGGCGCTCGGTGTCAAACACCGACATGGTGGGACCGTCGCGCTGGTCGGCGAGCTGATGCGCCGCGCCGTTCACCATCAGGGCAACGTCGCCGGCCTCGAGCCATACGGACTGCGTCGCCGTGATGGTCCAGCAGCCGCCTTCCACGACATAGTGGAACCTGATCCCCTCCTCGTAGGGAAGGTCGAGGCCCCAGGGGCGGGTCAGGTCGCTCTTGCAATATGACATGTGCGCGAGGCGCAGATCGTGCAGCAGCGCGCTCACGTCATCCGGCGGACCGCGAAAGCGGACGCTGCCGTCGGAGGGATCGGTCTCTGTGCGCATGGCGGCAACCTGTCGTTCGGCCCTCCGGCGAAGCTTCGCCGGCCCGAATTCCGGACCGATGATATCGGCATCATCGCTCCGTTCGACAATAGCCGCGATTCACCGCGGACACTGCGCGCCGCCGCCGACCCAGATCTTGGCGAGCCGCACGAACTCCTCGTAGGCAAGCGGCGGCGCGCGCCGCGGCTTGCTGTTGCGGTCGCTGCCGGCATCCCAGGCCCAGCGCACCAGATTGGTCGACAGGTGATCGATCACGGCGTCGCCGCTGCGGCCGCCATTGCGCGCCGGATCGATCAGATGCGCGCAGAGCTCCGCGACGCTCAACCCCTCCCACCCCATGCTGAGCGGCGCGAGGTGCCAGTCCTCGTCGGCGCCGGGAACGCCGCTCGCCGTCTGATTGGCGCGCTGGTGACACATCGAGCAGGGCTGCGCGGCGGCACCGTGACCGCTCGGTCCGCGCGCGACATTCATGGTGTGGCGGTGTCGATCGTCGCCCTGGCGCGGAAACGCCGTGTTGGTATGGCAATTGAGGCAACGCGGGCTCTGGAACACCGGCGCGATCGCGGTGAAGGCTTCGGACGACGACTGCGCGCGCGACGCGGACGGCAAGCTTACGGCCGCCAGGATGAGAGCGGCGTACGCTGCGTGGTGCCTAAAGCCTATGCCGCGCATGCGCGCCTCGCTTACGCCGCTGCCGCATGGATCGCCTTGCGGATGCGCGCATAAGTCCCGCAGCGACAAATATTCGTGATCGCCTGATCGATGTCGGCATCGGTCGGCCTGGGGATTTCGGCAAGCAGCGCGGCCGCAGCCATGATCATGCCGGGCTGGCAGTAGCCGCATTGCGGCACCTGCGCGGCGATCCAGGCCTTCTGCAGCGGATGCGACCGGTCCGGCGACAGCCCCTCGATCGTCGTGATGCGTTTTCCTTCCGCGTCGGCGAGCGGCATCGAGCAGGAGCGCACCGCCCTCCCCTCGACGTGCACCGTGCAGGCGCCACACAGCGCCGCGCCGCAGCCAAACTTGGTGCCGGTCAGGCCGGCATGATCGCGGATGGCCCAGAGCAGCGGCGTCTGCGGATCGGCATCGATCTCATGCAGCATGCCATTGATCGTCAGCTTCACCATCGTGCGGCTCTCAAGCTTGTGCGAAGGAATAGCCGTGGCGGCTGAGCGGCAACGTACGCAGCCGCTCGCCATTCGCCGCGAAGATCGCGTTCGCGACCGCCGCCGGGATCCCGGTCGGGCCGACCTCGCCCATGCCGCCGATCTTCTCCCCGCCGCCCTGCAGCAGATAGGTCTCGACCGCGGGCGCTGTCTCCCACAGATGCACCATGTCGTAACCGTCGAAATTGGTCTGCTCGACCGCGCCGCCCGCGAAGGTGATCTCGCTCTTCATCGCACACGTGAGCCCCCAGACCACGCCACCCTCGAGGTTCGAGGTCGCAATGCCGGGATCGAACACGGTGCCGGGATCCGCGACGGTTATGATCTTGCGCAGCTGGATCGCCTTGTCGGAGCCGACCTCGAGCTCGACCACTTGCGCCATGAAGGTGTCGAACGCCTCGTAGAAGGCGATGCCGCGCCCGCGTCCCTTCGCGACACGCTCACCCCAGTTGGATTTTTCTGCCGCGAGGTCGAGCACTTTGAGCGCGCGCGGATGATGCGCGAGCATGGCGCGGCGAAACCGGTACGGATCCTGTCCGGCCGCGTGCGCGAGCTCATCGATGAAGCTTTCCAGCGCGAAGATATTCGGCCCGAAGCCCGTCGTTCGCAGCACCGAGGTCGGCGCCGGCAGGTCGGGGCGGTGATAGTCGAGGCGGAAATGGGCGACCCGATAGTGGGTATCCTCGAGCCCCTCGGTGACGCGCGGATCGGTGTGAGGCGGCAGCGGCGCCGGCGAAACCGGCTGCAATTGCGTCGCGGAGACGAGACGCGCCGCGATCGCGGCGGGCTGTCCGCCCGCTCCGATTGCGGCCGAGAGCCGCGTCAGCGTGCCCGGACGGTAGAAGTCATGCGTCATGTCTTCTTCGCGGGTCCAGATCACCTTGACGGGCCTTTGCACTTGCATGGACAGGATCACGGCCTGCGCGACGAAATCGGCGAGCAGGCGCCGTCCGAATCCCCCGCCCGAATAAGTCCAGTGCACGCGTACTTTTTCTGGGGGCAGGTTGGTAATCGCGGCCGCGACCACTTTCGTGAGCTCCTGCCCCTGTGTTGGTGCCCACACGTCGCAGCCATCAGCCGCGACCGAGGCGACGCAGTTCATCGGCTCCAGGGTGGCGTGCGCCTGAAACGCCGAGACATATTCGCGCGCGAACGGCTCGCTCGCCGCAGCGATCTCTTTTGCGGCATCGCCACGATTGACGATCTCGCCGAACTCCCTTCCCTCGAGCGCGGCGCGGTGCTGCGCGTCGATCGACGCAGTGTCGAATGTGCCTTTTTGGCCCGGCTTGAACGAGACCACGAGCGCGTCGGCGGCGGTCTTCGCCTGCCAGAAATGTTCGGCGACCACCGCGACACCGTTCGGGATCGGATAAGTGCCGATCACGCCCGGCCGGCGCGCAATCGATGCGGCGTCGAACTTATCGACCACGCCGCCGAGGATCGGGGACTGCCGCACCGCCGCGTGCACCATGCCGGGGATCTTCAGGTCGATCCCGAACACCGCCGATCCGTCGACCTTGGCCGGAATGTCGCGCCGCGGCACCGACTGCCCGATCAGGCGCAGCTCGGCCGCCGGCCGCAGTGTCGGATTGGCCGGCGCCGGCAATTGTGCGGCGGCTTCGGCCAGCGCACCGAAGCTCAACGCGCGCCCGCTCGGCCGATGCACCACCTTGCCGTCACGTGTCGTGCAGTCGGCCGCCGCGACGTTGCCCCAGCGCTGCATCGCGGCCGCAATCAGCATCTCGCGCGCCGCGGCGCCGGCCTTGCGCATCAGCTGCGCAAAGCTCGCAATGCTCTCGCTGTTGCCGGTGAACATCCAGTGGAGGCGCGGGTTCTGGTAGGCCGGCGCAACCTCCGAATTCTCCACCTCAACGCGCGACCAGTCGGCGCCGAGTTCATCGGCGAGAATGGCCGGCAAGGTGGTCGCGATGCCCTGCCCGATCTCGGCCTGCGACAAGAGGATGGTGACGCGATCATCGGACGCGATGCGGACCCAGGCGTTGAGGGCCTTTGCGGATCCGCTCTGCGCGGCCGCGCGTGGCGCGGCGCACGACAGTCCAATCACCAGCGCGCCGCTTGCCGCGAGGAACGCGCGACGGTCGATCGATGCGGCTGTGCTCAAGGCCTGCTCCCGCGACGTTTCGTTGCTGGCCGAACCGCATTATAACTCGAGGCATATCGATGCCACTGAAAAGCGTTCATATCCGATATGAATACAATCGATATCCGCAAACTCGACATGACGCTGCTCCTGGTGTTCCAGGAGGTGATGCGTCACCGCAAGTTGACGGCGGTGGCGGAGCGGCTCGGCCTTACGCAGTCCTCGATCAGTCATTCGCTGCGGCGCCTGCGCGATGTGTTCGGCGACGAGCTGTTTCTGCGCCGCTCGAACGGCGTCGAACCGACCGCCCGCGCGCGGGAGCTCGAGCCGATCGTGCGCGGCGTAATCGAGACGCTGCGCGGTGCGATCAAGAGCGATGAACCGTTCGCGCCGGAAAATGTGCGCGGCGTGCTGCGCATCAGCATGGCCGACCACTATTGCGCACTCCTCGGCGCGCCATTGCTGCGGACGATCGGGCAAAGCGCGCCTAACCTGCAGCTTTCGATCCGGCCGCTGGTGCGCCGCGCCGCCCTCGGCGCGCTCGCCGGAAACGACATCGATCTCGCGCTCGGGCTGTTCTGGAAGCTGCCGAAAGGCCTGCGCGGACAGACGCTGTTCGAGGAGAGCTATCGCGTGGTCGCGCGGAAAGGTCATCCACTGATCAAGAAGAAGATGGATCTGAAGACGTTTCTCGCGGCCGAGCACGTTCTGGTCTCGCTTGGCGGGGACCTTGAAGGTGTTGCCGATGCGGCGCTCGCCAAGCTCGGCAAGCAACGCAAGCTCGTCGCCGCGATGCCGTTCTTTCTTCCCGCTATGGCAACGGTCGCACGCACCGATCTCATCGCGACGATCCCGAGCCGGCACGCGGCCGCGTTCGCCGAGACGTTTCGGCTGAACGTTTTCGCATCACCGGTCACTCTTTCGAACTATACGGCGGCGATCGTCTGGCACGAGCGCAATGACAACAACGCGCTGATCCGCTGGATGACCAGCCAGATCGCCAACGTGCTGGCGTCGCGCGAATGCGGCGGGGATCCAGCGCAACGCCGGATGTTGGTCCGATTACCACTCGATTCGGTCCACAACCCTCTCGTTCGTCATGCCATAGCCCGTCGAAGACGGGCGTAAACGCCCTTGTGGAAAGCGGGGCACCCAGTAAACGGAGGCGGAGCGAGAGCTGGAGACCAGTGGATACTGGGTCGCCCGCCTTCGCGGGCGATGACGACTGAGAGGTCGTGTTCCGTTCGACCGAAAGCAGCTTAACCGTCGTTGCCGCGGCTCTTACCGGGTAACGGCCCGAGCAGGCTTCGAGGCCGCCTTGCTCAGATTGAGCGGCGGCTTCGGGCCCTTGGCGACCGCGGCTTTCGGTTTGGCCGGGCGTGCAACGCTCTTTGCGGGCTTTGTTTTCACCGTCGCCGCCTTGATGGGCTTCGCCTTGGACCGCGCCGCGACCTTGGCGCGACCCGCGCGCTTGCTAACGAGCTTGCCCTTGCGGCCGACGCTGGCAACCGCGCGGCCGCTGCCCTCCTTGAACTCCACCAGCAAGGCGCGCACGGCGGAGTTGGTGTCGTTTTCCACGATCGGCGACACCGCCGGGAACACCGCGGTCTCGCCGGCAGTCAAGGCGAATTCGTAAGGTTTCTTGCCCGGCGCCGCGAGGATCAAGGCGCCGTCGGTCAGCATGTAGAGAAAGCGCTCGCGATTGGGCGGCGTGTCGACCTCGATCTTGGAATGCGCCTTGATATGCAGCTCGATCATGCGCATCCGGTCGTTTTCCATCACGACGCGGTAACTGTCCGGCGGCGTGACCGGCTTTTCCGGCTCGGCGGTGGATTGTGCGAACGCCGCCGTTCCCATGGTGATGAATGCGCCGGTGGCGAGCAGCGCAAGCCGAACCATCAGACGGAGAGGCATGACCGAAACCTCGCGCGGTGCGTTCCGAAAACGCTCGTCGAAAATCAACCCGACCGCTCCGCGCCAGACCCAACGGTGGTGGCCCCGTTAAGGTGCCAAGTCTTAAGGTACCAAGTCATCGCGATACCACGACAATCGGGACGCGAAAAGGGCCGCACGGCTATTCCGATTGCGATGTGCACTGCTCTGCTTGACGTGACCGAAGCTCGTCCGCGGCACGGATCTCTAGGCAACGCGCGCGACCGGCTGCGCGTTCACCCTCGTCGGCGCGTCGGCCGCGGCGAGCAGTTTGAGGAACGAGCCACCCGGGAGCGGCGGTGCGAACACATAGCCCTGCGCCTTGCGGATCCCGCGGTCGCGCAGCTGCTGCACCTGCTCGAAGGTTTCCACGCCTTCGGCGATGATCTCCATCTGCATGTCGCGCGCGAGCGCCACCAGCGTCTCAATGATTGTTCCGGAATACCGTTCTGTATCAATGGCATCTACGAAAATTTTATCGATCTTGATGAAATCGACACCGAGTTTGAGCATGTACGAGAGCCCACTATGGCCGGTGCCGAGATCATCGATCCCGATATGCACGCCGAGCCCTTGCAACGCCGCGATCACGCGGCGCGCGATGGTGAGATTGTCGAGCGCCTGGCGCTCGGTGACCTCGAGCAGCACCTGATCGAAGGCGATCGGCGAAGCACCGAAAATCGCGCGCACGTCTTCGACCACCGCCTCGTTGAGGAAGTGCTGCGCCGACAGATTGAACCCGAGGCGAAAATGCGGCCGCGCGCCGATCGCATCTCCGGCTTCGGCGCACACGCGGCGCATCAGCGCGCGGGTCAACTCGACGATCAGCCCGCTCTGCTCGGCGAGCGGAATGAACTGCGCGGGCGGCACCAGCGAGCCGTCGTCCCGGCGCCAGCGCACCAGCACCTCCGCGCTCACGACGCGCGCGCTGCCGAGATCGACGATCGGCTGGTAGTACGGCACAAGCTCGCCATTGCGGATCGCGCGCCGGAGCGCGGCGGCCGGATCATCGCGCCGGCGCAGCAGCCCGAAGGCGAGCAGCAAGAGGATCAGCGCGACGGTCAGGCCGGTTCCGATCGCCGCCGCCAGCACCATGCGGCCGCGGGCGGAACGGACCGCGCCGCGCGCAATCGAGGTCGTGACCTCGAGCCCGAAGCGATCGGATTGCGCCCGCACCACAAGCGCATCATCGGCAGCGCTGCCGGCCGCGTCCGCCACCATGCGCTCACCCACGATCGCGCCGTCGCGTGAGGCCAGGGAGGCGTTGACCATCACCGGCCCGCCGGTGCGCGAAATGCGCGGCAACAGGAAATCAGCCGGCACGAGTGCGGCGAGATAGAATCCATCGGCGGCGCGCCGCACCCGAATCGCGTTCTCGATTCCGCCGCCGAGCTGCACCACCTCGATCGCGATGCCGCTCAGCGCGTCGCCGAGCGGCGCCGACAGCACCTGCCGCCCCTCGAATCGCACGCCGAGATTGGTGCATAGCGTGCGGCCATCCGCCGTGACGATCGAGACCTCCTTCACGGCGGCGACGCGGAACGAGACCTCGTTCATGGCATCGCGGTCGGCGCCGCCGCATGAGCGCACCTCGCGCGCCGCCATCTCGGCAAGCGCCTCGGTCACGCCGTCAAGGCGCGCCTCGGTCAGCGCGATCACCCGCCGCGCCGTGATCGTCAGCTCATTGACGGCGTCCTGTTCGACATAGTCGCTGGCCAGAGCGTGCATCGCGGCCGCGGCGGCGGCCGACAGCGTCAAGCCGATCAGGACGGCGGCCAGCCTCCGGATGTTCGGCGCGATCGCCATGTCCCCTGCCCGTGCACGCGGCGCAGCCGGCACGACTCCTCGATCGCGGCCTGCCGTCGTATCGACAGTCGGCTGGACATGGTTAGCAACGGGTTAATGCTACGCGGCCGCGACCCGATCGCGCGCCGCCATGAAGCGGCCGATCGCGACCGCGGTCTCCGGCGGGATGGCGCCTGCCGGTCCGATCGGCTGCGCCGCCTCGAGCAACTGGCGGAATTGCGCGCCCGGCAGCGGCGGCGCGAAGGCGTAGCCCTGCGCAAAATGGATGCCGCAGTCGCGCAGATATTTGACCTGATCGAACGTCTCGACGCCTTCGGCGAAGATCTCCATGCGCATGTTGCGCGCGAGGTCGATCAGCGTCTCGATGATCGTGGTCGAATAACGTTCGGAGCCGATCGCATCGACGAACATCTTGTCGATCTTGATGTAGTTCACGCCGAGCTTGAGCAAGTACGAGAGCCCGCCATGGCCGGTCCCGACATCATCGATCGCGACCTGGCAGCCGAGCTCCTGCAGCGCGGCGATCACACGGCGCGCCGTCTCCAGATCATCGAGCGGTTGACGCTCAGTCAATTCGAACACGAGCTGTGACAGGCGAATCGGCGAGGCCGCAAAGACCTCACGCACCGTGTTGACGATCGCATCGTTGGTGAAGTGCTCGGCGGTGAGGTTGAAGCCGAGCCGCAGGCGCGGCCGCTCGGCAAGAACCGACGCGATCTCGTCGCGCGCCGCGCTCATCAGCGCGTCGGTCATCTCCAGGATCAGGCCGGAGGACTCCGCGAGCGGAATGAACAGCGCCGGCGAGACCAGGTTGCCGTCGGGCTTGCGCCAGCGCATCAGAACTTCGGCGCCGACAATCGCGCCGCTGCGCAGATCGATGATCGGTTGGTAGTACGGCACGAACTGCCGCTCCTCCAGGGCGCGCTCCATTTCGGCCACCGGGTTGGCGCGGTCGCGCCACGGCAGCGCCAGCGCGAGGCCAATCGTCAGGGCGGCGAGCACCGCGCTGATGAGCATGCCGACGCCGCGCAAGTCGGAGCGGTCGGCAAATACCGCCGCCCGCGACACCGTGGCGGTCGTGATCAACGGGTAGCGGGTCGACGGATTCTGCGCGCTGATCGCATTGCCATCGGCTTGCGCGCTCTCCTCGTTGTCATCGCGCGCCGCAATCAGCGTGCCTTCGTTCAAGAGGATGCGCACCACCGGGCTGCTGGAGGCCGTATTGGCCGCGCCATCGGGCAGGAACACATCCGCCGGCACGAAGGCGACGAGCTGCAGCGGATCGTCGGCGCGGCGCCAGATCAGCCGCAGCGCGCGCCCTTCCCGCTCGCTCGGGCGAATGACCTCGAGAAACACGCGGTCGTCGGCGGTGCGCAGCTCGCGCGACAATGCCCGCATCTGTGCGCTGACCGAAGGAAGGCAGTGGGGCCTGCCGGTCGCATCGATGATGGAGATTTCCTTGATCGGCGTCGTGCCCATGACCACACGGCGCACCGCTTCCGCGTCGATATCGGCACAGCTGCGCAAGCCGCGCGCCCCGATCGTCTCGAGCGCCGCAATTGCTTGCCCGATGCGCCATTCGGCCCGCGCCATCGAGCGCTGTGCGGCGAGGCGCACGTCGTCGGCGGCCCGGCGTTCGATATAGGCGTCAAGACCGCGCTGGATCATGACGGCCGGAATGCCGGCCGCCAGCGCACCCACCACCACCGCCAAGGTCACGTGCAGCCTGCGGGGCACCGAAAACCTCTTCGCGTTGTCGTGACAAATTTGCGCTCCACAGTTAAAGCCGTGTTACGACACGACAATTTTCTGCGAATGGAACTTCTAGTCCCGCCGTCGGCGCGCTGGTTAACGGATCGTTAGCGGCGCGCGTGTTCTCCAGCAACGCTTCGGATCGGACGCCTTCATGCAAGCGCTTTTCATCGGCCAGACCTATATCGACGTCACCTTCCTGATCGACCGCATTCCGACCGGCGACGAAAAGGCGGTCGCGCGCGACTACGCGGTCAGCTTCGGCGGCAACGCGGTCTCGGCCGGCTTCTGTTGCGCCAAGCTCGGCATCGCGCCGGATCTGTTGACCTCGCTGGCCGACGACTGGCTCGCGCGCATGTTTCTCGACATGGCGGCGAAGTACGGCATCTCGGTGCACGGCCGGAAGGTACGCGAGTCCTCGCTCTCCTTCGTGATGCCGCACCATGGCGAGCGTGCGATCCTGCGCTGCCGCGACGATCACTACCTGCACCCGGTGCCGCCGCTCGACATCACCGGGTGCCGGGCGTTGCATCTCGATGGCCACCAGGCCGACGCCGCGATCCACTACGCCAAGCTCTGTCGCCAGAAAGGCATCCTGACCTCGCTCGACGGCGGCGGCATGCGCTCCAATACGCTCGAATTGCTGGAGTTCATCGACGTCGCGATCTGTTCGGAGCGGCTTTGCGAGCAGCTTGCGCTGACACCCGAAGGGCTGTGCGCGCTGCTGAAGCAGAAGGGCTGCAAGGTCGGCGGCGTGACCTTGGGCTCAAAGGGCCTGCTCTGGTTCGGCGAGGACGGCGAGATCCACATGCTGCCGGCGCTGCGAGTGCCGGACGACGAGGTGATCGATACCAACGGCGCCGGCGACATCTTCCACGGCGCCTACGTGTATTCGTACCTCGCCCATCCGGACGAGCCATGGGGCGCGCATTTCCGCTTCGCCCGCGCGGCTTCAGCCCACTCGGTGCGCCATCTCGGGATCGAGCATTCGCTGCCCTCGCTCGCCGACGTGAAGACCGCGGAGCGCGAGTATCGCGAGGCGGCGTAACGAGTACCGTTTCGTAGGGCGGGCAAAGCGCGTCCTCGCGCCAGCGAGGGCGCGCGTGCCCGCCATAACGGCGCGGCGGCGGGCACGTCGCAATAGCGCGTCGTAGACGCGCGTAAACGCGCTTATGGCTCCTTTGCCCGCCCTACCGATCCGCCACCACGCGATCGAACTCGGCGAGCGCCCGCTCCTTCTCGGCGGCCGGCATCATCGAAGAGACGAAGCTGTTGCGCGCGAGCGCGACGATCTCCGACGTGCCCAGAGTCAAGGCCTGCCCGAGCGCGCGGAAATTGTCGTTCACATAGCCGCCGAAATAGGCCGGATCATCGGAATTGAGCGACACCAGCAGGTCTTTCTCCATCATGTGCCGCAGCGGATGGTGCTCAAGGTCGTGCACCACGCGCAGGCGCAGATTGGAGAGCGGACACACCGTGAGGGGCAGCCGATCGCGTGCAAGCCGCGCCACCAGCGCGGCGTCCTCGAGCGAGCGGTTGCCGTGATCGACGCGGTTGACACCAAGCGTATCGATCGCCTGCCACACATAGTCCGGCGGCCCCTCCTCGCCGGCATGCGCGAACAGCAACAGCCCGGCATCGCGGGCGCGCGCGAAGGCACGGGCGAATTTCTCCGGCGGGTGGCCGACCTCGGAGGAATCGAGGCCGACGCCGATGATCCTGTCGCGGTGTTGCAGCGCCTCATCGAGCGTGCGCAGCGCTTCCGCTTCATCGAGATGGCGCAGGAAGCACATGATCAGGCTCGCGCTGATGCCGAGTTCGGTCCGCGCCTGCGCGATCGCGCCCGACAAGCCCTTGATCACCGTCTCGAACCGAACTCCCCGCGCCGTATGGCCCTGCGGGTCGAAGAACATCTCGACATGGCGCACATTGTCGGCGTGCGCGCGGCGCAGATACGCGAAAGCGAGATCGAAAAAATCCTGCTCGGTGATGAGCACCGCCATGCCCTGGTAGTAGATGTCGAGGAAGTCCTGCAGCTGCGTGAACTGATAGGCGCGGCGCAGCGCCTCGACCGAGTCATAGGGCAGCTTGATGCGGTTGCGCGCCGCGAGCGCGAACATCAATTCAGGCTCGAGACTGCCCTCGATGTGGATGTGCAGCTCGCATTTCGGCAGGCGGGCGATCAGGTCGTGGGGCATGGGAGAACTTATCACATGAGCGCGATCGTAGGGCGGGCAAAGCGCGCCCTCGCAACAGCGAGGGCGCGTGCCCGCCATAACGGGCACGGCGCGCAAAGCGCGCGCCTTTGCCCGCCCTACGGCCCGGCGTTACTTCTCCTTCGCGGCCTTGACGTGCTCGGCGATGAAGCGCGGCAGCGCGAAGGCCGCGACATGGACCTCGGGGGTCCAATACTTGGTCTTGAAGCTGCCGGCCTTCTTGTAGCGCGCCGCGATGTTGCGCACCGGCTGCGCACGCAGCTTCTTGTCTTTCGCGGCCCAGCCCATCGCCATGTGGCCGCCCACATAGGTCGGGATCGCCGCCACATAGCAGGCAGCGTCGGCAAACAGCGACTTGAACATGCCGACCGACGAGATCAGCTCGTCCGGCTGGAAGAACGGCACACCGTTCTGCGTCACCATCACGCCGCCTGGCGCCATGCAGCGCTTGCAGGCCGCGTAGAACTCCTTTGTGAACAGCACAGCGCCCGGCCCCTGCGGGTCGGTCGAGTCCACGATGATGACGTCGAAACGCCGCTCGGTCTCGGCGACGTATTTCATGCCGTCGGTGATGACGCTCTCAAAACGCTTGTCCTTGAACACCGGCCTGGTGAATTCGGGAAAGTGCTCCTTCGCGAACGCGACCACGGATTCATCGATCTCGACCTGCACGACGCTTTTCAGCGCCTTGTGCTTCAGCACCTCCTCGGCGATGCCGCAATCGCCGCCGCCGATGATCAGCACGTTCCTGGCCTTGCCGTGCGCCAGGATCGGCACGTGGGTCATCATCTCGTGATAGATGAACTCGTCGCGCGTCGTGACTTGCGTCGCGCCATCGAGCATCAGCATCTTGCCGAAATGCTTCTGCTCGAACAGCACCAAATGCTGGTGCTCGGTCTGCTGCTCGTAGAGCACCTTTTCGGCTGCAAAGGTCATGCGGAAGCCGAGGTCGTCGAACAGCGTTTCGGCCAGCCAGCGCTTGTCAGTCATATCTCGTCCTCGCACCCCGTCCCGGACCGCGGGAGGGCTGAATCGTATATGCAAATGCCCGGCGCAAGCCGGGCATCGCCAATTCACAATTTCGGAAAAGGAGTGTTACGCCCCCTGCCCGCGCAGGTGCTCGCCGACCACGATACGCTTCGGCTTGAACGCCTCGCGCAGCACCGGGATGCAGTGCTCGGGCTTCGCCTCGCCGCACATGAAAACGTCAAGCGCCGCGTAGTGCGCCTCCGGCCAGGAGTGGATCGAGATGTGGCTCTCCGCCAGCACCGCCACGCCCGACACCCCGCCATTCGGCTCGAAGTGATGGAGGTGGATGTGCAACAGCGTCGCGCCCGCGGCGGCCACGCATCTGCGCAGCGCTTCCTCGATGCGGTCGATGTCGGAAAGACCTTCGGCCTCGTAGAGATCGATGATCAGATGCACGCCCGCACAGCGCACGCCGTTGCGGACGACGAAATGATCCTTGCGATCTTCGATGACCGGCAAGACCGGCGCCTTCGCCGGTTTAGCTTTCTTTCGGTCGGTACCTGGAGTTCCCAAGCCCTTGTCCGATCGCAAGAGGGCTGCCTCACGCATGCCGTCCTCCCCAACCAGATTGCAGAACCCCGAGTGCCGGCAAGCCGGAGTCTCGGAAAGCGAAAGCCGCCCGACCTGTCCCAAACGGACTGATCTACAGCGGCAAGATCCCCAAATAAGATCAATGCTCCGGTGGTGCAAGAAGATTCTTGTATCATCCGTAATATCGGTTGATCGGCTTATGCGCCGCGCGACGGACGTTCCGGAAATCCTAACGGCAGTTGACCTTCTCGCGCCTGCTGCGCTTCGACCGCGGCGACTGCCGTCATGTTCACGACGCCGCGCGCTGTCGTCGACGGCGTCAGGATGTGCGCGGGGCGCGCCGCACCGATCAGAATCGGCCCGACCGGCAGCCCGTCGGCGAGCACCTTGATCATCTGATACGCGATATTGGCGGCCTCGATATTGGGCATCACCAACACGTTCGCCTCGCCGGTGAGGCGCGAGTGCGGGTAGACGCGGTTGCGGAACGCCGGCACCAGCGCGGACTCGCCGTTCATCTCGCCGTCGACTTCGAGCGCGGGCGCGCGCGAGCGGATGAGCTCGAGCGCCTCGCGCATCTTGTGGCCGGAGGCGCACTCGTAGGAGCCGAAATCCGAGCGCGACAGCAGCGCAACTTTCGGCTCGATCCCGAAGCGGCGGATATGGGCGGCGGCCTGGATCGTCATCTCGGCGATGTCGGCCGCGCTCGGGTCCGGGTTGATGTGGGTGTCGGCGAGGAAATAGACGCCCTTGGCGGTGATCACGGTGGTGAGCGCGGCAAAAATGCTCATGCCCGGCGCAAGCCCGATGATGTCGCGAATATGCGTCAGGTGGCCCATATAGCGGCCTTCGACGCCGCAGATCATGGCGTCAGCCTGCCCCAGCTTCACGGCCAGCGCCGCGATCACGGTCGCGTTGGTGCGCACCAGCGTGCGGGCGGCGTCGGGGGTCACGCCCTTGCGGCCGGCGGACTCGATCATGGCATTCACGTAAGTGCGGTAGCGCGGGTCGTCCTCCGGATTGATCAGCTCGAAATCGCGCCCCGGTCGGATCGAGAGACCGTAGCGCTCGAGCCGCGCCTCGACGATCGCCGGGCGGCCGATCAGCAGCGGAAAGGCCAGCTGCTCCTCGGCGACGACCTGGGTGGCGCGCAGGATCCGTTCGTCCTCCCCTTCCGCATAGATGACGCGCTTGAGCTCGGTTTTCGCCTGCGTGAACACCGGCTTCATGATGAAGCCGGAGCGGAACACGAAGCGGTTCAGGCGCTCCTGATAGGTCGCATAGTCGGTGATCGGGCGCGTCGCGACGCCGGACTCGCAGGCCGCGCGCGCGACCGCCGGCGCGATGCGCAGGATCAGGCGCGGATCGAACGGGTTCGGGATCAACGAGCCCTTGCCGAAGGTGCGCGCCTCGCCGCCATAGGCGCGCGCCGCGACCTCGGAGGGCGCTTCGCGCGCGAGCGCCGCGATCGCCTCGACGGCGGCGCGCTTCATTGCCTCGTTGATCGTGGTCGCGCCGACATCGAGCGCGCCGCGGAAAATGTAGGGAAAGCACAGGACGTTGTTGACCTGGTTCGGATAGTCGGACCGGCCGGTGCAGATCATCGCGTCCGGACGCGCCGCGACCGCCTCCTCGGGGGTAATTTCCGGCGTCGGATTGGCAAGCGCCATGATCAGCGGCTGCTCGCCCATGCGCTTGACCATGTCGGGCTTGAGCACGCCCGGCGCCGAGAGGCCAAGGAAGATGTCCGCGCCGTCGATCACCTCGCCAAGCGTGCGTTTGTCGGTCTTCTGGGCATAGACCGACTTCCAGCGGTCCATCAGCACCGGCCGGCCCTGGTAAACCAGGCCCTCGATGTCGCAGACCCAGATATTCTTGGCGTTGGCGCCGAGCACGACCAACAGATTGAGGCAGGCGAGCGCCGCCGCGCCGGCGCCCGAGGCCACGATCTTCACCTCGCCGATCTTCTTGCCGGTGAGCGCGAGCGCATTCTGCACCGCCGCCGCCACGATGATCGCGGTCCCATGCTGGTCGTCATGGAAGACCGGAATTTTCATGCGGGCTTTCAGCTTGTCTTCGATCTCGAAGCACTCGGGCGCCTTGATGTCCTCGAGATTGATGCCGCCGAAGGTCGGCTCGAGCGCCGCCACCACGGCGACCACGTGATCGACCTCATGCGCGTCGATCTCGACAT
>Ga0081539_10002700_pt1 | contig 24080 bp, 21 predicted proteins | sample TabmetS4T2R2_FD_71023 | JGI IMG/M metagenome (GOLD analysis project Ga0081539, IMG submission 71023) | Tabebuia heterophylla rhizosphere microbial communities from the University of Puerto Rico - S4T2R2 | ecosystem: Host-associated > Plants > Roots > Rhizosphere ...
GAGATACCGCCACTATTGAGCACGGCTTGAATGTCCTGCCGGGAAATTTGCAATGCCGGGACAAGACCAAAGATCATGCCTGTGACCAGCGTCAGCGCCAATGTGAACCCCAGCACCTTGAGATTAAGACCGATCTGCTCGTGTGGAAGGTAATATGGAATGAGATAGCTCGCGCCATTGTACGGGATGACGGCGAATAACTTCGTTCCCAATTTTGCCAGGAGCAATCCGAGGGCTCCGCCGAGCGCTGCCAACAGGATGCTTTCGATCAATAATTGCCGGACCAGACGCAAGCGTGTGGCGCCGAGAGCCGAACGCATGGCCATCTCTTTTTGGCGCGCCGACGAACGCGCCAGCAGCAGATTGGCGACGTTGGCACACGCGATCAACAAGACAAAGCCGACAGCGCCCAGCAAGACGAGCAACGCGAGCCGCAGATTATTGGTGATCTGCCGGTGCAGGGGCGTCAGTTGCATTCCTCTGCCGAGATTGAATTGCGGGCGTTGTTGTTCAATGCTCTTCGCAATCATATTCATCTCAGCCTGGGCCTGGGCCGGCGTCACGCCTTCTTTCAGCCGCGCGACGGTACTGAGGTAACGCGTGCCGGGCGAGTATCTGCGGCCTCCGTACGGATCATTTCCGAGCGGAATCCACATCTCCGAATCTTTGGGGAAACGCGGAAAGATAAAGCCTGCAGGCATGATTCCCACGACCGTGTAATTGTGACCGTCGAGCGTCAGGGGCTGGCCGACCAGTTTTGGATCCGCCCCGAAGCGGCGCTGCCACAATCCATAACTGATGATGACGACAGGCGGCGCGCCCATCCGCTCTTCTTCGGGCAGGAAAGTCCGGCCGATGATCGGCTTGACGCCGAGCACCGAGAAGAGATTGGAGGAGACGACCGCGTATTGCGCTTGTTCGGGCGATGTCCCTCCGGTCAGATTGAATCGCGTGTTGGGTTGCGAGTTCCAGGCCCCCGCGCTCTCCAGCGTCCGGGTCTGTTCGCGCAGATCGGCGAGGTTGGGATAAGCCAGGTAGAGCTGCGGGTATTCGCCCTGGGGCCAGGTTTGCCAGACCATCATCAATCGATCGGGATCAGAGAACGGCAACGGGCGTAAGAGGATGGCATCGACCACGCTGAAGATCGCTGTATTGGCGCCGATGCCCAGGGCCAGAGCGATCATCGCAAAAAGAGTGAAGCCGGGCTGCCGGCGCAACATCCGCATTCCGAAACGCAAATCTTGAAACATCTCATCCTCCAATCTTCTTGGCTGCAAATAGAGCGCGTCCCAAAATGCGCCGAGACTGCGCCTCCACAGGTTGAGCTTGGTTTGGCGGGCGAGCCGCTGCCACTCCGCCATTCGCAGCTCGCGATAGTGAAGTTCCGCTTCCCATTCCTGCCGCCAATCGGCGCGCAGACGGCGCGGCACCAGAACGCCGATAATGGCGATCAGCTTCAGATACAAGCGCCCATGATTTGGATGGTCTCGGCGGTTCGGCTTCATGACCTGCTCACTCGTGAATCGGATCGGGTTTACGCATCGGGTCCAGCCGGTTCTGCTCCAACAGCCGATATCGCTGCAAAGCCTCGGCGAAAGCCGCTTTGCCTTCCTTCGTCAGTTCATAGTATTTCCGCGGCGGTCGCTGCTCCTGTTGCGCGATCGCATGCTTTTCCCATTTCGATTTCACAAACCCCGCTTCCTCCAGCCGCCGCAACGCCGGATAGACCGTACCGCTCGGCAACCCCGTCACGTCCATAATGTCGAATCCATACTGGTACCCCTGATCCAGCGCTTGCAGGATGACGGCCACCGAATACGAGAGATAATTTCTTCCCATCTTCAACTCCTTAACTCGACTCCTTCATTCGTTATATATCGAATACGGCTTATATAGTGTACTACATAGGTAAAAGTCAAGAAGATTTGCGTTGATTTTCGTTCAAACCGAGAAACTGAATTTGCATCGGCCCGTCAACGCTCTATAATCATCGGACCGATCATCGCATTAACGTTTGACCATCAAATTCCATGCAGCTGGGAGGAGTCGTTTTGTGAAACGAGTTAAGGCTGTCTTATTGATATTTTTACTCTGGAGCATGTTGATGGCGGTCACCTCATCGCCGTCGGCAGTCGAGGCGCAGCAAGTTCAGCTCTCATCCAAGCTCAATCCGCAGATCGAAAAGATCATCGACCAGATCTCTCCAAAGGAGATTGAAGCGATTGTCCGCAAGCTCGTCAGCTTCGGGACGCGTCATACTCTCTCGTCGCAGGATGACCCGGTCCGCGGCATCGGCGCGGCGCGGCGGTGGATCAAAGAGGAGTTTAGCCGCTACAGCCGCGAGTCGGGCGGGCGATTGCAAGTCACCGAGGAGGAGTTCCTGCAGCCGCCGACGCGGCGTGTCCCGCAAGAGACCAAAGTCGTCAATATCGTCGCGACCCTGCCGGGGACACAACCCGGTGCGAAGGATCGGATCTATGTGGTCAACGGACATTACGATTCCTGCGTTTGCTCTCAAGGCATGCTCGATGCGACGAGCGATGCGCCGGGGGGGAGCGATGACGCTTCGGGGACGGCGGCGGTCATGGAGATGGCCCGGGTCATGTCGAAATACCAGTTCGATGCGACGATCGTCTTTTTAGCGGTTGCCGGTGAAGAGCAAGGGCTGCTCGGTTCGACGCATTGGGCCGAAGAGGCCAAGAAGAAGAATTGGCAGATCGGGGCGATGCTCACCAACGATATTATCGGGAACACGCTGGGCGATAACGGCGTGAGAGATAACACCCACATCCGCGTCTTTTCTGAAGGTGTGGCTTCGAGCGAGACCGAGGCCGAGGCTCAGATGCGCCGTCTGGTCGGCGGCGAAAATGACGGGCCATCACGCCAGCTCGCGCGTTATATCAAAGAGGTGGGCGAACGTTATCTCAACAATTTCGGCGTCACCCTCGTCTTCCGTCGTGACCGTTACGGGCGCGGCGGCGATCATATCCCTTTTTTGCAACGCGGCTTTCCGGCCGTGCGGTTCACTGAGCCGAATGAGGCCTTCACGCGCCAGCACCAAAAAGTCCGCGAAGAGAACGACACCAAATATGGCGACACGATCGAGATGGTTGATTTCGCCTATGTCGCTCAAGTGGCGCGCGTCAATGCCAGCACGCTGGGCGTCATGGCTCTGGCTCCGGCTTCGCCTTCCGGCGTTAAATTCAAAACTGCTCGTCAGGAATACAATACAACTCTCTCCTGGCAAGAGAACAAGGAACCGGATCTCGCCGGGTACCGGATCCTGTGGCGCGAGACCTATCAACCGTTCTGGCAACATAGTGTTGACGTCGGGAATGTCACCGAATTTGTCATGAAAGGTTTATCGAAGGACGATTACTTCTTTGCCGTCCAGGCGATCGATCGCGATGGCAATGCGAGCGTGCCGACCTTCCCGGTCGCGCGCCAACCCGCCGAATCGCCGGCTCGGTGATTTTTTTCTTTGGAAGTTTTTATTTCGGTCTTCAGTTTTACAGAAGACTGAAAGCAGGAATAAAAACTCATGATCCGGGTTGCCTGGCAATCTTGTGATGAGCCTGATAGGCTCCCTTACGGATCATGGAAAGGGGTCTGACGGACCCGAAACGAAGGTTCAGTTTATGTTAGAGATGGCGATGACCATCGATTCCGATCCCGGCGTGGCCCGATCCCGGCGCGGCCCGATCCTGGCGAGGGAAGATGCTCAGCCGTTGATGAGGTTTTATGAAGTATCCCAAAATCTTTTTGTTCTCACTATTGATCATTTTGAGCCTGCAGATCTTGGCGACGGCGCAGCAGCCGGGCAAGATCAAGCGCCCCGTCAAAAATCCCCCACAATACCCGAACATCATCGATCTCGAAAACAAGGATGACCCGCAGGCTACGCCACCGAACCAACCGGCCAATGGACCGGATCAACCGGGTGTTGCGGCTCAACCGCCGGACGCTCTCGCCCAGGCGCTGTTCTCACTCACCAATGAGGTCCGAACACTCGTTCAAGAGATTCGTTCGTTGAATGTTCGCCAGCAGGCGCAGATCGACATGTTGAAGATGACGCGCGTCGATATGCGGATCGATCATTATGAGCGGGAATTGAGACCGTTGCGCGAGCGCATCACCGCGCTGGAAGCCGATGAACAGAATCTCTATCAATTGATGACGCGCGAGAGTCTGCTCGCGCAATCGGCGAATATCGGGACGGTCAACCGGGAACAGACCATGCAGCAGATCAAGTTGAACCATGAGACGAGGTTGCGATTGGTTCAGGCCGAGAAAGAGCGGTTGCGCAAGCTGGAGAGCGATTTGACCTCTTCGCTGAACGTTTATCAAAACCTTGGCAATGAAACAGAGAAGAAGATTCAAGAGGCCGAAGAGATTCTGCGCCAGAATAACGGCGGCCAGATTAATCGAGCAGAACGAAAGCCGTAGTCAGTCGTTCTCAGCGGTTGAATCCGGATGCCACCCGGTGCTAAGTGCCCCCACAAGCGGTCAGGCTTCGCATCGGATGTCCAACCTTCGGCCCTCCTCTATCCATACTTAACACATATCAGGAGGCACATGAGCAACGAAGGCCTTAAACGGAGGGAATTTCTCAAACAGACGACGGCGGCGGGATTGAGCGCCCCATTGCTGGCTAACGGATCTTTTGCGGAGCCATCGCGACAGGCCAGGCGCCCCGTAGTCATTTCGAGCGCAAACTCTAACCGGACCCCGGACGGCGGAGTTTTCAACGGCGGAATCGCTTGCGCCACCAAAGCAATGGAGATGCTCAAGGCGGGGAGTGACACGCTCGACGCCGTGGTTGCCGGAGTCAACATCGTCGAGGACGATCCGCGCGACGACTCGGTCGGTTACGGCGGATTGCCGAATGAAGAAGGCGACGTCGAACTGGATGCGTGCGTGATGCACGGGCCGACGCGCCGGGCCGGCGCAGTCGCTAGCTTGCGTTACATTAAAAATCCTTCCAAGGTCGCGAAGACCATCCTTGAGCGGACCGATCACATACTGCTGGTCGGCGAAGGCGCTTTGCGTTTTGCGCTGAAACACGGATTCAAAAAAGAGGATTTGCTGACGGAATCTTCGCGCAAGGCATGGCTGGCGTGGAAAGAGAGTCTCAATCCGAATGATTTTTGGGGACCGAGCCCGCTCAAGACCGCACCCGCCGGCGGACACAAGGTCTCTCAAACCAAACTCTCGCCTGAAGAGATCGCGCTCAACCAATGGATTGAAGACAAATTGCGCAATCGTCCGACCGGCACCATCAATTGTCTGGCGCTCGATGCGAACGGTGATCTCTCAGGCGTGACGACGACCTCCGGGATGGCCTGGAAAATTCCGGGTCGCGTCGGCGATTCACCCCTTATCGGTTGCGGACTTTATGTCGATAATGAGATTGGTGCGGCAGGTTCGACCGGACGTGGCGAAGAATGCATCTTCATCAATGGCGCCCATACGGTCGTTGAAAACATGCGGCACGGAATGTCGCCGGCCGATGCGACGATGGATGCGATCAAACGTGTCGCGGCCAGGTACGGCAACAATCAGGAAGAACTGCTCAAATTTAATATTAATTTCTATGCCGTCAATAAGCGCGGCGAATATGGCGGAGCGGTGTTGTGGAAAGGCGGCAAATTTGTTGTTCATGACGGCAAAGAAGCCAAGGTGGTGGAATCTGCCTATTTGTATGAGAAGAAGTCTTGAGTTCGGAATAATGCGTTATGATTCGGAGCGCAATTTTGCTCTGAACTCAGGACTAATTTCGTGACACCAAATTTCTATTCTGTTATATTCTCCCCCATTGTCGCACTATCCCACGGTGGTCTGACTATAATCTCGCCATACAGCTCTTTCCTCGTAGCTCTCTGGCGTCGTCTCAAGGAGGAAAAAAACAGTGGATGTTTGTGTAGTAGGGACTGGGTACGTTGGCCTGGTGACCGGCACATGTCTGGCTTATCTGGGTCGCAACGTGATTTGTGTGGATATCGACGAGCGCAAGGTTGCGATGTTGCTTGAAGGCAAATCGCCCATCTACGAACCGGGTCTGGAGCAGTTGATTCAGGCCGGGTTGCAGCGTGGCAATTTGCGCTTCTCAACCGATGTGACAGGCTCGATCAAAGAGTCCGAAATTATCTTTATCGCCGTCGGTACCCCTCCTTTGCCAAGTGGCAGGGCGGATCTCTCATACATCAAGGCCGTCGCTCAGGAAGTCGGGCGCGCTCTTGATTGTGAACGACGGCGGGTCGTGGTCAACAAATCGACCGTGCCGATCGGTTCGGGTAATTGGGTCGAGATGCTGGTCAAAGAAGGACTCAACGAGAATCCAATCTATCGGGAGAAGATGGCCAATATCGCTACCCAGAATGCCGGCACGCCGGCCACGGGCAGCCGCCGATTGAACACCCTCAAACCCGAAGATGTCTTTCTCGTGGCATCAAATCCCGAGTTTCTTCGCGAGGGTTCCGCCATCGCCGATACTTTCTATCCCGACCGCATCGTGATCGGCGCGACGCACAGTTACGCGGCCGAGCGTTTGCGCGCCTTGTATGAACCGATCGTTGAACAAACGTTCATTGCGCCCGCCACGGCTCCGCGCCCGGCCGGGTTCACGGCCGTTCCCGTTGTGACGACGGACCTCGCCTCAGCAGAGATGATCAAGTATGCGGCGAATGCCTTCCTCGCGACCAAGATCAGCTTCGCCAATGAGATGGCCAACATCTGCGAGAGAGTGGGCGCCGATATTAAAGAGGTCGTGCGCGGATTTGGATTGGACAGCCGCATTGGTCCCAAGTTCTTGAATGCCGGCCTGGGTTGGGGCGGCTCCTGCTTTGGAAAAGACGTCTCGGCGTTGATCGACATTGCCAAAGAGTACGGCTATGAGCCGTCACTGTTGCATTCGACGGTCGAAGTCAACAAACGCCAACGCCACGTTCCGGTCCAGAAACTGCAAGAGGCGCTGAAGATCATCAAGGGCAAGACCATCGGATTGCTCGGGCTGGCCTTCAAACCTGAGACGGATGATCTCCGTGATGCTCCGGCCCTCGAAGTCGCACGCCAACTGCTGGAGATGGGCGCGCGAATCAAAGTATACGATCCGATCGCCAATGAGGTCTGCCGCCGTCAGCATCCCGACCTGAAAGTCGAGTATGCCGATGATGCCGTGAGCCTCGCCGAAGATTGTGATGCGGTCGTGATTGTCACCGAATGGGAAGAGTTCCGTTACCTCGATCTCGGCAAGATTGGAGAAGTGATGAACTCGAAGGTCCTGATTGACGGACGTAACGTGCTGGACCCGGAAGCTGTCGAAGCGGCGGGATTCAAGTACAAGGGAATTGGAAGGTAGAGGGAGAGTGTGGGAGATTGGCCGAGCACGAGAATCGAGCGCGCGGGAGAGCCGGAGTATCTTCTTCCGCGCGCTCGCTTTTTGCATTCCGCCACTCTCCCTCTTTAGTCAGAAGGGGGAGTATGCGAATTCTTATCACTGGTGGCGCCGGTTTCATCGGCAGCCACATGGCTGATCGATTGATCAGCGAGGGGCATCGAGTTGTCGCCATGGATAATTTGGTGACGGGTGATCTGGCGAACATCGCGCATCATCGCTCGAATCTCAACTTTGAATATATTCATCATGACGTGAGCAATCATATTCATGTGTCGGGAGAGCTCGACTGGATCTTGCATTTCGCCAGTCCGGCCAGCCCGATCGACTATCTGCAATTGCCGATTCAAACCCTCAAGGTCGGAGCTCTCGGCACGCACAATGCCCTCGGACTGGCCAAGGCCAAGGGGGCGAAACTGATCCTTACTTCAACCTCGGAGGTTTACGGCGATCCCCTGGTTCACCCACAGCACGAAGATTATTGGGGAAACGTCAATCCGATTGGGCCGCGCGGAGTTTATGATGAAGCCAAACGGTATGCCGAAGCGATCTCAATGGCCTATCACCGGACGCATGGCTTAGATGTGAGAATCGTCCGAATCTTCAATACCTACGGTCCACGCAATCGCATCAACGACGGACGAGTGGTCCCGACTTTTATTAATCAAGCTTTACGCGGCGAGCCGATCACCGTCTTCGGCGAAGGGCAACAGACGCGCAGCTTCCAGTATGTTGATGATCTGGTCGAGGGGATCAGGCGATTAATGAACGTTCAATTCAATAAGCCGATTAATATCGGCAATCCGAACGAGATGACGATTCTCGAATTCGCCAATTTAATCTTGCGTCTGACCGAGAGTAAGAGCCGAATCGAATATCGCCCGCTCCCACAAGACGATCCCAAAACTCGCCGCCCCGATATCACGCGGGCCAAAGAGATCCTCGATTGGGAACCACGCGTCCCTGTGGAAGAAGGATTAAAAAAGACAATTGATTGGTACCGAAGTAAAGGGTGAAGTACGAAGAATGAAGGCGGAGAGTGAAAGAATAGAACTTAATTTTGTCGAAAAATTAAAAGATGTTTTTCTTTCTCTTTCCACCTTCATCCTTCATTCCTCATCCTCTTCGCCGGGCGCCTTCATCCTGATCTATGTCCTTCTTTTCTTCCATCATGACAGCAATTTATGTTTGAAAACGGCTATCGATTAAGGTAAGCTGAAGGCTCAATTGTTGAGTCAATTCCGGGCTCAACCAAGAAGCAGCAGCAAGAAACTAAAACAATAAGCCCGAGCGTCAAGTTCAGGTGAATAATCAAACAAATTGCTAACGGGAGGAAGAACCATAATGAGTTGTAAACCGACCACAGGTAGGAAGATGCTTACCCTCGCATTGATCCTGACAGTCAGCAGCTTCTGTTCGCTGGCAAGTCTCTCGGCGCTTGCACAATCGACGCCGAAAGCGGCGGGCGAGTTGGCGGTGACTGGCTCAGTCACGATCAACGGCACATCCGCGATCTCGGGAGCGACTGTCTTCAGTGATAGCAAGATCAAAACATCACGTAATAGTGGAGCAACCATCAACCTCGGCAAACTGGGCCGCGTCCAACTCGGACCCGAGAGCGAAATGACGCTGCGGTTTACCGAAGGGACGATCGGTGGCAACCTGGCCTCAGGCCGCGCGGTTGTGAACGCTCCAGCAGGAGTTTCGGTCTCCGTTGCGACAGCTGACGGTATTGCGACTGCGGATGGCAAGCAGGCTTCTGCCCTGACAATCGATGTCAGCTGCGGCAACACCCGCGTGGCGGCAGTTCGGAGCAGCGCGAAGGTTACATCCGGCAGCAAGGTCGAGACCGTGGCCGCCGGCAGTGAAGTTGCAGTTGGTCAGGCTCAAGCGCCGCGTTGCGCACGCCTGTCAACGGCCCAGGAGAAAGGGCTCAGCAGCGGTGCGGTCGCGGCGCTGGTGATTGCCGGCGTTGGCGGTGCGGTTGCCGGTATCGTCGCTGCTTCTCAGTCGGACAACGTGACGCCAAGCGCCATCGTGGTGAGCGGATTCCGTCCGTAGTCTGAACTCAATTACAGATCAAAGACTCGATGCGCCGGTGACTTGCCAAAGTTCCCGGCGCATCTTCACGATAACGTAAAAGAAAAAATCTTCACCCATTCTCTTCCAATTCTTAGATTCCGAGGAGATGATCCCTTCACCATCTCTATTTTCGTGTTTCTGACCTGCCGTCTCATTCTCCGGTCTACTGCTCATCAACTTGTGTGACTTCAATTTGAAGATCGCGGCCAACGCGTTAATATGCTTATTTGTCATTCCTATGACGGCTTCACCAATTGAAATAGATCTTGAAAGAAGAGTTTGACCTGATGAAAGTTCCTTTACTTGATTTGGTTGCGCAACATCAGACGATCCGTGATGAGATAATGGCGGCCGTGGCGCGGGTTTTCGACCGCCAGCAATTCATTATGGGGACGGAAGTGGAAGAGTTTGAGCAGGAGATGGCCGGGTACTGTCGCGCCAAACATGCCATCGGCTGCGCGTCCGGTTCAGACGCCTTATTGCTGGCGCTCATGGCATTCAATGTTGGTCCGGGCCATGAAGTGATCACGACGGCATTTACCTTCTTCGCGACGACGAGCGCGATTACCCGGTTGGGCGCGCGCCCCGTCTATCTCGATATCTCACACAGTGATTTCAATCTCAATGTTGAACTGCTCGAAAGGGCGATCACGCCACAGACAAGGGCCATCATGCCGGTGCATCTTTACGGGCAATGCGCGCGGATGGATGCCCTGATGGATGTGGCGCGCAGACATCAGATCCCGGTGATCGAAGACGCGGCCCAGGCCATCGGCGCGGAGTTCAAAGATCGGCCCGCGGGCACGATCGGTGAGATCGGTTGCTTCAGTTTCTTTCCGTCGAAGAATCTCGGCGGCGCGGGCGACGGCGGGTTGATGACGACCAACGATGATGAGCTGGCCGCAAAATTGCGCCTCCTGCGAGTTCACGGGATGGAGCCGAAGTATTATCACCAGGTCGTCGGAATCAATAGCCGGTTAGATGCGCTCCAGGCCGCCGTGCTCCGCGTCAAATTGAGATATCTGGATCAGTGGAGCGAGGCGAGGCGGCTCAACGCCGCACGCTACAACAACCTGATCGCTCAGGCGGGTCTTGAAGAGGTCACGACGCCGAAGGTTCACGCCGACAGCTGGCATATCTTTCATCAATACACCATTCGCTGTGCGCGCCGCGACGAACTGAAGAACCATTTATCGCAGGCCGGCATCGGCACCGAGATCTATTATCCGGTTCCGTTGCATCTGCAAGAATGCTTCGCCTTCCTGGGGTATAAGGCGGGCGATCTGCCCGAGACCGAAAAGGCCGCCCAGGAATGCCTGTCGCTGCCGATCTATCCGGAGTTGTCCGCGGAGCAACAGGATTATGTGGTCGAAAAGATCGCCGAGTTCTATCAGACATAGCCGACATTTGATCTCTGGTCACTGAGATTGATAAGACAGGATCAGGGACCAGGGGACAGAGATCGGGCAAAAATTGCCGATGATGAAAAACTAACTGGCAATTGAGACCAACTTTGACAAATTCAATCGCCGCATCGGGCGGAGTGGTATAAAATTAGAGGGTCCGGCGCGACCCCTGTTCCTCCTATATAAAGTAAAAATAGTGATAAAGGAGCTCACAATGTTACAGCAGATTCAACGTCCCAGAAGATTGCGTCGTACCGCAGTAATTCGCGAAATGGTACGCGAAACTAGACTCGATCCTTCCAATCTGATCTATCCGTTGTTTGCTTGTCCGGGCGAAGGCGTCCGACGCGAGATCCGGTCGATGCCGGGCGTATTCAATCTATCAATCGACGAGTTGGTGAAGGAAGCCGATGATGCCCGGCGCGCAGGCGTCTCATCGATCATCGTCTTTGGATTGCCGGAGCGCAAAGATGAGCAGGGAAGTGAAGCGTTTGCGGAAGACGGAATAACCCAGCGCGCCATCCGCGCCGTCAAACGCGAAGTTAAAGACCTGGTCGTGCTGGCCGATACCTGCCTCTGCGAATATACCTCGCATGGTCATTGCGGCATGATCAAAGACGGAGATGTGGCCAACGACCCGACGCTCGAAATTCTGGCGAACACGGCGATCAGCCAGGCGCAAGCCGGAGCCGACATCATTGCGCCTTCGGGCATGATGGATGGCATGATCGAAGCCATTCGCATGGGATTGGACGCGGCGGGTTTCACCGATACCCCGATCTTGTCTTACGCCGTCAAATATGCCTCGGCATTTTATGGTCCATTCCGCGAAGCGGCCGACAGCGCGCCTCAATTTGGCGATCGACGCAGCTACCAGATGGATCCGCCAAATATTCGCGAGGCATTGCGCGAGGCTGAGCTCGACGTCGAGCAAGGCGCGGATATGCTCATGGTCAAACCCGCTTTGCCCTACCTGGATGTCATTCGAGCGGTCCGCGAAACCTTCAATCTGCCGCTCGCTGCTTATCAGGTCTCGGGCGAATATGCACAGATCAAGGCCGCGGGCAAGATGGGATGGATCGATGAAGAACGCGTGATGATGGAGTCTCTCATTGCCATCAAACGCGCGGGCGCCGACCTGATCTTGACCTATTTCGCCAAGGATGTCGTCGGACGCCTCTAGCCCTCTCTTGTCCACACGCCAAAGAATGGTCTTGCGGGCGCTCCGACCTCTCGCCCGCTCTTTTTTGGCTTTCATGAAAATAATTGTTGACATGGTCTTAATTTAGATGTAGTCTAACTGCGATGACGAGATTGCACCAAAGAGATGTAGAGACCCTGGTAGAGTCTAGTGGCCTAAAGATGACCCCGCAGAGGCGCGCTATCGTCGAATATCTGCAGTCTGCGATTCATCACCCAACGGCCGATGAGGTGTTGAAAGCGGTCAACGAGAGGTTTCCAATGACCTCACGCGCGACCGTTTATAACACGCTCAACTGGCTGAAGGGGGTTGGGATGGTCAAGGAGGTCTTTGAGGGTGGAGTAGTTCACTTTGATCCAAATACCTCCGAGCATCATCATTTCGTTTGCCGCGAATGCGGTAAAGTTGAGGATGTCGAGGGCCAATTACTTGGCGATCTTCATCTTGACGTTCTTCCGGGTGCTCAGAAGATCGAGAATTTTGAGCTTATCCTGAGAGGGTTGTGTGTTGATTGCCGGGGAAAAGATTGCAGCGCATAGACGCTGCTCCCTTTTTTTAACAACGTGTTTAGACTCAATCTAAAACTAGAAACCATTTCATCAGAAGGAGAAATTTTTAATGGTCACAGTAGGGGATAAATTCCCAAATTTTCACTTGAAAGCTGCGGTGAGCTTGGAGAAGGGGAAAGAATTTCAAACGATTACCAACGAGACCTACAAGGATAAATGGCAGGTAATCTTCTTTTGGCCGATGGACTTCACTTTTATCTGTCCGACGGAGATCGCCGAATTCGGCAAGCATAATCAGGATTTTGCCGATCGGGATGCGCAGGTTCTGGGTGTCAGCACCGATACACATTTCGTTCATTTGGCGTGGCGCAACAATCATGCGGATCTGAAAGATCTGCCGTATCCGATGCTGGCCGATACCAAGCGGGAATTGTCGTCAGCGTTGGGAGTTTTGCATAAGGAAGAAGGAGTTGCCCTGCGAGCCACCTTCATCGTTGATCCTGAAGGGGTTATTCGTTGGGTGACGGTCAACGATCTCTCGGTCGGCCGGAACGTCCAAGAGACGCTGCGCGTTCTTGATGCGCTGCAGACTGACGAGCTTTGCCCCTGCAACTGGAAACAGGGCGAAAAGACTCTCGGAAAGGCTGCCTAAGAGCGGTTTGGATTCAGGGGAGCGCGGAATACAGGGAACAGAGAGAGATAGGAGGGAGTCAAACAAGGTATTTCGCGCTCTCTCAATTTAATCAAGTTTTATACGTTTTATACCGTTGAAGGGATAAAGGAGAGTCATGAGCGAGGTCGAGAGATTGAGGGAGTCGCTGCCGGAAGCAGCCAAAGACATTAAATTGAATTTACAGACAGTTTTCCAGTCCTCCGTGCTGACGCCGGAACAAATTTGGGGCACGGCAGTGGCTTCGGCGATTGCTGCTCGAAACCAAGAGCTGGCAAAAGCCGTATTGGTTGATGCACAGAGCAAAGTGGATGCGAGCGTCATTGATGATGCGCAAGCCGCAGCGGCGCTCATGGCAATGAACAATGTTTTCTACCGTTTCCGTCATATGGTGGGCAAGGAGGCATACTCCGCCAAACCTGCGCGGTTACGGATGAATCGGATTGCAAAACCGCTGAGCAACAAGACTGACTTTGAGCTCTTCTGTCTGGCGGTCAGTGCAATCAATGGGTGCGAGATGTGTATCCGCTCGCACGAGCAGGTTGTGGTCGATGGTGGAGTCACCGAAGATCACGTTCACGATGTGGTACGCATTGCTGCCACAATTAATGCGGTCGCAGTTTCACTAGAAATGAATAATTTGGGTGCACAGGTCCAGAAAGCAACGGTGTAAGCTTTCAGGACAATCAAAGATGCGTAAAAGGCGCAGTGATTAGAGATAATCACTCTGCGTCTTTTGAAGTCTTCGGGGATAGTTCGAGAAGTTCTGAAAAGAGGAGGAAATGAGATGAAGATACCGTCAGATGTTCAAAAGGTTATCAAGGCCCTGCCTGAAGACAAGCGCAAAAAGGTCGAAGCGATAGTGCGTCGTCATGTCGAGGCGTGCCGCAGGCTGGGTGTCGAGATTGAATACCTTGATCGCGTTTGGATTGAAGCAGTCGAGGCCGTAGAGGTTGAAGAAAAGTCGCCCGAATTGGCCTTTGATGAAGCATGGCCGGAATACGAGCCGTTGCGGCGATACGGTGTATACGAGAGCCCAAAGGCTAATTGGTAACTAGTTGATAACAATGGTTCAAGCTGAAATTCAGAATGCGTGATGAGCACCCCCGTTACTCTCATCTTCTGATAATGGGATGGCTCATTACGCAGTTATTTCAGATCTCCAAAAATATATTGAGCTAAAATGACGGCTGCGATTGCAGCCGTTTCTGTTCTCAGGATGCGCGGGCCCAGATGGATCGGAATGAATTCCGAGCTCTCAGCCTGATGCAGCTCTCCTTCACTCCACCCGCCCTCGGGGGCAACCCATAGATTGAGCTTGCCGACCGATCCTATCCGCGATGCCGCTTCGCCCAGGCTCAGGCCGTGGCGTTCCGAAAAGATCAGGTTCTTTTCCATCCGTTCATTTTGACAAAAATCCGTGAAGGCGGCCGGCGCCGTGATCTCGACGAGCTTTCGCCTGCCGCACTGCTTGAGGGCTTCAAGAGCAATCCGGCGCCAGCGGAGCAGGCGTTCCGCCGTGCGGCTTTCGCCGCGCCGCAGATCACGAAGATCGCTATGATCGGTGATCAATGGCACGATCCGTTTGACGCCAAGTTCAGTCGATTTCTGGACGACCCAATCGAATTTGTCTCCTTTGATGAGAGCTTGCGCGAGAGTCAGTTGAGACGGGGATTCGACCTGATCTTCAAGCCGGCGCAGGGGAGTCAATTCAACCTCGCGGATGTTCGCCCGGATGATTTCACATTCCCACTCCGTGCCCTCGCCGTCGAAGACGAAGACATGATCGCCTTCACCCAGCCTCAGCACCCGAACGAGGTGGTGTGATTCTTGAGGGTCCAGCACAATCGCCGATTGGGTGAATCGGGAAGGCTCGGCATAGAAACGGTGACGTTGCATATTTTGCTCACTAGGGAATTGAGCGGAGGGCCATCGTGATCCACTCGCCGTCGCGTTTCTCTTCGAGGATGGCAAATTTTTGTCTTTCGAGCGCGGCGCTGACCTCTTGATCCTGTTCGCACAGAATTCCGGAGACGACCAGGATCCCTTGAGGTTTGATGACTTGTGAAAAGTCTGCGGCGAGCGGCACGATCACGTCCGCAGTCAAATTGGCGAGGACGAGGTCGAATCCCTGACCGTGGAACGAGGCGAGCTTGTTGACCTCGATTTCGAGTTCGGAGTCCACGCCGTTGAGCGCCGCGTTCTCTTCGGCGACCACGATCGCTTCAGGATCGACGTCGAATCCGACGACGCGTGAACCGGGCGAGAGTTTGACGGCGGCGATTGCAAGGATCCCCGTGCCGGTCCCGACGTCCAGGAATGACCCGCCGCGCCAGTATTTCTCCAGCATCTCCAGGCAACCGCGCGTCGTCTCGTGGGTGCCGGTGCCGAATGCCATTCCGGGATCGATCTGAATCACGATCCGGTCGGTATTCTTGACCTGATCGATTTTCCAGGACGGAGCGATGAGCAGCCGCCGGCCGATTTCGATCGGCTCATAACCCTTTTTCCATTCGGCTAGCCAATCCTGATCGACGATCGTCAGGCTCCTGAGATCTTTCAACGCGACTTCGGGCAGACCGATCAACCGGATCGTCTGGATGATCTGCCCGCGGATCTTTTCGAGGTCCGGCGCCGCATCGAAATAGGCGCGCAACGTCATGAACTCCGGCGAATCTTCCGAGACTTCGATGCCGGTCGTGCCGAATGTCCATAATTGTGTGGTTGCCGCAGTCTCCGCCACCCGCGCGATCTCAACTTCAATCACATACCAGATCTTTGTGCTCATACGAGAGTCCGCTTATTTCTCTTTGATTCCCAGGTCGTCGAGCGTGTGCGGATCGTCACGCCAGGAATCCTGCACGCGAACGAAGAGATGCAAACGAACGTGGCGGTCGAGAAGCTGTTCGATATCGCGCCGCGCTCGGGTGCCGATCTCTTTCAGCATCTGGCCGCCCTTGCCGATAATGATCGGCTTTTGCGACTCTCGTTCGACATAGATCACACAATGAATTTCCGTCGCGTCATCCGCCTCTTGCCAGCTCTCGGTCTTGACGGCGGTGGCGAACGGCAGCTCCTCCTGGGTGCTTTCGAGGATCTTTTCGCGGACGAGTTCGGCGACGATGTTGCGTTCGATCTGATCGGTGAACTGATCGGCATCGTAAAGCCGCTCGCCCTCAGGCAGATATTTGAACAGCGTGGTGACCAGGAGTTCCCGGTTGTCGCCGTTGCGCGCGGAGATGGGAATAATCTCGGCGAATTCGTACTCTTTGCTGTATTGCTCGATGAGCGGCAGCAGGCGCTTTTTGTCTTTCAAGAGATCGATCTTATTGAGCAGGAGGAGAGTCGTTTTGGCCGCGCTTTTGACGAGATCGAGGGTGAAACGGTCGCCCGAGCCGAAGCTCGTCGTCGCGTCGAGCATCAAGAGCACGATATCGACTTGTTGCAGCGCATCGGCGACCAGCCCCATCATCCGCCGATTGAGCGCGTATCCGGGTTTATGAATGCCCGGCGTGTCGACGAAAATAATCTGGCCTTCCGGGCGCGTCAGAATCCCCTGGATATGGGTCCGCGTCGTTTGCGGTTTGGAAGAGACGGCGGCGATGTGTTCTCCGATGAGCGCATTGAGCAACGTCGATTTGCCGGCATTAGGACGGCCGATGAGCGCGGCGAAACCGGATTTATCACGGGGATTGTCCATTTGTTTGATCCTTCAATTTGATTATTTTTCCGGTTCTCCATGGGCAGTGGCCGACGCTTCGAGTTGGGTCTCTTGACCCACGAGCTCCGGCGCGAGTTTCTCAATCTTCACTCGTGAGACTCGTCGCTCATCGGCTTCGATCACCTCGAACTTCAAGCCTTTGAAGTTGATCCATTCGCCGACCAGCGGCAGATGGCCGAGCTGGTTGATGACCAATCCGGCCACGGTCGTAAAGTCATCGTCCGCCAGTTCGACCTCGTATCGACGTTCGATCTTACCGACCTCGACCTGGCCGCGGACAATACTCACATCGTTTCCCTTATCGACGATATCGACCTCGGTCTCGTGCGGCTCGGGTTCGTCTTCGTCTTCGATTTCGCCGACAATCTCTTCGATCAAATCCTCAATGGTGACAAGGCCGGCCAGACCGCCGTACTCGTCGATCACAATCGCCATCGGGGTCTTGGCCTTTTGCATCTCCGGCAGAAGCTCGTCGATCGGTTTTGTCTCGGGGACAAAATAGGTCGGACGCGCAATCTCAATGGCTTTCAGATTTATTTCATCGCTCTGCCAGTATTTGAGCAGGTCGCGGACATAGATCACGCCTTCGATGTTGTCGATCTGATCGCGATAGATCGGCAACCGCGAGTATTTCGATTCGATCATCAAATCGCGGACCTGTTCGAGACTCGCGTTGGCCTCGACCGAGACGATGTTGGTCCGCGGCGTCATGACCTCGGCCACGGTGCGGTCGCTGAAGCGAATGATCGATTGAATCATCTCGCCTTCGCTCTCCTCGATGATGCCTTCTTCTTCGCCCACATCGAGAAAAGCCTGCAATTCGCTATCGTCATCGCTTTCGTCACCTTCTTCACGCGTCTCGGTCTTCGGCTCGGGCTCTCGTTGCAGCCCTCGCAGCGAACGGTAGATCGGATGCGCGATCGCCCCCAGGACCGGCCACAGGATCCGCAAGGGGATCCGCAATTTGAGCAGCGTTCGCGTCGGATCGTTCTGGGTCACGATGAGCGGCACGATCTGTCGAAAGAAGACGACGGTCAAGATCATCAACCCGAACGAGGTCGAAAGAAAATGTTGCGGATAGAGTTGGTGCGCAATCGAGCTCAGGAGGATTGCGATCGATGCGATCGAGACGTGAATGCCAAAAGTGAGCGTGAAGCTGAGTTGATGATGGCGCTCGAGGATCGAACGCCAGAATATGGCGTGCGGTGAATCTTCGGTCTCGGTCGCGAGCAGACGCAATGAAACATCGCTTAATTCGTCGAGCGCACTTTTGGCTGTGGCAACAACGACCAGCACCAGAATGACGATGCCGGTCAAAGCTATTTCAGATTCCATAAATAGATGCTAAATGCCGGATGCCGGATGCCGAAGCTGGTCTGACTGGCTGGCGGCCGAGCCACACAAGATTCGGCATCCGGCATCTAGCATCTTCCTAGTAGTTCTTTTCTCAACTTCCTCTCAAGTCTATTCATCTCTCCGTCATCGGTCTCGTGATCATACCCGGCCAGATGCAATGTGCCGTGGATCACCAGGTGTTCGATCTCGCGAGCGAATTGCAGACTAAGTTCACGTGCATATTTTGCGGCAGTCTCAACTGAAATAACAATGTCACCGAGATGGTCCGCTTGAGTCATCGGCTCCAGCCCATCTGAGGCTTCATGATAACCGAATGAAAGGACGTCGGTCGCTCGATCAATTCCGCGATAGTTCCGGTTCAATTCGCGCATCGCCCGATCGCGAATGAAGATAATCGTGACGGCCGCCTCTTCGCGCCCGATCCGGTCGAGCACCGCTCGCGACAACCGGGCGACCGTGTCCCGCTCAATCCGATGCAGCCGCTGGCGGTTCAAGACTTCGATCTCCGGGCGTTCTTTCTCGCGAGCCTTCACGCTCCAACTCTCTCGCCTCGTGCTAGAGGCTGATCTTACGGTTGTGTTCGTCATACGCCTTGACGATCATCTGCACCAGATGATGGCGGACCACGTCACGCTCATCGAAATGAATGAAGACAATGCCCTCGATCCCATTGACGACTCGTTGCGCCTCAACCAGCCCTGATTTGCGGCCGGAAGGCAGATCGATCTGCGTCACGTCACCGGTGATGACGGCTTTCGATCCGAAGCCAATGCGCGTCAGAAACATCTTCATCTGTTCCGAGGTCGTGTTCTGCGCTTCGTCAAGGATGATAAATGCATCCGCCAACGTCCTCCCGCGCATGAATGCCAGCGGCGCGACCTCGATCACGCGTTTTTCGAGGAACTTGGTGACTCGCTCATAATCCATCAAATCGAAGAGCGCATCGTAGAGTGGCCGCAAATAAGGATCGACCTTGTCTTGCAGATCGCCCGGGAGGAATCCCAGTTTTTCGCCCGCCTCGACGGCCGGCCGTGCCAGGATAATCCGATTGACCCGCTTCGACATCAAAAACTGGATCGCCATCGCGACGGCGATATATGTTTTTCCGGTGCCGGCAGGCCCGATCCCGAAGACGAGATCGTTCTCTTCGATCGCCTCGATATAGCGTTTCTGGTTCGGTCCACGCGCCGTGACCTGTTTGCGCCCCGCCGGGTTGATGCGTTTCTGGTCCGTCAAGATTTCGCGGAGGGTTGAGGTGCGGTTGTCGGCGATCTGTTTGAATGCGTTGCGAAGTTCATTGGCAGCCGGCGTGCGCCCCTCATCAAATAGTTGACCGTAATCTTTCAGGATTCGCTCAACGATGGCGACATCAGCTTCGTCGCCCTCAATGATCAATTCAGCACCCCGTCCACCCACGCGCACGCTCAAAAGCGACTCCAAATACTTGATATTTTGATCGTGCGGGCCGAATAAAGTCTCCAGCCCTCGCTCCGGCATTGTGATCTTCAAACTTCTCAGAGGTGTTACATCTCCTTGGAAAACAATTACTCGTTTCGTCTCCCGACTCCAATCTCGATCGAGAAAACGAACGCTCGGAACCGTTCTCCGGTTTTCATCGTTGCGGGCATCCCTCATCCGACGAGGATCAAGGAGCCCCGGATATTAAAGTTAAATTCGCAGCCCCGTTAAAGAACGATCGGCCACGCCCGATAATTGGTCCTGATTCGTGGCCGGCATGGCTGCGAGGCAGTCCACAGTGATTAATTTAGATCACAATCTACTGCACGGTATGAGGGGTGTCAACGGCGCATTTGATCGAAGCCCGGTCGAAACTTTGTCGAAGCCCGGCCGAAGCCAGGCGAGCCGCGGCGGCAACCTCTGTCCGGTCTGCGCAAGTCCTTTGATACAAGTGATACAAGGGCGACCCCGTGCGGTCACTGATTTGAGGACGTGTGATCGTGAACGATCTTCCAGCCATCTTCAAAGCGCCGAAAGATCAGAGTGTAGAGACCGCCCAATTCCTGACCGCCGGACAATTTGAGCCGGAAGCGCCCGCGCACTACCGCGGCCGCGTCCCCGAGCGGCTGGATGTCAAGATCTGAAAAATCGAGTTTGCCCATCTCTTTGCCCTCCGCCTGATAGGTCTTGCGGTAGCGTTCGATCGTTGCGTCCCAGCCCTGGAGCCGGCGGCCGCCCGAGAAGAAGGTCAACTCGGGCGAGCGCCAATAACCATCCATAAATGCCTCGAGTTTACCCGCATTCCACGCTGTCACCTGCGCGTCGAGCACGACGCGAATCTGGGATTCGGTCGATGGTTTAGCCCCGGCAGTCCCCCCGGTCTGAGCAAAGGCCGTGGGAGATGTTAAGAGCAAACAAAGCATCAATAAAAATCCTCGAAAAGTGGTCATTTGTGATACCGTCCTCATCCAGGATGATCTTGGGATCATCATGGCCTAATCTTGGTAATCGATTAAAGATATCTTGTGCAATGACAACCGATAAAATTAGCCTGCTCGCAGCCCTTGAGTACCGACCACCCCTGACTGGTATAATTGGGGCGTTATGTCGGACAACTACTTTTACACACCCAATGACGAACCGGAAGGCACCAAGCGTCCATCTTCTGCAGACCCACCGCCCAATAAGCTAACAGAGATCGGTATCAAGTTGGAAGAGTTCTTTCGAAGCGCGAAGCTTGCCGCACTCATAATTCTTTCAATTATTGCCGGAGGGTTGACCGGACTGGTGGTTGCCTATCAGGGAAGTTTTACCACCATCGCTTCCGAAGTAGATGCCCTCGCAGATTATCGGCCGGCAGAGATCACGAAAGTCTATGCCGACGATGGGAAGACGGTGATTGGCGAACTTTCGCTTGAGCGGCGCATTCCGATCGAGTATGACGAGATTCCCGAGAAACTCAAACAAGCTATCCTCGCGATCGAGGACACGCGGTTTTACGATCACGTCGGCATCGATCCGGTGCGCCTGGTCGGCGCCGCAATCCAGAACGTTATGCGCAAGCGCCGCGCCCAGGGCGCCTCGACCTTGACGCAGCAGCTGGCGCGCGATCTTTTCCTGAGCCGCGAAAAGACTTTCACCCGCAAGATCAAGGAGATCATGTACGCTCTGCAGATCGAGCGCGTCTATACCAAAGAACAGATTATGACGCTCTACTGCAACCAGATCTTCCTGGGCGGTGGAGCCTACGGTTTTGAGGCGGCGGCGAACTACTTTTTCAGCAAACACATCAACGAGCTCAACCTCGATCAGTACGCCCTTTTGGCCGCTTTGCCGAAAGGACCGCAGCAGTTCTCGCCGATCCATCGCGCCAGGGCTGCCAGGGACCGGCGTAATCTGGTGCTTCAGGCCATGGCCGATGCCGACTATATCACGCAAGCAGACGCGGACACGGCAAAGGCCAAGCCGCTCGGCCTCAACCTCGACGATCAGCGGGGCAAAAATGACCGGTCGCCATATGCTTACTTTGTCGAAGAGGTCCGCCAGGAACTGCAGAAGCTGATGGTCGAGAAACATTCGCAGGACGCGATGGACGTCTATCGCGCCGGTTTGAGTGTTTATACCACGATCGATGCCGAGGCTCAGAAATGGGCGGTCGATGCGGTTCGCAAGGGCGCGCAAATGTATGAACGGCGTCACGGATGGAAGGTCAAGTTCGACAATGTGATCGAAAAAGAGGGGACTTCAGTCGAGAGCTATCGACATCCGTCGTGGATCGCCGTCCCGGATGTGGGCGACATCGAAACCGGGTTGATCAAAGAGGTGAATGATCGCGGGACTCAGGTCTCGTTCGGTTCTTATAGCGCGATCATTACGGCTGAACAGACGAAAGCCCTCAATCGACCGCCGTCAAAACTCTTCAAGCGCGGCGACCTCGCCCAGTTCAAAGTCGAAGCCATCGATCAGTCGAAGAAGACCATGTCAGTCATGCTCGAGCCCGAGCCGGAAGTCCAGGCGGCGCTGGTGCTGGTCGATGTCAAGACGGGCGAGATCAAGTCGATGGTCGGCGGCTACGATTTTGCGACGAGTAAATTCAACCATGCGACGCAGGCGAATCGTCAAACGGGTTCTGCCTTCAAACCTTTTATCTACGCGGCGGCGCTCGAACAAGGATTGAAACCCGACGATGTTGTCGATGATTCACCTTTCCGCCGCGGGACGTACGAACCGCATAATTACGACAATACGTTTATGGGGCCGATGCCCCTCCGCAAGGCGCTCGCCCTGTCGCGTAATATTCCGGCCGTCCGCACCCTCGATGAAATCGGGGTTCGCAACGCCGCAGACCTGGTCAAGCGAATCGGGCTGCCCAATCCAATGGCTCCGTACCTGCCGTCAGCTCTGGGAGCGACCGAAGAACCGCTCTTGTCGATGGTCTCCGCCTACACGACATTTCCGAATGGCGGCACGCGATTCGAACCGTTTCGCATCCGCCGCGTCGTCGATCGCGACGGCAATGTCCTGGATGAAGCGGAGCCCAAATCTTATAAAGTCGTGTCCGATTATGTTGCCGCTCAGATGGTGGAGATGATGCGCGGCGTCGTCCAGTTTGGAACGGCGAGGGCGGCCGTCAGCCAGGGACATCCGCTGGCGGGAAAGACCGGAACGGTCAATGATTTCACCGATGCCTGGTTTATCGGTTATACGCCGACCGTCGCCTGTGGAGTGTGGATCGGTTACAGCGATCAGAAACGCCCGCTCGGCAAGAGCGAATCCGGCGCGACCGCGGCTTTGCCCTTCTGGAATGAGTTTATGGGCAAATATCTGAAGGACAAACCGAAGGGCAAATTCCCGCCAATTCCCGATCTTCCTGACGAGTTACGGCCAGTTCAAGCTCAACGCGCTCGTGAACATGCTCAGGAGCTGGCGCGCATCGCATCGCAAAGCGGAGACGTGCTGCCTGGATCGAGCGATGTTCCGAACCTGGATCCGCTGGCGGGGCATCAACCGGAGACGACTGCGCCGGTAAGTAATAAACCTGCTCCTGCTCCACCTCCTGAGGAGCCCGCTCGCGTTCAACGGACCGAGCAGAATCCCAAGATCCTCAGACCACCGGTCGAGAACAATCCGACCAAACCGGTTGAGACCAAGTCCGCCAAACCGGCCGAGACCAAGCCGGTCAAACAGCAAGAAGAACCGCTGAGAAAAGGGAAGAAAGGCAAATCGGAAGACCCATGAGAAGTGGGAAGAGTGAAGGATGAGAAACAAGAGACGAGAGATGAGGGATGAAGGCGGGAAGAGGAAGAAGAGCTTTTTATCAAAAGAAAAAGTTCCGCCCTTCATCCCTCATTCCTTTCTTTCTCCTCGTTCCGTCTTTCATCTAATCCCACTGCTTCATCCTTCTTGACCTTCATCGTTGAACTTGTATCCCACTCCCCAGACGGTGAGGACCAGTTTCGGTTGGTCAGGATTCTCTTCGATCTTGGCTCTCAAGCGATTGATGTGTGAATCGATTGTTCGGTCATAGCCGCTGTAAGTATAGTCCCAGATGTTTTCCAGCAGATATTTCCGCGAATAGACGCGACCGGGATGTGCCGCGAAGAGAGCGAGTAATTCGAACTCCTTCGGAGTCAAATCGATGACACGCCCGCCAATGGTCACCTCTCGCCGGGTGGGATCAATCCGGAGACCGTGGCGCACAATCGGCGCTTGATCCGGGTCATCCGGATCGCTGTTCTTGGTCCGTGTGCGGCGCAAAACGCTCTTCAGCCGCGCTTCAAGCTC
>Ga0081539_10002701_pt1 | contig 24077 bp, 20 predicted proteins | sample TabmetS4T2R2_FD_71023 | JGI IMG/M metagenome (GOLD analysis project Ga0081539, IMG submission 71023) | Tabebuia heterophylla rhizosphere microbial communities from the University of Puerto Rico - S4T2R2 | ecosystem: Host-associated > Plants > Roots > Rhizosphere ...
TCACCACCCGTGACCCATGGGAAGCGGCACGTTTCGCTACGTTGGTTGCCTCACGTTCCATCACCCGCGTTGGTTTGGATGGCATTCCAACTCCACGTGAAATCGAAGAATGTAGGATGGAAGTTTTGCATTAGCTAACCACTGTCCCCTAACGGGGATAACCCTGGCACCGCCAGCCAGGGCAGGCGTAAAGACGCGAAGCAACAGAGATTTAAGAAATTCTCGTAGCAAAACGCTCGAAAATCATAAATCCGAAATCGTAAATCGCATGACTCGTATCTATACTCTTGTTAACCAAAAAGGTGGAGTGGGCAAAACGACAACTGCCGTCAACCTCGGTGCATATCTCGCGAAAATGAGTCAGCGCGTATTGATCATTGATCTCGACCCACAAGCCAATGCAACGGCTAGCCTCGGCGTGGATAAGCGCGCGGTGCAGGGGAGTACATATGAAGCACTACTCAATAGTGAAATCCCTACTTCGTCTATTCTTTATAATGAAAGGCTACAATTGTGGCTCTTGCCATCTTCGCCAGCACTTGCCGGTGCAGAGATTGAGCTTGTCGGGGAATTAGGTCGTGAATTTCGTCTCAGGAAGGCGCTCGAATCCCTTGATGAGAAATATGATTACATCCTGATCGATTGTCCGCCCTCGCTGGGCATTTTGACCGTCAACGGTTTGGTGGCTGCACAAGATGGCGTGCTGGTCCCCGTCCAATGTGAGTATCTCGCCTTAGAAGGACTCGGACAACTCACTCGAACGATTGAACGAGTCCAATCAGCGCTCTTTCCGGATCTGCGAGTGCGCGGCGTGATATTGACCATGTTCGACCCGCGTACAAATCTTTCTGGTGATGTAGTGAAAGAGGTCAAGAATCATTTTCCCGGGCAGGTCTTTCAGAGCATCGTGCCGCGCAGTATTCGTCTCGCCGAAGCCCCTTCCTATGGACTTCCAATTTCGGCTTATTCCCCTTCTTCTCTCGGCGCGCGTGCATATGAAGCGCTTGCAAAAGAATTATTGGAAGGTGATGGAGTACCGGTTCATTAATGATGTAATGGTAGCCAGCTGCTTGCTGCTACATCAATCGTAAGGAGATTCATTCATGCCCCCACGTTCCGGCCTTGGCAAAGGACTCGATGCCCTTATTCCCTCTGGTCAGAAAACACCGAGTGGAGAGGGCGGCCTTACGCAAATTCCCATTGACTTGATCCAGCGTAACCCACGTCAGCCGCGTGAAAAATTTGATATTGAAGAGTTGGAGAATCTTGCGGCCTCCATCCGTGAACATGGCGTGATCCAACCACTGATTGTTTCACCAGGCAAAAATGGAATCTATACCCTTATCGCGGGCGAGCGGCGTTTACAAGCAGCTCGGAATGCGGGATTAAAAATCGTTCCGGTAGTGATTCGCCACGCAACCGATCAACAATTGCTCGAACTCGCGTTGATCGAAAATGTCCAACGCGCAGATTTGAATGCCATTGAAGAAGCCGAAGCGTATCAGCATCTCGCCAAGGAATTCAAAATGTCGCATGAGACTATCGCTACGCGGGTAGGCAAGAGCCGCGTGGCAGTCACGAATACCTTGCGTCTGCTCGATGCCTCCGCGGCTGTGAAGCAAGCGCTGGTCGATGGAAGAATTACCGAAGGTCACGCGCGTGCTTTGCTGGCACTTACCTCTGCAAAAGCGCAGGAAAACTTGTTAAACCAAGTCGTCAATCTTGATCTTAGTGTCCGTCAAACGGAGGCACTGGCGAGCAAATTATCGGGGAAGAAACCTTCTGGAAAGAGAAGGACAAGCTCCAGCGCAGATGTCACTGATGTCGAGCGTCGTCTACGCTCGAGCCTCGGAACAAAAGTCACTCTGAAGCATGGCAAAAAAGGTGGCACGGTCACCATCTATTATTATTCCGATGAAGAATTAGATTCCTTACTAGAAAAATTGACATGACCATTTGCTCGTGCGGGTCTCAGACTCTGCACGAACAGCGCCAATCATGAAACTTCTTTATAACGCGTACGTCTACACCCAGGATCCCTCTTATCCGTCTGCATCAGCGATCCTCATTGATCGTGAGCGAATCGTCGCGGTTGGGGAAGGGAATAATCTTTTGCCCCAATATCCAAATGCCGAGAAGCAAAACATGGAGGGGCGCGTGATTCTGCCGGGCTTGATTGATGCTCACTTGCATTTGAAGAATTACTCCCTCAGTTTGCAAAAGATAGATTGCGAGACGAACACCAAAGAGGAATGTCTCCGCCGAGTAGAAGAACGGGTGAAAAAAGCGAAAGCCGGCGAATGGATTTTGGGTCATGGCTGGAATCAAAATGTTTGGGGCAATTGGCCCACCGCCTCCGAGTTAGATTCCATTGCGCCCAACAATCCGGTTTATCTCACTGCCAAGTCGTTACATGCCGCTTGGGCAAATACAGCCGCGCTCAAGCTTGCAAATATCACCTCGCAGACACCCGATCCCCAAAATGGGCAGATTCAACGCGATCATAAAGGCAACGCCACAGGCATTCTGCTTGAAACGGCAATGGAACTTGCCGATGATGTCATCCTGGAGCCAAGCATTGATCAAATTGCAGATGCGATGGAAAAGGCTCAGTCCATTTTATGGAAAATGGGATTGACAGGTCTGCACGATTTTGACCGCCGCGATTCCTTTATGGCGCTCCAAAAACTTCACGCGCAAGGCAGACTCAAAATGCGGGTGCTTAAAAATATCCCGGTGGAACTGCTCGATCAGGCATATGAACTTGGTCTACGTGCGGGCTTCGGGGATGATTGGCTTCGCATTGGTTCTGTCAAAGTGTTTGTGGATGGCGCGCTGGGACCGCATACCGCCGCGATGTTCCAGCCGTATATCGGTGAAGAGGAAAATCGTGGCATTCTGAATATGGATGGGGAGGAACTTTTCGAGTATGGACGAAAAGCCGCGCAAGTGGGCCTCGGCATGACCGTCCATGCGATTGGTGACCGCGCCAACCATGAAGTGCTCAACGCGTATGAACAATTGCGTAATTATGAAAGAGAAAATAACTTGCCAGCGCTTCGTCATCGTATCGAACATGTGCAGGTCATTCATCCAGATGACGCGCCTCGCCTCGGTAAAATGAACATCATCGCTTCGATGCAACCCATTCATGCCACATCTGATATGTTGATGGCTGACGCGTTTTGGGGCGAGCGCTCGCGCTTGGCATATGCGTGGCGGACTCAATTAGATCATGGCGCGCGCCTTGCATTGGGATCGGACGCGCCGGTCGAATCGCCAAATCCATTTTTAGGATTGCACGCCGCGGTCACCAGAAGGCGCGCTGATGGTTCGCCCTCAGCCGAGGGTTGGTACCCTGAACAAAAGTTGACTATGGCTGAAGCCTGGGAGGGATTCACGCTTGGTTCGGCTTATGCCGCGAATATGGAAAACCGGCTTGGTCGCCTCGCCCCGAATTATCTCGCTGACCTGATCGTGTTGGATGCTGTGCAAGATCCGTTTACCTGTAGCCCTGATGAGTTGCTTGACATGCGTTCATCAGCTACAATGGTGGGAGGAGAATGGGTTCATATGTCATTCTGAGCATAGCGAAGAATCTCTGCCAAAGTTAAGGAGACCCTTCGCTCCACTCAGGATGACATCGCCTTGAGAAAATCATGGCAGATCAATACCACCTGACCCCGGAGATGCTTGTCCCACGCATGGGGGAATATTTGATTCATAAGGGTCTCATTACGGAAGAGAATTTGCAGCAAGCTCTCGATTATCAGCAGGAATCGATGGCTAGGGGCAATTCGCTTTTGCTTGGGCAGGCACTCATCGATCTTAAATTGTTAGAGCGTGCCGAGCTTGATCAGGCCGTTACGGAACAGATTATTCAGTTGCGTTCTGCCTTGCAGGCGGCCAATCGAACGCTTGAACGTCGCGTCGAAGAGCGTACGGCTGAATTGCAAAAAGCTCTCGAGCGCGTCTCGGAACTTAGTCAGCTCAAATCAAACTTTATTGCAAACATTTCTCATGAGTTGCGCACGCCACTGACACACATCAAAGGCTATCTCGAATTATTGATCACCGAATCGCTTGGAGCGATCACAGAGGAACAACGTCACGCCGTACAAATCAGCCAGCAATCGACCGGGAAGCTGGAAACGTTGATCGAGGACTTAATCATGGTTTCGCTAGCCTCGCGTGGGGAATTGAATGTCAAACAAGAAAATGTGGATATTGGTCGTTTGGCGAATCTAACGATCAAGGCGAATGAGAATCAGGCAGAGACACGTGGGGTGAATCTGCACGCAATGATCGATGAGAATTTACCCCTCGTTCAAGCGGATGCACAAAAAATTGCTTGGGTATTGAACCAGCTTGTTGATAATGCCGTCAAATTTACCCCTTCAAATGGACGCGTGTTAGTGACGGTCAAACGTGAAGGGGAGAATCTTGTCATTGTCTCTGTGACCGATACAGGCATCGGTATTCCCTCCTCGCGCCTGGAGGATATCTTCGAACCGTTCCATCAATTGGACAGTTCCGCGACGCGGCGTTATGGCGGAACAGGACTGGGACTTTCACTGGTGCGCCAGATTATCGAAGCACATGGTTCAATGCTTGAAGTACAATCTGTCGAAGGCCGCGGCTCGACGTTCAAATTTCCTTTACTTGCTGCCACCGAATCAAAACAAAACTAATGGACACTCGCACCCTTTCCTACTTGCAGGAACTAATGCAGATCGCCACTCGTGGAGAAACCTCTCGCGACGCGATTGAGAAGTTCATTGTAACGCTGCGCAAAGAGTTTGTCTTTGATAATGTAGCGGTTTACCTTCAGGATGAGTCAACTCAGCTTGAAGTCGCTTATGCCCGTGCAGTGGGGCGCTCCAAAGATGCTGAAGCAGATGCCGCGTGGGGAGATGATTTTGCAGGACAAGTGATTAAAAAAGGCAAACTTCTCTTGCAAGATCCAAAGCCAGATGTATTACCCACTGACCGCTTGCATCAAGCGTATTTACTTGGTCTGCCGATTCGAAGTGGAGGGGTGGTGAAAGGCGCGATCGTGTTTGTAAGGTTTGGGGGACCTGTTTATGAAGATGAACACATCACGATCGCATCGTTAGCAGCAGAGTTGCTTTCGATCCTATTCGAACGTGTAACCTGGACGGAATTGCGCGGCGAGTTTCAAGATTTGAAGCGCCAAATGCAATTGCAAGAGGATTTTGTGAGCACGATCTCTCATGAACTGCGTACCCCTCTAGGATTCATTAAAGGCTACAGCACCAGCTTGCTCAGAGAAGATACAAGCTGGGATGAGGAAACCCAGAAGGAGTTTCTGACGATTATTGACGAGGAGGCAGACCGTCTTTCCCTGCTGATTGAAAACGTACTTGAATCTGCCCGTTTGCAAAGCAAGACATTACCGCTTCGTTTTCAACCGATCAGGTTAGATGCTGTTTTACGGGATGTGATCCTGCGTTTACGTGCCCGCCACAAAGATTTGGATGTGAGTATGCAATTTGACCCTGTGCCACCTGTCTATGGAGATGGTGTGCGGCTAGCACAGGTCTTTGATAATCTCTTCACCAATGCTATTAAATATGCCCCCGGCTCGCCAATTGTCGTCTTACTGAATCATCTGGATCGCAATGTATTGATTTCATTCATCGATCATGGCCCTGGCATTCCAAAAGAATCCCTGCCGCTGATTTTCGAACGTTTCTATCGGGTACGTGGGGAAAAAACAGTGACTGGAACGGGGCTCGGTCTTTACATTTGCAAGCAAATAATCTTGGCACATCGTGGTAAGATTTGGGCAGAATCTACTCCCGGTCAGGGAACAACATTTTTTATTGAACTGCCCATCGACTCATCCAAATAACGCAAAAGAGGAGGCCCTATGGCAAAACGCATTTTGATCGTTGATGATGAACCTCGTTATCTACGTTTGCTCGAAGCCAATCTGCGTACAGAAGGGTATGAAGTTGTGACCGCCCAAGATGGGCTGCAAGCCGTAAGCGTTTTTTCGGACCAGCCAATTGACTTGGTGCTCATGGATGTGATGATGCCAAAACTCGATGGCTTCGGCGCCACCCAGCGTATCCGTGAATTTTCCAGCACTCCTATTATTATTCTCACTGCCAAAGGTGATGAACAGGATCGAGTCCGCGGCCTTGATCTAGGCGCGGATGATTATCTGATCAAGCCGTTTTCCGCGACAGAGTTACTCGCTCGTGTACGCGCGGTCTTACGCCGGGCGCAGCCTCCTACCGAAGTTGGACAGTCTCGTTTCTTTACGCATGATAATTTAAAGATCGATTTTGCACGCGCCGAAGTTTGGCGCGGCGAAACGCCTGTGTCCCTCTCGGCGACTGAGTATCGCCTATTGTTACAGTTCGCTCATCATGTTGGCAAGATTATGACATCAGAAGAACTGCTCACGAGTGTTTGGGGTCCAGAATATCGTACTGACAAAGAGATCCTCTGGGTGAGTATTGCTCGCCTCCGCCAGAAGCTGGAGGATGATGCGCATACTCCGAAACATATTGTGACCCGTTCTGGGTTGGGATACTTGATGCCGCCCATAGAAGAATAATCATCAGTAGATCACGAAATACTGGCAGAAGGGCCTGCACCCCTGCTTTCGGGTATCCTTTTGAATTTTGTGAAGTACTGAGTATGCCAGGAGGCTGCTTTGGTTGGCAAGTCTATTCTTATTGTTGATGATCATCCAGCCAGCCGCAATTATCTTGTAAACTACTTGCGTGGAAAACAATTTAACGTTTGGGAGGCTCCAACAGGCAAAGAAGGCCTGATCATGGCCTGGCGCGATAAGCCCGATTTGGTGCTATTTGACCCTACATTGCATGATATCGCGGATCAAGAATTCATCCAGAAACTGCGTAATGATCCTCGCACGAGTGCGACTTTTTTAATCGCGTTTTCTTCCGATCCCAGTCCTGCTCGCAGGGAGGTATGTCTAAAAGCGGGCGCCAATGAATATTTGGTCAAATCGCCGCAGGTAATGCCTGCGCTGGAAGAAAGTCTTAATCGAATATTTAGCTCTGAAACCCCGCTAGATGTTGCCGATACAAGTAAAGAAGAAAAGAATGGCTTGCTGATTGTCTTCCTGAGCGCAAAAGGAGGCACAGGCACTTCTTCGCTTTGTGCTAATCTTGCGATGAACATTCAACAGGCACAGCCTGAAGCGCGCCTCGTTGTCGCCGACTTGGTATTGCCCATCGGCTCGATTGCCCAGATTGTTGGAAATGATGGAAAGCTAAACTTAGTAACAGTAGCAGACCTCCCACCTGAGCAAACAAATCTAGAATACTTTCACAAGAACTTGCCACAACTGGAACGATGGCAATTTCAATTGTTGCCTGGATCTCCTGATCCCCAACAAGGGAACAGCATTAAGGGAGAACGTATCGGCCAAATCGTCGATTCGCTTTCTTCGGCATATGATTTCGTCATTCTAGATATCGGACGTTCTCTCTCTCGTATCAGTTTACCTCTGATCCAAAAAGCAGACCTCATTGTCCTGATCGTTTCTACAGACCAAAGCACGATTAAATTGACCAAAACTATTTGGGATTATCTCCAAGTACAAGGCGTTGACAATCAGAAGGTCTATGCCATTCTAAACCGCGCAGTTGGGCTGGAGGGCTTAACCAAAACACAAGCGGAGGAGATCATTGGCTTGCCCATCAAAACGACCGTGCCATACATGGGCAGCAATTTTGCTCTAGCCAACAATCTAAACCAGCCTATCATAATTAAATATCCCACAGATACTGCTTCCATCATTTTTAAGTCAACTGCGGAAGATATGATACGTCTAGCCCAACGCCTGCGGCAAGCTGGGTAAGCCCCTTAAGGAAAGTGAAAGGTAATTTTCAGCTGATTTCGGCTAAACTTCGACGTGGAATTCACTATGCAAAATAGCGACATTTCCGATGTATGTCGCTATTTTCATCTCGCAGCTTTGTCACACCTGCACTGCGCGCAGGCGCAAGTGAGCAATCTCCTGGAACTAGAGGGGATCGCTTCGGGAAGCCTGTCCTGAGCTTGTCGAAGGGAACACCCTCGCAATGACAGTCACGATCTACAAGAGGCAGTATGACTTTTGAATATGATGAAAAAGGCAAGATCTTTACAGAAGTCGTATCTAAGGTTCCTACCCTAGTTACGATTCAGACAACTACCCACCTACTGCGCGGTCATGTTCATGTGCGCAGGGATCGACGTATCAAAGATGAACTGGATGCCAATGAGAATTTCCTCGCGTTAACCGATGTCAGTGTATTAGGTCCGGATGGACAGACACTTTTCCAAGCTCCATTTTTAGCGGTACGACGCTCACATATTATATGGGTCATTCCAGAGCAACCTAAAACTCAGGAGAAGACTTCTTAATGGCCACCCCAATTGCATCCAACTTTACTCGGCTTACATCCGCCGATCTGCTTAAATTCAAGCGATATCTTACTGAGAATGTTATCCGCTCGATGGAAGGCGAGCAAGTGCAGCCTGGCGAACGTAATACGTTTATGAAGCAACGCTTGCAGGAAATTTACGTTCAGACCAAAGTAAGTTTGCCTGAAGATATTCGCAAGCAAATTTTTGATGAAATTCTTGATGAACTCACGGGCTTCGGACCTATCCAGCCTTTGCTGGATGATCCAGATATAAGCGAAGTCATGGTAAACGGTCCCAAAAAAGTGTTTATCGAAAAAAGTGGCAAGCTGATGAAGAGTCCTGTCACGTTCGACGATGACGATCACGTTTTGCGGATCATTGACCGCATCATTCTTCCTCTTGGCCGCCGCGTCGACGCGGACACTCCTACCGTTGACGCGCGTCTACCGGATGGATCGCGTGTCAATGCTGTCATTCAACCGGTATCCATCGATGGGCCATCCATCACCATCCGAAAGTTCAAAAAGGATAAACTTTCTATTCAGCAGTTGATCGATTATGGTTCATTGACGCCCCAGATGGCAGAGTTCATTCGTGCCTGTGTGCTTGCTCACTTGAATATCGTCATTTCAGGAGGCACAGGCTCAGGAAAAACCACCCTTCTCAATGTCCTTTCTAGTTTTATCCCTGAAGAAGAGCGGATCATCACAATAGAAGACGCGGCCGAGTTGCAACTTCAACAAGATCATGTTTTACGCATGGAAACGAAGGTTGCCAACACAGATGGCAAAGGTGCGGTGTCTATTCGAGACTTGGTCCGCAACTCCCTGCGTATGCGCCCAGACCGTATCGTTGTCGGCGAGTGTCGCGGTGGTGAAACACTGGATATGTTGCAAGCGATGAACACTGGCCATGATGGGTCCCTCACCACATTACACGCCAATTCACCGCGCGATGCGATCTCGCGTATGGAAACCATGGTATTGATGGCTGGCATGGACCTGCCATTAAAAGTTGTGCGTCAGCAAATCTCATCGGCTGTGGACCTGATCATTCAACAAACGCGTTTGAAGGATGGTTCACGGAAGGTGACTGCCATTACCGAGGTCGTTGGCATGGAAGGCGATGTTGTAGTTCTCACCGATATCTTCAAATTTGAACAGACGGGTATTGGTCAGAATGGCAAGATCATGGGTGAATTAAAAGCGACTGGGATTCGTCCTATCTTTACTCCACGCTTGGAAGCAGCAGGTTTCAAACTTGGTGCCGAAGTTTTCATGCCACCCGGTGGAATGAACCTAGGATCACGACGATAGTATTCCATAGCCTCTGCTATAATCAGATAAATGCAGAGTTCAACGACTTTGAGATGCACCCCTATCAGGTCATTAGAATTTCAAAGTCAAGTCCCATTTTAGGATGACTTTGACTCCATCCAAACATCAGGTATTCCAGAGGATTCATGGATACGAAGTCGCAGATTACGATTCGCACGAAGAAGCTTGGGGTATTGATCCGCGATGCGCGCCTAGCAGCGCGTAGAAGCGTACAAGATTGCGCAGAGGCGCTGCAGATTCGGAAAAGTATCTTTCGTGACTATGAGGAAGGGCTCAAAGCTCCTTCTTTGCCAGAACTCGAAACACTAGTGTATTATCTTGACTTGCCCATAGAGCATTTCTGGGGCAAGGTTACTAAATCGGAAAGTGCTCCACGCCACGCAAAACTCGATTTACCCAGGTTATTAGCTGTACGCCAACGCAAAGTTGGCGCGCTCCTGCGGCAAGAACGGATGAAAGCCAGCATTTCCATTCGTAATCTTGCTCAGATGACAGGCATTGCCAGTTCACGAATCAAAGCTTACGAATTAGGAGAACGCCCCATTCCATTGCCTGAATTGGAGGTGTTGGTCAGAACTTTGGGCGGCCGGATCGAATCGTTTTTCGATCGGCATGGCCCTGTTGGGCAATGGATGATCAGCGAAGAAACGATTGAACGTTTCCTTGAAATGCCGATGGAGTTGCGTGAGTTCGTTGCGTTGCCAGTCAATCGTCCCTATTTAGAATTGGCGATGAAACTAAGCAACATGTCCAGAGATAAACTGCGCTCTGTGGCGGAAGACCTATTAGATATTACTTATTAAAGACATACATGGATCAGCATAATTCTATGGAGCTTGCTGATGAAGGCAAGAAGGAATACCAAAAAGGAAATTATCTCGCCGCGGCAGATTTATTCTTGCAAGCTGCACAGGCATATAGGTCTGTGCACGATGAGTTGAACGCGGCAGAAATGAAGAACAATCAAAGTGTCGCCTTGCTTCAGGCCGGAAAAGCCAAAGAAGCATTCCAAGCTACAGAGGGAACGGAAGAGGTCTTCCAAAAAGCTGGTGATATCAAGCGCCAGGGAATTGCGGTCAGCAATCGAGCAGCCGCGCTTGAAGGACTCAAAAAGTGGAGGGAAGCATTGGCAGAATATGATCGCGCCGCCTCGCTTTTTGAACAAAGCGGTGAAGGAGATATGCATTCAATCGTACGCAAGGCTGCAGCAAACATCAACCTCAAACATGGGCGGATCGTCAGCTCACAGATGGATGTGTACGATTCTTTGCGATTGGTTGAAAAACCCACACTGACCCAACGCATTATGAAATTCCTAATGCGAATTGGGTTAGTTAGATAACAGTTCTCCGTCATTGCGAGGAGGGTTGACCCTGAGCGATAGTCATAGGGAAATCCCAACGACTGCGACACTCCCTGGGCCTGTGGCAAGCTATCCCTAAAACTCGTGAGGAGATTGCTTCAGGCAGAAACACATTGTCCTTGTAATGACGAGATACACGGTGAATAGTGATCAACACTCTCGTTCGCCCAGCAGATCTCAGCGATCATCAACAATTATCGAACTTGATCTTTTTTGAGAGCCGCCTCCATCGTCACCTGGACTGGCGTTCTCCGCTGGAGTGGCTGGGCGCTCCATTTTATTGGGCACTGGATGAAGGGGGGCAAATTACCGCAGCGTTAGCTTGTCCTCCAGAAAGAGAGGGCATCGCTTGGGTGCGGTTGTTTGTTTATACGGGGCGTTGGTCTGCAGAAAATGCGTGGAATATGCTTTGGTCTACTGCCAGGGAGGAAATTTCCCATACTGGCGGCGCGAAAGTCTCGGCGATTGCGATTCAACCCTGGTTTCAGGATATCCTAGCGGAGAGTGGATTCGAGAATCGTCAGCAAATTGTGATGCTGGAGTGGCGTGGCTTTGCTAGTCAGCTGACGGCTCGGCAGCATGCGAGTAGGATTCGAATCCGTAAAATGTTGGCAGATCATCTTCCTGATGTCGAAAAGACGGATGCCGCCTCCTTCGAGCCACTATGGCAGAATTCATTAGAGACGCTTCGTCGAGCGTTTAGTCAAGCACTATATGCCACGGTCGCTGAGAATGAGACCGGGATCATTGGTTATCAACTGACCACAGGTGGCGGGCAACGTGCACATTTGGCGCGGTTGGCTGTTCATCCGGCTGTGCGGGGTAAGGGCGCGGGAAGTGCCTTGCTGAGCGATCTGTTTACTTACATTTCCTATGCTGGCATTTCAAGACTCTCAGTCAATACCCAAAATGATAACCAAGCTTCCTTGAGTTTATATCAGCGCATGGGATTCGTGCGTACAGGAGAGCAATATCCCGTGTATACTTTCGATGTATCTTGAACGTAAGCTTCGCGAAGATTTCCTTTCTAAGCTCAGATATTTTGCGATTAAACCTGTCATAGCCTATCAATCGGCTAATGAACACAGATGTATCCACCAACCTATGAGGAGGCAAGATGACCACTCGAGAAGATGCAATGATCGTCAACGCGCTCGTGCGACAGGCATTGACCTCTGCTCAAGAAGTCATGGGTGAAAATGGTTTAAATACGGTATTGAGAACCAGTGGTCTTGAACATCTCATTGGCAATTTTCCCCCAGATAACCTTGAGCCATCGATCAGCGCTTCACAATATGCTAAGCTGAATGAGGCGATTGAAGCCTTTTATGGGCGCGGTGGGCGCGGGATGTTACGTCGGATTGGCAAGGCCTCCTTTCAATATGCGGTGCGTGAACAAGCGGCACTGCTAGGGGTTGCTGGCGTTGCGCTTAAACTATTACCTGAAAGACAACGGATCAAGTTTATTTTGAATAGTATGGCGAATGCGCTCAAGAAGAGTAACCCACAGGTAGAAGCCTGGGTGGAGGATAGTGGCGAGAAAATTGCCTATATGGAATCTACGTGCGGGATCTGTTATGGACGCCAAAGTGAGGTTCCCATTTGTTATCTCTACATTGGCTCCATTAGCGAAGCGGTGAAATGGGCAACAGGAAAAGAACATGAGGTAGTTGAAACGCATTGTTTGGCAAAAGGCGATCCCTATTGCAGATTTGAAGTGGGAGAAGCTCGCGAGTGAGCGAAATAAAATTTTCCAACCGTATTCTTCGTCGCTTTGTTGAGACCGCCGCGGTGGAATTAGGGGCGGATCAATTCAATATTATGCTTGCCCTTTCAAAGTTGCCCCCAGAGTGGGCAAAGTCCCAAACATTTCTGAAAATGAATTCCATTGAATCGGCGAAGGTCTACGCGTCTCTCCAAGCTGCGATGCGGGCTTACTATGGACGCGGCGCGCGCGGAACTCTGCTGCGTGTCGGCCAACGTTTATGGCATCATCTTTTGGAGGACGCTGCGCTGGGGGGCAAAACACAGGCGGCTCTGATCAAGCGACTGCCTCTCACGACACGCCGCAAATCTATACTGGATTTATTGGCGCGTCTGATTGGAGCGCAATCCGGCGATATTACCGTTCACACACTAGACCTCGACCTGCTTTTCGTTGACCATGCTTCTCCTGCCGCGGTAGGTCAGCAAGATTCACACCCAATTTGCTTCGTCACCCAGGGTCTTATTCGTGAGAGCCTCTTCTGGGCGACCAAGCAGGGATTCGACGTGGAAGAAATATCTTGCAAAGCAATGGGAAAAGATACGTGTGCATTCAGGGTCTCTGTGGGGAAGATTGCATGAAAACCTTTGAAGCCACCTGGAAAGATAAGGACGGAACGACATTCTTTATCCAAGGCTGGGAACCTGATCACCAACCCAAAGCATTCATTACACTCATCCATGGACTAGGCGAACATACTGCGCGTTATGTTCATGTTGGCAAAGCATTGACAGATGCAGGCTACGCATTGGTTGGCTTTGACCTGCGAGGTCACGGGAAATCCGGTGGCGCACGCGGGCATACTTCATCCCTTGATGAATATATGCAGGATATTCACGAGTTTTTTGAGTTTATGGCAGAGCGTTATCCAGATATTCCACATTTCTTATATGGGCACAGCCTCGGTGGATTATTAGCCTTGGCATATGCAATTCAGTATGACGTGAAATTTAAAGGTGTGATGGTCACCGGGGCCGCATTACGCTCGTCGTTGCAGGAACAAAAAGCAAAGGTTGCGCTTGCCAAAGTGCTGGGGACGATTATGCCAAGGATAATTGTACCAAGCGGGCTTGATCCCACAACGATTTCACGCGACCTTCAAATCGTTAAAGCCTATCAAAACGATCCTTTGGTACATTACAGCACCAGCTTGGGATTCGGCAAAGCCGCATTAGATGCAATTGATCTTTGTTTTGCGCGCGCCAAAGAGTTTCCAGTACCATTGCTGATGATTCATGGCAAAGAAGACAAGTTAACGTATCCCAGCGGCACCGAAGATTTTGCGAAACTCGTCGGTGCAGCAGGTGGCGATGTGACTTTAAAACTGTGGGATAGTTTATATCATGAAGTCCATAATGAGCCTGAAAAAGCTGAAGTTTTCAAATTCATGATCGAATGGCTGGATAAACATCTGTAATCCTGCGAAGGTTCACGCCCTACGGGCAGCCTTCGCAGGATTTGAAAATGCGGGACATGTTAAGACCTTCCTAACTTTTTCCTAGACAAAAGGTTTTGCGCATGGGAAAATCTGGCTTCAAATCATTATCAGTAAATTATGAAACAAAAGAAGCTCGAAAACAGGGGTGCGGCGCCGCAGAGCCCACACCCCTGTTTTCGGAGAATCTCTGGGTTTTTATGAACTACTGATTATCATCAAGGAGTTTTCATGAGTCGCGAAAGAGAAATGAGCAAACGGCAAGTCCGCCGTGAGCAGATACGTCGCCGTGAACAGCGCCAGCGCTTGATTACCATTGGATTGATTATTCTTGGAGCACTTTTAATTGTTGTTCCGATTGCCTATCAAATGTTACGGCCCATCGCCGAAGTGGTCGCTGCCGAGCCTCGAGCGCACCCTAACCTGGAAAATAACTCTCTGGGAGACCCAAATGCTCCCATCACGGTTGAAGAGTTCGCCGATTTTCAGTGTCCATACTGCGAACAGTTCTACAACGAGACGGAACCCTTGCTCATACGATACTATGTGGAACCTGGCACAGTTAAATTTGTTTATCGGTCAATGGGCAATTTCGTCAGTGATAACATTGCCCAAGCCAAGGGGACGCCCGCGAACACAGAGTCGCAGGATGCTGCTCTCGCCGCCTATTGTGCCGGCGATCAAAACAAGTTTTGGGAGATGCACGATTATTTGTTTGCAAATGTGCTCGGTGAATCTGTTGGTTCGTTCACTGACAAACGCATTAAGGCAATTGCTGAAAAAGCTGGCTTGGACATGAGTCAATTCAACAGTTGTTACGATAGTGGCAAATATAAAGATCGTGTTCAACAGGATTATGAAGACGGTCAGGCTGCCGGTTTCACTGGCACACCAGGGTTTCTGGTGACGTATATAGTCAATGGTGAAACAAAAACTAAATTAATCGAAGGCGCACAACCCTTTAATACTTTCCAGCAGGAACTGGAGGCGGCCCTAAATGAGATTGGAACTGATTAAACAAGGGACACGCGGTTTTCTGTCCTTTTGAAATCGATCAATAAGGAAATTTTCATGAGGTCTGAAAAGAAAAGCAAACGTCAAGAGCGCCGTGAGCGAATGCAGCGCCAGCAGCAACGCCAGCGATTGCTCACCATTGGAGCAATTGTACTTGGCGCCGCGATTATTGTTTTCGCCGTGGTCTGGCCACAGGTGAAATCGGTTGGCGACATTATCACGATTACACCGGCCGCCCTCCCTAACCCCGATGGTTTAAGTTTAGGCGATGCCAATGCACCTGTTACCATTGACATATTCGAGGATTTTCAATGTCCAGCTTGCAGGTCGTTTACAGAAAGCATAGAACCTCTTGTTATACAAAATCTAGTGGCTCCTGGGAAAGCACGCTACGTGTTTCATAACTATCCATTTATTGACGGAAATGGCGTGGGAAACAGCGGCGAATCGGATCAGGCTGCCAACGCGGCTATGTGTGCCAATGAACAGGGCAAATTTTGGGAAATGCACGCTATCCTTTATGCCAACTGGAATGGTGAAAACCAGGGCAATTTAAGTGACCGCCGTTTGCAGGCAATGGCGGAAAGCATCGGGCTGGATATGAATACTTTCAATGATTGCTTCAACGCCAATAAATACGAAGACGATATCCAGGCAGATTTTGATCTAGGCGAGCAAATGGGCGTGAGCGGTACACCTAGTGTGTTCGTCAATGGGGCGAAAGTTGGTCAGCCGGGGAAGATCGCCAGCTATGACGAGATCGCTCAAGCTGTAAATGCAATTGATCCAGGTCAGTAAACTTAAGGACACGGTTGCAGCCGTGTCCTTTTTGATTCTCTCGCGTGTATAATGAACTAGGATGATCGTTCTTGATTGAGGAACTATGACGAAACGCCGCGTCGCTCTCACTCTGAATTTCTTTCTGCTCATTGCGTTGATCCTCACCTCTTGCACGGGCGTGCCCATCCCAATCCTTGGTACACCCACTCTTGCCATTCCAACCCCCACGTCATTTCAACAGTCTTTGCCGCCGGCCTTGGTTGAAACAGATCCACCGTTAGGAAGTGTGCTTGGTCATCAATCTCCCATTACGTTTTATTTCAATCAAGCAGTAAATAAATCCTCGGCTGAATCTGCATTGACAGGCTTGCCCCCCGGGACGTTTACTTGGAACGATGACGCGACCCTCGTATTCACTCCCACCCAACCGTATCCACCTAATACCACTTTGAAGTTTTCCATTGTCAGCTCGCTTCAATCTGCGAACGGATTTGGAATGGCTGAACAGGTTGAGCTTTCATTTCTGGTCGCTGATTATTTGCGTCCGACAAATTTTTTGCCGAAACCAGATGCAGAGGATGTGAATGTTGACGCGGCCATTGCGGTTTCCTTCAATCAGCCTGTGGTCGCGCTCGGCGACGATTCCTCAGTACAATCTCCTGCTTTCAATATTCAGCCGTCTGTAAAAGGCCATGGCGAATGGATCAACACCAGCACTTATGTTTTCTATCCTGAACCTGGGATGATAGGTGGAACAGAATACACCGTCAGCTTGTATCCAGAGTTGAAAACAGTAAGCGGGGTAGGTCTATCCAACGAAGGTAGTGAACAGCTCACCTGGAAGTTCACGACCTCCAAGCCGCGAGTTGTTCAATTGGAACCCTCTATTATGGAGTTGCTTCCTCTTGATCCTGAAATTCATTTGACGTTCAACCAGCCCATGGATACGAAAAGTGTCGAAGAGAACTTTTCGTTCAGCGGACCGGCGGGCACGGTGGATGGAAAGTTTTCTTGGAATCAAGATAAAACAAAACTGACGTTCAATCCCAGGGATCTTCTCCAACGCAACGTCGGTTATATTCTTAATGTGGGCGCGACAGCCCAATCTGCGGGTGGATTAATTCTCGGCACAGATTACGGCGCGGTGTTCAACACCTATGATAACTTTGCCGTGACGGGAATAAAGACTGAGCTTGGTTGGATAACCTTTACATTCGGTTCGCCACTTGCCAAAGCCAACTATGAGAATTTGATATCGATATTTCCAGAAGTAGATCATCTGCAAGCTGAAGTCGCTGAGGATGGTTTGAGCCTTAACTTGTATGGTGATTTTGCTCCCGATACGAATTATACGGTCGAACTCGCCGCGCAGATGAAGGATCGCTGGCGGCAGTCGCTTGGTGATTCGTTCGTGGCGGATGTCCATATACCACCCTCGCCTTCCACTCTTTATGTGCCCTTGTTTGGCTGGTCGATGGCGTTCGTGCGACCGGATGAACCTGTATTGTATGCAAACGCTGTAAACATACAAAGTGCGGATATAACTGTTGCACCTTTATCGTTACAGGATTTCTTCTCTCTGCAGAATTCCTACGATAATCAGCAGGCGTACGTTCCGAATAACCCTATTACATATTCACAGACATTTGATCTTTCACCTGGTACGACAAGCGAGGTAAAAATTGGTCTGGCGCAACAGAATAACCAGCTCTTGCCCGGTTTGTATTATGTCAATCTTTCTTCACCGCAGATTGAATCGGCAAAGAATATTTATTTGATTGCCTCTAGTCAGGTGAACCTCACATTCAAGCTTGGGGCGACAGAGGCGCTTGTTTGGGCAGTGGATTTGCCATCGCAGACTCCCGTCGCGAACGCGCCTATTACGATTTATGATAGCGCAGGAAGTCCAATTGGTTCGGGAACTACAGACGAAAACGGATTGTGGAAAGGAGAGGTGGGCACGCGCGATTTTCAGGCTTACGCCATTCTTGGCGCGCCCGGGGATGAGAATTTTGCAATGGCTGTCAATAACTGGGGATGGGGAATCAGCGCTTGGGATTTTGGTTATTCACAACAAGTACAGCCTCCTCATACCAAAATTTATATGTATACAGACCGCCCTATGTATCGTCCGGGGCAAACGGTCTATTTCCGCGGCGTGGCACGGCAGGCATTCAATGCTCGTTATGAATTGCCGTCCACCAATAACATCCCATTGATCCTACGAGATGCTAACGGAGTTCAGCTTTCAACCTTGAACATGCAGCTTTCTCCGTATGGCACCTTCAACGGCGAATTTACGTTGTCACCGGAGGCTGTCCCCGGATATTACGCGTTCGAGAACAGCCCACTGGAATTCTATTTTTCTTTCCAGGTTGCAGAATATCGTAAGCCTGAGATCAACTTGGGTGTGGACTTTTCTGCCGACGAAATCAAACTGGACGACGCCGAGCGTGCCCAAACGACGATCAACGCACGTTACTTCTTCGACGCGCCTGCCAGCGATGTGGAGGTCCAGTGGTCGCTTTACTCAACGCCTGATTATTTCTATTTGCCGAATTATGAGACAGGACTAGTAGATATGTCCTGGTTAGATCGATTCAACTTCTCCGGTGAATTTGGTGGTGTGTTTGCGAATGGAACGGGTCAGACGACGCCGAAAGGAACTCTGTCTATTGAGCTGCCAACCCTCCCTAAAAGTGAGATAGGACAAGTCCTCACTCTTGAGGCGACCGCCCAGGATGAATCTGGTTTTCCAGTAAGCGCGCGAACGCAGATACGCGTTCACCCCGCAGATTTCTACATCGGTCTGCGCCCTGATCGTTGGATTGGCCGTGCCGATTCGCCCATCGGCTTTGAAGTTTTTACAGTGGATTGGGCTCAGAACCCTGCGGGCGAGAAGAAGCTCAATGCTGAGTTTAAGCAAGTCCGTTGGGAAAAACAGACGGATATCAAAGGGTTCCCAACCTATACTCCTATTTACACACCTGTCAGCAGCAGTAATCTAGTCACGGGAGCAGATGGGAAGGCGCGGCTTTCGTTTACTCCTCCTAATGCCGGAACCTATATGCTGGATGTATCAGGCGGTGGCGCACGCTCACAAACGTTGGTCTGGATCGGCGGCGCCGGGAGCGCGGCCTGGCCTGAGTTGCCCGATCAGAGATTTGAGCTCACAGCAGATCAAGATGCATACAAGCCAGGTGATACCGCAAAGATCTTTATTCCAAATCCATTCGCGATCAATGCTCTGGCGCTGGTAACAGTAGAACGTGGTTTGGTCTCTAAAGCGGAAGTGATCACGCTGAGTGGAAGTGGACAGGAATATTCATTACCTCTCACGGAAGAGGATGCCCCGAACGTGTATGTGAGTGTTACGGTGCTTGGAGGAGGCAACGATTTCAGATATGGACTCGTCAATGTTCCAGTCGCGCCAGACGCACAGGCTTTAAATGTACAAGTTTCCTCAAATCCCCCAGAGGTGGTACCACGTGAGGAGGTGACCTTTGACGTGCTGGTCACTGATCATGCAGGTCAGCCTGTGGAAGGCGAATTTTCTCTCTCCGTGGTTGATCTAGCTGCCCTGGCATTGGCTGACCCAAACGCGGAAGATATTTTGCCAGCCTTCTATAAAGAACAACCCCTAGGTATCGAAACGGGGATTTCGGTTGCGGCTTATACCGGACGCAATGCTACGGAGGTGGGCGGAGGAGGCGGTGGTGGAGGTGGCGAAGATTTACCGGTCATCCGCGAAGAATTTCCCGATACCGCTTATTGGAATCCATCCCTCATCACAAACTCCGAGGGACGTGGACAAGTGACCGTGACTCTGCCTGATTCTCTCACTACCTGGCAGGTAGACGTTCGTGGACTAACTGTTGATACAAAGGTGGGTCAAGCCGAAACGCAAATTGTCACCACAAAGCCGTTATTGATCCGACCTGTCACGCCAAGATTCTTGGTGAGCGGCGACCACGTTCTGATGGCCGCGATCCTTAATAACAACACATCGAATGAACTAAATGCTAGTGTCACTTTACAAAGTGAAGGTTTTGTGCTTGATGAACCTGATCAAGCGACGCAACCAGTAGACATTCCTGCGAATGGACGTGCCCGCGTGGAGTGGTGGGGAAAAGCAGGAACGGTGGAAGTCGCAGACCTTGTCTTTTCCGTGAAAACGACAAGTATACCGTCCCTACAGGATTCGGCGCGTCCCGTTTGGGGACAACTGCCGATCAGGCAATATACTGCACCACAAACTTTTGTCACGGGCGGCGTGCTGCGTGATGCCTCGTCACAACAGGAAATCATATCACTGCCGCGCACGTTCACGCCTAGTAGCGGCGGCTTGGATGTAGAGCTCAGCCCTTCGTTGGCTGGCAGCCTATTATCTGCGTTGAAGGCGCTGGATGTCCCCGATTATGCGCTGAGCGCGGAGGCGACTGTATCCTATTTGCTGCCAAATCTTGAAGTCTATCGCGCCCTCAATGGTGCAGGCTTGAGTGACCCTGATCTCTCCAATCGTGTCACAGAAAATGTGACGACCAGCGTAAGCAGACTATTGAGCTTGCAAAATGAAGATGGTGGCTGGAACTGGTGGGGCAAATCAGGTTTCCTCGATGACGGTACGCAGGCGAATGCATCTGACCCGTATATTTCTGCATACGTGTTGTTTGGGCTGTTGCGTGTCCACGAGATTGGTTTGAGTGTGGATGAAACTGCGCTGCAACGCGCAGGCACCTATCTGAGCGCGTTGCAGCCTGAGATTACAAGTGACACGGCTGGTGCAAAACTCGATGAAATCACCTTCATTCAATTTGTGCTGGCGCACGCGAATACCTTTGACGAAGCAATCATTGGTAATTTATACAACGAGCGAGATCGTTTAAGCCCATCGAGCAAGGCTCTACTCGCATACATTTTCAACAAAGTCAATCCTGCAGACGAGCGAGTGCGTGACCTAATCTCTAACCTCGAATCCTCTGCGATTCTCACCGCGTCAGGTGCTCATTGGGAAACACCAGATCAAAATATTCTCACCACGGGTTCACCGATTTATACAACGTCCATCATCGTGTATGTGCTGGCGCAACTCGACTCGGCAAACCAGGTGGTATTCAACGCAGTACGTTATCTCGCTGCACATCGGGACGCGCGCGGCTTGTGGAGCATTGGTCACGAGAACGCCTGGGCGATGATAGCGCTCAACGAAGCCATGGTTGGCTTTGGCGACCTCAACGCAGATTTCGCCTTCCATGCAACACTCAACGAAGGACCGTTGGCGAGTGGGGATGTCTCTGGCAAACAAGTTCTTACACCAACGAATGCACAAGTGCCGCTCGAATTTCTATCACCCACTTTACCCAATCTGCTCACCATCCAGCGCGGAGAGGGTCTTGGTCGCCTCTATTATCGCGGGGTGCTGAATGTTAGTCGTCCGGTAGAAGATGTGAGGCCGCTTGACGCGGGCATGCGGATTGATCGTGTTTATGTAGCGAATGATTGTCAGAAGGATTGTCTAACTCTTTCCGCGATTCAGCTTGCCTCTGATAAACCAACCACTGCTAGGCTGACGCTTGTCCTGCCGCATGATTCGTACTATGTGATGGTGGAAGATTTCATCCCTGCTGGCATGGAAATTTTGAATCGCAGTCTCAAGACCAGCCAACAGGGCATCGACACTCCGGAAGTGGAAGTCCAGTTTGATGACAGCGATCCCTTCGCAGAGGGTTGGGGCTGGTGGCTGTTCCACGAACCACAAATCCGCGATGACGGCATTTTATTTTCTGCTGATTACCTTCCCGCAGGAACTTACGTGCTGACATATACTCTCATCCCCTTACAGGCAGGCGAGTATCATGTTCTACCAGCACACGCCTGGGAATCCTTCTTCCCCGAAGTGCAAGGAACCAGCGCAGGCGCGGTGTTCGAGATCAAACCTTGAAAAAAGAGCTATTGATTTCACAAATTAGCACAGAGTGCTCTTCTTATCCCTCACCAATCTCCAATTCTCTAATCTCTACCCTACCTCACCATCCCCCAAAACGCCAGCCCGCCAAAAATCAACATCACGGTCACTGCACCAACCACGACCGCGCTGAATGGACGTTGATCCACTAGCTGATATGCGGGATAAATTCCTTCCACTTCCCATTTGGGACCGGCAAATGAGGTAAACATCAATCCGCCGATTAAACCGCCGATATGTCCCCAATTGTCAATGCCGGGTAAAGACCCAATAATGAACAAATTAATCGCCGCGATAAAAATGATATTTCCAATCGCGCTACGGAACTGCCCTGGGAATACTTTGCGGTTCTGAATCAGGAAAATTGCCTCAGCACCGAGCAGACCGAAGATCGCGGTGGATGCGCCGACAGAATAGCCGGGTGAAAACAGAAAAGAAGCGACATTTCCAGCAAACGCGCCGAGGAGATAAAGTAAAAAGAATCGTCCGTGTCCAAAGTGACGTTCAAGGCTTGTGCCAAAGGAAAGCAGGGCGTACATATTGAACGCGATATGCGGAAGAGAGCCATGTAACAACGCAGGCGTGAAGAAACGCCACCATTCCCCAGCCAGAATCGCTTCGTTGATGCGGGCGCCATAGAGAACAAGTAGGTCTCTACCAAAACCGTAGGTACTTAATAATTGCAAAACATAAAAAAGGACTGTGATGCTAATGATAGAGTAAGTCACATAAGGAGCAGACCGAGGCATCGGTACGCGGACAGCTTGTGGAGGAGGGGCGGGCTGAGGTGAGTCTGACGTTGGAGGATATTCGTTCACAAAGTTACCTTTCGCGGGTTCACTCGATGGTGTTCCGCTTCAATAATTGCGCGGATGGTATCGACAGTTTCATCCAAATGAAATTCACGGTTGACGATCACATAATCGAATGCCTGTACGCGCTTCAATTCCTTGCGGGCGGTGGCAATTCGAAGGGCGAGCGAATCCGCAGTCTCGGTTTTGCGCGTCTCGAGGCGACGCACTAAGTCTTCTTCACTTTCCGTAGTAATGAAGATCATCAGCGCCTGACGCGCCATTCGGCGGACTGTTTCTGCGCCTTGCACGTCGATGCGCATGACGACATCCATGCCACTGGTTAAAGCCTCACGCACCTGCTGTTTGGGGATCCCTTTGTAATCGCCATAGACAATGGCATGCTCGATCAACTCATCCTCAACAATCATCCGCGCGAATTCTTCTTTGGAGACAAACAAATAATCCTTGCCGTGTATTTCATTGGCTCGCTTGGGACGCGTAGTAGCAGTCACAACAAAATGAAATGGCAAGCCGCGCTCCTTCATGCGTTGCATCACCGTATCCTTACCTGCCCCCGAAGGTCCTGAGATAACAATGAGCAACGGCTGGGGATGATGAAGATTGAAATCGGATTCAGAAGAGGGGGGCATGAACGAATTTTACCAGAGGGGATTCATCGAAAGGTTTTGGAACTCAACTCATAACACGCTCATAACGATTTGACTTAATTCCTCACTTGCTATTTCATCCGAGGAGAGATTCAACCAGGCAAGGAACTCGATATTTCCCTTCGGCCCTAATAACGGACTCTTGATCAACCCTTGGATTTGAAATCCTTCTTTTTGAGCAAACCCCAGCACATCGAGTAACACTTGTTTATGGATTTCAGGGTCACGTATCACGCCATCGCCCCGCGAGACATCTTTTTTCCCTGCTTCAAATTGAGGCTTGATGAGGGCAATGATACCTAACCTCCCTGCGCCCCCCTTCCCTTTAAGGGAAGGGGGGATGGAGGGGTTAGGTTTTAACCACTTTTTCATTACCGGCAACAAAATCTTCAATGAAATAAAAGACGCATCCACGGTGACAAGCGATACCGGCTCAGCCAAGGACTCGACAAAGCGCGCATTAGTCTCTTCCATCACGACGACGTGCGGATCATTGCGAAGTTTCCAATGTAAGATTCCCTTTCCCACATCGATCGCATAG
>Ga0081539_10002702_pt1 | contig 24077 bp, 23 predicted proteins | sample TabmetS4T2R2_FD_71023 | JGI IMG/M metagenome (GOLD analysis project Ga0081539, IMG submission 71023) | Tabebuia heterophylla rhizosphere microbial communities from the University of Puerto Rico - S4T2R2 | ecosystem: Host-associated > Plants > Roots > Rhizosphere ...
AAATCTCTACCGTAGCCTTCCCTTGCTCCTCGTAGTCTTCTAATAAAATAAAAAACAACCTGCCGCTATCCGTATGTCTCTCGAGTAAACTCGGGACAGGTGCGACTACGGATATAAATAAAAAAACCCGATTCTATCGGGGAATTTGAAAAACAAAAGTTGAAGATAAAATCTTTGTTGCTCTACAGACGCACAACAAAATCATGATTAATTTTGAGTATGCAAAAACCATCTATTTCTAAAAAAGCATTTTGGGATGTTCCTTTCGATAAAATTGATTACGAAAAAAATTCTTTACAGGTAATGGAAAAAGTTTTCAATTATGGTAACTGGAACGATCAAATTGCCATTATGAAATTTTATGGTCTTCCACGTATTAAAAAAGAAATTGTAAATGCAGGTTATCTTCGCCCGTCTGTGATTAGTTTTTTGTGTGCTATTTTACATTTGAAAAAAACCGACTTTAAATGTTACACAAAAAGGCAATCCCACCCTCTACCCTGGAGTTATTAAAAAAGATTTCAGCATTCTATGAGTTAGAGTCGTTCGGATTAGGTGGTACCAATCTTGCTTTGCGAATGGGACACAGGCTTTCAGTTGATCTTGATTTCTTCACCAATCTACCTTACGAAACTTCACACCTCTTTCAGCTTATCACAAAAAAATTTGCTTCTGCTGAATTATTGTTCGAAAAAAATCAAACCATATTATTCAACATTAATGATACAAAAGTTGATTTTGTTTTATATCCGTTTGCATGGTTGCTTCCATTTGATGTTGTTGATGGAATAAGGTTGTTAAGTGTCGCCGATATTATTTCAATGAAACTACAGGCAGTAAGCAATCGCAACGCAAAAAAGGATTACTGGGATATCGCCTTTTTGTTAAAACAATATTCACTGCAAGAAATGCTGAAAATCTTTAAAACAAAATTTCCGCAAATTGATGTTGGATTTATTATTCACAGCCTCACCGACTTTGATAAGGCCGATACCGAACTTGATCCAGATATTTATACAGAAATCACATGGAACGAAATAAAAGTTCAATTAATAAACGAAGTAAGAAACTACACTGAAAGTCTGTTATAGAAAATAAACTCTGCCCGTTGTTTTCCCTCCTCGTAGTCTTCAAAAAAAAAAAACAACTTGTCGCTATCTCTTGCTCTGCGTAGTTTTCTAACAAATAAAAAACAATTTCCCGCTATCCGTACGTCTGCGGCTACGGTATAAATAAAAAGCCAGTCTTAGCCTGAAGTTTTAAAAGTGAAAGGCTCCTGTTTTTTTGTTACATTATTTTATTCACATGCACAAGGTTTTTTCGGGCAATGAAAGATTACCCTGCAAGCCACCGCTATGTATCATCAAAACTTTACTGCTTTGCGGAATTGTGTTGGTAACAATCATTTGCTGTACGGCATATAATGTTTTTGCAGTATAAACAATATCGGTTGGTAATTTATGTTGTTGCCATGTTTCATTTATGAACTGTATTAACTTGAGAGGATGTTTTGCATAACCACCAAAATGAAAATCATGTTGTATCTGCCACGATTTATTCTTCTCTTCGGCACTTAATAATGCTTTTACTTTTTCGGTTAAAGAATAATTTTCTTTCATTACACTAATGCCAATCACTGTTTGATTTTCGTTGGCAGCTTTTATAATTCCTGCCATCATCGTTCCTGTTCCAACTGCACAAACGATATGAGAATATTTTTTGGAGTCATTACTCAACTGCAACATTTCTTTTGCACCCGTTGCACCTAACTTTCCATAGCCCCCTTCGCTTATCCGGTAAACATCTTTAAAAGCTTTTTTTATAAGTTCTTCATCTTTGTACAAAGCGCGGTTTACAAACTCCAATTCCATTCCATATTGCTTTGCTGTTTGTAAAGTATGTGAAAGCACTGCTGGCTGTTCACCTCGTATAATGCCAATACTTTTTAATCCAACGCTGCTGCATGCAAATGCGGTTGCGACAATATGATTCGAAAATGCTCCGCCAAAAGTTGCAATTGTATTATAACCTTTTTGTTTTGCATCCTCTAAATAATATTTTAGCTTAAACCATTTATTACCGCTGATAATATCATGCAGTTTATCAAGTCTTAATATTTCAAGTTGTACAGAATTTTTTTCTAACCAACCGGCAGTAATCGTTTGTGTAAAAACATTTTCAAAGCAGAGTATGTGTTCCATTCTTTAAAATAAATAAAAATTAGTGTACTTAAACTCAATTACTGTTATTGAACAATTTTAATGAGACTTTGTTGTATTATAATGAGCCATTTAAAATTGTTAGGACAACAGTATTAAAGCTTCAACAACAAATCTATAGCTGAATATAATCCCTCCCTGTACTATTTTAATGGCTTTTTCATAATACTCCTGTCATAAATACTTTAATTTGGATTTTCTAAAATTCAGAAATCCTAAACTTGTGCGATTGAAAAACCAATCTTATGTGGCTAAAACCACAACAACAGTCGTTGAAGAAAAAACGGTTTTACTCCAAGCATTTTTCAACAGTGCCCGGCAATACCAGATGTTATTGAACACGCAATTAGAAATTGTTGCTTTCAATGATTGTGCATTTAAATTTCATGAAACAAATACCAAGCTGCATCTCGAAAAAAACAAAAGCATTCTTCACTATATTAATTGCTCATTAGCAGCTGATTTTAAAAACCAGTGCAATAAAGCTTTACAGGGAGAATTAGTAGAATACGAACATTTTATAGGTGGTGGTTGGTTCAATTTTGCTGTATCAGCTTTATATAACAGTGATGGAGAGATTGAAGGACTTGCCATTGTCGGAAATAATGTCAACACACAAAAGAAAACCGCAAAGATTCTGCGGCAGCAATCGGAATGTCTCTCAAACATTGCGTGGTTTCAATCGCATCAGGTACGCAGACCGGTATCTTCTATCCTCGCTATAATAAACTTGATAAAAGAAGAAAAAGATCATACTCAAATAAAAGAATATCTGCAAATGCTTGAAATCACAACAGAGCAGTTAGATGAAATCATAAGAGCAATTGTAAACCAAAGCAGGGAAATTTAATAATTAAGTACAGAATTAGCAAAAAGCCATTGCCACACAAATTGTCATCAGAAAACTTTCACTAAAAATTATTCAACTTCACGATATAAGGAATGTAACTCATTATTAAGAACAAAGAAGAATGCAAGTTGCTCGGGGCTGGAGATTTTTTTCCATTGGTCTTCTTTATTGGTTTTATAAACCCAATTATTATAGGATGGGGAAGTTTTGAAAGTAAAGGGATTTGTTAATCCAATTTTCGTTAAATAGTGCACATTGGTATTGAGCTTTACTACGTGTTGATGGTCATCAATTAATTCAGTCGTGAATTCAAAAATATCACCAAAGTATTCAAAGGAAAGCTGCTTTTTTTCATAGAACTTATATTTTGTTTTCATAAGTGTTTTTTAAGAATAACACGAAAATAAATCAGCATTGCCGCCATGCAGAGATTTTTCTTTTGTTTAAAAGCTTATAAACGTCGCATTTCATAGGCGCAGCGAATATAATTAAAAAAGCCTCGTTGCCATGAGCTTATTTAAAATCAGATAAGTCTCTAAATAAATTTACATTTATAAAAGTATATTTGAGGCACATACTTAATCTCTAACACCAAACATACGCTGCCATGACACCATCTGAAAAATTTCTTTCCAAACTTGGCTTACACGATAAGCCTGCAGAAGAAAACAACAACACAAATGATGAAAACAATCGCCGCAGTTTTTTAAAAAAATCCGCATTAGGCGGTCTCGCATTGGGCGGTTTTTTGTTCGCACCTTTAGAAGATACGCTTGCGCATTGCACCTCGAAAGTGAATCGCTTCTCCGCCCCTTCTGATCTTAAAATTACGGATATGCGTTATGCTACCGGAATGAATAGCACAGGGCGCTGCACGATTATTCGCATTGACACCAATCAGGGAATTTCAGGATACGGCGAAGTGCGCGATGGCGCAGATTGGCGTTATGCATTGTTTTTGAAAAGCAGGATTCTTGGCATGAACCCTTGCAGTGTTGAACAAATTTTTAAACGCATAAAACAATTTGGATTTCATGGCAGGCAAGGCGGTGGTGTGTGCGCGGTTGAAATGGCTTTGTGGGATTTAACGGGCAAAGCATTTAACGTGCCTGCTTATCAATTGCTCGGGGGAAAGTATCGCGATAAGGTTAGACTTTATGCAGACACGCCCGAAGAAGAAGACCCTGAAAAATTTGTTGCTAAACTAAAAAATCGTTTGGAAGAAAAAGGGTTTACATTTTTAAAAATGGATCTGGGCATTGAGCTCGTAAAAGATATTCCCGGTACAATTGTGAACTCGAATTTTATGGATGTGGGCAGGCAATGGAGCTCGGCGCCTATGACTTATGGCGCAACAGAACATCCGTTTACTGCTGTGCAAATTACCGACAAGGGCGTTGAAGAAATGGCGAAATATGTTGCCAAAGTGCGCGACGTAATCGGCTTTGAAGTGCCGCTCGCATCCGATCACTATGGTCATTTTGATTTGAACAATGCGATTCGTCTGGGTCGCGGTTTAGAACCTTATCGCTTGGCATGGCTCGAAGATCTTATTCCCTGGCATTTTATGGATGAATTGAAAAAAATCACAGACGCTATTGAAACACCTACAATTACCGGTGAAGACATTTATTTGAAGGAAGATTTTATAAAACTGGTTGATTTGCATGCAGTGGATATGATACATCCTGATCTTGCAACATCGGGAGGTTTACTCGAAACAAAAAAAATTGGTGATTATGCAGAGGAAAAAGGCGTGTCAATGGCAATGCATTTTGCAGGCTTGCCTGTTTCGTTTATGGCGAATGTGCATTGTGCTGCGGCTACACAAAACTTTGTTGCGCTTGAACATCACTCCATTGATGTTTCTTACTGGAGCGATTTTGTTAAAACAAAAGATGGCAAACCTTTGTTTGAAAAAGGTTTTGCAAATGTTCCGGATTCTCCCGGTCTTGGCGTTGAATTAAACGATGACGTATTGAAACAACATCTCGATCCTGATAACAAAAATTATTTTGCCCCAACTCCTGAATGGGATAATGTAAGATCATGGGATAGATTATGGAGCTAACGCAATACACGCAAATTATTAATATCGCAGCGCAGTTATTTCTTTTCACTGCTCATTTAAAAACGTTGCCAGTTCTTTTATGTGATCTGTATTGATATAGTCAACTCCTAAACTCTTAAAGGTTTGCCAGCTGTTTAGGTTATCCGGTGCATTCCAGAAACGGATTTTCTTTTTTAACGCATGTGTTTTTTGCACCGCATCACTTAAACGTTGCCGATCTTTTTTGCTAAGCGTATCGCGTCCATTCCATAAAGAATAATTTCTGAAATTATCGCTCAACATTACAATTTTAGAAAGCGCTTTTGCAGAATAATCTTTACTTACAACACCATCAAAATAAATATAAGAGGGATAATCAGCAAAGTTTTCAGTCGCAGGTCTGTTGCCGCTGATGGTAATTTTTATTTTATTGCAATGAATGATGGTAGAATAATTATTCAATACTTCAATCAATTTGCTTAACGTGGCAACAGAATCAGATTTCACATCAATCATTAATTGCAATAGTTTGCTCTTATCAGTATAAGGATAGCCTTTATTCTTTTCTATTGCCCTTTGTAGAGGTCTCAGATATAGTGAATCGAGTGAGCGGTTGTTGTTTAATTCTCGTGCTTCATGAGCTACCAGCAGTTTCCCATTCTGTAAAAAAATATCTGCTTCTATAGAACCAAAACCATTTTGCCATGCTTCGTAAAAAGGATTGGCTTGTTCGTAATCGTTATGCGAATGTGCATTGGCTGTGGTATAATTATTTTGCTGCGCAAAAACATGCATTGATATGCAGGCACAAAAAATAAAGAATACTTCTTTCATAGTTTAACTGTTAAGCAACTGCGCAAATAAAAACAAATCGCTTATTGATATCCTCCGCTTTTCCTTTAAGTATTTGTTATTAAAATGTAAGCAACTTAAATCAGTTTTGCTTTGTAAAAGCCCATTAGCATTCACCGTACAACACTTATTACTAAGTCACTGTTTCTTTTTTCCTAAATTCACTTAGCCTTCAAGATTATTTTATGAGTGCTTCAAGAGACATAAAAAGGATAGTCCATACTCTTGTAATCTTTTTGGTTGGTTGCGTTCAGTGCTTTACTGCTCAAAACTGTACTGCTCAAAAAAATGACAGTGATTCACTATACACTCATCGTGCAGCTTCACCGGGGGGAACAGGAAAATTTTACATGGGAAGGGAAATAGCACATGTAATGGGAGCTTCAAATGCTGCATGGCTCGACAGAAGCAGCAGACCACAGGAAGAAAATACTCAATTAGCAATTGATAGTATTAAGATACCATCAGCAGGAGTGATTGCAGATATAGGTGCGGGCACAGGTTACTATACCTTTAAACTATCGCCAAAGGTTCCAAATGGAAAGGTATATGCAATAGAAATTCAGGATGAAATGATAGATGCACTTAACGAAAGAAAGAAGAAATTGAATAGCACAAATGTCGAGGTTATAAAAGGAAGCGCTACCGCTGCAAACCTTCCGGCAAATTCAATTGATCTCGCTATAATGGTAGATGTTTATCACGAATTAGAATATCCCGTTGAGATGCTGAAGTCTATAAAAAACTCACTCAAAAAAGATGGGGAACTTTTATTGATAGAATATAAAGGAGAAGACCCCTCTGTTGCTATAATGCCATTGCATAAAACAACAGTGAAGCAATTAAATAAGGAATTAGGAGCAAACGGCTTTAAGCTTACTTACGAAGGAAAATTTCTTCCGATTCAACATTTCTTGTTGTATAAAAAAGCTGATTAAAGTCAATCTGCGTCATTCGTGTCTTTGGTGTTTCCAAATGTACTCTGATACTGCGGTGAAAATTCTTATGTTTAGTTTCTCTATGCTCCAAACTGGCGAAGATGATGATCTGTATGATTATAACCAAGTTTACCCCAATCATCTCTGCTGAATTTTCCGGCAATTTTATGTTCAGGAATAAAAGAATTTGCAGCCGCAAATTTTTCTAAAGCACGTTTAAGATTATTTTTCTCTGTTTCAAAATCGGTCGGGCTAATATTGTTTTTCGTTAAATCCAACTCGTTAAATGGCACAGGAAAACTTTTCGGAAGTTTAACATTCAGCATCATAAATTTTAGTACCCGTATAGGTATCGGTGGAATCTTTGCCGGTGTTGGATCAAGTTCTCCTAAAGCAATATCGAAAAACAGTTTCATGTGGCGCAAGGCCTGATTGATGTTCATTTTACCCCATAAAGGTTTTGAATCTGGTTTTAACCGTTCAATCCTTGTTAGTATTTCATGTTGAGTATTTGGAGCAAGCAAATTTTTCATCGTAATAATTCTTAGCTAAAATTAAGAATCGGGAGTTTTTAATAGTAAGTGAATTGTGCAACTACAGGAGTATTTCCTCTCAACATTAAAAATAATTTTCAATAAAACGCATCGTATTATATTTAGTCACACTTCTTCACAATGACCAGCAAATAAATGCAGCAGTAAAGGAATTGATGAAAGAACAAACGAACGCATTCAGGGAATAAAGATTCATTTATTGAAAGAAGTTTTACTATTGTGACCCCTCTGATTAAATTTTCAAAATGGTCAAATCAAAAAGAATCCTGATGTTGTATCGGCGATGAGCCACCATTATTGACTTGCCGGTAACATATTTCTTATTGCACTGATTTTCCAAATTCCGTTATTGTAAACAACGATAAAAGTACTCCACATTTTTCGCGTAGTGCTATCTGCATTTTGTATTTCATATTTACAATCAACGATGGCAGTGCTTGAAGATAACATGCGCATCTTTTCAATATTTAGCGTTCTTTTGCCTGGAGTGTTAGCAGAACTTTTCAACATTCCCTCAACAGATGAACCGATGCCATTTCTCCATTCACCGGTGGAAACCAATTGATCTATATCTGCAGTTAAGATGGATTTCAGCAACTGTGTATCCCTCTTTTCTCTTGCTTGTGCATATTCATTAATCAACGAAACAATTGCTTTTTGTTGATGCTCATCGGGTGTATTATTTTGCGCGTATAAAAACAGTGTACTGATAATATTGAATAAAAGGAACAACACAATATTTTTAATACCGTAATTCATAGATGATGTAAGTGTTGCATCACAATTTATGCAAGAACAACATTTTATTTTGTAATCAATTCACTACCGTTAGGACGACGAACTTTTTCTACTTCAAAAACAAATTTGATATAATTAAAAGGTATCCAAAGATCCTCACAATGTTGATTATAGCTCTGCAAGCAAATCATATCTGCATTATAATCGCTTATGTGTGTAGTTGAGCTTCGAATTTCACTTACACATTTTAGCAAACAAAATTGTTCTCCATTATAATGCACCACCACCACCACTGGTTGATGCAATGGAATATCTTTTACATTATTTAATTGTAAGCGGCGTGCTAATACCATGCTGCCACCGGGAATAGATTTGGATGTGCCATCAGTCATACTATTGCCGGCGGTGGGAAACCAAAAGTAGTCTTCGTTTTCTTTTAGCCCGGGTGTATTAATATAATATTTTGGTTTGCCGAGTGCGAGAGCTAATTCGTGTTCTGTTTGTTTGTTTGTGTGTTTCATTCTAAATGCAAAGTTATGTCACTATATCTGGTCATTCATTCATTCTGATTACGAAAAAATTAATTCAGTTATATGGACGACAAAGGGTTGTGTAAGATTTATTAATTGAGCTAACTAATAAACCCGCTGCATTTACAATACAACGGGTTTATCTTTTAGTATTAGTGTTTAAATATTTTTGTTAAACCAACTACTTCATTTTGGGCATTTAGCAGTTGTAACAGATAAGTGCCGGGTTGCATATTTGAAAAAGAAATTGTTTGCCCGTCTTTTACATTTTGTAATTGCACAACGGTATTTCCAAAAGAATTTGTGATGATGAGCTGGTTAACAGAAAAATCTTTTATACTGATGCGGAAGTTATCATGAACAGGATTAGGTGTAATTGAAATAATATTTGACTCTGTTGTAAACCTTTGTGTTAAAGAAAAATCTGAGCGGAACTTTTCCGCAACATTACAAACAGAACTTACTTCCCAATAATAAAGGGTATTAGGAAGAAGATTTGTAATCCTTTGAACATTGTCTTTTGATGCCAAGTAATTCCATCCTCTGTTCACCTGCCTGTATCGAACAATATATCCTTTTGCATCTTTTGCATTGTTCCAAGCTAAGGCTGCCGATGTGCCTTCAACCTTACTTCTAAGAATTGAAGGAGGATTACAAACAGGCGGTACGGTATTAGTAAATTTTAAAACCTCGATACCTCCACCTCTTGCATTAAAAAATACACTATCCCTTACATCAATTGCAACACTTGCATTGGGAATATCTTCACCTGTAAAAGAAGTAACAAATCTGTGATTGGCAGTTGATGCATCAAACGCATTTATTCCACCGCCTTTTGATAAATAAAGAACATTATCGTTGTAAGAAAAAGCAGAAATACCAAAATCGCCGCCTCCGAATGTCGTGCTGTCTGCAAATAAGAATTTTGGCGAGGAAGGAGTATTTACATCATAAGCATCATATCCTTCGTACTGCTGTAAAGTAGCAAGCCAAGGAATAAATATACGGTTACGAACTGTATCAGCACTAAGTTCGCCTCTATATGGGTGTTGAGAAGAATAAGGTATTGTATTCAATAATGCCGGATGAACAGGATCATGAATATCATATACCAGCACACCTGATGGAGCTTCTACAAAAAGTGTATTGTTTGTAATTGACATACTTTCTGCACCGTAAAAATCATTGTGAGGTATAGCAAACACATTTGCAAGAAAAGGCGAAGCACTGTTAGATACATTGATTACATATATAGAATCGAAACCGGATAAATACACGTACTCTCCAAAAGGTTCCAAATCTCCATATAAATAAAATGATGTTGAAGGAATGGCAACTGATCCCTTTAAAACAGGAGACTGAAAATTTGAAATATCATAAACGGCAAATATACCATTGTTGCCATGAGCCATATATGCCTGATCTTTATTAACGGCAACGTTATAAGCAATATCACCGGGATAAAAAACCTGCGATACAAGGCGAGGTCTTTGCAAAGGATTGGTTACATCAAAAATCAATAATCCGTCTTGTGACACAATAAGGTGGTTGTCGGTGTATTTCATGTCGAACGTAGAAATAAGCGGAGAATAAAATGACAGCTGAACAATGTTTTGAGCTTTTACAGTAAAATAAAATGCGCACATAAAAACAAGTGAATAAAATTTCTTTCGCATAATCGTTAGTTTAAAGAGTGAATAATTTAGAAAAATATAGAGTACAATTCAACTGATTTAAGATAGAATCAACTAAGAAATATAAAAATTCAAAAACTTTAAACTGGTGAAATCAATATTTAAACAGGAAAAAGCTATTGCTAAACGCATTTTGATGTAAACTATTGAATCATTTAAGTGCATCAATTTTTTAAATAAAAACAGAAAGCTTCAATTCCTAAACACCACACAACAAAGTCATAACGGGTGATGGTATCTATTTTGCAGCAGGGTTTTCTGTACCTATAAAAACACTTTTTATGAACATTTCCTTCATTGATACAAAAGGTCTTGAATTTCTTTTTACTTCTTCCGATCGTTCGGATTTAAAACTTGCAAATGATATACTGGAGGAGAAAAATGTTAATGCAGATTACTTAGAACAACTTATAAATTATTTGAATGATAAATATCAGGAATGGCATTTTTTTATGCAGGATTGCCGCATACAAAAAATCAGGACTCACAAAACTGATTAATTTTAGATTCCAACTTTTTGTTCAATTATTTTATTTACCTATTCAGAAATTGTTTTTGCTTGCTCAACTCTCTGCACGCGCTCTTTAATTGTTCAACTTTTTAAATTTAATACATGAAAAATTTTACTCTGCTTAGTTCACTTGTAATTGCCAGCCTTCTTTCAAATATTTCTTTTTCACAGCCAAAATTTCTTTTCGATAGCACATGGTATGGATTTAATACCGGCACTTATCCTAATGGTCAAAGCCCTTCTGCATTTAAAACTGCTGATCTTGATAACGATGGCGATTCAGACATTGTAGTGTCGCTGGAAAATTTTGCAAATGGTTTTGTTGTGCTTCTTAATCAGGGGAAAGGAATGTATTCTGCTCCCATAAAATTTAAATCAACACTTGCCGCTAAAGATATTGTGGTTGCAGATTTTAATCGCGACGGGCGCAAGGATGTTGCTCTTACAAACTCCGGACAAAATCTTGAAGGCAAAAGTGTGGCTGTCTATTTAAATACAGGTCGCACTTTTGCAGCGCCTGTTTATTATACCGTTGGTGCAGGACCAATTGGTATTATAGCAGCAGATTTTGATAATGATGGAGATCCTGATCTTGCAGTTGCAAATCATCAGTCTGTTCCCGGAACTGTTTCCGTTTTAATAAACAAGGGCAATGGCACTTTTAATGCTGCCGTAAATTTTGTTTGTGGTGATATGCCATACAAACTATCAGCAGGAAAAATAAACAGCGATAATCTTATTGATATTGTTGTTGGAAACGACAACCAAAAAATGAACATACTGTTCAATGCCGGCAACAATAATTTTTCAAACAGGGTAGAAAAAACAGTGCAATCAGTTATATGGGCCGGAGATGGGAGCGCCAATGTTAAAGTTGCGGATTTTGATAATGATGGAGACAATGATATTATTTATTCAAGCGGAAGAACATGGAACGAGAACAATGGTGAAATAGCACTTTTCAGAAATCAGGGCAATGGTGTTTTTGCTTCACCACAAATGATAGAACTCGCTCCATTTACCATTGGTGCAATTGATATGGATGTTGCAGACTTCAACAACGATGGGTGGATGGATATTGTTGCAGATAATTATGCAGCAAGAATTACCGACGGGTATCAGGTTTTATTAAACAATAAAAGCGGTGGCTTTCTTCCTGCAATATTAAAACCTGCGGGACAAAGCACTTTTGGAGTTGCAGCGGCTGATATAGATAACGACAAAAAGATAGACATTCTAACTCTTGATTGGTATTCTTTGCAAGTGACCGTTCACAAAAATCTTGGACAAGCAAATTTCCCTGTGCCTGTTTTATACAATACAAACAATGGTGTTCCAGGCGCTCTCGATGCAGCAGACATTGATGGCGATGGAGACCTTGATGTAGTAACATCTGCTTCAAGTATTGCGGCTGTTGGTGTAACTGTAACCGTTCTAAAAAATAATGGCAACGGTACATTTTCAAATGCAGTTGCTTACTCAATACGTGGCGGGGGAGTGCAGGCTAAATTCAGAGATTTGAATGGTGATGGAAAACCTGATCTTCTTTTTGCCACTGCCATCTCAACTCCTCCGTACGATTTTCATACTGCACTCAATAATGGCGATGGCACTTTTGGTCCCCGACAAACATGGAGCATGAATGCATGCGGCTGGAGTGATATTGATGCTTTTGATTTGGACAACGATGGTGATAAAGATGTTGTAGTTACGGAATGGTTGGGTTGTATGAATGTGGATACTTCAGCGCGAAGAATATATATAAGCAAAAACAACGGCAGAGGCGGCTTTGGTCCCCCGCTTATTAAACTTGTGAATCCGTTTCCAAGTTGTTTAGCCGGAGCCGATCTTAACAAAGATGGAAAGATTGATCTTATAACAGGGCAATCGCTTTCCATTGATGTACATCTTGGAACGGGCACAGGTGATATAAAACCACCGGTATCTTATGCTACAAAAGAATCTCCTTACGACATTATCCTAAATGATTTCAACAATGATGGCAATCTTGATATTGCCGCATGCACAGAATATAATTCCGAAGGCATGAGTGTTTTGCTCGGCAATGGCGACGGCACATTTCAGCCTGCACAAAATTATCCCGGTGCATATTCCCCCGACCTTAGAAACGAATCGGGCATTACATCCGGAGATGTTGACGGTGATGGCGATATTGATATTATTGTTGGCAATGCAGCATCGAATGACGTTTCTGTTTACTTAAATAAAGGCAATGGTACATTCACTTTCAAAATGCGATATGGCATGTATTATGGCACCGCTGCCCCATTCTATGCAGATTTTACCGGTGATGGTAAGAAGGATATTCTTGCTGCAGTAGCCTTGCCGCCAAGTGGTTTTCAAGGTGCCATTGCATTGTTAAAGGGTACAGTGCTTAATGCTCAATTAGCTGCAAAAAGCAACACAACAGAAAATATACTTACGAACACGTCGACTGTTCAAGTGTTAAACAATCCTTTCAACAATTATATTGATGTAAAATTGGAAAAAGCCATTTCAGGAAAAACAATTTTGCAGTTAATGGATATGCAAGGACGGCTGGTGTCAACATCACAACAAAACATCGCATCGCAATCAATAATAAGATTTAATCTGAACAATAACATAAGCAGCGGCACTTATCTTCTTACTGTAATAACGGATGATAAAAAGCATTCGGTGAAGGTATTTAAACAATAGTGTTTTTTGAGCCCGACTATATTATTACTTTGAGGCTCTTCTTGCGTCGCGCTCTTGTACGTTTAGCTTTTGTGATTTTTTCTGTCAAACGCACGAATATTCATATTCGTCTTTTATAGGAATTTAGCCTTCAGAAGGATGAATAGCTGTGTCACCTGCAACCGCCATTGTGTGGCTACCGGTTTTTAATTACCCTGCCGTTTGGTTTGAATTTACACGGCATGTTTTAAGGTTTGTTGAAGCCAGACTCTTAACATCGTCTTGTTTAATTACCAACGCCTCTTATCTTGTTTACGGGAATATGAATTTTGATTACCTCTGTCAGATTTTTCTCTTGCTACAGAAACACTCAAAAGTCTTCCTTCCACCTCTTTGTTATTGAGATTTGCTAAAGCTTCTTTTCCTTCCGATTCAGATGGCATTTCTACAAATGCAAATCCACGTGATTGCTGGGTTTCTCTGTCTTTAATAATTTTAGCAGAAGTTACAGTACCATACTTTGAAAACAAGCTTATCAAACTTTCTTCGGTAACACGAAAGCTTAGATTAGAAACGTAAATGTTCATGATGAAAAAATTAAAAATAAAAAAATAGAATACTCATGATTTTAAGTAGAGGCAGAGAGTAAAAAAGAGAGAAAACTTACCTGCGGAAGAAGTAAAATTTTGCAAAGTCTTTTACTGGTGCGACATGGCTTATTATCTTCTGTAAATATAAAATAAATAAAACTGCATCGAAAAATACTTTTATTGTTTGTTGATAAAAAGTTGCGAAGAGTATACTATTTTATGTTACATCAATTGTTTGTTTAAGAGTATCTTTTTTTTGGCAGTATTTGTTTGGCAATAATTCTTGTTACAAAGCATCACTAAAGTTTCGGGCAAAAATATCCTCACTCCTTATAAAAAATCTTCTTTTGTTGCTCAAAACAATTTCAGAATTGAAGCATCAAATTCAAATGTGATGTACGCTTATAGCGAAACAACTGTTCCCATTGCCTGTTATGACACGCTTATTTATTAATGAGAGTTATCGGGTATGGTTGTTGCTATGCATTAAAAATGTTTGGGAATGAATTAAAGACTAAGATTGAGCAATTGGAACATGAACTGATTATCCAAAACGAGGAGTATGTAGCTGCAGTTCGATCACACAAAGATTATAACACTTTAAGAAGTATAAGAGAAACTATCAGGGGATTAAAAGACGAATTGGATGTTTTATACCACTCGACCCAACCTGACTAAAAATAGTTGCTAATAGTTGCAGGCAAAATAACCGCGACCGTTGCACAGGTTTTACCATCTCTGTTGTTTTCTGTAGAGTCAAAAATAAAATCTCAATAAGCTGTTTACAAGGTTGAAAACCACAAAAAACAATGGTGATTATTCTGCTGATAAAGATTTTTTATTTGGTCACAAGCTGTTGAAATACTATTAAGCTTTTCGTTGTGTCACTCACTTGTACTTTCTGAACTTTATTCAACAGTTCGATTGTTTGAAAGTTTGAGTACGCATGTTGATTATGAAAACAGATTGACTAAACTTTCAAACGCTCAAACTTTCAAACTTTCAAACTTTCAAACTTTCAAACGCTCAAACGCTCAAACTTTCGAACTCCTATAGCGATTACAATAAAATATAGCGATGCAACCACAATCACAAACCCAAACCAATCGCCAAGCTTGCTGTAAATAGTGTTGGTTGTGTGCAAAGGAACCCTTCCAATCAGCCATGCAGCTTTGTTATTTGCAGTGCTCGTTTCATACAAAACTTTTCCGCGATAATCACTTATAGTAAGTTGTCCTTGTCTTGCTGCTCTTACAATAGCATACCCATTTTCAACGCCCCGCAATATCGCCATGCGGGAATGAAGCCATGCATCTTTTATAAAATCCCATGCAGGAACAAATAAAACCTGCGCACCGCTTTCATCATACTTTCTCATGAAGTTTTGATAATCCAAATCCTTACAAATAGCAATCCCGGAAGGCGTATTATCCAACTTAAATGCGGCAATTTCTTTTCCCGTTACAAAACCGTTTCTTGCTTCACCCTCAAATAAATTTACTTTTTTATAATCTGCAAGCAACAGCCCTTTTTCTGATATTACTGATGCCTTGTTTTGTTTCAAGCTGTCGTTAATAAATTCCGTATACCCGGCAACAATAGCAATACGATTGTTCGTTGCTGCATTTGCAAGTGTGCTCTTGATGGGAAAACCAAACTGCGGAGTTACATTAACTGCTTTTTCCGGCATCACTGCAACTTGTGCACCTTCTTTTGCAAGTTGTGCAAAAGCATCTGCATACATTTTTGCTGTGCGCAACTCATTTTCAGCAACAGGCTGATTTGTTTCTTCATGATACTTTTCATCAAGCACTGCAAGACCAACTGTAATAACATTATTGCTGCTCGATTCTTCCTGCATCCTTATTACACCAAACAAAATCTGAATAACAATAAGTGAAAAAATAACAGCGAACGGCACAATCATTTTTTTATTATGGCGATAATAAATTGCTACTGCTACTGCGGAAGGAAAAAGCGTTACAAGAAATGTTATTCCAAGAATACCTGTTACTGATGCAATTTGAACAACAGAAAGAAAATTTGCCTGCGTATAAGCGAGACTTCCCGCCGTGCCATCACGTGAAAATTTGAAAATAAGAAATTCAACCAAACACCATAACACCGGAAATGCAAACGCACTCCATACGCTTTGTTTTATTAATACAATTTTTCTTGTAAGCACAGCTATAAAAGAAAATATCAATGGCGGAAGAATTGTAAATACTATTGCGAGAGCATCTGGCATTACTGTTAATAAATAAGCAAACCAACTCATTCGTCCAATCAAGTAAGCAGTAAATGAAAAGGCAAAAGCATGTTTCGCAGTAACATTAAACGACAGAAGCAAAACGGGTACCGGTGCAAACCATAATAGGTACCAGAAATTTCCTGAAAGGTCAAAGGCAAAATACCAGCATAAACCCGAAACCAAAATGGCAGCAGTTACACTCGCTTTTTTCATGCAGCAAAATTTGAATGAACATAAAAATAAAGGAATAGTTTTTACGATCCAGTGAAATATGCTGAATTGTAAACTCTTTACCATCGCGCAATTGGAATTACGATTGACAATCCACCTCACGCTTGCATTCCTTAGACCTTAAACCTTACCCTACACCTCTTGCCTTTTATCCACATTTTTCTCTGCCTCTTTTGCTGATGAAAACGAGTCTCTATATTTGTTGCGATGGTAAAAACCGCTACGGATACACCTTTGATGCAACAGCATAAGGCTATTAAACAAAAATATCCTGATGCGATTTTATTGTTTCGTGTGGGGGACTTTTATGAAACGTTTGGTGAAGATGCGATTATTGCATCGCAGGTGCTGGGTATTACATTAACCAAACGCAACAATGGTGCTGCTGCATCAAATGAATTGGCTGGCTTTCCTCATCATGCATTGGATACATATTTGCATAAATTGGTGAAAGCCGGTTACCGTGTTGCCATCTGCGATCAATTGGAAGACCCTAAACTTGCAAAGGGTATTGTAAAACGCGGCGTTACTGAAATGGTTACGCCAGGTGTTGCCATCAACGAAAAATTACTTGAACACAACAGCAATAATTTTTTAGCAGGTATTCATTTCACAGAAAATTTGCTGGGCATTGCATTGCTCGATATTTCGACTGGTGAATTTTTTGTTGCAGAGGGCGATACAGAGTATATTGACAAATTATTACAAACGCTTAAACCCGCCGAAGTAATTTTTCAGCGCAGCAATCAAAAACATTTTAAAGAAATATTCGGTGCAAAATTTTATACCTACACCTTAGAAAGCTGGCTATTCGATGTTGCCTATGCAACAGAAAGTTTGCTGAAACATTTTCAAACGCATTCATTAAAAGGTTTTGGTATTGAGAACATGCCATGCGGTATTGTTGCAGCAGGTGCAGTACTTCATTATCTGAAAGATACCGAACATCCGAATCTCCAGCATATTACTACGATCCAGCGGATAGAACGTGATGATTATTTATGGATGGACCGTTTTACCATTCGCAATCTTGAATTATTGAGCAGTGGAAATGAAAACGGAAATTGTTTGTTGAAAGTGCTTGACAATACAGTGTGCCCTATGGGTGCACGCATGCTGAAACGCTGGACTGTTATGCCTTTGAAAGACATTAAGAAAATAAATGAGCGGCTGAATCTTGTTGAATATTTTATAAAAGAAACAGACACAAGAAAAAATTTGCACCATCTTATAAAACAGTGCGGAGATGTTGAACGATTGGTGAGCAAGATACCGGTGAAGAAAATAAATCCTCGTGAAATAATTCATCTTGCAAAAGGTTTGCAGCAAACAGAACTGATAAAACAAATTTGCGCTTCATCTGATAATGAATATTTAAAACGATTGGGTGATGCATTAAATGCTTGTCAGTATATACAAGATAAAATTTTAAAAGAGATTATAGAGCATCCACCCATTGCTGCGAACAAAGGCGGCGTAATAAAAGAAGGTATAAATGAAGAGCTTGATACTTTACGAAAAATTGCAAGCGGCGGTAAAGAATATTTATTAAACATTCAGCAACATGAAGCGGAAAGAACAAACATCAGCTCGCTGAAGATTGGATTCAACAACGTGTTTGGTTATTATCTTGAGGTAACAAATTCTCATAAAAATAAAGTGCCGTCAGATTGGATTCGCAAACAAACACTCACCAATGCTGAGCGCTACATAACTCCGGAACTAAAAGAATATGAAGAAAAAATTATCGGCGCCGAAGAAAAAATTCTAACGATAGAACTCGAGCTCTACGATAAGCTGTTACTCCAACTGCAAGACTTTATCGCGCCAGTACAAGTAAACGGAAATATTCTTGCTATTCTCGATTGTCTCTTATGTTTTGCAAACAATGCGTTGCAGTATCAATACAAAAAACCGGAGATTCACGAAGAGCTTGAATTGGAGTTAAAGGAAAGCCGCCACCCTGTTATTGAAAGACAGTTGCCCATCGGTGAACAATATATCGCAAATGATATTGTGTTGAATCCATCCGAGCAGCAGGTTATTATTCTTACCGGACCTAACATGAGTGGTAAAAGCGCATTGCTTCGTCAAACTGCCCTGATCACTTTAATGGCACATATCGGAAGTTTCGTGCCTGCTGCATTTGCAAGAGTTCCTTTAACCGATAAAATTTTTACACGAGTTGGGGCAAGCGATAATTTAAGTGGTGGTGAAAGCACTTTTATGGTTGAGATGAACGAAACTGCAAGCATCATTAACAATATTTCGCAACGCAGTTTGATATTGCTCGATGAAATTGGCAGAGGTACTTCCACATACGATGGTATTTCCATTGCGTGGAGTATTGTTGAATTTTTACACGCATCGCCGGCTGCTCCCAAAACTTTATTTGCCACACACTATCATGAATTGAATGAACTTGAAAACAAATTGCCGCGTGTAAAAAATTACCACATCACCAATAAGGAAGTTGGCAACAAAATTATTTTTCTCCGCAAGCTTGCTCCGGGTGGAAGTACACACAGCTTTGGAATTCATGTAGCAAAGATGGCGGGCATGCCACCTGCTCTTATTGAAAGAGCAAATGAAATTCTAAAACAGCTTGAAGAAAAACATGTGGATGAAGAGTCGGAAAGTCAGAAAGTCGGAAAGTCGGGAAAGTTAGAGCACCACATAAAAAAATTATCTGCACCGCAAATGCAACTCTCTATATTCGATATACATTCTCAAACATTTGAAAACATCCGCGAACTCCTTAACTCAATTGATATAAACCGCCTTACTCCTGTTGAAGCACTGATGAAGCTGAACGAAATAAAGAAGATGATGGGATAAAGGTGTAAATGATGCGTGGCGAATAGTGAGTGAACGGCAATCGTGAATATCATTTCAAATTTTTTATATTTAGCAGTAAATAAATTTTGGATGCTAATGTTGAGTACTGAACAAGGCGTACAAGAGTGCGACGCAAGAAAGTTCAATAGTAGCAATAAAGCGGGGCTCATAAATACGTTACTCCTTATTCATTGCACATTTTCATATTACCCACTTCCACATTTCCCCATTTCACTATAGCCAGCTTTGTGTCTTTGAACCTTTGCAGCAAAAAAATTTTCTTGCGAACCGTTTTGTCTTTCGTCGTAACTTTATTGGGTACGAGAAACATTCTCAACCTTTATCCGTCACTTTATATAAAAATCTTATTCTTCACTTTAAAAAAGGAGGCATTTATGCTTGCCCGTCTTACATTCATCAACATCAAACCAGACAAAGTAGAAGATGCCAAAAAGATTTATAATGAGGAAATACTTCCTGTTATAAGACAACAAAAAGGCAATATTGGCGCATGGCTTTTAGAACCAACTATTAGTACCGATGATTTTATTTCACTAACGGAGTGGATGTCAGAAGCAGACGCAAGGGCTTATGAAACAGGCGGAACTTATAAGGAAATGATAGATAAGATAAAAGATATGTATACCATAAAACCGATGGTAAAAACTTACAACATCGCCGAAAGCAAGGTAATAACGACGCCCATTAATTGAATGAGCTGCTGCAAGTAAAAATATTTAACCACTTAAGATTTGCCAAGCGGGCGAAAAAATTACAATAAAGAACCCGTTGAAAAAAACAACGGGTTTTTATTTCTTATAATACGTGGTTACTCTTTAAAAATTTTTGTTGTTCCTATCACCTGCTTTTGTTTATTCAGCAACTGAACAACATAGTTGCCTCTGTGCAAATTTGCCAATGATATAGTTTGATAAAAATTAGTTACAGGCACTTGCATCAAACGGTTGCCCAACAAGTCGCTTACGATTATCTGTGAAGCATCATTTGATTTTATCTTCACATACATTACATCATGCACGGGATTTGGTGAAACAGATATAAGACTTTCTTTGCTGCCTGCGGTGTAAACATACACTTGAGAAACATCGCTGCAAGTATATTTATCTCTAACAGCAACACGGTATCTTCCATTTTTCAACGGCACTAAAAAGCCTTGATTTGAATTAGGGATAAGTTCGCCATTATAAAACCATTGATAGTCACTTCCTCTTGATGCAAATAATGTATCATTTCTTTCCGTGATTTCTGCATGCAAGCTATCATACAGCACATTTATCGGTATTGATTCACATGCAATATAATCCGGACAAATATCGGGAGCGCCGCATACAGTATAGCTTCCTTTTTTTGTAACGGTATAGCTCTGTTCGTTTGCGCCGGGTATGGGTTTATAATTATTATACCATTGAATATTTACATTGTACGGGCTGCCAAGCGTAAGAATTAATGTATCCCTTTTGCATTCAATAAGGGCATCGCGATATGGATCGTACACACCAATATCTCCGGATTCAATAATAAACGGCGGAAGAAAAGCCCAGCCGTCAATAAGCATTCTTTTTGAAAAGGCACTGCAGCCGTTTCTTGTTGCTTCCACTTTAATAAATGTGCCGGCATCCTGCTGTTGATGTACTACAAAGTAACGGTGTGTTGCACCGGGTACGGGACGATTGTTGCGATACCATTGATAAGAATCATAAGCTTCAGTTGTTGCGAGGGTGTCTTTTGCGTTTGGGCAAAGAATTACTTTTTTTGGTACAATTTCAGGCGTAAAATCACATTGGGCATTCACTTTAGTTACTGCAAGGGTGCCAATAAATGCTGCGGTACAGAGTAGTTGTTTCTTCATAGAAGTTAAGTGTTTAAATAATTAATTTGTTCAGCAATTTACACTTATTGACAATAAATTAGAGAAAGCGTTGCATGGTGATGAATGAGAAATGGGAATACTTTCAAGTTAGATGTTTCAAGTTGCAGGAGCGGGATGTTGAATGTTAGATGTTGGATGTTAGATGTTGGACGTTGGATATTTAAAATTCCCCGTACTAAAATTATTTGCTCAAGAGATTTACTGTAAGTAAAGAGTGCCCCGATGCAGCGCACAAAATCTTATTCGGGGTTAATGACGACGCAAGTGAAGCCTCATAATAGCTGTACAGTCGGGCTCATAAAAATTTTACTAATTGCAACATGTAACAATGCAGCGGTACTATCTACGAAGCCTTCTTTCTCTTCGCACTAAGACTTGCCTTTAGTTGCTCCATAATATCGGTAGTTTGCTTGTGTACAACTTTAAGTTTGGGTTCTTTTGGTTTAGTGCCTTTCGCTCTTGCTTTAATGAGCTTCATTAATTGTTCTGTGTAGGTGTTTTTATATTTGCTTATGTCGAATGGCTCGGTCATTTGTTTTATGAGTTCGAGAGCCATTTTTAATTCAGTTGGCTTCGCTTCCGATGCAGCAGGTATGCTTAAATCTCCGTAATCTCTTATCTCTTCCTGATAACGAATCATGTTTAAAAGAATGATTTTATCATAAACTCTTATAACGGCAAGGTGTTCTTTGTTGCGCAACACAAAGGAACCAACGGCAGCCATGCCTGCTTTCTTTAACGCTTCACGCAAAAGCGCATAAGGACGTGATCCGTTTTTATCGGGCTCTACGTAATATGGCGTTTCATAATAAATACTGTCTATCTCTTCTTCTTTTACAAATTGAAAAATATCTATATACTTCGATTTTTCAGGGCTTGCCGCCTCAAAATCTTTGTCGGTGAGAATTACATATTTTCCTTCATAATCGTAAGCCTTTACAATATTTGCCCATTCCACTTCTTTGCCCGTGTTTTCGTTTACACGTTTAAAACGAATGTGTGATTGATCGCTTTTGTCGAGCATATCAAGATCCAATGAACTTGATTGTGTGGCGCTGTAAAGTTTTACAGGGATGGTAACTAATCCAAATCCAATAGCGCCTGTCCAGATAGAACGCATAGGTGTTGTATTTTAGAAGAATTATTCGGCGTACAAAAAATTGAATAAAATCTAACAGACTTGGCATAATCAACCATTTGCAGCAACCATAAAACCTGTCAGACTTTTTCAATAACACAAACTTACATCTTCAATTTAATAATACAACAGAATAATGTAAATCGTGAGACATATTCTCCCACGTCTCACGATTCGCAATTGACGATTTACGTTTTACGACTCAAACTATCGAAAGAAACCATTATCATTTTTCGTTTTCTTTATTTATCAGTTTAAAGAAACGGCTTTCTTTTCCATCGGCTGTTTTATCTTGATATAAAAATTCAAGATCCCTGCTTTTAAACACCTTGTACCATTCATCCCATGAAACTTCTTCCAGCGTATCCTCGCCGCTATATCCGGGAAAATTTATTCTTAAAACGCCCCCGCCTTGCTTATTTTCTTCAGTTCCTTTTACAATAGCAGGCTTGCCATCTCTTTCTTCAGCCCAACGTTTAATTTTATTTAAGTCTGTTGTTGTTTGCGATTCACCTTTACTCATATTTTTTGTTTTTGTGGTTAAACAAAAAAGCCACCGCCGTTACACAGCAGCGGCCTTAGACTAAACGAAAAATTAAATTTCGAAAATCAACTGTTCATCACGATCGCTTACCGGTATTTTTCTTATAAAATTGTCGTACCCTTCTTCATCTTCATGATTGCTATAAGCGCCATACGCATCAATGCTATAGCCTATAAGTCCATCTTTTGCTTCGATTATATAAAGTATCTCCATATCTGAAGGATCAGACTCGCCTTCAAACCTGTATGTTTTAATGATGGTCAGCTCTTCTGGCTGATATGTTTTGCCTTTGCCAGCGGTAAAACCTTCGGGTGTCCAGCGAAATTCGTTGTCCATTTTCTTCATTCGAAGCTTTTCGAGGATGGAAGAGAGTGTTGACATTTGATTTTTTTGGTCGAGCATGTTAGCGCCCGGTTCTTCCATCTTTGCTTCAGGATTTAAATTAGTGGCTTTTTCGCCTGATAATTTATTCTGCGTTTTTGCAGCAGTTGAATTATCGGGTGTTGTTGCCATTGTATTTGAATTTTGATTTGCCATTTTCAAGTTTTTTGGTGAAAGTTATATTTGGTAAAAACTGGTGAAAGTTATATTTGGTAAAAACGAAAAACCATGCCATTGAAGCGGGGTTTGTTAACAGTAAACATTGTTCTATGATTTAATTTATTTTTATGAGCCGAACAGAAGTCTTTCATAGCATCACCTCTTGCGTCATCATTGACCCCGAGTAAGATTTTGTGCGCTGCATCGGGGCACTCTTGTACTGTATCACTTTAAGCAACAATTGTAAACAACGTAAATATCTTCAGAAGTAGTAACAAGCAGAAGTAAAAATTGTTAAGGATTACTCAGTGAAATTTTTATTAACGTAACCGAACTGTAAAACAGGATCGTTGTACACAAGTGTGTAATAAATTCCTCATTCGCATTTAAGATGAAGGAACCATTTCTTCATAGTGTTTTAAATTTTTCAAGGGGATGA
>Ga0081539_10000065_pt1 | contig 24072 bp, 16 predicted proteins | sample TabmetS4T2R2_FD_71023 | JGI IMG/M metagenome (GOLD analysis project Ga0081539, IMG submission 71023) | Tabebuia heterophylla rhizosphere microbial communities from the University of Puerto Rico - S4T2R2 | ecosystem: Host-associated > Plants > Roots > Rhizosphere ...
CTCGCTGATCCATGGGACAGGTTTCCTTCCAGGGCATCCGTCGGATCTCATCCTCCCGATGCCCATCTCACCTGTTACCCATGTATCCGGTCTACTCTGTTACCTATCTATCCGGTTCGGACCCCCTACCTGCCCAGCTACTCAGCCACCCAGCTACCTAATCGAGGCTGATCGTGACCAGCCGCTCTTCGGTCATTTCCTGCATCGCGTACTTCGGACCCTCGCGACCGAGGCCGCTATCCTTCACGCCGCCGAACGGCATCAGGTCGACGCGGCTGCTCGACGGCTCGTTGATGTGCACGGTGCCGACGTGGAGGCGCCGCGCAGTCACCATCGCGCGCGTCACATCCTGCGTGAACAGGCCGGCAGCGATGCCGAAGGGGGTCGCGTTCAGTTCCTCAATCGCTTCGTCCAGGGAACGAAACGGAATCACCGACACAACCGGCGCAAAGACTTCGTCACAGATCACACGCATGTGAGGAGTCGTGTTCTCGAGGATCGTTGGATGCAGCAGCGCTCCCTGGCGACGGCCGCCTTCGACAACGCGCGCGCCGGCGGCGACGGCATCGGCGATCCACGCCTCCGCACGCTGCGCCTCGTCTTCGCTGATCATCGGACCGATCACCGTCGCCGGATCGTGCGGGTCACCAACGTTCAGCGCACGGGTCGCGGTGACGAACAGATCCATGAAGCGATCGAGCACGCGCGCATCGACGAACAGCTTCTGTGTCGACGTGCACGCCTGCCCTGCCCGACGGAACGCCGAGTTCGCGATGCGTGGCGCCGCGCGTTCGAGATTTGCGTCGTGGCAGACGATCGTCCCGGCAATGCTTCCGAGCTCCAGCGTGATCGGGCGCAAGCCGACCGAGCGCTGCAGCAGCTTGCCGACCGTGGTACTGCCGGTGAACGTGTAGAACGCGATGTTCGGATCCGCCGTCAGCCAGGGGCCAATCTCCGTGCCAGGGCCCTGGATCATATTGGCGTGTCCGGCCGGCACACCTGCCTGCAGGAGAATCTCGAACAGCAACGCCGCGCTAAACGGCGTCGCCTGCGGCGGCTTGAGAACCACGGTGTTTCCCGATGCCAGCGCCGGCGCGATCTTGTGCGCGACCATGTTCAGCGGTGAATTGAACGAGGTGATCGCACAGACGACGCCACGCGGAACGCGGATCGAAAATGCCATTCGATGCGCGTGACCGGGTGCGCCGTCGATCGGCACGACCTCACCGGCAAGTCGCTTCGCTTCCTCCGCCGAAATGGTGAAGGTCTGAACGGCGCGGCTGACCTCGTTGTTCGCGTCGACGACCGGGAAGCCGGCCTCCGCGACGATCGTTCGCACGAAATCGTTGCGGCGCTGCTCGATCAGCTCAGATGCGCGATGCAGGATGCGGTATCGCTCGTACGGTTCGAGTCGGACGGTCTCGAACGAACGGCGAGCGGCCGCCACGGCGGAAGCGACCTGCTCTGCTGATGCGCGGTCGGCTTCGCCGATTCCCTCACCGGTGAATTTATCGAAGACGGCAAACGTCTCCGGCCCAGACGACCATTCGCCTGCAATCAGGAGCCTCGCACGCCTGGTTGCGACCTCACTGGAGCTGGGCACACATCACCGGTTGGTCGACATGACGGGCGTGGAAGCGGTCGCGGGCGCAGGTTCGTTCCGGCGGCGATGCGGGAGCACGGCGATGCATGCGGCGCCGGCCGCGGCGATCGCACACGACACCCACAGCGCGCTGCCATAGCCACCCCATGCCGCACGCAGCTGCGCGATGAGATTCGGGAACCAGTACTGGCCAACCGTGTCCGACGGCACGATCGCGGACATGGCGCGACCGAGGCTGCGCACGCCGAACAAATCAGCCGCCATCAACGGAATGAGCATGTAGTCCGCGCCCATGGCGAACCCGAACACGATGGCGAACGCGTAAACGTAGTCCGGTTGCTCCGGGCGGACCAGGAACAGCATCGGGATGGCCGCCGCCACGATGCCGTAGATCGCCAGCATCAATGCCTTCCGCGACGTGCGATCGGCGAGGTATCCGACGGCGAGGCGGCCGGCGATGGCCGCCAGCAGCGACACCGATGACGCGGTGCTCCAGATTTGGTTGCGCAGCAGCTGGTCGGTGAATCCCTGCTCTTCGAACACGAACTTCATGAGGAAGTTCACCGTCGCAATCGAGCCGATCGAGGCGGTGCTGCCAACGAGCAGAAGCCAGAACGACGATGCGTGCAGCAGCGCCGGGTACGGCAGTGGCGGGGGTTCATCGGCGCGACGGTTCGACTCGGGTTCGCCATCGACCCGCTGACCGACATCGCGTGGGTGGTCGCGCAGGATGAACATTGCAAACGGCCACGCGAGCAACATCACAAAGCTCGAGACCTTCAACGCCTCGGTGTAGGGCATGAACGTCACCAGCCACGGGTTCAGCCGGTTGCCCATCGCACCGAGCAGCGCCCCGCCCACATACGCGATGCCCATCGCCTGACCGCGGCGCCGGTCGTACCAGTTCGAGATGATGATCTGGTGCGCGATCGGGCCCGACAGAAAGTAGCCGAGCATCCACACGCACCACGCGGCGAAGTACTCGACACGCGATCCGCTCATGCGCGCGAACCACTGGAACGCGAGGAACGTGAGCCCGGTACCGATGACAATCAGCCAGCGCGGGCTCCAGCGCGGGACGATGACCGGCCCCGCCCACAATGTCAGCAGCACCGCCACAGGCGCACCCAGGGTGATCAGCTGCTGCGACCAGCCGTGATCGCTGCGGAAGTAGTCGAAGAAGAACGCGATGTTGTAGTACGGGAAGCCGCTCGCGATGCCGAACGTGACGAAGCACGCGGCGATGATCCACGGCCCGCGGAACGTATCCGCCGTAGCCTGTCGGCTCATGCCTCTTCCTTCACCAGCGACGGCAGTGGCCGCGGCGCCGGGCCGTCATACGTCACCGGCACCTTCACGCGCATCGGACGCTCGCGCGTGTACTCCTCCATGACCTGCGCACTGAGCCCAGCGACCCGACCGATGATGAAGAACAGCTTGCCGAGCGCGGGCGGAAATCCCAGGTCGTAGAGTACGGCGGCGATCGCACCGTCGACATTGATCGGCAAAGGTTTGATCGCGGCGGCAACGGCGCGTTCGAGCTCGGTCATGAACTCCACGCCAGTTCCGGCCAGGCCGTACTGGCGCGCGATGCCGAATAGCACCTGCGTGCGCGGATCGGTGCTGTGATTGCGATGTCCAATACCCGGGAGCCGTCGACCTGCGCGTCGAGCATCATCGACTGTGAGACGCGCGGCCTCGGGCAGCGACACACCCTCACGCTCGATCCGGGCAAGGGCGTCGCCGATCATTTCCAGACACGCGAGCCCCGCCCCGCCGTGCGCATCGCCGATCGCCAGAATGCCCGCCGCAACCGCAGCCTCGGGGGCACGCCTGTTCCCGGTCGCCACCGTGCGCGCCGCAGCCGCAGACGGTGATCCTGGACCGTGATCCGCCGACGCGATCAGGATGGCATCCATGAGACGACGCTCACCGTCGTTCGGCAGGCGGCCCTTGTGCAGCAGGAAGACGACGACCGAGAAGGTGGCCTCGGTCATCATCTCGGTGACGTCGTAGCCGTGAATCCAGATGTGCGCGTCGTCGTACGTCGTGATCCCGGTCCGCCACGGCTCCAGCGTCTTGTCGTCCCTCATCAGATCGCTCCCGATTCCTGCAGGCGCTGGATCTCGTCGCAGCTCAGGCCCAGCTCCACGTGATAGATGTCGCGATTGTGTTCGCCGAGTGCGCCGCCCGCCCACCGGATCTCACCGGGTGTGTCCGACAACTGCGGTATCACCGTGTGCATGCGAACGTGGGATGTGCCATTCGGCACATCGAGGAGGAGACGGCGAGCCTGCCAATGTGGATCGCGCTCGATGTCGGCAACCGTCTGCACCGGCACCGCGGTCAGCGCGTTCCCGTCGATGATCCGCACGTTCTCGTCGAGCGTCCGAGCGGCGATCGCCGCGCTGATCTCTTTGTCCAGTTCCTCGCCGTGCTGAACGCGTGCCTCATTGGTCGAGAACCGCGGATCCTCGAGCAGGTGGCCGAGGCCGTAGCTGGTGAGAAACCGCTCGGCCATCTTCGGCGTCGACCCACTCACCGCGATCCAGCGACCGTCGCGCGTCGGATAGCAACCGCGCGGCCCCGAGTTCTTCGAGCGGCTTCCATTCCGTTCGCGGAGCCGACCCGTTGCGGCGAATTCCGCCGCCTGCGGACCGAGGAGCGAGAACAACGACTCGAACAGCGCGACATCGATCACTTGCCCGCCGCCGCCATGCACGTCGCGGTTGTACAACGCGAACATCATCGCGTTGGTTGCGTAGAGCGCGCACGACATGTCCGCCAGCGGAAAGCTCGGAACGATCGGCGCACCGTCAGGCTCCCCATTCATCGCCGCGAAACCGCTGGCCGCTTCGACCAGCGTGCCGAAGCCGGGCCGGCTCGCCGCCGGTCCCGTCTGTCCCCACCCCGAGATGCGCACGAGAATCAGCTTGGGGTTGCTCGCCTGAAGCACGTCCCATCCGAGCCCGAGCCGCTCGAGCGTTCCAGGCACGAACGACTCCATCACCACGTCGAATCGCGGCAGCAGTTGACGGAACAGCGCGACGCCGTCGGACGATTTCAGGTTGAGCGTGATGTAGCGCTTGTTACGCGCATACACCTTCCACCAGAACGGCTGGCCATCGGTCGTCCACGTCCGCAGGGGATCCCCGCTGCCAGGCTGTTCGACCTTGACGACGTCGGCTCCGAAATCGGCGAGGAGCATGCCGGCCACTCCGCCGGCGACCATTCGCGACAGGTCGAGGATCCTCACGCCTTCAAGTGGCTTCACCGTTCCGTTTCCTCCCCGGTCCGATGGTATCCTGCGACACCGGATCCCGATGAGAGAACAACGCTCCAGCGGATTGGTGATCCATTCCGCGATTCACTTGTGTTCGATAGCGAGGCCAGCCGCGAGCGGGTGGAGTCGGGTGGGGCCGCCCCGCCCGCCGCGCAGGCGCCTTCCCGTTGCACGTCTTTCTTGGCGCCGAGGACGGGTGGGGCAACCCGACGACAGGACCCGCCGCGCTCTTTCGAATACAAGTGAATCGAGGAACTAGCGTGCGACCGTCGTCGTCCGAGACCGAGCATTCGCGGCTGACGCGCGAGTTCGGAGTTCCCCTCTACCAGCAGATCCAGCATCTGATTCGTCACCGCATCGCCAAAGGTGACTACGCTCCCGGCTCGCAGATTCCGTCCGAGAACGAATTGTGCCGTGAGCTCAACGTCAGTCGCGTCACCTTGCGCGAGGCGCTGCGCGAGCTCGTTCGCGACGACATGCTGGTCAAGATCCAGGGCAAGGGCACCTTCGTCAACGCCAACCCGCCTCGCGTGATCGCTCCGGTGAAGTACTCCGGATTTCTCGACGAGCTGCAGGAGCGCGTCCGCAAGCTCACGATCGCTGAAGTCGACGTGGCCACCATCCCCGCACAGGCGGAGCTGCGGGAACTGCTGCGCCTCGGCGACCGGGCCGAGGTCGTGCGCATCCGCCGCCTTCGCCTGATCGAGGACGAGCCCTTCTCCTTCACGATCAATTACCTGCCGGTCGACATCGGCCGGCGTGTGTCGGCGAAAGAGCTCTATTCCACGCCCCTGCTGCGGATCCTCCAGCAGGATCTGAAGATTCCGATCGTCGGCGCTCACGAGGTCGTCGAAGCCGCGCCCGCCGATCAGGAAGTCGCCCGCAAGCTCGCCATCCCGCTGCTCTACCCGGTGATGCACATGAAGCGCGTCATGTTCACCACCGGCAAGCGACCGCTCGAGCTCGTCGAAACGTATTACCGTGCTGACAAGTACCACTACTCGGTGAACCTCGTTCGCGTGAAACGCAAGGGCAAGTGGACCTGGCGCACGCAGGTGGAGACGTCAGCGTAACTGACGGTCTCTCGTCTTGGTCTCTGGTCTCTTGTCCTGGCAACGTACTCCCCGGTAAGCCGGAGCATCTGGACCAAAGACAAGAGACCAAAGACGAAAGACTTCCCCGAGGCGTGTCATCCGAGCAGCCCTGCGTCGCGGAGTGCGCCGGCGTAGAAATTCACGTCGCGCTTCAGCAGTGACAGCCACCGCGCCTTCGGTATCTCCAGCTTCCATGTCCCGTAATCCGTGCCGAGCATGTTGAGCGGCTCGCGCCCGGGAACGTCGATCATGTACTCCTGATACAGCTCGATCGGACCCGCGAAGCCGACCGTCTTGAAGTAACCGAGCATCCCGGCGAAATCGACCATCCCTTCTCCGCCCGGCACCATCTCCGCGGACCACGCACCGGCGCCACGGTGACCACGGTCGCCTTTCACCCAGCGGAAATCCTTCAGCGACAGCCCGCGCACGTGACGACGAGCGATGTGGCTCGTTTCCACCCAGCCCGTGCCGCCACGGATGGTCGCGTGACCAAGGTCGTAGTTCAGTCCCACGAACTGCGGATCGAAGTCCTTCACGGCGAGCCAAAGATCCCACACACCGCCGCCAATGTTTCCCGTGCCGGAGTGTGTGTGATACATGGCCGTCGTGCCGTACTTCTCGTTCAACCGCGCGAGGCCTGCAATCCGCGGCTTCAGCGCCTCGAGCTGCGCGACGAGGTCTCCGCTGTAGTCATAGCGGAACGGCGCGGCACGGTAATGACGGATGCCGAGACCACGCATGGTGTCGAGGATCGCTTCGACACTTTCCGACTTCGCGTCGACGATCGCGGTGATGACCATCGGCGCTTCGAGGCCTGCCTTCCGCGCCGCCTCCACCGCAATCGGCAAGTCCCGCTCGACGTTCCGCGGCAGGATGTGCGCGCCTCCCCGGATTGTCCAGGCCACCGCCTGGCAGCCGCCCTCGGCGGCGACGGCGGCTCCTTCCTGGACATCGGTCCACTGCAGGTGACGCGAGACGAGGCACAGGTGAGTCTTGCTCGGCGCCGCGGCCGCTGGCGTGCGGGCTGCGGACTGTGCCGAGGTGACCGTGGCAATCGACGCCGCCATCGGCGCCGCGCCAAGCGCCTTCAGCAGATCTCGCCGTGATTGCTGCTGCATGAGCCTTCTACTTCGTCGAGGCGCCGGGAAATGGTTTCGGCGTGATGTCGGCCTTCGTCACGCCGATCGCCCACTTGATGCCTTCGAGCATCATGGTCTGGAAGCGCGGATCGTCCCACGTCGTCTCGGGATGGCCCCAGCCGACGTTGAGGACGCGACCCTTGCCGTACTGCACCGCCCACACCTGCGGGAAATCGCCGTCCGGGCGACGTGCCCTGTTCATCGCGTCGAGCGACGAGGGGTCGAGGCGCATGATCACGTGGACCTTGTCCCGTGAGTACGGTGCCTTCAACACCGGGTGCTGATCGTTGAACATGAAACTGGTGCCGCCAAATGCCATCGCTCCGGGGAAATTGGGATCCTCCACGATCACTCTCGCGTTGGCGTTGAACTCGCTGTCCATGTAGCCGCCGACCATGTCTCCGAATTCGGGCCAGTTGGTGAACGCCACCCCCGCGGCATGGCCGACGATCAGCCCTTTTCCCTCATCGCGCACGAACGCGATCAGATCGGCTTTCTGCTGCTCGCTCATCGTTCCGAAGCCGCTGGGAAGCATGAAGATCGCGTCGTAGTAATCGAGTGTCCTCGCGTTCACGCCGCGACCCTCGTACCGATCCCGGCCGACGATCTGCCCCTTCGTGATCAACTGCGAGTCGGTGCGAATCATCGTCATGTACGCGTCCGACTTGCGGCCGATCTGCTCGACCGTCGCCAGCGCATGCGAGATCGAGTCGTGATGAAAGCCGCTCTGCACGTCGGCCACGGCGAGCAGATGCTTCTTGCCCGGCCAGGGATCGGGCTGTCCGCCCCCACCACCGCCGCGCCCCTGCGCGAGCATGGTGCGCGAGTGCGACGCAAAAACGGCGACGGCGACGAGTGAGACGATGAGAAGACTTCGACGCATGCTGTGCTCCACCTGCCTGTCAGCGTTTCACGCGCGTTCCGCGGTTCGCCGGCCCGTGCGCGCGACCGGGCGAGTCGACGACACGAGCACTGCTCAAGGGCGAGGTCGCGCCGTCGGCCGACGTCATCGTGGCGGTGACCGACTGCACTGCGGGCGCTTCGCGCAACCGTCCGACGCGCACTTTGAACGACCCGTGGCCGCTCGCGTCGGTGTAGGCGGGCGTCGGCGCGATGAAGACTTCAGCCTCCGCGCTGGTCCTCGCTGTGTTGCCGAATAGTTCCACGACGTAGTGGCTCGACGGAGCTCCGGCGATCGTCCCGCTCACAGTGATCTCCTCACCGTCATCACGCGCGGTCGACAGCGTCGGGGGTTGCAAACCACCATTGGGCGCCGGTTGGCACCGGGGCGCTGGCTGCGGGCAGATGGACTGAAGCGTGGACGCGTTCGATGACACGCCACCGCCTCGTGAGCCGATGAAGCCCGCGTGTTCGAGACCGGGAACGCCGAATCCCATCGGTCCTTTCGGCGCCTTCGGATCGCAGGTGCCCCCGCCTTCGCAGCGCAGGATCTCGCGTCCGTTGCCGCTGATCCGGTTTCTCGTCAATCGCACGAGGGGCGACGGCTCGGCCGGACGAACTGCGATGCCGACGCGGTTTCCTGTGATGACGTTGCGGTCGACGATGTTGCCGAGGCCGGAGAGGCTCAGTCCGAAGGCGTTGTTCGTGAATGTGTTGGCGACGATGTAATTGCGATCGCCCCAGTTGATCTGCAGCCCGTCGGAATAGCCGTCGAACAGATTGCCAGAGACGACATTGTCGTTGCCGCGCAGGATCTCGATTCCCTGGGCTGGTTCGGGATTGGCAGCCGTCGATCGGAACACGTTGTCGGCGACGACGTTGAACGCCGCACCGCGCGTGAGCTCGAGGCCGTCGCCATTGTCGACGAACTCGTTCCGCATCACCGTGTTGTGCACCGTGGTCGTGCTCGTCGGATTTCCCTGACCATCGTCGCCCGTCAGCATGACGCCGGCACCGCCGCGATTTTCAACGATGCGGCTGTCGCGAAGGACGACGCGCGTGGAACGATTGACGAGTACGCCAATGCAGAACCGCCGAATCTCGACCCCGACGATCTCCACATCGTCGGTGTCGATCACCTGCAGTCCCGGGTTCGTCATTGTCCGAACGTTCGCGCCGTACTGACCGGGTGTCGCGCCGGGACAGTTCTCCGGTCCGCCTGGCGCGATGTATCCGGAGCCATCGATGACCGTGTGCTCGCCCGTGCGCCTCCACGCGACGCCCTCGATCTGAATCGGGCCCTTGATCGGCGGCAGCGCGCTCTTCAGCACAATCACCTGCGCTCCCTCCGGAGGCAATTCGATCTCGACACGTTCGCGAGCGGACGTGGCGTTGCTCGCCTCGATGGCCCAGCGCAGCGTTCCGGAACCGCCGTCGTCGGCTGCGCTGATCACGCGCAGCACGCGCGTCGCGCCGGACGGCGTCGTTGCCTGTCCGAAGACGACCGGCGTCGCAGCCGTCGCCAGCAGCACGGCGATCCGCCAGCGCAAACACGTCATCGACCGCGCTGCGGCGGCAGCCTGAACGAGACGAGTGCGTCGGAGGTCGGCAATCCCGAGCCGACGTTTGTCCCGCCACCCGCCGCGACGACCACGTATTGCGCGCCGTCACGGCCCATGTAGGTGACCGGGGTCGAGTGGGCACTGGCCGGTAGCGTCGCCGACCAGAGCTCAGCGCCGGTCTTTGCGTCGAACGCGCGGAAGCGTCGATCGTTGGTGGCGCCGATGAACACGAGGCCGCTCGCCGTGGCGATGCTTCCACCAAGATTGCGTGTGCCGGACTTGACGGCGGCGTCACCAAGTTCCGAAAGCGACTCCTGGATGCCCAGCGTGGACCGCCAAGCGATGTCACCCGTGTTGACGTTGACCGCAACGAGTTCGCCATAGGGCGGCGCCCAGCATGGGATGCTGCCGCCACTGGAAAGCGGGTATGAGAACAGCCCGCCGATGCGCGGCACTGACCGTTGCGCCGCAGCTGGTGCTCCGCCTCCTCGTTGACTGCCTGCGCGACCCGCCGCCGCCGCGGGCGGCGCGTCCTCCTCGTTGACGGGTTCAGTGCGGGCGCCCGCCCTGGCGGGACGATACGTCCCTGTGTTGTGCAGGTTGATGAAGACGTAGCCAAGCTGCGGGTTGTAGGAAAGCGGTCCCCAGTTCGGACCGCCGACCGACGAAGGAAATGTCACCATCGCCATGTCGCGACGCGGGACAGAGTAGAGCTGTGAGGGCTGTATCTGATTGCGGTCCCAGACGTCGGTGCAGTACGTCTCGACCTCGGGAGTGATCCTGTTGATATCGGCGCGCGTCATGCCGACACGCCCGATCGGCCCCGGCTTCAACGGAAAGGGCTGCGTTTTCGAGGTGTAGGTGCCTGGCTCGTCGCTCTGCGGCACGGGACGCTCCTCGAGTCCGTAGAGCGGCTCGCCGGTTTCGCGGTTGAAGATGAAGACCAGATTCATCTTTCCCGTCTGCAGGACAGCCGGAATCACACGACCGTTGCGGCGCACGTTGACCAGCAGCGGCGGCGTGGGCAGATCGAAATCCCATTGGTCGTGATGAATGAGCTGATGGAACCATTTCAGCTTGCCAGTGGTGGCATCGAGCGCCACGATCGAGCCCGTATACAGGTTCTCGCCAGGCACCGGGCGATTCGCGTCTGCCAGACCGGCAAAAACCAGCCCGCGCTCCTCGTCGACGGTCATCGTCGACCATGAATTCGCGCCACTGCGGTCCTTGATGGAGTCGGCTGGCCACGTGCCGTAATTGGGCTCGCCTTCCTGCGGGATCACGTGGAAGTCCCAGAGGAGTTTTCCCGTGATCGCGTCCCACCCACGGATATCTCCGCGCGGTTGCGGCGGAGAGTTCTCGCCGGGACGCCCGCCGGTGATGAGCACGTTCTTATAGATCGCCACCGGGTTGGGAACTGTGTAGGTGTCGCGCCGTTTTTCGCCCACTTCGGGGGACACGACGCCGACGTAGACGTCCACCTGCCCGCGATCGCCGAAGCCCTCCGCGAGCGTGCCGGTTTTCAGGTTGACCGCGATCAGGTAGCCCTGATCGGTGGCGGCATAGAGGCGTGGCCGCACGGAGCCGTTGCCAGGCCAGTACGTCAACCCGCGGCCGTGAATGCGGCGTGCCGATGCGTACTGCCAGATGATCTTGCCGGTTTCGGGCTCGAGCGCCGTCACCGTCGATTTCAGATCCGGATTGAACTGGGACGCCGGCGTCGAGATGTACATGACGCCGTCAATGAGCAGCGGTTGGATTTCGAAGCGGTAATCGAGACCCAGGAAGACGCCGCCGGTCGTCGAGCCCGCGCCGTAGTTGAACGTCCACGCCGGAACCAGAGCCTTGACGTTCGCGGGCGTGATCGTGGCCAACGGGGAGAAGTTCGAGTCGTGCTGATAATTCGGCCACTGGTCGCGCGGTTGATCGCCGGACGGGGTGCCCTGTAGAGCAAGCACGAAGACAACGGCGACGAAGAGTCCTGGCGATTTCATGAATGCATCACTCTCGAGGGTCTACTGCAGATTCTTCAGCCAGATATTCCGGAACGACGCGATGTTGTCGCCGCGCCCTTCGAGCTGGATCGCAATCAGACCCTGGTCGACGAACATGGAGGGATGGTCGTCGATGAGCACCGACATCAACTGGCCGTTGATGAAATAGAGGATCGTGCGGCCGCGGGCGATCACATGAAGCTGGTTCCACTCGCCCACCTTCCAGTGCCGCTTCAGCATGTCGGGGTCACCGAAGGTCGCGAGCAGCGAAGGCTTCTGCCCGTCGGCCGTGGCCATGCGCACGACCTGCCCCCGGTAGGCACGATCCGGTCGCGGCGGGACTCCACGTCGCGGACCGGCACAACATTCGATCAGCGCACCAGTGTTGGCATTCGCGTTGTCGACGTCAGCCTGATAGCCACGGTTCTCCCACTTCGACCGCGGATTGCCGGCGACCTCGCCCAGACGCACGGCCCGGAACTGGACGCCGCTGTTGGCACCGGCTCCATCCAGCTTCAATTCGAACTTCAGCTCGAAATCCTTCGGCTCGCCACCTTGCCAAATCAGGTATGTCGGTCCGGTCGGCGGTTCGGCTTTCGAGCGCACGACGATGGCTCCGTTCTCGACGTGCCAGAGGTCTGTCGGACCATCCCATCCCTTCAGCGTGGAACCGTCGAACATCTGTTGCCATCCGACGTGATCGTCGAAGTCGATTGGCGTCGGGTCCACGTATCGACTTTGTCCCGCACCGCGCGCGCCCTGCTGGCTCGCGGCGTTGCCGCCAGTCTGCGGCTGGCCCTGCGGCGCTTGCGGCTCGGCAGACGGCCACGGAATCTCGCCTGGAGTCTTTGGCAGAATCGGCGGCGCCACGGCGCGCCCCGGGGCCATCACGGTCATCGGCGGCAGCGTGTCCTGCAGTGCCGTTTCGACGACCTCGCTGCGCGATCCATCCGGATCGAACAGGTGCATGAGCCAATGACGGTTGTTCCCGACATGCGCCCGTACTTGGAGGTCACTGAGGCCGCCGCGTTCCTGCGCCGCATCCCGCGCCTTGCGCATGTCCGGCACCTCGATGCCCATGTGCTGCACGGCGCCCATCACTTCCCGTTCGTATTGCGCGCGGGTCGCGGGGTCGTTCGGATCGAGCGGCGGGAATTTCGTTTCGAGATTTCGATCGGAATTCGGCGTCTCGATGTACTCGCCGCGCCCTCCGGGAACGTCGCGACCGCGTGCCAGCCCCAGCTTGTCCTGGTAGAACGACGTGACGGCGTTGCGATCGCTCGTGTAGATGCCGACGTGTTGCAGGTGAGTCGACAGGCGCCTCGAGTCGAGCAACTGTCCGCGGGTCGCATGTTGCCGCGAGCCCGCCACGTACTGAATGAAGTCGAGGGTGGCGTCGTCCGGGCCGATGACGCGGAACACGGGATTGCCGTCCGGTCCCTTCGCGATCGCGGTCGGACCGAGCCCTCGCGACGTGTAGATCGCGTGCAGGCGATTCAGATCCGAGCTCTGAAAGGTCACGCGGACCTGCCGCCTGAGGGCGCCCGCCGCGAGGCCGGGGACGACTTCCACGAACTGGTCGTCATTCACCTTGAAGAACACCGATGCGACATCGCCCCGCGCATCCTTCAGCGTGAACGCTTCGCGAAATCCGAGCACGCCCTGGTAATAGCGGCGCGCCCGGTCGAGATCGCTCACACGAAAGGTGATGCCGGCCAGGCCGAGGAGCGGAAGATCCGCGGCGGGCGCTGACGGCTGCTGAGCGGACATGGCGCCGCCGAAGAGCGTCAGCAGCACCACAGCGCATCCGCGTCGGATTGGGTTCATCAGAAGTTGTATTTGACCGCGAACTGCATGATGCGCTGATCGTTGGCGGTCGTCGTGATGTTGCCGGCGTTCGTGGCACCGAGCGTGACGATCGGGGCGCCCCAGTTGACATGGTTGAACACGTTGAAGGCCTCGACCCGCAATTCAACGGCGCGCTCGCCCATCCTGATGTTTCGCGACAGCGCCATGTCGACGTTCCAGAACGCCGGCCCGCGGAGGTATCCCTTCGGCACGTCGCCCCATACGCCCGCCGGGTTCTGCGCGAACGCCGCCATGTTGAACCAGCGCACCGCGGTGCCGCCATTGACCAGCACGCGATCCGAGCTCGGAAGATTCGGGTCGACGCCTGCCACGAGCAGCGGGCGCTGATTGTTCAGACCCGTCAGCGCCGAGTCGCCCGTGGTGGCCGGCGTGAGCGGGGAGCCACTGCGCGCCTGGAAGACGGTGCCAAGCTGCCAGTCGCGCGTCAAGACGCTTAGCACGCCGTCGCCAATTCCCCGGCTCATGATCACGGTGGAAAGGTTGAAGAGGTGCGGCCGATCGGCGGCGCACGGCCCTTCGTTCGTCTTCGGATCCCTGGGGTCGGGGAAGCTGTTGACGATGTCGGTGCTGGGTTCACCCTGATTGATGCACTTGCTGCGCGTGTAGTTCGCGCTCAGGCTCCAGCCGGCGTTCAATCGCTTTTCGACCGTGAACTTGACGCCGTTGTAGTGGCCGGTCCCACCGAAGGTTTGCGCGACCGAGCCGTAGTACGGACCCTGCGACGGATTCTGCAACGTGAGGACCCGGCGCGCGCGGCTGTTCACCGCCGAGTTGTTCGAACACGGCCCGGGCGCCGTGAGCCCGTATTGTCCCGCGACGCAGTTGCCGGGAATGTAGACCGAGGGGTTCTCTTCATAGCCAAGCCAGATGCCCGTGGTCCGGTTCCCCAGATAGCTCACGTCGAACAGCATCCGACCCCAGAACTGCCGCTGGTACGACACGTTCCACTGCGTGACCTGCATCACGTCCTGATCGATAGGCATGCTGACGTACTCGCCGTTCAGCGGGAAGTTCACGCCCGACGGCGGCAGCTGCACCGGGTCGAATTGTTGCGGGTAGTTGATGGCCTTCAGCGGATCACCACCAGGGGTGTTCACCCACGGATTCAACAGATTGATCGGGCATCCGTTCGCATTCGGCGGCGGGCACGACGTCGGCGGCAGCGCCGTCACCGTATTGCCATACGGTGCGTTCAGCATGTGATGCCCGTATTGCCACAGTTTCGGCGAGTCGTAGAAGTGGCCGACCGCGGCACGAACGGTCTGAATGTTGTCGCCCTTCGGATCCCAGATCACACCGGCCCGCGGCGCGAAATGCTTGAGATGATCGACCGTGTTCGCGCCATTGGTCGGAAACCCAGGGTCACCGGGGAAGACCAGACCTGCGGGCGCGTTCGGATAGACCACGCTCTTCAGTCCCTGATCGAAGCGCTCGCGGACGAACGCCATGTTGAAGCCGTTCTGATCCTTCGCCGCGAGGAACGGCTCCCAGCGCAGTCCGTAATTCAGCGTGACACGCGAGCTCGCGCGCCAAACGTCTTGCGCGTAGACGCCGAAGTAGTGTTGTTTCTCCGCCACGATCTGGCTGCCGCCCTGGCTGAAGACCGCGGGCAGACCCAGCATGAAGTCGGCCATCGGCACCTGACTCTGTGCGTTGGCGCCACGCGTGATAAGGCCGCTGAACGTCATCAGGCCGTTGGCCTGGAACGGGCCGTCGCCATCGAAGAACGGACGGGTCCACACACCGCCGAACGACAGCGTGTGCGCGCCCTTCACCCAGTCCACGTCCTCGGACATCGACGGCGTCGTCGTGTAGAACGTCCCGGGGAACGCCGGTCCACTCCACCCGCCTGTCCCCGCGTTGAAGAAGTTCTGACCATCGCTCTTGGTGTACTGGTACGTATTCACGCCGAGCGTGGTGTAGGTCGGCAATCCGTTGCCCTGCAGGCGGAGCGCGGTGGTGTCCGCGTACGACACGCGCGTCGCGCTCAACAGATTCTGGGTGAGGACGTGGTCGTATCCGCCGGCGAAGGTATGCATCCAGCTGTGGATACCGAGACCGTTGCCGGTCGCCCACAGCAGGTTCGGGTTGTTCTGGATATCGAACCCGGGCTTGTGGTCGTAGTTCGTATAGAAGTAGCGGCCGAACACGCGGCCGTTCTTCGTGATCTGGTAGTCGCTCCGCGCAATGACCTGCTGCTCGACGCTGTTGTTGGGAATCGCCAGCGGATAGCGGCCGCACCCATCCGGGTCGTACGCGGGATCGGCCACCGGGATGTACTTCAACAGGTTGAGCGCCCATGGGCTGAAGAGCGCCGGATCGACGCGATTGTTGACGAACGGCGCGCCCAGGGTACGCGCCGTCCCGCCGCGGCACGCCGCGGACATCACTCGCGTGAAGTCACCCTGAAGCACCTCGCGCGTCGGCACGATCTGATTCGTCGTCGTCGGCGTGATCTTCTGATCGGTGAACTGGAGGCCGCCGAAGAAGAACAGCTGGTCTTTGACAATCGCGCCGCCGACTGTGCCGCCCGCCTGATGTCGCTTCAACCCGTCGTCGCTGCCAAGGCCGCCGTGCTCCCGTTGATTGAAATACGGGATCGCATTGAACGAATGATGCCGCGCGAATTCGAACAGGGCTCCATGAAGCTGATTCGTTCCCGATCGCGTGACCGCATTCACGGTCGCGCCGGTGAACATCCCATACCGTGCCGGCCGAACGCCGGTCTCGGTGCGGAACTCCTGCAGCGCGTCGGGGAACGGCATGGCGTTTCCGGTGTTGTTGCCCGAATCGTTGTTGTAGCCGCCGTCCACGAGATAGAGGGTGCTGTTGCCGGATCCACCCGCGACGGAGATCGCGACCGCGTTCGGATACTGGCGGTTGCTCGTCAGCCCTCCGCCAACCTCCACGGCCGCGCCTGACAGCAGAACGAGCTGTGTCGCCTGCCGGCCGTTCAACGGCAGGCCGACAATCTGCTCCTCGCTGACCAGCTGTCCAACGGCAGTGCTGCGCGTCTCGACCTGGTTCACATTTGCTTCGACGACCAGCGTTTCCGTCAGCTCGCCGAGCTTCATCGAGATGTTCACCGTGCGCGTGTCGCCGACGGCGAGGACGATGCCAGTCTGCTCGAAGGTGCGGAAGCCACTCAGCTTGGCCGTCAGGGTGTAGGGTCCCACGGGGAGATTGGTAAAAACGTACTCACCGCGATCCCCGGTGATCACGAACCGGGTCTGTCCGGTTCCAGTCTGGGTGACCGTCACTTCGACGCCCGGGAGCGTGCCACCCGATTCGTCGAGGACCGTACCAGAGAGCTGCGCCACGGTTACCGTTTGCGCGTCGCTGAGAGCGGACGACAGCAGCAGAACTGCCGCCACCCACACGAGACTTCGTCGAAACATCACTGCGCCTCCCACGGACGCCCGCCAGCGCGGCGGGGTCGATGGTCCTCGTCGGGGCTGCCTTGCGGGCGGCCCGGTTAGCGGAGCGGGTACTCTAAGGTCTAGTCGTATTAATGTCAATACAAGCTTATGAGCTCGGAGAGGCGCGGGTTTACTGAGCGCACGGCTTCACCACGACGCCACCGTGGGCGCGAAGACGCGCGGAGGGCACACCGTGGCTCCGTGGTGAACCCGTTTCCTCCGCCCACTCCGCGCGCTCAGAACGCAAACCGCGCCTGCAGCTGCACGCTGCGCGGCGGCTGATAGTCGGTGGCCACACCGAACCCTGCACCATTCGGTTTTGCTCGCGCGGCGATCACGTTTCCCGCGGTGTCGACCGGCAGATTCGTGATCGTCGCGGGATCGCTCGGGCTCGCCAGGTTCATCGTCGTCTGCCGCGCGATGATGCCCGCCTGGTTGAACACGTTGAATACGTCGGCGCGCAGCTGCATCGTCCGGCCGCCTCCGAGTTTGATCGTGCGCGCGATCGCGAGATCCGTGCTGCTGATGAAGCAGCCTTTGAGGTAACCGTTGCCCGACTCGAGACCGTCGCTGCCGACGATGGGTCCGAGGAAGGCGCTCGCGTTGAACTGGCGCAGCGGGTCGTCGCTGCAGCCGCTTCCCGTGTCGCCGACGACGCGCACCCGGGGCGCAAAGTCTGGCGAGCCAGTCAGGTTCACGTTGCCGCCGCCGTTCTGGTACGCAGCGGTCACGCTATACGCTCCGCCCACACACGCGGCGGTGGTCGACGTGCACGTTGTCGCGCCGGACCAGATACCGGACAGGCTCCAGTCGTTGAACACGGCGCCAATGACCCGGCGGGCCGACGTCGCTCCTGGCACCCGTGGCAGATTCCACACGAACTGCGCGCGCATCAAGTGCGTCGACGGATGGTTGTCGCCGAGCAATTCGTCGGCGGTGTTCTGATCTCCGCGTATGGTGATCGTCCCGTCCGTGTTGTGCTGCAGGCGCAGGGCGGCGTTCTGCCTGTCGTACAGGCTGATGGTGTCGCTGAAGCCGAACAGCAACCCGTCTCGGAATCGACGATTCAACCCGAACTGAATCGAGTGGTACGTCCGCCACCCTATCGGCCGCTGCTGGTTGATCGCCGCGTAGCCTTTGTAGAAGCGCACGAGATCGGGGTTCGTGGACGCGTACGACGTCGTCGGATCGGTCGACGCAGACGATGTCGCCAGAGCCGGGTTCTGATTGGCTGGAACGAACGCCGCTCCAAGATCGAGCGCGTTGATGTTGACCGCGGTGTTGGTGTCGAACGCATGCTGTCCGGCGTAGGCGACGTCGAGTGCCGATGCAAACGGCAGCGCCAGCTGCACGCCGACGTTCCATTGCGTCGATGCGGAATACTTGTTCTCGTACTGCCAGACCGTCAGCGCCGGCGCCGCCTCGGTGGCCAGACCGGTGGCGCTCAGGTTCTGCAGTTCACCGTAGCGGACGGTGACGCTGCGTGTGAACGGCGGGTTGTTGACCGTTCCGTAGACCGTGTTCGCAGGCGAGCGATCGTAGAAGAGTCCCGCGCCTCCGCGGATCACGAGTCGCTGATTGCCGTTGACATCCCACGCAGCGCCGAACCTCGGCGTCCACCCGAGCGCGGGATACTCGTACATCGTCTCGGCGACTGGGCCCTGACCGGATGCGAAGACGCCGTTGGTGAAGGAGCCGCTGTTCGGCACGAGCGTACCGACAGCGAGTGCCGAGTTCGCCCCAAGCATCTGGCCGGTCAGCGGATCCATGGCCCGGCGATTGGCCGCGACGCACGGATAGACGTTGTTCACGCAACCAGATACGTACAGCCTTGGCGCCTGGGAGCGTTGCCACTGTTCCGGCAGGAAGTTGGAGCTGAAGCCGTAGTTGTCGTACTGCGGTCGCATGTGCACCAGGCGCACGCCGTAGTCGAGCGTCAGCCGGCTGGTGATGTGCCAGTTGTCCTGCACGAACCCTTCGTTGTTGACGGCGAGAAACGCCCCTTCCGCCCAACGAGAGGTTTGCGCATAGGTGCTGAAGACGCCGATGGCCGCATTCGAAAAGCCGAACGTCGTGTCGAGCGGGTTGTTCGTGTCGTTGGCAAAGCTGATGTTGCCGGTGACGTTGCCTGCGCCGCGGCGCTGCAGGCTGCGGAAGTAGTAATACCCCGCCTTGAGGGTGTGTTGACCGGTCACCTTCGTCACGCTCGCGTTCCACGTCCGATTCCTCGTGTCGAGGATGAAGTTCGTTCCGCCTGTCACTCCCGGGTTCGCGCCAAACGGACCAACGTTCGGATGCGGTGAATTCGCCGTCGCGACGCGTGTGCCCCAGCTGAATTGCGGCGGCGCGAGGATCCGCGTCCCGTCCCACATCGTCGTGTCAACCTTGTTCAGGACCCAGTAGGTGAACGTGTCGGGATCGAGAACGGTCGCATTGGGAAAGAGGAACGGGATATCGCCGAACCCTGAGAGATTGCGATTGCCAGCAGACGTGACACTCAATCCACTACGGCAGTAGTTCGGCTCGCCGCCAGTGATCGAGCAGCCTTCCTGATGGTGAAAGTTGGCGCCGAAGTTCGCTTCGACGAACGTCGTCGGCGTCAACGTCCAGTTGAACGTGCCCGACGGCAGCCAGATGCCGTAGTCGTGCTCCCGGGTGTCATTGAAGCCGGGGATCGTTCCCGGGATCACCTTCGTTGGTTGCTGGTACTCGATGAACTTGAAGCTGCCGCGCAGTTTGGGCGTCGGCTGATAGTCCAGTCGAATCACGGGCTGATATCCGAGCAGATGGACCGCTGGATCGACGCTCTCGTAGTTGTAGGCCTGCCCCGCCGGTTGATTGATGTTGGGAGCCGGCCACCACTTCAGGATGTTCAGACCCGTTTGATAGAGGCGATTCGCAGGCACTCGGCCGAGGACGCCGCCGTCCTGGAAACACGCGCGCGTGTCGGCGGCCGAACATGTCCCGGCAATCAGCGGATCCTTGATGAACGGATACAGGTTGCCGTTGTTGTCGCGCGACTGCGAGAAGTCGCCCTGCCGCTCGAGCAACGTGGGGACGCGGTACCGGTTCACATCGCCACCGAAGGTGCGCGGGTTGAATTCGAGATTGAAGTAGAAAAACAGCTTGTTCTCGCCTCCCGGTCGCCCGACCGGGCCGCCGACCGAGAAGCCGTAGTCCTTCTGATCGACGAGCGGCTTGGGATCGCCGTTGAGGATGTTCGTCTTGCGCGTGGCATTCCAATCGGAATTGCGGAAGACTTCGTACAGCGATCCACGGAACCGATTGGTCCCGCTCTTGGTGACTGCGTTGATCTGCAGCCCTGCCGATCGGGCGTATTCGGCCTGATAACTCGACGTGACGACCTTGACCTCGGCGAGCGACTCGACGCTGATGCGCGTGGCCGGACGATTGATGCCAGGATCCATCGCCGTCGCGCCGTCGAGCATGTAGTTGGACCCGCCGCCGCCACCAACCCGCGCGGCCGGATCCAGCGCGCCCGGTGTCACGACCACGCCGGGCGCGAGCGAGAGCAGCGAGTCGAACGTGCGATTGGCCAGCGGCAGATTGCTCACCGATTCGGTCGAGACGGTAAACGATCGCTCTCCGCTCGCGGTCTGGACGAGTGGCGCTTCCGCTTTGACCGTGAGCACTTCCGCCGTGCCACCGACGTCGATCGTGATACCACCGAGCGCCACGATCGATCCTGGACTGACCGACACGCCGGACCGACGCAGCGTGCGAAACGATGGCATCTCGATCTGGATGGTGTAGGTATCCGCGGTGACGTTCGGGAACACGAAGTCGCCCGAAGAGTTCGAAATGGCTGGCGCCGATGTCGTCCCGCGCGTATCACTGATGAGCGTGACCGTCGCACCGGGGATCACGCCGCCCTGTGCGTCTTTCACGGTGCCCGTGATCGTTCCCGTGACGCCCTGGGCCGCAGCGGACGCGACGAGCACGAGAAGCAGCGCGATCGCGAGAGCGCATTCCAGCGCTCGTCGAAGAACCTGCATGGACTCCTCCCCTGTCGCAGACCACGCCCGTACGCGCGAGACCGCGGCGCGCGGAAGCTAACAACAACCGCGTGCGCTGACCAGCGTGTTACGGTGTCGATACCGTTACTTGGGTGGTGGGTGGTGGATGGTGGATGGTGGGTATTCGTGGTTTGTGGTTCGTGGTTTATCGGGGCTTCCACGACTTCACGCGAGCGGCAGCGTCGGCCACCTGTTCTGGTGTCATCCGCGCCGCGGCGATGTTGCGAAGCTCGAGGATCGCTTTCTGGTTGTCGACGAGCGGCGTCTGCCGCGCCGCGATGTCGAACCACATATATGCCAGCACGTAATCACGCGTCACGCCGGTTCCGTCGAAGTACATCTGGCCAAGCTGATACTGAGCGCGGAGATCGTCGCCGTCGGCTGCACGCCGATACCAGGCGACCGCCTCGGCGGCATCAGCCGCCACGCCACGCCCGCGTCTGTAGAAATCTCCGACGGCTCGCTGCGCGGCGGCGTTACCGTGCTCCGCCGCCTTGCGATACCAGCCGAATGCTTGTTCGGCGTCGACCGTCACGCCAAACCCGAAATCGTACAGCTGACCCATCTGAAACTCGGCTGGCGCGTATCCTTGCGCCGCCGCTTGGCGGAACCAGTCGGCCGCCTGCGAGAGTTCGTCGTCGCCGTAGTAGAGAAGTGCGCCAAGTGAAAATTGCGCGACAACGTCTCCCGCTGCCGCCCGCACTCTCACCTGCGCCATTGCATGCTCGACATCATCATCGGCCCGCGCGTCGACTGCGCCTGTCCACATCAGGACCGCCAGGATCACCAATGCCACCGCGAATCGCGGACCGTAAAGGTCCGCGCCGCGTCTGAAACAGCGCATCGCAAGGATCATACGCAAGGCTCTGGACCGCCATGCGGCTCGTTGCTGGAATTTGTCTCTCGTTGCGACGCGCTTGGCGGTCCACGCCGCGCGAAGCGCGGCAGAAGATACTGCTAGCAAGCCAAGAAGCGAAGTCTCTGGCTTGCTAGAATCGCTTCTCGATGCGAGGCACGCCACCAGCCATCTCGCTGGCTATCGCCGTCGCGCTCACGGCCACGGCGGCCGTACTTGGTCAGGCGCCGACTGGCACGAAGCCGGACGTCCTCTACGTCCCCACGCCGCAAGCGGTCGTCGATGCAATGCTGCAGCTTGCCGAGGTCACGGCGAACGATGTGGTGTACGACCTCGGGTCAGGCGATGGGCGCATCGTTATCACCGCTGCAACGAAGTACGGGGCGCGTGGCGTCGGCATCGACATCGATCCAGAGCTCGTGAAGAAGGCCACCGGCAACGCTGCGCTGGCTGGCGTTTCGGATCGCGTGCGCTTCGTCACTGCGGATCTCTTCACCGCGGACATTCACGAGGCGAGCGTCGTCACGCTCTATCTGCTGCAGAGCATCAACGAGCGTCTGAGACCGAAACTGGTGCGCGAACTGAAGCCCGGCGCTCGCGTCGTCTCACACGTTTTCAACATGGGTCCCGAATGGCCGCCGCAGAAGACCATTCAAGTTGGGGCGAGCCGCGTCTTCCTCTGGACGCTCGCTGAGCGTTAAGTCGGGTCGAACATCACCTTCACCGCCTCGCGTGTGCGGAGCAGATCGAAGCCTGACAACGCATCACAGAGCGGCAGACGGTGCGTGATCAGATCCTGCGGCCTGACCTTGCCGGTATGAATGAGTTCGATCGCGTCGGCGAAGTGGCGGCGCACGCTCGACACGACGCCGATCCACGTCAGGTTCTTGCGCATCACCTGCAGGACGTCGATAGCTGTTTCGCGAATGATTCCGAGGCTGACGAGCGTTCCATTTGCGGCGACCACGTCGAGCGCGCTTTGGATCGCAGTCGATGTCCCGCCTGACTCGATTGACAGGCCGAAGCCGCGACCGCTGGTCAGACCGTTTGCGTGCGCTGCGATCGCATCGCGATCGCCGATGCATGTGACGGCACCGAGCGCGGCGGCGAGCTCGAGCCGCGATTCGTCACCACGCTGGCCATACATCACGATCGGACCCACGCCGACAGCCTGCAGGACCTGCAGATGCAGAAAGCCGAGTGGACCAGGTCCAATGATCGCCGCCGCTGTCCCAGGCGTCGGCCTCACACGTTCGAGCGTGTGTACGGCCGTTGCGAGCGGTTCGAGGAATGCCGCGCTCTCGAGCGTCACGTCATCGGGAAGTGGCAGCAGTGACGCCGCCGGCACGACGACATACTCGGCGAGCACACCGTCGCGTGTGAGCCCGATGTGGTGCCAGTCCTGACACAGGTTGTAGCTGCCACGCACACACTGATAGCAGGAGCCGCAGCCGGTGACTGCCTCGATGCCCACGAGCGTGCCAGGCGGAGGCCAGTCATTACCCGGTCCGAGCTCGACGACCTCGCCCGATGCTTCGTGCCCCACGATGAGCGGCACCGGTACGGGTCGATTCCGTCCGCGATACACCCCGTCGAACAGCAGCAGGTCCGTCCCGCATAGACCCGACGGCCCGACCCGCAGGAGCGCCTCGCCCGCTCGTGGTCGCGGCACCTCGACATCGACCACATGGAGATTGCCGATCCCTGGAGCGGTCTTGATCAGTGCACGCATTACCACCCGAGGATTTCGAGTCGTGCCTGCGTGCACGCCCTCACGATGTTCAGGTATCTAGCTGTGCGCTCCACACCGTAGAGCAGCGGATTCTTTGCCGGCGGATAGTGCTCGTGCACATACTTCGTGCGGGCGAGGATGTTCATGTTCGTGTTCGGGTGCGACTGCATCACGGACTCTACCTTCATTTTGATCGCTTCGTCCCAGATGTGTTCGTAGCCGCCAATGAACGACTCGCGGTTCGGCACATCGGATCCGGCGGTCACCAGGAGAATCGGGTGATTCGCTCCCTGATACCTGACGGGCACGACCATACCGATCGACCCAGGCGTGTGACCCGTCATTTGGAAGATCGTCGCGTTCACGCGGCCGGATCCAGAGCCGACCGCGATCGTCATGCCGTCGGTCGCGTCGATGTCACGTTTCATCTTCGGCGCGGGCGGACCGCCCCCGCGCGTCGGTGCGCGCAGATAAATGTCCCAATCGTCGCGCGCCATCACGGCCTTCGCGCCTGTCATCCGCTGGATGTATTCGCCTCCCCCTGTGTGATCGAAGTGATGGTGGCCAAAGACCAGATACTT
>Ga0081539_10002703_pt1 | contig 24072 bp, 22 predicted proteins | sample TabmetS4T2R2_FD_71023 | JGI IMG/M metagenome (GOLD analysis project Ga0081539, IMG submission 71023) | Tabebuia heterophylla rhizosphere microbial communities from the University of Puerto Rico - S4T2R2 | ecosystem: Host-associated > Plants > Roots > Rhizosphere ...
CGAGCACCACGTCGGCGTCGACCGCCTGGTGCCGATCGGGCTTGCCGCCGACCGGATCCGGGAGGCGGTCGCCGCCCGCGTTAATCCCGACACGGTGATCGTCGGGGCCTGGGCGGACGAGCAACTGTGGCGGCTGGGCCGTCCCGGCGCCTGATCAGGCCCCGTCCTGGAGGAACTCCCGCACGGCCGAGAGGACCCGGAGGCCGACCCGGGCCCGGACGATCGTGCCCACGGTGTCGGTCTCGGTCGAGAGCACCTCGGCCTCGCGGTAGAGACGCGCCGTGACGTCCTCGCGACCGAACGGGACGAGGAGCGACACCTCGACCGGGGGATGGGGCAAGCGGCTCCCGAGCTCGTCGAGTACCGCGACGACGCCCTCGCCGGTGAGCGCGGAGACCGACACCGATCCCGGGAACCTCCGAGCCAGCCGGGCTCGCGCCGACCCGGCCACCCGGTCGATCTTGTTCAGCACGAGGATCTCCGGGATCCGTCCGGCCCCGATCTCGCTCAGCACGCGGCGCACCGCATCGACCTCGCCGTCGAGGGCCGGCGAGGTCGCGTCGGCGACGTGGAGGATCAGATCGGCGAGCGCGACCTCCTCGAGGGTGGACCGGAACGCCTCGACGAGGTCGTGCGGCAGCTTGCTCACGAACCCGACGGTGTCGGAGACCACGGCCCGACGCCGCCCGGGAAGCTCGATCCGGCGGGTCGTGGGGTCGAGCGTCGCGAAGAGCTGATCGGCGACGATCACGTCGGCGCCGGTCAAGCGGCGCATCAGCGTCGACTTCCCGGCGTTCGTGTAGCCCGCGATCGCGACCTGCGGGACGCCGGAGTCCTGACGCCTCGCCCGTTTGAGGTCGCGCGTCCGCGAGAGGTCCTTGATGTCCCGGCGAAGCTTCGCGATCCGTCGCCGGATGTGCTGCCGGTCGACCTCCATCTTCGTCTCGCCGGGTCCCCGCGTGCCGATCCCGCCGCCCAGGCGGCTCATCGCCTCGCCCCAGCCACGGAGCCTCGGCAGGAGGTAGTTCAGCTGCGCCAGCTCGACCTGCGCCTTCCCCTCGCGGCTCCGCGCGTGCAGCGCGAAGATGTCGAGGATCAGCGCGGTCCGGTCGACCACCTTCACCCCCAGGCGCTCCTCGAGGTTGCGGAGCTGTCCGGGCGTCAATTCCTGGTCGAGGATCACCGACTCGGCGCGGCGGCCGTGCACCAGACGATGCAACTCGTCCAGCTTGCCCCGTCCCACGAACGTGGCAGGGTCCGGCTCGGCGCGGCTCTGGACGAGCCGGGCGACGGTCTCGGCGCCCGCGGAATCCGCCAGCGCGGCCAGCTCGTCGAGGTCGGCCGGATCGATCCCCGGCCCCACCCCGACCAGCACCGCGCGCTCGCGGATCGTCGGACGCCACGTCGCCGAGAGCGGCGACTCGAGTGCCTCGACCCGGCCGCCGCGGTCCCGACGCGCGCGCTCACTCATCCCGCTCACGAACCGACCGACGAGCCGAACCGGCGCAGGACGTCGTTCAGCTGGAGCTTGGACTCGGTCTCCGGTCCGCGCCAGCCGACGATCAGGCCGGCGGGCAGCCCGTAGCTCCCGGCCGGGAAGTCGCGCGGGCGCGATCCCGGCACCACGATCGCGCCGGCCGGCACCTCCCCGCGGTGCTCGACGGGCCGCTCACCGGTCACGTCGATCACCGGCGTGTTGCCGGTGAGGATCAGGCCGGCGCCGAGCACCGCGCCCTCCCCCACGCGCACCCCCTCCACGACGATGCACCGCGAGCCGACGAACGCCCGATCCTCGACGATCACGGGACGAGCCTGCACGGGCTCGAGCACGCCGCCGATCCCGACGCCGCCGGAGAGGTGCACGTCGGCGCCGATCTGCGCGCAGGAGCCCACGGTCGCCCACGTATCGACCAGCGTCCCCGGGCCGACCCACGCGCCGATGTTCACGTAGCTGGGCATCAGCACGACGCCCGGGGAGAGGAACGACCCGTACCGGGCGACGGCGGGCGGCACGACGCGGACCCCCGCCCCCTCGTACCCCCGCTTCAGCGGGAGCCGGTCGTGGTACTCGAACGGACCGACCTCGGTCGTCTCGAGGCCCCGGACCCGGAAGTAGAGCAGGACGGCCTTCTTCGCCCACTCGTTCACGACCCATCCGTCGCCATCGCGTTCGGCGACCCGCACGTGCCCGGCGTCCAGCAGCGCGATCGTCTCTTCGACCGCGCCCGCGTCGGCGCGGTCCGGCTCGTCCCACGACCGCTCGATCCGCTCGGCGAGCTCGGCTCGACTCACGCCGTCGCCACCAGCACGCGGTCCAGCGCCTCCGCCGCTCGCGCACACTCCTCGTACGTCGGCACGAGCGCGATCCGAACGTACCCCTCGCCCGCGGGTCCGAAGAACGAGCCGGGCGCCACGATCACGCCGGCCAGGTCCAACAGCTCGAGCGACCACTCGAGGGACGAGCGTCCGTCCGGCACGGCCACCCAGAGGTAGAAGGTCGCCGAGCTGCCGGCCACGCGGAGGCCCGTGGTCCCGAACAGCTCGAGGAAGAGCTCGCGCTTCCGCGCGTACGCGGAGCGCATCTCCTCGACGTGACGCTCGTCGTTCCACGCGGCGATCGACGCCCGCTGGACGAACTCCTGCGGCGTCACGCCCATCGCGGGGCGGATCGACCGGAGCGCCGCGATCAGCTCGGGGTCGCCCGCGACGAACCCGGAGCGGTAGCCCGTCATCGAGGAGCGCTTGCTGAGCGTGTGGAAGGCGAGCACGTTCGTGAGATCGGCGACCTGGAGCGCGGAGGGCGGTGGCTCCCCGTCGAACCACAGCTCGCAGTAGGCCTCGTCCGAGGCGAGCACCACGTCGTGGTGGCGGCAGCGATCGGCGGCCTCGCCAAGGAACGCGAGGGGCGCGACGGCGCCCGTCGGGTTGTTCGGATAGTTCAGCCACAGGAGCGACGTACGGTTCCACGTCGAGGCATCGACGGCGTCGAGATCCGGGAGGAACGCGTTCCGCTCCGTCAGGTCGAACCGGGCGACGTCGCCGCCGGCGAACCGCGCACCCCGCTCGGGAACGGTGTACCCGGGGGTCGTCACGCCGACCAGGTGCTTCCCGCCCTCCCGGTCGAGCAGCGCCGACGCGAGATGGAAGATCGGTTCCTTCGACCCCAGCGTGGGGAGGACATGGCGGTCCGGATCCAGCGCGACGCCGAACCGCCGCCGGACCCAGCCGGCGATCGCCTCGCGCAGCTCCGGGAGGCCGGCGGCGCGCGGGTACGACGACGTCGGGCCGACGGCGTCGACGAGCGCGTCGCGCACGAGCGGCGGGGTCGGCTCGCGCGGATCGCCGATCCCCAGGTCGATCAGCGTCCGGCCGGCCGCGACCGCCTCGGCCTTCCGCCGATCCAGCTCCTCGAACGGGTAGGGCTCCGAGCCCCGGATCCCCGGCGACAGGTGCGCCATCTATCCCTCCGCCGCGCGCCCCGCGAGGAACGCGTCCAGCACGTCGAACGACCGCTCGAGCGAGGCGACCTCCACCTGCTCGTCGTCACGATGAGCGTACTCGGGGTCCCCCGGCCCGAAGTTCACGGCGTCGATGCCGGCGAGGCCGAACTCCGCGACGGGCGTCCACGCCTGCTTCGGACCGACGACGAGGTTACCGGCGGCCCCGAGCCGCTCGAGCAACGCGTTCCCCGCAGGCACTCCGGCGGGCGGGGCGTTGCCGACCACGTCGACCTGCGCGCTCGGGTGCCCGAGGAGGTCGCGGATCCGGCGCTCGCCCTCCTCGCGCGAGTGCGTCGGCGCGTACCGCAGGTTCACCGTCGCGATGACCCGGTCCGGGACCACGTTGGCCGCCGTACCTCCGGAGATCGTGGTGACCGAGACCACCTCGCGGTACACGAGCCCGTCGACCGCGACGTCGCGCGGCGGCAGATCGGCGATCGGCGCCAGGGTCTCGACCGCGGCGTGGATCGCGTTGCGACCCAGCCACGGGCGAGCGGTGTGCGCCGCCTCCCCGGTGACGGTAACGGTGGCGGAGAGGTTGCCGAGGCATCCGACCTCGAGACGGTTCGCGGTCGGCTCCATCACGATCGCGAGCTCCGCTTCGCGCACCATCGGCGTTCGATCGAGGAACGGCATCAGCGCGCTCTCCCCGAAGGGCAGCTCCTCCCGTGCGAAGAACAGGAACCCGAGGTCCAGATCGCTCGCTCCGGGGTCGATCGTCGCCGCCAGCTCGAGCATCACGGCCAGCCCGGCCTTCATGTCGGCCGCCCCGCGCCCGTGGATCGCGTGACCGCGGCGGCCGGGGGCGCACCGCCCGACGGGCACCGTGTCGACGTGCCCGGCGAGCACGACCAGGGGCGCCCCCGGCCGCCGCTCCGGCATCGCGAACAGGACGCCGTCGTGGTCGTCGATCACCGGGATCGCCGAAGTCAGCCCCGAGCGGATCTCGGAGAGGATCGCCGCCTCGTCCCGGCTCTCGGACGGGATCGCGACGAGCGCCTCGACCCGCTCGCCGAGGCGTCGGGCGCCGTCGGTCATCCGGGTCGCGCCCCCGCCAGCGCTTCGACGTCCACGATCGTCTCGAAGACACGTGCCGCATCGCCGGTCAGCAGCACGGGTCCCGCGGCCACTCGCTCGACCTCCAGGACGCCGCCCGGGAACCGGACGACGGCCCGCCGGCCCGCCAGGCCTGCTTCCTCGGCGGCGACGGCGACCGCGCACGCCCCGCTGCCGCACGCCAACGTCTCGCCGCTCCCCCGCTCCCAGACGCGGGCCGCGATCTCCTCGTCGCGGATGTTGGCGAACTCGACGTTCGTCCCCTCGGGGAACCGCTCGTCGCGCTCCAGCACGGCGCCGATGTGCGAGACGTGGTAGCGGGCGGGCTCGTCGTCCACGAACAGGACGAGGTGGGGGTTGCCGAACGAGACCGCGCTGGCGATGACGTTCACGCCCCCGCCGAGGTCGAGTGGCTGTCGGAGGAAGGTCTCCCACGCCGGACCGCGCATCGGGATCGCCGCCTTCGTGAAGTTCGGCTCACCCATGTTCACGCGGACGCGCCCATCGGGCATCCGCTCCGCGCGACGGGGGCCCGCGCGCGTCCCGATCTCGACGCCGTCGTCGTCGGTCCGCCCGACGTCTCGGAGGAAGAGCGCGACGCAGCGCAACCCGTTCCCGCACATCTCCGCGACGCTCCCGTCCGCGTTCCGGTAGTCCATGAACGCTCGACCGTCCGCGTCCGTCGTGACCCGGATCGCACCGTCGGCACCGATCCCGAACCGGCGATCACAGAGGGCGGCGACCTCTCCTGGCGAGAGCGGCCGGCGATCGTCGGGATCGTCGGTCATCACGAAGTCGTTGCCGGCCCCCTGGTACTTCCACACGCGGAGATCCGTCACGCATCCCCCGAGAGATGGGCGGCGACGTCGTCGACCACCGAGACGGCCCCCGCTCGACCGACGTCGAACCACCGGATCCGCGGATCGCGCCGGAACCACGCCAACTGCCGACGGGCCAGCTCCTTGGTCCGGCGCGCCGTGAGCTCGACGGCCTCGTCGAACTCGAGCGCTCCCTCGAGATGTCGCGCCAGCTCCGCGTAGCCGATCGCCTGGGTCGCCGTCAGCCATCCGCCGAAGCCTCGAGCCATCAGCCCGCGGACCTCCTCGACCCAACCCGCCTCGAGCATCGCGGCGATCCGCTCTCCGATCCGAGCGGCGAGGACGTCGCCCGTCGCCCGGACCCCGGCGCCCCGCGCCCGCTCCGCCGGGAACGACTCCCAGCGTCCGGCGAACGAGCTGAACGCTCGTCCCGTGATCGCGGCCACCTCCAACGCCCGGATCGTGCGACGGACGTTGTCAGGCTCGATCTTCGCGGCCGCCGCGGGGTCGAGCGTCTCGAGCCGGCGGTGCATCGGCCTCGCGCCGACGAGCGCCGCCTCCTCCTCCAGCTCCGCCCGGACCGACGGTTCGGTACCCGGAAGCTCGAGGTCGTCGACCACGGCCCGGAAGTACAAGCCCGACCCACCGACGAGCAACGGGGGCCGTCCTCGCCGGCGGCGCACGTCGTCGGCCGCCGCGCGGGCGGCGGCCTGGAACGCCGCGACGCTGAAGGGCTCGCTGGGATCCACCAGGTCGATCAGGTGATGGGGGACCCGGGCGAGCTGGTCGGCGCTCGGCTTCGCGGTCCCCACGTCCATCCCCCGGTACACGAGCATCGAGTCGATCGAGAGGATCTCGGTGCCGAGGGCCTCGGCGAGCCGGATGCCGGCTTCCGTCTTGCCGGCGGCGGTCGGGCCGACCAGCGCCAGGTATCCGGCCACGCTCAGGCGAGGACCGGCGTCGGAACGGCCTCGCCGGTCAGGTGATGCGCCGCAGCTCCCGTCACCCGCGCCGTGACGAACGTGCCGGGATCGAACGGCTCCGCGAGATGCACGATCCGGTTGGTCCGCGTGCGCGACTGCGTGGAGAGGCCCCGCCGCCCTTCGCCCTCGACGAGCACCTCGACCTCGCTGCCGACCTGCCCTCGCGCGCGCTCCAGGGAGATCCGCTCCTGCAGCGTGACGAGCCGGTCGAAGCGCTCCTGGACGACCTCCTTGGGGAGCTGATCCGGCATCGTCGCCGCCCGGGTCCCCGGTCGCGGCGAGTACTGGAACGTGTACGCGGAATCGAACCCCGCCCGCTCGACGACGTCGAGCGTGTCCTCGAAGTCGCGCTCGGTCTCGCCGGGGAACCCCACGATGATGTCCGTCGAGACGGCGATCCCGGGGATCGCCTCCCGGATCCGCTCGAGCCATCCGAGGTAGCGCTCGCGGCGGTACGAACGCTGCATCGCCCTGAGGACGGCGTCGGATCCCGACTGCAGCGGGAAGTGGATGTGCTCACAGACCTTCTCACTCTCCGCCATGGCCTCGACCACGTCGGGGGTGAAGTCGTGCGGGTGCGGCGACGTGAACCGGATCCGGCGAAGCCCGTCCACCTCGTTCACCCGCCGAAGCAGCTCCGCGAACAAGGAGCGACGCGACGACCCCGGCACCGAGAGGTCGCGCCCGTAGGTGTTCACGTTCTGACCCAACAGCGTGACCTCGACGACGCCGTTCCGCGCCAAGCCCTGGACCTCCGCCAGGACATCGCCGATCGCCCGCGAGCGCTGCGCACCCCGGACGAACGGCACGATGCAGAACGTGCACGCGTTGTCACAGCCGACCGCGATCGAGACCCAGGCGCGGAACGCGTCGTCGCGGGCGGCGGGGAGCGCCGACGGGAACAGCTCGGTGTACTCGCGGACGTCCATCTGCGGCCCCTCGCGCTCGGCCCGTCGCAGCAGGTCCAGCAGGTGGGGCAGGGCATGGGTCCCGACGACGACGTCGACCCACGGCGCTCGTTCCTGGATCGTCCCCTGGTCCTTCTGGGCGAGGCACCCGGCGACCACGATCCGGAGGTCGGGATCCTTCGCCTTCAGCGGCTTGAGGTGTCCGAGGTTGCCGTACAGGCGATTGTCGGCGTTCTCGCGGATCGCGCACGTATTCAGCACGACGACGCGGGCGTCGGCGACGTCCCGGGCGGGCCTCATACCGTCGGCGCGGAGCATCCCTCCGATCCGCTCGGAGTCGTGCTCGTTCATCTGACACCCGAAGGTGCGGATCAGGTACCGCCCGTCCATGACCTCAGGCTACCCGGCCTCGCCGGCCTCTCAGCGGGCGAACTCCGTGGCCCGTGTCTCCCGGATCACCGAGATCTTGATCTGCCCCGGGTACTGGAGCTCCTCCTCGACCTGCTTCGCGATGTCGCGGGCGATCGCCTGCGCTTGCAGGTCGTCGACGTCCTCCGGCGTCACCATCACCCGGACCTCGCGACCGGCCTGCATCGCGAAGACCTTCTCGACGCCTTCGTGGGTGGTGCAGATCTCCTCGAGGCGTTGCAGACGCTTCACGTAGGTCTCGAGCGATTCCCGTCGCGCGCCGGGCCGGCCGCCGCTGATCGAATCGGCCACCTGTGCGAGCACCGCGTGGACCGTGCGCTGCTCGACCTCCCCGTGGTGCGACTCGATGCAGTGGACGACCTCGGGGTCCTCCTTCAATCGCCGCGCGATCTCGGCGCCGATGATCGCGTGGGAGCCCTCGACCTCGTGCGTGACCGCCTTGCCGATGTCGTGGAGGAACGCGCCCCGCTTGGCGATCGTGGCGTCGATCCCGATCTCGGACGCGAGCGCGCTGGCGATGTGTGCCGACTCGACGAGGTGCTTCAGCACGTTCTGCCCGTAGCTCGTCCGGTACTGGAGCCGGCCGAGGAGCCTGATCAGCTCGGGATGGAGGTCGGCGATGCCGACCTCGGCGGCCGCTTCCTCGCCGGCCTTGCGGACCTGCTCCTCCAGGTCGCGGAGCGAGCGCTCGTGGACCTCCTCGATCCGGGCGGGTTGGATCCGACCGTCCTGGACCAATTTCTCGAGGGTCATCCGGGCGGCCTCCCGGCGGACCGGGTCGAAGCAGGAGAGGACGACCGCTTCGGGCGTGTCGTCGATGATGATGTTGACCCCGGTCGCGGCCTCGAACGCGCGGATGTTGCGCCCCTCGCGACCGATGATCCGACCCTTCATGTCCTCGCTCGGCAACGTGAAGACGCTCACGCTCGACTCCGCGGTCTGCTCGGACGAGACCCGCTGGATCGCGATCGTCACGATCTTCCGCGCGCGTTCCTCCCCTTCCTCCCGCGCCCGTTGCTCGATCTCTCGGACCTGAGCCATCGCGCTCCGCTTGGCGTCGGCGACGACCTGTTCGGCCAGCCGCTCCTTGGCCTCGGCGGACGTCATGCCGGCGATCCGCTCCAGCTGGGCCTTGTGCTGCTCGGTCGCCTTCTCGAGCTGCTCGCGGACGAACGTCAGCTTGTCCTCTCGTTCCTTCAGATCGGCGGCGCGGGCGTCCATCCGATGGGCCCGTTCGCGGACCTCGGCCTCGGTCTCGGTGATCCGGCGCTCGAGCCGGGCGACCTCGTCGCGCCGATGCTTGAGGTCCTCCTCGGTCTCGCGCCGTATCCGCGCGGACTCCTCCTTGGATTCCTGGAGCGCGGCCGCGCGCTGCCGTGCGGCTTCCTCCTCGGCCTCAAGCACGAGGGTCTTGGCTCGCGCCTCGGCGGACCTGGCGTTCGAGACGCCCATCGTGTTGCGGACGACGAACCCCACGACCGCGCCGGCGATGATGCCGACGAGGCCCACGATCACGGCTTCCATCGTTCCTCCCGATGTCTCGGGAGAGGGATCTCCGGTCCCCGAAGCAGGGTGCGACGGAAGGCTAGTGGGGCCGGCCCCTTCGTCTCGTCGGGGGGGTCGGCATGGGGTAGGCGTCGAACTCGGTCAATGAGGCCATCCGGTCGTTTCGGCTGCGTTCAGGAGATCGATTCCTCTCGTTCATCCCGATGCTACGGCCGGGGTGGGCCCGGGACAAGGCGTCACTCGTCGCCCAGGGGAACTTCGAGCGCGACGCGGGCCGCTCGCCGGGCGACGTCGGGCGCGTAGCCACGCCGCGCGAGCAGCGACGTGAGCCTGGTGAACGCCTTGGCCGCCTCGAGGCCCGCGAGGCGAGCCACCCGGGACCGAGCGAGGTCCAGCGCGCGGTCCTCCTCGTCGTCGGGCGCCTCGGCCACCGTCGCCTCCATGAGCTCCGTCGAGATCCCGGCGGCCCGCAGGCCGTCGGCGACCGCGCGCCGACCTTCGCGGCGGGCGCCGAATCGATGCTCCGCGTACTGGCGGGCGAACGCCCGGTCGTCGACCAGGCCGACGCGTTCGAGCCGGGCCAGGACGTCCCGCACCTCGTCGAGGTCGAACCGCGCCTGGAGGAGCCGCCGCTCCAGCTCCCGTCGGCTCCGAGGCCGGACCGCGAGCAGCCCGAGCGCCCGCTCGTGGCAGGTCTTGGGGTGCTTCGGTGTCCGGCCGGAGCTCACGGGGAGCTCGCGAGCGCTATCCGGAGGCACGCCCCTTCTTCCCCGCGGCGACGGGCTCGCCCTCGAAGGGCGGCTCCTCGATCGGCGGCGCCTCCGCCTCCCCGATCGAGATCGGCTGATCGTCGGCGTCGGAGAACGCGTTCAGCCCGACGGCCTCGCGCACCTTCCGCTCGATCTCGTCGCGGACGTCGGTGTGCTCGGCGAGGAACTGCCGGGCGTTCTCGCGGCCCTGTCCGAGCTGATCGCCCTCGTAGGTGAACCACGCCCCCGACTTCTTGACGATCTCGAGGTCGACGCCGACGTCGAGGAGCGAACCCTCCTTGGAGATGCCCTTGCCGTACATGATGTCGAACTCGCACTGACGGAACGGCGGCGCGACCTTGTTCTTCACGACCTTCACGCGCGTGCGCGAGCCCACGACCTCCGTGCCGTCCTTCAGGTTCTCGATCTTCCGGACGTCGAGCCGAACGGACGCGTAGAACTTCAGCGCTCGCCCGCCCGGCGTCGTTTCGGGTGAGCCGAACATCACGCCGATCTTCTCCCGCAGCTGGTTGATGAAGATCGCCGTGGTGTCGAAGCGCGAGAGCGACCCCGACAGCTTCCGCATCGCCTGGGACATCAAGCGCGCCTGCAGTCCCACGTGCGTGTCGCCCATCTCCCCCTCGATCTCGGCGCGCGGGACGAGCGCCGCCACCGAGTCGATCACCACGAGGTCGAGCGCCGCCGACCGCACCAGCATGTCCGCGATCTCGAGCGCCTGCTCCCCGGAGTCGGGCTGGGACACCAGCAGCTCGTCGATGTTCACGCCGAGCTCACGCGCGTAGGTGGGGTCGAGCGCGTGCTCCGCGTCGATGAACGCGGCGATCCCGCCCCTGGCCTGCGCCTCCGCGATGATGTGCAGGCAGACGGTCGTCTTGCCCGAGCCCTCCGGCCCGAAGACCTCCATGACCCGGCCCCTCGGGATCCCTCCCACGCCGAGCGCCAGGTCCAGCGCGAGCGACCCCGTGGGGATCACGCCGATGCCGGCTCCCATCGGGTGCTCGCCGAGCTTCATCACGGCGCCCTTGCCGAACTGCTTCTCGATCTGCTGCAGCGTGACGTCGAGCATCTTGTCCCGGTCCACGTTCCCCTCCTTCACGTTCCGGACCCACCCGGAGGGGGGCCGGGAGCGCGCGTCCACGCGCGATGCGGGGAGGCTATCCAGTCGCTCCGACACAACTTACACCTCTGTCATTCGGGCGTGCTTGGCGACGTGAGGCTAGCCGAACAGGTGTTCGGATTCAAGGAAGGGGCTGCCGGGATGTCGACGGCGAGTCGGGTCTGCCCGAGAAAGAAGGGGTCCGCGGGCTCATCCACGCGGACCCCCGAGGCTCCCATCCGGATCGTCCGGCGGCGATGGCTCTCGGGTGTCGGGCGCCCTCGACACCTCTCGACGATCGGCTGGCCGGGAACTCCGGTCCTCTCTCGTTCCCCCGCTCCACTTCACTGAACCTCCCGGAGCGTTGGATGTTCTCGGACTCCCCCTCCCAGGGAGAAGCGCGCCATCGGCTCGTAGCGAGGCGCCGGCCGCTGCAGATGACTCTGGAACAGCACGACCCGGTCCACCTCCCACGGATCCGAGGCGAGCGGGGTCTCGCGATAGTCGGGAGGAAGCGCGACCGGTGGGTCGCTCCGCGCCACCGTCAGGTGTGGATGGAACGGGCGGGTCTCGGCGGCGAACTCCCCCTCCAGGGACCGATCGACGGCGGACGCCAGGGCGGCGAAGCCGCCCTCCTCATCAATGAGACCCGCCCACAGGACACGCCCCCGCTTCCTGGACGGGAAGCTGCCCACGTCGCTGATCGCGGTCGGGAAGGGCCGCGATCCGGCGGCCGCGGCCTCCACCCGTTCCGGCACCCAGTCGCGCAGCCGCGGCCACGTCCGGCCGAGGAACTTCACCGTCACGTGCCAGTTCGCCGGCGGGACCCAGCGGGCGCGCGGGAACACGTCGCGCCATGGCGCGAACGCCTCCTCGACGGACGCCTTCGCCTCCTCGGGGATCTCGATCGCGACGAACAGCCGGAGCGGGCGCGCCTCCTCGCGCGCGGCGCGATCGCGCCCCATCAGATCGCGCGATCGGAGGACGGGAGCGGCCAGCCCTCCAGGTGTCGGCGCACCAGATCCAGGGCGGCCTGCTCGGTCCATCGCCGGATCCGGTCGCGCTCGCCGGTGAGGCGCAGCAGCCTCTCGTGCCCCACGTCTTCCCCGGCGAGGGCGATCCACACCGTGCCGGGGGCCATCCCGCCGTGCGGCTCGGGACCCGCGGCACCCGTCGTCGACACCGCGAGGTCGGACCCGTAGACCCGTCGTGCCCCCTCGGCCATCTCGCGCGCGCAGGCCTCGCTCACCGGACCGGCTTCGCCCAAGGTTTCGGCGCGGACGCCGAGGACCCCCGACTTCGCGGCATCCGTGTACACGACGGCCGACCCCAGGAACGCGGCGGACGCGCCCGGGACCGCCGTGAGCCGGGTCCCGACCCCGCCGCCGGTCAGCGACTCGGCCGCCGCGAGGGTGCTGCTCCGCGCCGTGAGCAGCCGGATCACGCTCTCCTCCAATGCCTCGTCCTCGGAGCTGAACACCACGTCGCCGAGCCTTCGACGCACCTCGTCCGCGACCGGCTCGATCATCCGCTCGGCCTCCTCGAGGGTCGTCGCCTTCGCGGTGATCCGCACCTTGACCTCCCCGGAGGAGGCGAGGAACGCGATCGTGGGGTTCGCCGAGGTCTCGAAGAGGTCCGAGACCCGCTCGGCCAGCGCCGACTCACCGATCCCCGTCGCCCGCAGGACCCGGGATCGGATCACCTCGGTCCCCGCGTCGGCGAGCGCCGGAAGGATCGATCCCTCGACCATCTCGACCATCTCCTCGGGGACGCCGGGCACGGCGAACAGACGGGCGCCACCCGGAAGGTCCGCGATCAGACCCGGCGCCGTTCCCCGTCGCGGCTCGATGAAGGACGCGCCCTCGGGGACGTCGGCCTGACGGAGGTTGCTCTCCGGCATCGAGCCCGAACCGAACGCCCGGAACCGCTCGCGTAACCTCCGCTCGATCTTCGGATCACGCACCATGGGGACACCGAGCAGGTCGGCGATCGCATCGCGCGTCACGTCGTCCTGGGTGGGGCCCAGACCGCCCGTGACCAGCACGACGTCGACTCGCGACGAGGCCAGGCGCAGCGCGTCCACGATCCGCTCCTGGTTGTCGCCCACGACCTGGTGGTGCAGCACGTCGACGCCGACCGCGGCGAGCCGTTCGGACATCCACCGCGCGTTCGTGTTCGCGATCTGGCCCAGCAGCAGCTCGGTCCCGACCGCGACGATCTCCGCCCTCACCGCGCCTCCACGCGATGGCGCTGCGTCACGAGGTACTCGAGACCGCTCACGATCGTCAGGACGACCGCGAGCACGATCACCGCCGTCACGAACGGATCCAACGCCGGATCGAGCGGCGCGATCGACAGCCCGACCGCGGCGACCTGGCTCAGCGTCTTGGCCTTCGCCGTCCGCGAGGCCGGCATCGACACCCCCCGCCGGTCGAGCCGCCACCGCAAGAGCGACACCGCGATCTCACGGAGCACGATCGTCACCGTCGACCACCACGGGAACTCGCCGCGGGCGGAGAGCACGACGGCGGGGGCGATCACGAACAGCTTGTCCGAGAGCGGATCGAGCCATGCGCCGATCGGCGTCGTCATCGAGTGCCGCCGCGCCAGGTAGCCGTCGAGGAGATCCGAGACCGCGCCGACCGCGAACACGACGAGGGCCAGCCATCGGACCTCGGGGCGGTCGCTCAGGAGCAGCAGGACGACGGCCGGGATCAGCAGGATCCGGCCGAGCGACAGGACGTTGGGCCAGCCAAGGCCGAGCGGCTTCACGCGGCCGACGATGGGCCGCCTCCGGCGTCTCCGAGGGAGAACGTGTACGTGTGGGGCGACCCCGCGTCGCTCAGCGTGACGTCCTGGCCGGCGAGGCTGACCCGGACGAGGCCCGAGTCCGACACCGTGAGTCGCATGCGCTCGAACGCCTCGATCGCGATCGTCTCCCCCGGACGGAGGTGGTACGTGACCTCGCGGCCGTCGAGCACCGAGCGCACGTCGACCTCACCGCGCGCGACCAGCACGGCATGGATCGCCGGATCGGACGGGATCGGCGAGATCGTGCCGGTCGGGAGCGTGGCGGGTGACGGCACGGCGGCATCCCGCGAGAGCAGGCCGAACCCGATCAGGATCACCAGGATCGACACCGCGGAGATCAAGAGGAACCGCTGGTTGTCGCGGATCCGGCTCGCCGCGATCATCCGCTCGATCCCGCCGATCCGGCGGGGCGGCGGGAGGGGCTCCGGCGGCTCGGCCACGCGGGCGTACGCGCCCGTGAGCTCGTCGGCGTCGAGCCCCAGGTAGCTCGCATAGGTGCGCAGCGAGGCCCGCACGTAGACCTCCCCCGGCAGGACGTCGAACTCCTCTCGCTCCAGCGCGTCGAGCTGTTCGACACGCAGCCGCGTATCGCGCGCGGCGTCGTCGAGCGAGAGACGGCGGACCTCGCGGGCTCGGCGCAGCGCGGAGCCGACGCCGATCCGGGGATCCGCGATGGAACCGGCCATGACGGGCAGGATAGCCGCCGCGAACCGTGCGACAGAACGAGGTCCGGGAGCGCGACGTCCGACCTAGGTCGGACGTCGCGCCGCGGATACGCCGTCCGGCCGCTGCCCGCGGCGTGGCGGGTGACTACCATCGGTCCGGAGCGGGAGGGGGACGGGTGGAGCGCAGCGCGACGGAGCACAGCAACGGATCGCCGTTGGCGACCGTGCGCGAGCTCCTGCCGTCGCCGAGGCTCCTCTCGCGCGGACCGATCCGGTACCTGCTGGTCGCCGGCGAACAGGATCGCGGCGGCTGGGGGGTGATCGGCGCGTTCTGGCGGACGATCGACGGCGAGGACGGCGGGTTCCTCGTCTGCCCCGATGCGATCTGGACCGGGAGCGAGATGGTTCGCAGCGTCCGCAGCGCGCTGGCCCGCGGATGGACGATGGAGCGGATCTACGGGTACTGGCAGGGGAACGTGGGGATCGCGGGGCAGCTGATGATCGATCCGCAGCAGCACGCGGATTCGCTGTTCCAGGTCGCCCGTCGCGTCCGCGCGATCTGACTCAGGCCGGTCAAGCGCTGCGGCGCTCCTCCCATTCCTCCCACGTGACCAGCACGTCGCGGGCCTTGGAGCCGAGCGACGGACCGACGATGCCGCGCTCCTCCATGAGGTCCATCAGCCGGCCGGCGCGCGCGAAGCCCACCTTCAGCTTCCGTTGCAGCATCGACGTCGATCCCAGCTGCGACCGGATCACGAGCTCGGCCGCCTGCTCCAGCAGCTCGTCGTCATCGCCCAGACCGTGCTCGCCGGCGCCCTCGCCGGGCGGCAGCGCGAGCCCCTCCACCTGGTTCTCGTAGACGACCTCGCGCTGCTCGCGGATGAACTCGCAGACCCCGCGGACCTCGGCCTCGGTCACCCACGCCCCCTGGATCCGCACCGGCTTCGAGATGCTCGAGGGTGCGAAGAGCATGTCGCCGTGGCCGACCAGCTTCTCGGCCCCGTTCATGTCGAGGATCACCCGGGAGTCCGCCTGGGATGACGTCATCAGCGCGATCCGCGACGGGATGTTCGCCTTGATCAGGCCCGTCACGACGTCGACCGACGGGCGCTGCGTCGCCACGACGAGATGGATCCCCACCGCCCGGGCCATCTGCGCGATCCGGCAGATCGCGTCCTCGACGTCGCGCGGGGCAACCATCATCAGATCGGCCAGCTCGTCGATCACGACGACGATGAACGGCAGGTGCTCGAACTTCTCCTCCATCCCCGGCGGGATCCGGAGCGAGCCGGCGGCCAGCCCCTCCTCGTACGAGTCGATGTCGCGCACGCCGACCGTCGCGAGGAGTTCGTAGCGCATCTCCATCTCGCGGACGATCCACTGCAGCGCCTCGGCGGCGCGCTTCGGATGGACGATCACCGGGGAGAGCAGGTGCGGCACGTCGCCGAAGTGGCTCAGCTCGACGCGTTTCGGGTCGATCAGCACCAGCCGGACGTCCTCCGGGGTCGTGCGCATCAGGATCGACGTCACGAAGGAGTTCACGAGCGAGGACTTGCCCGCCCCGGTCGCGCCCGCGATCAGCAGGTGGGGCATGTCCGCCAGGTTCACGAGGCGGGCGCGGCCGTGCACGTCCTTACCGAGCGCGACCTCGAGCGGATGCGTCGCGGCTCGCGCCGCCGCCGACCGCAGCACGTCTCCGAGCATCACGAAGTCGCGGTGCACGTTGGGGACCTCGATCCCGATCGCCGACTTGCCCGGGATCGGCGCCTGGATCCGCACGTCGGGGGTCGCCAGCGCGTAGGCGATGTCGCTGGAGAGCCCGAGGACCTTGTTCACCTTCGTCCCCGAGGCCACGGCGACCTCGTACATCGTGACGGTCGGTCCACGGTGGGATGCCACGACGCGCGCGTCGACGCCGAACGTCTCGAGCGTTCGCTCGAGCGCCGCCAGGGTGTCCTTCTCGGCTCCGGCATCGGCGTCGGAGCGAGGGGCCGTGCGAAGGAGGTCGAGCGACGGGAGCCGGTACGGCCCTTGCGGCGTCGACACCGTCCGCGAGCGAGGTCGGGACGTGGGCGCCGCGACCGGCTCGCTCGGGAACGCCGGCTCGGCCTCCTCCTCCGCCGGAGCCGGGCGCTTCGGTCCCGGATCGTCCTCGGCCTCCGGGACGAACACGACCTCCTCCTTGGTGAAGCCCAGGGCCTCGCGCCACGACCACCTCGGCCGCTCGCGTTGGGCCTCCCGGACGGTCGCGGACACGGGGTCGCGCTCGTCCCGCAGCTCCCGGAACTCCCGGAGCTTCGCCGTGAGCGCCGAGAACGGCGTGCCGGTGAAGATCAGCAGGCCGAGCGCGGAGGAGCCGGCGCACACGATCGCCGCGCCGATCGGCGAGAGCACCTGGGAGAGCGGCCAGGCGGCGAGGACACCGATCATGCCTCCGGCGTGCGCGAAGCCCGAGCCGGCCGACCCGTCCCACCCCGAGGCCAGGCCGGGGTTCCCGCGCGCGAGCGAGACCAGCCCGAGGGCACCGGCGAGCAGCACCACGAAACCGATGAACATCCGCACGCGGTCATCGCGCGCCGTGTCGCGAAGGAGGATCGCCCCCCACCACAGCCCGAGCGGCGGGAACGCGTTGGCCCCGATGCCGAACACCGCCGGGAGCGCGTACGCGATCGCGTTGCCGAGGGGGCCGCCGGCCTCGAGCCAGAGCGACAAGACCGCCAGCAACGCCAGGACGAGCACCCCGATCCCCAGCGCGTCGCGCGCCCACGGAGCCAGGACGGTCCGGACCGACGTCGCGCGCTTCTTGGGGTGACGCGTGCGGGGACGCGAACGCGCCCTGCTCCCGGTGCCCCGGGAGGGGGAGGTCTTCGTGGACATCTGCGACCAGCATGACGCGCGCCGGCGCGGCTTCAAGGACCCAGGTGGGGCGGACTATCCTGGTCCGATGGAAGGGGCCGACCAACCAGTCGTCGAGCTGGGTTCACCGGGCTCCGACGTCCCGTGGCCGCCGGGGCTCGCGCAGCAGTCCCTCGAGCTGCTGATCCTCACGCGGGACGGGGACGAGGCCGTATGGCTGAAGCCCGAACACGGCGATTCGCTCCTCGTCGACGTGCCGGCGGCCGGGAGCCCGGGCGACGTCGTCCTCGGGACCTTGCGCCGGTACCAGCTGGTCCCTCGCGTCGTTCACTCGACGTCGTGGCGCCACGAGGGTGGCCGGTTGATGCTGACGTACCTCGCCGTCGTGGATGCCCCAGCGGCGCCGTCTCCGTCGGACGCGATGCGGGCCGTCCCGGTCGTCCGGACCGATCTGGCGCGCGGAGCCGCCACCGCTCCGCCCAAGGAGATCGGCGTCCTCCAGGTGATCGAGCACGCGCTCCGACACCTGTCCTGGCTCGTGATCGACGACCCGGCGATCTCGGAAGCCCTCCCCGACTGGCGGCCCATCCTCGCCGACTACCAGCCGGAGCCGTTCCGCGCCCTCGGCTGAGTCAGACCTCCATGATCACCGGCAGGATCACCGGCTTGCGCTGCGTGACCTCGTTGAAGTAGCGCTTCAGCGCGAGCCGCACGTTCTGCTGAAGGGCGGAGGGATCCGTCACGTGAGCGTCAGCGCTCTCCTCCAGGGCCATCACCACCCGTTTGCGGCCTTCCTCGAGGATGTCCGCCGACGTCTCCTCGTGCACGAAGCCACGGTTCACGACGTCCGGCCCCGCCAGGAGCTTCCCCGTCTGCGAATCAACCGTCAGCACCACGACGACGACGCCGTCGCCGGCCAGCTTCCGGCGGTCGCGCAGGACCTGTCCCCCCACGTCCCCGATCCCGAGGCCGTCGACGAACGTCATGCCGGCCTGCGTCCGATCGACGATCCGAACCACCTCGGAGACCTCGACGACGTCGCCGTCCTCGCAGATCAACGTGCGGTCGGGCGGGATCCCCACGCCGTGCGCCAGCCGGACGTGGTGCTGGAGGTGCCGGCGCTCGCCGTGGATCGGGATGAACCACCGCGGCCGGACCAGCGAGAGCATCATCCGGAGCTCCTCCTGCGCCCCGTGCCCGGACGCGTGCACCGGATCGGCCGGCATGTGGAACACCTGCGCGCCGCTCCGGTACAGGGCGTCGACGACCCGATGGATCGCCGGTTCGTTGCCGGGGATCAGCGAGGACGACAGGACGACCGTGTCGCCGGGCCCCAGCTCGACCCACTTGTGCTGTCGTTGCGCCATCAGCGACAGCGCCGAGTAGGGCTCGCCCTGCGAGCCCGTGCAGATCACGACCACGCGGCCGGGATCGAGCGAGTCGATCTCCTCGATGTCCACGACATCCTGCTCGGGCACCTGCAGCAGGCCGAGGGCTCGAGCGGCGTTCGTCGAGGTGTGGATCGACCGGCCCAGGAACGAGACGACGCGCTCGTTGGACCGGGCCGCGTTGACGATCTGCTGGATCCGGTGGATGTGGCTGGAGAAGCACGCCGCCACGACCAGACCGGGAGCCTCGGCGACGATGTCGTGCAGGACCGGCCCGACGCTCCGCTCGCTGGCCGAGTACCCGGGCTCCTCCGCGTTCGTCGAATCCGACAGCAGGAGATGGACGCCAGAGCCCCGGCCGGCCTCTTCGGCGAGGCCGTGGAGGTCCGTCGGGCGACCGTCGAGCGGGGTCTGGTCGATCTTGAAGTCGCCGGTGTGCAGGATCGAGCCGAACGGCGTCTCGATCACGATCGCCATGCCGTCCGGGATCGAGTGCGTGACGCGGAGGAACCGCATCGTGAAGGGTCCGGCTGAGGCCGTCCCCCCGGCCTCGACGCCATGCAGGTTGGCCAGTTGGGTGACCTCGTGCTCCTCGAGCTTGTGCTGGAGGAGCGCGAGGGTGAACGCCGTCCCGAACACGTCGAGCGGCCGGTCGAGATCCCGGAGCAGGTACGGCAACGCGCCGATGTGGTCCTCGTGACCATGCGTCAGCACGACCCCGTCGATCCGGTCGGCGCGCTCACGGACGAAGTCGAAGTCCGGCAGCACCAGGTCGATCCCCGGCAGATCCGCGGACGGGAACGACAGCCCGACGTCGACGATCAGGATCCGTCCGTCGAGCTCGAGACACGCCATGTTCCGACCGACCTCGCCAACACCTCCGAGGAAGACGAGTCGGCCCGGGATCTCAGAGGAGACCGGCGGCCTCCAGTGCGGTGCGGATCCGCCCGCGCTCGTCGTCGGTCGCGGGCACGAGCGGCAGGCGAGGCGGACCCGCCGGTCGACCGAGCATCTCGAGCGCGGCCTTGACCGGGATCGGGTTGGACGTCACGAAGAGCGCGTTGAACAGGGGCGAGAGGTCCTCGTGGAGCTTGCGCGCCGCCGGGACGTCGCCGGTCTCGATCAGCTCGATCATCTGCCGGATCTGCTGACCCACCAGGTGGGAGGCGACGCTGACCACGCCGACCGCGCCCAGGCACACGTACCCGAACGTCGCCCAGTCGTCGCCCGAGTAGACCTCGAACCCGTCGGGCGCCTCCGAGATCAGGTTGGAGATCGCCTTGAAATCGCCCGTCGAGTCCTTCACCGCCACCACGTTGGGCTTCTCGGCGATCCGGAGCATCGTCTCGTGCTCGATCCGCGTGCCGGTGCGGCTGGGGATGTTGTAGACGATCACCGGCAGCTCGGTGGCGTCGGCGATCTCGTGGAAGTGCGCCACGAGCCCGCGCTGCGGGGGCTTGTTGTAGTAGGGCGTGACGACGACGATCCCGTCCGCGCCCGCGTGCTCCGCGGCCCGCGTGAGCTCGAGCGTCTCGGCCGTCGAGTAGGTCCCGGTGCCGCAGATCAGCTTCCCCTTGCCTCGGACCGCGTCACCGACCGCGCCGAAGAGCTGCGTCTTCTCCTTGTGCGAGAGCGTCGGCGACTCCCCCGTCGAGCCCACGACGAAGACGGAATCCGAGCCGTTGTCACACAGCCAGGAGGCGAGCTCCTGCGCACCGTCGAGGTCGACGGCGTGGTCCGTGCGGAACGGCGTGACCATCGCCGTGACGACCGATCCGAACCTGCCGGCCATCGGCGGCCTCCTTCCGGCGGGCGAGCGCCCGGTTGCGCCGCCCGGGGGGCGGCGGACGACGCCCTATGCTAGCCGCCGGTGCCGCGCATCTACACGAAGACCGGCGACGATGGCACGACCGGCCTCCTGTACGGCGGTCGCGTCCCCAAGGACGACGCGGCGACCGAGGCGTACGGCACGACCGACGAAGCCGTGGCGGCGTTGGGGCTCGCGCGGACGTCGTCGCCGCCCGCCCTTGCATCCGAGATCCTTGCGCTGCAGCGAGAGCTGTTCGTCGTCGGAGCGGACCTGGCGACGAATCCCGACGAGCGCGATCGACTGGACGCGGGCACGTCGCTCGTCACGCCCGACATGACGGAGCGGCTCGAGCGCCGGATCGACGAGCTCGTCGCGGAGCGGCCGCTGCCCGACGCATTCGTCGTGCCGGGCGCGAACGCGACGAGTGCCGCATTGGATCTGGCGCGGAGCGTGGTGCGTCGCGCGGAGCGTCACGTCGTGGCGATGGAGCGCGGCGGCCGGGAGGTCAACCCCGAGGTGCGCCGGTACCTGAACCGCCTGAGCGACCTGCTCTTCGTCCTCGCCCGCCATGCGGCTGGCGAGGACGAACCCGCGAGCCGCTAGGCCGGGTACACCAGGTAGGCGTCGAGCACCACCGTCCCGGAAGCGATCTCCGCCGTCAGCGCGTGTGACCCGGCTCCGACGCCCCCGTAGCAGATGATCTCGTCCCGCGCGACCGCGGTCGACCAGATGGATGCACCCTGAGGCGGAACGCCGTCGATCGTCACGTTCACCGTCGCGGCGGTCGGTCCACCGAAGAAACAGATCGTTCCTTCGAACGTGACGTCGAACGTCGCACCAACGACGGAGCTCTCGTGATACCCGCTCAAGAAATGACCCGATCCCGACTGGTCGGTCCAGTCGGAAGCTCCTCCCGGTCCGTCGTAGGTGATCCCTGTCTCGTCATCGAACGGTATGAAGGACTCGAACGTCGCGCTGATCCGTCGATTCCCCTGCAGATCTTCGGCGCGGATCCGGAATTCGTACATGGATCCTTCGGAACCGGGGATCGCGAGATCCTGAGGCCCCTCGTCGGACCCACTCGCGACCTCGGTCCAGGTGGTCTCCCCGAGTGGCCGCCGTTCCACGGACCATCGACGGACCCCGGCGCCGTGAGCTCCATCGCTCACCTGGAACGAGACGAGGGAATCAGCGGTCAACGGAGCGGACTCCGAGTTCTGGGGGATCACGATGTTCGAGATCTTCGGTGCGGTCAGATCGTGAAGGATCGGCGGCGGGCTGTTCGGCGCGGTATCGACGCAGGTGTTGGCACATCGGGCCGGCGCCCCGGTCCAGAACGAGAACGCGACCCACCGATAGGCGGGCGTCAGTTGACCCTCGGGCAATCTCACCTTCACGGTGGTTGCAGATGGCTTCGATACGCTGAGCGTGCGGATCAGTCGACTCCCGCAGTTGGTGAGAGCTGCTCTCAGCGTCCGCACATACAGGACGATCGCGCACAGCTCGAAATCATCATCGAAGTTCTTGTCGATCGCGATGACGAAGTCCGAGTCGTCTTCGAGGCTCGCCGCCGACCAGCCCTCATACGTTTTGATGGTGTGGATCACGGAGGTGGAGCCGTGCTTGACCGACGCGCTCTTGATGTCGAGGCGACCGGGGCTGTCGTTCCCGTCGCTCTTCGTGAACGTGTGGGCGGCGGCCGGGGGCGCCGACATCGATCCCACGGACAGGATGAGCCCGAGGACGGCCGCCACCACCCCCCGGCGCTGAGCGGTTCGAGCCATGGCCACCTCCGGCGCTTCGGGCCGCGAACGCTACCGCCCGTTGCGCTCCGGCGCAAGTGGCCGGATGGCCGGGATCAGAACGCCCAGGGGCACCAGGGCGCCGGCGACGAGGCGAACATCGCGTCGGCGCGCGTCAGCGCGCCGGCGCGATGTTCCACGAGCTGACCGGCCGCGGCGAGCTGCGAGAACGAGACCCCGCCCAGGTACGCAGACCCGAGCACGTTCACCGTGCCGCTCAGATCCGGTTCCGAGCTCGAGATCTCGGACCGCCCGACGCCGTCCTCGACCACGAGCTCGTAGCGGCCGTCGTTCCCCGGGCGGAACGGATCGGTGACCTCGAACACCAGCCGCCCGTCGACCGGATAGCTCCGCGCCGCGAGCGCGGCCGGGATGTCGACGAGCCGCACCCACAGCCCGTCCATCACGCCGAGTCGCAACCGGCGCGGCTCTCGCACCAGGAGCAACAAGGGCTCGTCCACCGGCCGGTTCCACGCCTCGACCGCGGCCACGAGATCGATGTCGAAGAGGTACCGCCAGATCGCGGCGTAGCCCGACGACGACGTGGCCATCGACTCCTGGACCTCGATCTTCCCGGACGGGACCGAGCGTGGCCACTCGTGCTTCATCGTGTAGACGGCGTAGGCATCGGGTTCACCGGCGTCGTCCCGATGCACCGCGTAGAACCACGGCTTGCCGCGCTCCTCCTGGAAGAGATGGGAGAAGACGTGCTCGGTCTGCCCCTCGGTGCGCTCCGGGCCGCCTGCGCGCAGCGAGGCGTCGTAGAGCTGCCGGATGATCGGCAGGGCCTGCTCCTTCTCGAGGAGCTCGACGTGCCCGCGCACGTCGACGCCGCGGACGAAGTCCATCCGGGCCGACTCCGCCTGGAACTCCGAGATCAGGCCGGCCAGTCCATACCCGAACCGGCCGTAGATCGCGCCCTCGGACGCGTACAGCGCCGCGAGCGGCTCGCCGCGCTCGGCCGCCTGGTCGAGGATCTCCGACATCATCGCGGTGTTGATCCCGCGGCGGCGGTGCGTGGCGTGCACGCCCACCATCGTCACGCCGGCCGTCGGTACGCGAGCCTCTCCCGGCACCACGAGCCGGAAGGTGATCGCGGCCGCGGTCCCGACGATCTTCCCGTCGTCGACGGCGGCGAAGGAGCGGTCGGGCTCGATCAGCGGGAGGAACGAAGCCACCTCGTCGTCCTGCGGGATGCCGCTGAACGACACCTCGGCGGCACGGACCCACGCCGCTCGCTCGTCCTCTCCGATCGTGCGGATCTGGATGTCCATCGCGCGGCGCAGCCTACCGGCTGACGTTCGATCGACTCAGGCGTCGTCGAGGATCGCGTCGAGGCCGACCGTGAGACCGGGGTGAGACGGCAGCCACCGGATCGCGAGCAGGACCCCGGGAACGAACGAGGTGCGATCGGTCGAGTCGTGCCGGATCGTGAGGGTCTGCCCGCGCCCCCCGAAGATCACCTCCTGGTGCGCGACCAGGCCGGGCAGCCGGATCGAATGGATCCGGATGCCCTCGCGCTCGCCGCCCCGGACCCCGGGGATCGCCTCGGTCGTCGGCCCCACCCACGCCTCGGTGCGGGCGGCCGCGACGGCTTCGGCCCTCGCGGCCGCCCTCCCCCACGGCGCGGCCGCCCTCCCCCCGGGGGGGGGGTCCACGATATCCGCCCCCCAC
>Ga0081539_10002704_pt1 | contig 24068 bp, 23 predicted proteins | sample TabmetS4T2R2_FD_71023 | JGI IMG/M metagenome (GOLD analysis project Ga0081539, IMG submission 71023) | Tabebuia heterophylla rhizosphere microbial communities from the University of Puerto Rico - S4T2R2 | ecosystem: Host-associated > Plants > Roots > Rhizosphere ...
CAGCCCCTCTAACAAACACTACCGGTCGCACAGCTCCCATTACGGTCCTCTCTGGAACAGGCTCTAGCCACGCAACAACACAACCCGATCCTCACATAGGGTCACAGCCTCTCAGCATGACGGTCGCGAGGCATCTGCAGCGAGTTTCAAGGGCCGCTCGCGCGACAGACTGTCGCGTGGTAACGGCGCCACCAATCAACATCTTCCCGGCAAGGAGATTTTCAGTGAGTGCAGACCACAAGGCCGAGCTCGACCGGCATTTTGCCTGGTTCGAGGCGAAGCTGTCGCCGCGGCCGGCGGGCTTCGTGCGCTGGCTGCGCAGGCCGTCGTCGCGATGGGTGCGGATTCCGCTCTCGCTCCTGCTGGTGCTCGGCGGCCTCCTGAGCTTCTTGCCGATCCTCGGACTGTGGATGCTGCCGCTCGGCCTGCTGCTGATCGCGCAGGACGTACCGCTGCTGCAGGAGCCGCTGGCGCGGATGCTCGGATGGATCGAGCGCAAATGGATCGCGCGTCAGCGCGCCAAGGACGCACAATGAGTCATTTTCGAGTCCTTATCGCCCGGTAATTGAATCGATTTTGCGACTCGCGCCTCGCCCGATGTGACTCAAATGCCAACCCCGCAGACAAATCAGGGACTTCGCCACAATTGGCCGTAAATTTTTCTTTCGCGAATCAGCAACCTGATTCATTTTCGCCTCTTAGCGTCAATCTGGAGGCAGAGGTATGAACGTCATTGTTTTCGCATCGCGTAAAGGCGGCACGGGCAAGAGTACCCTCGCCGCTCATCTCGCGGCGCAAGTCCATAAACCGTCGAGGCCGTGTCTATTGATCGACGCGGATCCGCAAGGCTCGCTCACGCTCTGGCACAAGCTGCGCTCGACCGGCGAACCGCCGATCAAGAGCGCGGTCAATTCGGTGAGCGGCATCGTCGCAGCTGCCAAGCGCGACGGCATCGAGTGGGTGTTCATCGACACGCCGCCGAACATGTCGGCCGTGGTCGAGGATGCCATCAGGAACGCGACGATGGTGATCATTCCGGCGCGGCCCGGCGTGTTCGACGTCAATGCGGTGCAGGAAACCATCCAGACCTGCCGCTCCAACCGCAAGCCCTATGCGGTGGTGGTGAACGGCGCGCCGGCGCTACGCGACGGCGTCGAAAGCCGCATCGTCAGCATCGCCCGCGAGGCGCTGGCGAAATTCCGCGCACCGGTGTGGGGCGGCCAGATCACCAACCGGGCCGACCTGCTGCTGGCGCTCGGACACGGCGAAGGCGCGCGGGAATATTATGCCGAAGGCCGCGCGGCCTCCGAGATCGGCCGGCTGTGGGCTGCGATCGAGCGTTCGGTCAAGGCGATCCGCGGCCAGGCCTCCGCATCCGGCGCGATGCACAAGCAGGCGGCGTAATTAGCCGCAGGCATTCGTATCGCTCGTCATGCCCGGCCTTGTGCCGGGCATCCACGTTTTTGCGGACAGAAAGAAAGACGTGGATGGCCGGGACGAAGCCCGGCCATGACGGAAAGATTCAAGCCACCATCAGCAGATAGAACACGATCACCGGCGATAGCGCCAGGATCACCGTCCACACGCTCAGTGCCCAGAGAATGTCCTCGGTGCTGAACACCGGCTCTTCGAAAAACTGATTGTCCTGGCTGCTCACGACGCCCCCGCGTTTCTTGTTGGTTAGCGGAGACAATACGCGTCGAATTTTAAAAACCCGGCCGCAAATTCGCGCGCATTTGAACACAGGTGCTAGCGCGGATTAACCATGCCGGCGTTCGATCCGCGACGCGGTGGAAGTCAGGCGACCTTCGCCCCGGCAACGGAACGATCTGTCCCCGGCTCCGGCGCCGCCTCATTATGCGTCAGGTTCCGGAACTGGCTTATCTCGGCCGGTCGTCCGAGCAGGTAGCCTTGCGCGATGTTGCAGAATTCTTCTCGCAGGAAATCCAGCTCCGCGCTCGTTTCGACGCCTTCCGCCAGCACCGGCAGCCCGAGCCCGCGCCCAAGGCCCAGCACCGCCCGGACGATGGTCGCGGCCTGGTCGTTGGTGTTGACCGACTTGATGAACGATCCGTCGATCTTGATCTTGTCGAAGGGAAACGCGCGCAGATTCGAGAGCGAAGAATAGCCGGTGCCGAAATCGTCCATGGCGATGCGAATGCCGAGCGCCTTGATCAGCCGCAACGTGGTCAGCGCGCGGTTGAAATCGCGAACCAGCGCCGTCTCGGTGATCTCGATCTCCAGACGGTTCGGCGATAGGCCGGTTTCCAGCAGAACCTGGTGCAATTCCCTGACAAAGTCGGCATTGTAAAGTTGCACGGCCGAGACGTTGACGGCGACGGTCAACGGTTGCGTCCATGTCGCGGCCTCGCGGCAGGCCGACTTCATCACCCAGTCGCCGATTTCCAGGATGCTGCCGGTCTCCTCGGCGATCGGGATGAATACCGCGGGCGAAATCTCGCCCCTGACCGGATGTTTCCATCGCAACAGCGCTTCGAAGCCGGTGATGGCCTTGCTCTGAATGTCCGCCTGCGGCTGATAGACCAGGCGCAGCTCGTGGCGCGCGATCGCAAGGCGCAGGTCGTGTTCGAGCAGCCGCCGCTCGCGCACTTCCGCGCCCATCCCCGCCTCGAAGAAGCGGTAGGTGTTGCGGCCCTCCGTCTTGGCACGGTAGAGCGCGGTGTCGGCGTGGCTAAGGAGCGTCTCACGGTTAGCGGCGTCATCGGGGCAGATCGCGATCCCGATGCTGGCCGAGATGCCGTTGGTTTCCGGCGCATCGCTTTTGGCGCGCAAGGCTTCCAGGATGGTTTCGGCGAGCCGGCTTGCCGCTGCGGGATTGGCGATCCCCGGCATCAGAATGGCGAATTCGTCGCCGCCGAGCCGGGCCATGATTTCGCGTTCGCGCAAGACGTCGGTGACGCGAGATGCCACAGTCTGCAGCACGTTATCGCCTGCGGCGTGCCCGAACAGGTCGTTGACTTCCTTGAACCGGTCGAGGTCGAGGCATAGCACCGCGAGCCTCTCGCCCTTGCTTAAGGAGGCGATTTCCTGATCCATCCGCGCGTGGAAATGGCTGCGGTTCGACAGCGACGTCAGCGCGTCGTGATGCGCGAGATAGCGGATGTGCCGCTCGGCTTCCTTGCGCGCCTGCAGGTCGCGCACCGCAATCACGTGATGCGGCCGCCCCGCAAACACGATCGGCCTCAGGATCAATTCGACCGAACTGGTCGACCCGTCGGCATGGCGCAGACCGGTTTCAACCGGCTGGTTCGAACCGGCCAGCAGGCTTGCGCAAGCCGCGCCGTCGGGAAAACAGCTTTGCAGCCGCGCCCCGACCAGGCTGGAAGCGGACAACCCGGTCAAGGTCGCAAAACTTGTGTTGACGGAAACGATGGTTTCTCCATCGCAAACCAGAAGCCCCTCGACCGAGGCATTGGCGAGATCGCGCATGCGGTCGATCTCCAGCTCCGACCGGCGGCGGTCGCGGATATCGACCACCGCACCCGCCAGCGCCAATCCAATAATGACGAATCCGGCCAGCGCCACGCTGATGGCGAGCCAGCCTGCAGGCAGCGCCGAGTGCGAGACCGTGATAGTGGGATCCGGAATGATCCCTACCGCACCCATTGCCGTGAAGTGATGGCTGCAGATCGCCAGCGTCAACAGACCGGCCCCGCCGATCTTGTACTTTTCGCGCTGGCCATGCAGCCCGACGGGAAGCGCGATGGCGCCGATCAGCGCCCCAATCACAATCGAGGCGGCGACCAGAACGGGATCCCAGAGGATCATCCCCTCGATTTCAAACGCCGCCATGCCGATGTAGTGCATCGCGGCGATGCCGCCCGCGACGACGGCGCCGCCAAGCCACGGCCCATGGCGCCAGTTCGCAGTGATCGAGATCGCGAGGCCCGCGCCGGTCAGCAGAATGGCGGCGACCAGCGACATGGCCGTCAGCGCGATGTTATAGCCGCTCGGGATCCCCGGCGTGAACGCCAGCATGGCGATGAAATGCGTGGCCCAGATACCGAAGCCGGTGGAGACCGCCGACACCGTGAGCCAGATGCCGCGCATGCGGCCTGCCGATCCGCGCGCGTGACGCAGCAGGTTGATGGCTGCGTAGGATGCCAGCGCACAGACGATGGCGGCGAGCACCACAAGCCTGAGGTCGTGGGCGTAGGCAATGCAACTATAAATTTTTAGCATGTCGAGTACCGCAACGGCGGGAAAGACCGCGATCGCGGCAATAACTAGCGGTAATTATGTAAAGACAGATGAACGAGACCGGGTTCCCGCCGAAGCAGTCAATGCCCTGTGGTAGTATGGCTTTTGTTACGACGCCGCAGATTGTCCGCGAATTGTGCGAGCCTGGATGTTTCCGCCGCGGAATTTAAGGGACAAGTGATCGGCACCGACTTCGGTAACAAGCGATCAACCATATTGTGGAAAGCCGGGCGATTTTCTCTAGCGGTCGGCGCGGCTGACCACGTCCATCAGTTCCGCGATCTTGCGGCGCTGGTCGGCCTTGTCGCCGGACGAGATTGCGTGCTCGATGCAATGGGCGACGTGGTCGCGCAGGACTTCCTCCTCGACCCGGCGCAACGCCGCCCGCGCAGCCGTGATCTGGGTCACGATGTCAATGCAGTAGCGCTCGTCCTCGACCATGCTGGCGAGGCCGCGAACCTGGCCCTCCACCCGGTTCAGCCGCTTCAGGACGGAAGCCTTGATCTCCGTGCGCATCGGCCTAATATACCCCCATAGGGTATATTTTTCAAGCGGATGGCTGTGGTGACAAGAGCGATCGATCCGGTCTGCGGCATGAGCGTCGATCCGCAGACGGCAAAACATCGCTTCGTCTACAAGGGCCAGGATTATTTCTTCTGTTCGGGCCGCTGCCGCGAGCGCTTTGCAGCCGAACCCGACAAATTCCTGCAGCCGAAAGCAGCGGAGCCCGCGGCGAGGGCCGGCTCGATCTACACCTGCCCGATGCATCCGGAAGTGAAGCAGGTCGGCCCCGGCGCTTGTCCGATCTGCGGCATGGCGCTGGAGCCCGAGCAGGTCTCGCTCGACGCTGCGCGCGATCCCGAATTGATCGACATGACAAGGCGGTTCGAAATCGCGCTGGCGCTGACGCTTCCGGTCTTCGTCATCGAGATGGGCGGCCATTTCGGCCTGATGCATTTGCTGCCGCAACATTGGTTGAACTGGATTTCATTGGCGCTGGCGACCCCGGTGGTGCTGTGGGCCGGAGCGCCGTTCTTCGCGCGCGGCTGGCGCTCGCTGGTCACCCGAAAGCTCAACATGTTCACGCTGATCGCGATGGGCACCGGGGTCGCCTGGGCTTACAGCGTGGTGGCGACGCTGGCGCCGCAGGCGTTTCCGCCGGCCTTCCACGACACGCATGGCGAGGTGGCGGTATATTTCGAAGCCGCGGCCGTGATCACGGTCCTGGTGCTGCTCGGGCAGGTACTCGAACTGCGCGCGCGAGAAAAGACCTCCGGCGCGATCCGCGCGCTGCTTGGTCTTGCGCCAAAGACCGCCCGGCGCATCGCCGAACATGGCGACGAGGATGTCGCACTCGACGCCGTCGCGATCGGTGATCTGTTGCGGGTACGTCCCGGCGAAAAGATTCCGGTCGATGGCATCGTTACCGAGGGCCGTTCATCGGTCGATGAATCGATGGTGACCGGCGAATCGATGCCCCGGAGCAAGACCGAAGGCGCGCGGGTGATCGGCGGCACCGTCAATCAAAGCGGTGGGCTGGTCGTGCGGGCCGAAAAAATCGGGCGCGACACCATGCTGGCGCGAATCGTCGACATGGTGGCGCGGGCGCAGCGTTCGCGCGCGCCGATCCAGCGGCTTGCCGATCAGGTCGCAGGCTGGTTCGTGCCGGCGGTAATCGCCACAGCGCTCGTCGCATTCGCGGCATGGGCGAGTTTCGGGCCGGAGCCGCGGTTCACGTTCGGCCTGGTCGCCGCGGTGACGGTGCTGATCATCGCCTGCCCCTGCGCGCTCGGGCTCGCGACCCCGATGTCGATCATGGTGGGCGTCGGCCGCGGCGCGCACGCGGGAATCCTGATCCGCGACGCCCAGGCGCTGGAGCAGATGGAAAACATCGATACGCTAGTGATCGACAAGACCGGCACGCTCACCGAGGGCCGGCCGAAGCTGATCGACCTGATTCCGGCTGCCGGCGTCGATGAAAACAAATTGCTGCGCCTCGCCGCCAGCGTCGAGCGGGGCAGCGAGCATCCGCTGGCGCGTGCGATCCTCGAGGCGGCGCTCGATCGCGGGTTGGCCTTGAGCGATGTCAGTGATTTTGTCTCGCCGCCCGGCAAAGGCGCGACCGCAACGGTCGACGGCAAATTCGTCGCGCTCGGCAATGCGATGCTGATGCGCGAGCTCAATGTTGCCACGGAAGTGCTGGACGGCGCCGCCGAGCGCGCGCGGCAAAATGCTGCCACAGCGATCACTGTGGCGATCGATGGCCGGGCTGCTGGTGTGATTGCCATTGCCGATCCCATCAAGCCGTCCGCGCCGGCCGCGCTGCAAGTCTTGCGGCAAGACGGCCTGCGCATCGTGATGCTGACCGGCGACAACGTCACCACCGCGAATGCGGTCGCCGGATCTCTAGGCATCGATGAAATCGAAGCAGGCGTCCTGCCCGAGCGCAAAAGCGAGGTCGTGCAGCGCCTGCGCGGCAAAGGCCGCCGCGTCGCCATGGTAGGCGACGGGGTCAATGACGCGCCGGCGCTCGCCGCGGCCGATATCGGCATCGCGATGGGCGGCGGCACTGATGTCGCGATCGAAAGCGCCGGGATTACGCTATTGACCGGCGACCTGACGGGGCTGGTGCGGGCACGGAAATTGTCGAAGGCCACCATGCGCAACATCCGCCAGAACCTGGCGTTTGCGTTCCTGTACAACGCCGCCGGCGTGCCGATCGCCGCTGGCGCGCTCTATCCGCTGTTCGGTATCCTGCTGCCACCGATGGTCGGAGCCGCGGCAATGGCGCTTTCGTCGGTCAGCGTGATTGCCAACGCGCTGCGGCTGGCACGGGTGCGGCTGGACTAGACCGCACGAAATCGTGATCGCGTACTTGTAGCCCGGATGGAGCGCAGCGCAATCCGGGGTTGTCCAGCGCGGGACTCCCGGATTTCGCTTCGCTCCATCCGGGCTACGGATCTGCGTGCCTCGTGATCGCGATGGTTTTCGTCTCCATTAATGGACTTTGGTAGAAAAAAAGCCGGGCTCGTTAGAGCCCGGCTTGAGGTATTGGCCATGTGAGGCCGACACAATCACCTTCCAAGAGGGATAACTGAGCTTCCGCGCCACTGGAGGAGGGGGACAATGCGCAACGCGAACTCTCAGCGTGCAAGCAGTATGCTCCCCGTTTTCGCCCCGCATCAACCGCCCTCCCCGCATGTCAGTCATGCGGAGATCGGGGTTCGTGAAGAATGGCTCAGGACGGCCAGCGCTGCGCCTTGCTCACCACGAAATCCCGGAACACTTGCACGCGCGCCACGGTCTTCAATTCTTCCGGATAGACGAAGTAGGTATCCAGCTGGATCGAATCCGACTCGCCGAAAAGCTGCACCAAGCGGTTGTTTTCTTCGACCAGATAGTCCGGCAGCGCCGCGATTCCGAGCCCTTGCTGGCATGCGCGCACCAGGCCGAGGATATTGTTGACCCTGAAATAGGGCTCGCGCGGTCCCGATCCATTGCGGCCCGCATCGATCAGCCAGCTGCGGTTCTGCAAATGCGGCTGAACCTGCGGATCGCTCAGCATGATGATGCGATGCGCGTCGAGGTCGTCGAGGGTGCGCGGCGTGCCGAAGCGCTTGATGTATTCCGGCGAGCAATAGGCATGGATGCCGATCGAGAACAGCTTGCGCTGGATCAGGTCGGGCTGGGTCGGCTTGCGGGTGCGGATCGCAACGTCGGCCTCGCGCATCGACAGATCGAGTTCCTCGTCGGTGACGATCAGCGAGATGCGAATGTCCGGATAAAGCCCGGTGAATTCGTGCAGCCGCGGTATCAGCCAGTTGATGCCGAGCGCCGGCGGCGTCTGGATCTTGAGGTCGCCGCTCGGACGCTCGCGGCTGTCGGTCAGTTTGGCGCGCGCCGCCTGCAGCTGCATGAACACGTCATGCGCGGTTCGAAACAACAGATCGCCCTGCTCGGTGAGGATCAGGCCGCGGGCGTGGCGGTGGAACAGCGACACCGAGAGCTCCTGCTCCAGCGCGCTAACCTGCCGCGACACCGCGGATTGCGACAGCCCAAGCTGTTCCCCCGCATGCGTAAAGCTGCCCGCTTCGGCTGCAGCATGAAATACTTTCAGCTTGTCCCAATCCATATCGGTGAATCCGTCGCGCGTTCGAGGCATGGTCTACTCCGCCGCCGCACGGTCGCTCGCGCGCAGCGCGAGAAAACGTTCGGCCTCGAGGGCGGCCATGCAGCCAAGGCCGGCGGCCGTGACTGCTTGCCGATAGGTTTCGTCGGCGACATCGCCGGCGGCAAACACGCCGGGTACCGAGGTCGCGGTGGAATTCGGCGCCACTTCGACATAGCCCGAGGGTTTGAGCTTGAGCTGGCCCATGACCAGTTCGGTCGCCGGCGCATGGCCGATCGCGATGAAAACCCCGTCGGCCGGGACTTCGGTCAGCCTGCCGGTCTTGACGTTCTTGAGGCGGACATGGGTGACCTTGCCTGGATTCTCGGTGCCGCAGATTTCGTCGATCGCCGATTCCCAGATCACCTTGATCTTGGGATTTTTGAACAGGCGTTCCTGGAGAATGCGCTCGGCGCGGAAATGATCGCGGCGATGCACGATCGTCACTTGCGAGGCGAAGTTGGTGAGGAACAGCGCCTCCTCTACCGCGGTGTTGCCACCCCCGACCACCATGACCTCCTTGCCGCGATAGAAGAAGCCGTCGCAGGTGGCGCAGGCCGACACGCCAAAACCCTTGAATTTTTCTTCCGATGGCGTGCCGAGCCAGCGCGCCTGTGCGCCGGTGGCCAGAATGACGGTTTCGGCGAGATAGACCTCGCCAGAGTCGCAGGTCAGGCGGAACGGCCGCTGCGACAGTTCAAGCCTGGTGACGAGATCGGTAACGATCCTGGTGCCGACATGCGCCGCCTGCTTCTCCATCTGCTCCATCAGCCACGGGCCCTGGATCACATCCGCAAAGCCCGGATAGTTTTCGACATCGGTGGTTATGGTGAGTTGGCCGCCGGGCTGGATGCCCTGGATCAGGACCGGCTCCAGCATCGCGCGCGCAGCGTAGATCGCAGCGGTGTAGCCGGCTGGCCCGGAACCGATAATGACAACTTTGGCATGGATGGGGGCAGCCATGGTCGAATCCCCTAGCCTAAAGGGCGTTTGGTCAGCGCTGTGGCGGAGTGGTGCCGGTAAAGGCATCGCTGCGGCGTCAAAAGTGCCATATCCAATCTAAGGCATCTGGCGAGCTATGCAAGATTTGCAATCCCCATCGGCATATTTTCCCCGAAAGTTCAATATTCTTGCACTGCACGCGAAATAAAATTGCGCGCCGCGCGGGAGGACGATATGAGTGTTGCCGCCAATCTTCCCGAAATCTGCCAGCGCACGATTTGGACTCCCCGTGTCGAAGAGCCTTGACGAGATCGACCTCAAAATTCTGAGCGAAATCCAGGCCGATGGCCGAATCACCAATGTCGAGCTGGCAAGGCGCGTCGGGATTTCGCCACCGCCCTGCCTGCGCCGGGTGCGAACGCTTGAGGATGCCGGCTACATCCAGGGTTATCGCGGGCTGCTCGATCCGCGGCTGCTCGGCTTCGACGTCACGGTGTTTGCTTCCGTGCACCTGTCGAGCCAGGCCGATGGCGACCTGCGCGCGTTCGAGGAGTTCGTGCGCGCCGAACCGCTGGTGCGCGAGTGCTGGATGCTGTCGGGCGAGGTCGATTTCATTCTAAAGTGCGTGGCGCCCGACATGGCGACGTTCCAGGATTTTGTCACCCATCTGACCGCGGCACCGAATGTGCGCAACGTCCGCACCTCGCTGGTGCTGCATAATTCGAAGAACGACGCCGCGGTGCCGCTGGAATTGAAGGTGAACGGATAGCACCGCACACCCCGTCATTCCGGGGCGCGCGCAGCGCGAGCCCGGAATCTCGAGATTCCGGGGTCTGGTCCTTCGGACCATCCCGGAATGACGGTGTTTACGGCCGCTTCCGCATCATCGCATCGAGACTCCATATGCCCCCGCCTGCGCATGCCAGATACAGGCAGGCGAAGCAGAACAGGATCGCCGCGTTGCCGCCGTTGAGCAGCGGTATAAACACCGGCGCGCCAATACCCGCCTTGAACATGTGGCCCATGAAATAGGCGAACGCCATCTCGCCGGACAGGATGAACGCAGCCGGGCGCGTGAACAGCCCCAGGACCAGCAGCGCGCCGAGAACCAGTTCAAGCCAGCCGGCAAACACGATCAGGGGCGGTATGTTGGCGAAATACGGCAGTACCGGAAATTTGAGAATCTTCGCGACGCCATACTGCAACAGCAGCAGCCCCACCATGATGCGAAAAATGCTGAGAACCATCGGCTCCCAGCGTGCGAGCATTCTATTGAATTGATCCATTGTCGCCCCCCTCAGGCCTTTTTCATCGAAGCATCGAGGCTCCACGGGCCCGCGCCTGCCGTCGAAAGATACAGACAGGTGAAGCAGTACAGCGCCGCGAGCGTGCCGCCGTTGATCAGCGGGTGAAATCCCTTCGGGAAGTGGCCGATGAAGTAGGCGAACGCCATCTCGCCGGAGAGGATGAATGCTACGGGCTGCGTCCACAGGCCGAGGATCAGCAGCGCGCCGCCGATCAGCTCGATGACGCCTGCGGCGCCGCTCAATGACATCAGCTGCACGTTGGCGTAGTTCGGAAATGCCGGAAAGCCGAGCAGCTTGCCCATGCCGTGCTGGATGATGAGCAGTCCGGTAATGATGCGCAGCACGCTCAGGGCGCGCGGCGTCCATGCCGCGAGTGTGTCGTTCATGGTGATTCCCCCAATTGAAGTCGCGCTTAAGTCGTATCGCGTCGCGGCTTGGAGGGAAAGCCGTGCGCGGTCAGGAATTGCGGGCGGTTTCGCAGAGCAGCATGGAATAAGCGCAGCGGCGAAGTGTTTGCCGCGACATTCTGTCTCGGCTGCTCCGATTATTTTTTCTGTCGTTCGCCCTTCGGAACGAGCTGGCTGAGACAACGCACCGGCTTCGGCTGGCAGGCAAAGCCGATATTGGAGCAGACCGGCGCCTCGCCCGCGGCGCCGCGCGAGCAATTGACGCACTCATCGGTCCACCGGCTGCAGTTCGGCGGCCCCTTGTGCACAGAGATGTCTTCCGGCGCAGGGCGTGGTGGAATTTCGAGCTCGGCGGCGAACGAAGCGCCGGCCGCGAGCAAGGCCGCCGTTGCGACGACGATGGTCAGATCGAAAAACCGCATGCCGTCTTCCTGCACGGTATTACCTCGTCGAGGTGCGTTACAGCATCCCGGCGATGGATGAGCGCTCCCCTCTTCATCAACCCGGCTCTACCCGGCACCTTTAAATTATCGAAGTCGGATTTATCCGGTACTATGGCGCGAACGCTACAAGCGATTTAACCGGTCGTCATTCCTCTTGGAAGGGGAAATGGACCCTAGGGGATGTAGAGGAGACCCGCATGACGATTTACATTTCTCAAGGCCGTTACACGACTGCTGCTATCAAGGGGATGACTGCGAATCCGGAGGACCGTTCCGCGGCGGTCGCCGAGTTGTTCGCGGCCGCCGGTGCTCGACTAATCAGTTGGTATCTGACTTTGGGGCCCTACGATTGGCTCATCATAGCGGAAGCACCGGATGAGCCGACGATGATTTCAGCGGTGCTTGCCGCCGCGGCCGGCGGAAGCCTTTCGGATATCACGACCACCGTGGCGCTCACGGCGAGCGATACGGCGAAGGCCTTCCAGCGGGCAGGCGAGCTTACTGTGAAATTCAGATCGGCGGGCGGGACCGATTACTACGGAGTGGGGATCAATTCGGGGGGTAAGATCCGTGAGGATTGAATAGCAATTTCCGGGAGCGGCGTGCCTGCCGGAAAACACACGAAGCCGCTATGGACGCCGAAGCGCCGTCCGGGGCGGCTAGACTTTGCGGAATATCGAGAACTGAAAGCGCTGGGTTGCCGCCCACGGCGTCACGTGCTCATGCCGCCGTGCATGCACCAATTCAAAGCCGTTGCCGAGAACCTCACCGAGGCTGGCGGCATCATAGCGATTGACAGGCAGGCCGCTGCATTTTTCCGGGCCGTCCAGCGCGAAGGTGGCGATGATGACGGAGCCGCCCGGCTTGATCGCCTTGTCGAGGCAGGCAACATAGGCAGCGCGATCGGCAGCATTAGTTAGAAAATGAAACGCCGCCCGGTCATGCCAGATATCGAAACTTTGCGTCGGGTACCATTTGGTGATGTCCGCCACGACCCAATGCACCCGGGCCGCTTTGTCGCCCAGCCGCGCCTTGGCCGCAGCAAGCGCCGCTTCCGAAAGGTCGAGCACGGTCAGATTGTCAAAACCGCGTGCGAGCAATTCATCAACAAGACGTGAAGCCCCGCCACCGATATCCACGATCGCGGCGTCGCTGCTCGGCCTGGCAAGCCCTATCAGCTCCAGCGAGGGCGCCGGGCTTTCCTGAAACCAGGACACCTCATTCTCGGCCTTGCTGCTATAGACATTCTCCCAGTGGGCTGTTCGGCTCGCATCGTTCATAAGCCAGTCTCGCCGCGCGAAGGTTGTTCGGAATGGCCACGCCTCCCATCCTCGATAACAAGCATACTACCTCGCCATCGGTGTTTGTACCTGCGGCATTGCTGCGAGAGGCGCGCCGCCAAAAGAATATCGCCGCGGTGGATGTGCCGGCGGTGTGCATACTGGACCCGGATGGCGATCTTGTCCGGAATCTTGGCGCCGCGGCAACATGCGAAACCATGCCGACCGATGCCTGCCAGTTTTCTACGACTGCAAGGGCTGCGGCACCCGCCTCAAACCTAAACGGGGCGACTGTTGCGTGTTCTGCTCTTCGGCGACATACCCTGTCCCTCGGTTCAGGAAAATCCCGATGGGAATTCCTGCTGCGGCCCCGGCCCGGAAAAGCGATGGCTTAAGGGTTTCGAATAGCATAGTTTAACCGGCATGCTGGCTCGCCTGAACAACAGCCTTGGACACTGGGCGGCGATCGCGCTTGTCGTGGTCTATGCTCTCGGCGTCGTTGGTCCAGCAGCGGCATTTGCACGCGCGAATACCAGCTCCGTCGTCCATGTTTTAAGTGAGTCGCACGGCGGATTCTTGACGATTCACTTTCACAACGATGGCCCTCACCACGATCACGATCAATCGAAGAAGCCCGGTCACGCTCATCCCTGTTGCGGCGCGACTGTAATTTCCGGGCTTGAAGCCAGCCTCGACATTTTCTTCATTGCTCTGGCACTGGCCACTTCCGTTGTATGGCCAAACGACCGACGAGCGCCCGCCCATAATCTGGATCGGCTGGACCGACCTCCGAGAGTCTTCTCCCAACTTTGACGACAGCGCGCGACTGACATTAGCCGCGCGTGCTCCGATGAATTGGCAGGAGACTCCCATGCTTGCGGTGTTCGACCGCGTTTCGATATTGCTTTTGCGATGGCAATTCTCGCCAGCCTATCCTTTATGGGCTACGCGCGCGCAGGTGAGGTCGACACCGAACATATCTTTGGCTTCACGACCGGCGCCGACGTCGGGAATGTCGGGGAGCGCGAGCTTGAAAGCGAAGTCACCAACCGATCCGGTAAGCGTACTGGCTCTTACGATGCGCTCTCTCAAACCTATGAAGCCAAAATTACGCCAATTGAAAATTTCCGGCTTAGCGGTGGGACCGCGCTGGCATTTTTTAGTATTTCGGGCGTGCCGGGGCTTGTCGATCGCCAACAGATCACGCTGCAAGGGCTGACATTCGACGCGCGATACAGGCTGATCGACGACAGACGCGGTCCCTTCTCGCTGACAATCATTGGCGCACCGCGGTGGGACCGCGTCGACGATATCAGCGGCGCCTCCGCCAACGGCTACGGCGGCGCACTTATTGCGGCCATCGACAAAGAACTTATTGCCAACAGGCTGTTCGTAGCAGTGAACCTGCTTTATGACGCGGAAGCAACCCACCTGATCGCCGCCGATACGTGGCAACATGATTCAAAAATCGGTATCTCAGCGGCACTGTCGGCGGCAGTCCGGCCGGCGTTCTTCATCGGCGGCGAGATTCAATATTTCCGAGCCTATAGTGGTCTTGGTCTCGATCGCTTTGCGGGACACGCCGTGTTTGCCGGACCGACGATGTATTATCAGTTCTCCAAACACTTCGCGGTGTCCGCTGCCTGGAATTTTCAAGTCACCGGGCGAACCGCACTAGGCGACGGGCTTGATCTTTCCCGCTTCGAGCGTCAACAAGCGAGGCTCCGGCTCAATTATACTTTCCACTAGATGACTTCGGCGGGTGCGAGTCTGCATACGTTGCTACCCGATTCGATTTGCAGAGTGGCGTGCGAGATGTTGAAGCGGCGCGAAAGCTCCTCGCAGACGCTGCTCAAGAATGCGTCGTCAATGCCGCCGGGACGCACCAGATGCGCCGTCAGCGCCGTCTCATTGGTGCTCATTGCCCAGATGTGCAGATCATGGACCTCAAGCACACCCTTGCGCGCCCGCAGATAGCTTTCGACTTCTACCAAGTCGATGCTCTTTGGCACGCCGTCCAGCGCGAGGTTCACGCTGTCTTTCGCCAACCCCCACCCGCTGGCGAGGACGACCGCGGCAATGCCAAGGCTGACCGCGGGATCGATCCAAAGCCAGCCCGTCCACATGATAAGCAGAGCGGCGACCACTACGCCAAAGGAAATTCCGGCGTCCGCCGCCATATGCAGGTAGGCGCCGCGGATGTTCAAATCAGCGTGACGTCCTCGCATGAACAGCAAGGCCGTTGCGCCATTCACGACGATGCCCAGCACCGCTACATAGATCACAGTCGAGCCGGCAACCGTCGAAGGCTCTTGGAACCGTCTGAACGCTTCGACCATGATTCCGCCGACGGCGATCAACAGCAGTCCTGCATTGATCAGGGCCGCCAGAATCGACGCACGCCGGTAGCCGTAGGTGTGCTGTTGCGTCGGCCGCCTCAGTGCGAGCCATGCGCCTCCCCAAGCCAGCAACAGGCCGATCACATCGGAGAAATTGTGCACGGCGTCGGAGATCAGCGCCAACGAGTTTGCGGCGTAGCCGAAGATCAGTTCCGCCATTACCACGGTCAAGTTGAGGGCGATCCCGACGGCAAAAGCAACGCCAAAGCTATCCGGCGCGCGGGTATGCTCGGCGCCAGCATGAGCATGGCCATGGTGATGTTCCATCGCGAATATTCACCGTTTTGAGAGGCGGCTTGTTTGCACGACACCGCAGGCGCAGTGGCCCAGCCCCTACCGCCACTCCACCTTGGTGATCTCGTAGGCCTTGGCGCCGCCCGGCGCCATCACCTCGACCGAGGTCCCCTTCTTCTTTCCGATCAGCGCACGCGCCAGCGGCGAGGTGATGGAGATGCGGCCCTTCTTGGCGTCGGCTTCGGGCTCGCCGACGATCTGCCATACCGCCTTCTTGTCGGTGTCCTCGTCGATCAGCGTGACGGTGGCGCCGAACTTGATGGTGTCGCCGGAGAGTTTTGAGATGTCGATGATATCGGCGCGCGCCAGCTTGTCCTCCAGCTCGGCGATGCGGCCCTCATTGTGCGACTGCTCTTCCTTGGCGGCGTGATATTCGGCATTCTCCGACAGGTCGCCATGCGAGCGCGCATCCGCGATATGGGCGATGATGCGCGGACGGTCTTCCGACTGGCGTTTCTTCAATTCGGCCTCCAGCATGGCATAGCCCGCCGCGGTCATCGGAACCTTATCCGTCATCTCTTTCGTCCTTCATTTCATGCGCGCCGGCCTGGCGGCACGCACAAACGCCAAAGCAGAACATCGCCATGACTGGCGAGTTCCAATCATTTCCGGCCGTATTGCCAAGTACTTGCGGGCGCGCAGCCCACTTTGTCACGTTTCGGAAAAGTAACTCTGCAGCGTGCGGACCTCAAGGTCCCCGCCGAGATAGGCCCGGATGCCCTGCGCGGCCGCCACGGCACCCGAAAGAGTGGTGTAATATGGCACTTTATGCAAGAGGGCCGCGCGCCGCAGCGAGCGGCTGTCGGCGAGGGCCGCCGCCCCGTCCGTGGTATTGAAAACCAGCTGGACGTCGCCGTTGGTGATGGCATCGACGATGTGCGGCCGGCCTTCCAGCACCTTGTTGACCTTTTCGGTCTGCACGCCGTTGTCGGCGAGGTAGCGCGCGGTGCCCGACGTCGCCATCACTTTGAAACCCAGCGAGAACAGTTGCCGCACCGCATCCAGAATCCGGGGCTTGTCGCCCTCGCGGACCGACACGAACACGGTACCCTTGCGCGGCACCCGCGTGCCGCCGCCGAGCTGGCTCTTGGCAAACGCCACCGCGAACGAGCCGTCGATGCCCATCACCTCACCGGTGGAACGCATTTCCGGCCCCAGCACGGTATCGACGCCGGGGAAGCGCGCAAACGGAAATACCGATTCCTTGACGCCGACATGGTCGAGATCGCGCTTGTTCAGATGGAAGTCGGCGAGCTTCTCGCCGGCCATGATCCGCGCCGCGATCTTCGCCACCGGCATGCCGATCACCTTGGCCACGAACGGCACCGTGCGCGACGCCCGCGGATTGACCTCGAGCACATAGATCTCGCCGTCCTTGATGGCGTATTGCACGTTCATGAGCCCGACCACGTCGAGGCCCAATGCCAGCTCGCGGGTCTGCCGCTCCAATTCCTCGATGGTGGCGGCGTCGAGCGAATGCGGCGGCAGCGAGCAGGCGGAATCGCCGGAATGTATGCCGGCTTCCTCGATGTGCTCCATGATGCCGACAATAAAAGCGTCCTTGCCGTCGCAAAGGCAATCGACGTCGATTTCGGTGGCGTCGGAGAGATAGCGATCGAACAGCAGCGGATTGGTCCCAAGCACGGTATTGATCTGGCCGGTCTTGTCGTTGGGGTAGCGCGCCTTCACGTCGCCCGGCACCAGTTCCGGCAAGGTGCCGAGCAGGTAGTCGCCGAGCTGGGATTCCTCGCGGATGATCTGCATGGCGCGGCCGCCCAGCACATAAGAGGGGCGCACCACCAGCGGCAGGCCGAGATCGGCCGCCACCAACCGCGCCTGCTCGACCGAATAGGCGATGCCGTTTTTCGGCTGCTTCAGCCTGAGCTTGTCGAGCACGCGCTTGAAACGGTCGCGGTCTTCGGCAAGATCGATGGCATCCGGCGAGGTACCTAATATCGGCACCTCGGCCGCCTCCAGCGCGCGCGCGAGCTTGAGCGGCGTCTGGCCGCCGAACTGCACGATCACGCCATGCAGCGTGCCGTTGCTGCGTTCGGTATCGATGATCTCCAGCACGTCTTCGGCAGTGAGCGGCTCGAAATACAGCCGGTCCGCGGTGTCGTAGTCGGTCGACACCGTTTCCGGGTTGCAGTTGACCATGATCGTCTCGAAGCCGGCGTCGTGCAGCGCAAAGCAGGCGTGGCAGCAGCAATAGTCGAACTCGATGCCCTGCCCGATCCGGTTCGGACCGCCGCCGAGGATGATGACCTTGTCCTTGTCCGACGGCGCGCTTTCGTCGGCGACGTGGCCGGCGAACGGCGCCTCATAGGTCGAATACATGTAAGCGGTGGGGGAAGCGAATTCGGCGGCGCAGGTGTCGATGCGCTTGAAAACCGGGCGCACCTTCAACGCATGACGCCGCGCCCTGACCTCGGCCTCGGCGGTCCCGGCCAGCACCGCGAGCCGCGCGTCGGAAAAGCCCATGGCTTTCAGCGTGCGCATGCCGAACGCATGGGCGGGAAGCCCGTTCGCCCTGATTCTGGCTTCCATCTCGACGATGCCGCGCATCTCCGCCAAAAACCACGGATCGATCTTGCAGGAGGTGAAGATCTCCTCATTCGACCAGCCGAGCCGCATCGCCTGCGCCACCTGAAGGATGCGGTCCGGCGTCGGCGTGCCGAGCGCGGCGCGGATCGCGTTCTTGTCGTCGCTGCGCCCCAACCCCTCGATCTCGATTTCGTCCAAGCCGGTGAGGCCGGTTTCCAGTCCGCGCAAAGCCTTCTGCAGGCTCTCCTGAAAGGTGCGGCCGATCGCCATCACTTCGCCGACGGATTTCATCGAGGTGGTCAGGGTGGTTGAGGCGCCGGGGAATTTTTCGAAGGCGAATCTCGGAATCTTGACGACGACGTAGTCGATGGTCGGCTCGAACGAGGCCGGCGTTGCGCCGCCGGTGATGTCGTTGGCGATCTCATCCAGCGTGTAGCCGACCGCGAGTTTTGCAGCGACCTTGGCGATCGGAAAGCCGGTGGCTTTCGAGGCCAGCGCCGAGGAGCGCGACACACGCGGGTTCATCTCGATCACCACCATGCGGCCGTCGGCGGGATTGACGCCGAACTGCACGTTGGAGCCGCCGGTCTCGACCCCGATCTCGCGCAACACCGCCAGCGAGGCGTCGCGCATGATCTGGTATTCCTTGTCGGTCAGCGTCAGCGCCGGCGCCACGGTGATGGAATCGCCGGTGTGCACGCCCATCGGGTCGAGGTTCTCGATCGAGCAGATGATGATGCAATTGTCTTTTTTATCGCGCACCACCTCCATCTCGAACTCTTTCCAGCCGAGCACCGATTCCTCAATCAGCACTTCATTGGTCGGCGAGGCATCGAGCCCGCGTTCGATGATGTCGAGAAACTCCTCCTTGTTGTAGGCGATACCGCCGCCGGTGCCGCCCATGGTGAAGGACGGCCGGATAATCGCGGGCAGCCCGATATCGGACAGCGCCATCAGCGCTTCGCCGAGTGCGTGCTGCTGATAGCGCTTACGGCGGTCGTTCTCGCCGAGCGTCCATTGCCGCTCGAACGCGGCAAGCTCGTCGCCGGAGAGTTTTTCCTTGTCGGCCAGGTATTGTTCGCGGTCGGATTTCTTCAGGCCCGAAGCGTTGGCGAGCCGCGAGCGCGGGGTCTGCAGTCCGATCTTGTCCATGGCGTTGCGGAACAGCTGACGGTCTTCCGCCTTGTCGATCGCGTCCGCGGTCGCGCCTATCATCTCGACGTCGAGTTTTTCCAGGGTACCCTGGCGGCGCAAGCTCAACGCACAGTTCAGCGCGGTCTGGCCCCCCATGGTCGGCAGCAGCGCAAATCCGCCTGGTATGACATGGCGTTCCTTTTCGATGATTTTTGCCACGATCTCCGGCGTGATCGGCTCGATATAGGTGGCATCGGCCAGTTCCGGATCGGTCATGATGGTGGCCGGATTGGAATTGACCAGCACGATCCGGTAGCCCTCCTGCTTCAGGGTTTTCACCGCCTGGGTGCCGGAATAGTCGAATTCGCAGGCCTGGCCGATCACGATGGGGCCGGCGCCGATGATCAGGATGGTGGAGATGTCGGTTCGTTTGGGCATCAGGTCTCACGGGCACTATTCCAGTCCGTCTTCGCCCTTCGGGCTACGCCGGACACGCTTCGCCTTCGGCTATCACGTGGCCGCGCCACGCGTAGCCGAAGGCGAAGCGTGGCACAAAAAAAGGGCGCGCGTACCGCGCGTCCCCTGTGCTGGCGCTCGGGTCAACCTTGCGCGCGGGTGTCTTTAGACCAGATTCCGCAGCTGCGAAAGGGTTTTGGAGGCGCAATTAACCGGCAATTTGCGGGGCGTCGCTAGGCCTGGACCTCGGCGTTTTCCGGTCCGTCTTCGCCCTGCGGGCTACGCCGGACACGCTTCGCCCTTCGGGCTATGCGTGGCTGCGCCACGCGTAGCCCGAAGGGCGAAGCGTGGAGACCCGGCCTGGATTCGAACCAGGATAAAGAGCGATGCACCGCTCCCGCGTCGACGCTTTCCGCCACCGGGCCGCGCCGATCATCGCCGATCAGACCGCGGGGGGCCACGTTTACCCTTGGTTAACCCTAACTGGCGCGCTCAAACGCATGCCGCGCGACAAAGGTCATCCGCCACGGATTGTGGCCTATATTTTGATGCGCGCGCGAGGCCGTAAATCCGGCGGCCGCGAGCTTGGCCAGCATTTCGGCCTCGCTGTAGCGCTGCAGCCCGATGCGGGCGCGCAGTTGCCGGTAATCCGACAGCGCGGTTGAGGCCAGACCATAAAGCGCGTCCTTCAAGAAGCCGTGGGCCCCCGCGAATTTCAGCAGTGCAAATACGTCCCTGCCCATGCCGACCTCTGGCCGCAGGATATCGCCGAGCACCAGACGCCCGCCCGGTTTCAACAGCCGGCGGATCACCGCGAAGGCGGCATCCAGTTCGCCCGGCGTCATGTATTGCGCCACAGAATTCATGACCGCGAGATCGACGGATTTTTCCTGCATGTGCTTCAGATCATCCAGTGAGCGCACCCGGATCTTGGTGTTGGGCGCAAAACGGGCGATCAGTCGGCCGCGCACGCCGGGCGCGGGCTCGGCAAGGATCAGCTTGCGGCAGGCTTCCGCCACCCGCGCCGCCGACAGTGCCTCGCCGCAGGAATAGTCCAGCACAACGGCGTCGGGCGAGGAAATGTAACCCGCGATATCCCTCGCAATCACCTGAAAGTGCAGGTCGCGATGCCGCTTGCTCGCATAGATCGTATGCGTGGAATCGTAATAGTCGATCCAGTCGTCCATGGGGTCCGCTTATCTTGTTCCAATCGTGGAACCGGCTTTATAACGGTGCGTTGGCGAGGTATAGGCTGTGATGAGGGCCTCGGCCCAGTCATTTCGCGGTCGGGATCGCCGCACGGAGCCGCAACCGCAAATCCAGCCAGACCTGACAGGAGAAGACATGGCCAAACCCGACCAGAAGATCACGCGCAAGATACTTATCGACGGGCTGAACGAAGATTTGTCGCGCGAATACCAGGCGCTGATCGCCTATGTGAATTACTCGCAGGTTCTCAAGGGCGCGCAATACATGAATATCGCCAAAGAACTCGAAAAGCATGCCGAGGAAGAACTGTCGCATGCGCTCAAGGTCGCCAACCATATCGACTATCTGGGCGGAATGCCGTCGGTCACACCCAAGCCCGTGAAGACCTCGGAGAAGGCCGAAGACATGCTGAAATTCGATCTGGAGAACGAACGCGAGACGATCCGGCAATATCGGCGCCGCGTCCGGCAGGCGGACGAATTGAATGAATTTGCCATCGCCGAAAGCATTCGCGAGATTTTGCTCGACGAACAAGATCATCTGATTGCGCTGGCGACCGCGCTCGGAATCGATCCACCGGACGCCGGCATTGCCGACTAGTAGTCGTAGCCCGGATGGAGCGAAGCGTAATCCAGGGCGGACGAATCCGCGGACGCAAATCCCTACCGGTTCCTACCTCCACAACTTCACCAGGGGCCCGTCCTCGCCCAGCACCGGATCCGTCTTCGGCAGCTTCACTTGCGGAATCGTCCGCAGCGCCTTGGCATGATTCTCCGGAGTCGGCAGCGTCACGTGCATTTTGGGACCCGGCGGATAGGCGCCGACCACGCAAAAATCCCGGCTGTGTGAAATGCACTGATGCCCGGTGCCGGCGGGAAGGATCGCGACGTCGCCCGCCGCGATCTCGATTTCCTTGCCCTTATCGCCGCCGAATCGCACGCGAGCATGCCCGCGCGCAACGCCGAGCGCTTCATGCACGGTGGCGTGGTAGTGCAGGTAATCGAACACGCCGTTGCGCCACATCTCGCCCCAGCCATTGGCGCCGAACAGGCCCTCGATGGTCTTTTCCGGATGCTCGTTGCGGACCTCGACGGCCTGCCTGTAAACCAGGAAAGGCATCGGATTGTTGGGCACGAGACCGTCATCTTTGAAGACGAAGGTAAGCGGCTTGATGCCGTCGCTGACAACGCCCATGGCAAGGCCTCCTGCGCGCCAAGATTCAACCATTGTCCGCGGGTCACGTTCCCTTCGGTATCTCGAAAATCAAACACGTCGTGGTGGCGTGCGCGAGCAGCCGGCCCTTCGAGTCGGTAATCCGCGCTTCGGCGGTAGCGGCGCGACGGCCGACATTGAGCACGCGGCCCTCGGTTCTGACCGCCCCGGTATCCTTGCTCATGCCGCGGATAAAACTGATCTTGAATTCCAGCGTGGTATAGCCGGTCCCCGCCGGCAGCCTGGATTGCACCGCAAGCCCCATCGCGGAATCCAGCAGAATGGCTGCGTAACCGCCATGCACCGAGCCGATCGGATTGTAGTGCCGAAAACCGGGGATGCTGTTGAACGCCACCACGCCGGGATCGGCGCTCTGATCGAACGGTTCGACCGTCTGCATGATCGGTGGGGTGGGCAGCTTGCCGGCAAACATCGCGCGGACGAAATCGAGGCCGGGCATGGAGGCCATGATGTCCGTCGGAGTGACGCCGTATTCGACGGAAGGGGCGGCGGTGTCGATCATGAGATGAGGCCCGGTTTAAGGGTCGGTAACGTGTCCCGGACGCGGTGCGGCATTCTTCATGCCGCTCCGCAGAGCCGGGACCGGTACCAAACACTGGCGTTCGTTACGACCCCGGCTCTGCAGCGCACCGCTTCGCGAAGGGCTACGCGCTGCGCTGCGTCCGGGGCACGAGACAGCGCCTACGAGGCCTTCTTCGCCCGCATCAGATCGGCGAACCGCTTGAACAGATAATGCGAGTCGCGCGGGCCCGGCGACGCCTCGGGGTGATATTGCACCGAAAATACCGGCTTGCCCTCGAGCTGGATGCCGCAATTGGAGCCGTCGAACAGCGAGATGTGGGTCTGCGTCGCGCCCTTGGGCAGCGTCGCCTGGTCCACCGCAAAACCGTGATTCATGGAGGTGATCTCGACCTTGCCGGTAGTCTCGTCCTTGACGGGATGATTGGCGCCGTGATGGCCCTGATGCATCTTCTTGGTCTTGGCGCCGACGGCCAGGCCCAGCATCTGATGGCCGAGGCAGATGCCGAATGTAGGCGTGCCGGACTCGATGACCTTCCGGATCACCGGCACCGCGTATTCGCCGGTCGCCGCCGGATCGCCGGGGCCGTTGGACAGGAACACGCCGTCCGGCTTCATATCCAGGATGTCCTCGGCTGAGGTGGTGGCCGGCACCACCGTGACCTTGCAGCCCTGGCCTGCGAGCAGCCGCAAAATGTTGCGCTTGATGCCGTAGTCGATGGCGACGACGTTGAACTCCGGCGTTTCCAGACGGCCGAATCCGTCGCCCCATGCCCACGGCGTCTCGTCCCAGGTGAAGCGCTGGCCGGAGGTGACCATCGGCACCAGATCCATGCCTTCAAGCCCCGGCCATTCCCGCGCCTCTTTCTTCAGCGCGTCGAGATCGAAGGCCCCATTCTTGGCATAGGCGATCACCGCGTTCGGCATGCCCTTGCTCCGGATCAGCGCGGTCAGTGCGCGGGTATCGATGCCCGAGATGCCGATGATGCCGCGCGCGCGCAGCCACTGGTCGAGGTGGCGCGAGGCGCGGTAGTTCGACGGATCGGTGATGGCGGAGCGCAGGATCACCCCTCGCGCGCCCGGGGTCGCCGCCATGTTCACCGTCTCGATGTCCTCGTCGTTGGTGCCGACATTGCCGATATGCGGAAAGGTGAAGGTGATGAGCTGGCCGGCATAGGAGGGATCGGTGAGGATCTCCTCATAGCCGGTCATCGCGGTGTTGAAGCAGACCTCGCCGACCGCCTGTCCCTCCGCGCCAACCCCAAAACCTTCCAGCACGGTGCCGTCGGCAAGCACGAGCAGCGCGGTCGGCTTGTGCTCCGGCCAGGCTGATGAGTTTTCTGTTTGTGCCATGAGCGCATGTCATAGTCGCCGCACGCGCCGGCGTCAAAGCCGAAAGCCTAAGGATTCACATGCGGATTTGCATGTTTGACTAACTTTCTTTCGTCATGGCCGGGCTTGACCCCGCCCTCCCCCGCTTGTCTCCAAAAAGGAAAAAAAAAGAGGGAGGCC